>Ga0209211_10003799_pt1 | contig 24160 bp, 21 predicted proteins | sample RifGroA2_FD_183992 | JGI IMG/M metagenome (GOLD analysis project Ga0209211, IMG submission 183992) | Groundwater microbial communities from Rifle, Colorado, USA - Groundwater A2 (SPAdes) (version 2) | ecosystem: Environmental > Aquatic > Deep subsurface > Groundwater | place: Rifle, Colorado...
AGGACGGATAGATGGATGAGGCAAACTCTTTCTCGATCATTGTGGGACCCGGTTGACCAACTCAAGGAGGTCGAATCGACTTGACAGTGCGCAGCCTTTCATAGATGGGGGGATCAGGGCCCCTCGGAACGAACCAGCACGTTACGATAGGATTCGAGCGTCTCTTTCCGTAGGAGCAACCGTTGCATTTTTCCCTGTTCCTTCGCCACCACCTCTTTGGGCGCCCGCCGCAGGAAGTCGCCGTTCGCCAACCGGGCCTGGGTGTGGGTCAAGTTTGGGAGGATGTCTTCGGTCAGCTCACGCTCGATACGAGCCCGCTCGCGATCCGCTTCGACGGATGCGCCCAGGGCCACCCCTCCTTTGCCGCCTTCGAAGATGAACGGCACCAAGCCGTAGGCGCTGGGCACGGCGCGTTCAACGCGCAGCACGCCGACGTTTACCAAGCGCTTGAGCTGGGGCTCGAGCGTTTCACGCAAGACGTCCCGGCGCTGCGCCGGCAACGTCACGACCGCCTCGACCGAGACGGCGGGAGGGATCCGAAACTCCGCCCGGATGCTCCGGATCGCCGTGGTAATCTGGGTGAGGGTCCTGACGATCTCAACCGCTTCCAGGTCTCGCGTCCCCTTGTCAACGGGCCACGAGGCGAGCATGAGGGACGGCGGCGCGTCGGGCGGCCGCACGTGCACCCAGAGCTCTTCGGTGACGAACGGCATGAAGGGATGGAGCAGCCGCAGCGACTGCTCGAAGGCGTGGCGAAGGACCTGTTGGCTGGCCGGCGTCTCCCTGATCGTCGGCTTGATGAACTCGATGTACCAATCGCAGAGACGGTGCCAGATGAAGCCGTAGATCTGATCGGCCGCTTCGTTGAAACGAAACCGCTCAAGCTCAACGGTCGCCTGCTTGGTGGTGACATGCAGATCGTCAAGGATAGCCCGGTCAAACAGCGAGAGCGCCTTCCGCGGCGGCAGCGCGTGTGTGGGAGGCTCGCTGCACGTCTGGAGGATAAACCGCGCCGCATTCCACAGCTTGTTGGCGAAATTCCTTCCCACGACGAATTTCTCTTCCGAGATCAACACATCGGTGCCCACCGCCGTCGAGGTCACAAGGGTATAGCGCAGGGCGTCGGCCCCGAACTGCCCGATGATCTCCAGCGGATCGATGATATTCCCGAGGGACTTGGACATCTTCTTCCCAGTCAAGTCCCGAACCGTCCCATGGATGTACACCCGCCGAAACGGGATGTCCTTCATGACAAACAACCCCGCCATAATCATCCGAGCCACCCAGAAGAAAATAATCTCCGGCGCCGTCACCAGCGCGTCGGTCGGATAGAAGTAGCCCAGGTCTTTGGTGCGCTGCGGCCAGCCCAGCGTGGAAAACGGCCACAGCCAGGAGGAGAACCAGGTGTCGAGGACGTCGCCATCCTGCTTCAGGTCGGTTGACCCGCACGCGGGACAGCGTATCGGAGTCGTCTTGCTCACCATGACGCCTGGTTCACGGCCTTGGGGCGTTTCCCTTGTCGCTTGTCGCTTGTCGCTTGTCGCTTGTCCCTGGCACGCGTGGCAATAGTACACCGGCAGGCGGTGCCCCCACCAAATCTGCCGGCTGATGCACCAATCCTGAATGTTGTCCATCCAGTTGAGGTACACCTTGGTCCACCGCGCCGGCGTGAAGACGATCTGTTTTTTCTTCACCGCCTCGATCGCGGGTTTGGCCAGCGGTTTCATCTTCACGAACCACTGGAGGCTCAGGCGAGGCTCCACCACGGTGTTGCAGCGATAGCAATGCCCCACCGCGTGGAGGTGCTCCTCGACTTTTTCCAGGAGCCCGTGCCCTTCAAGGTCCGAGAGGAGACGCGCTCGGCACTCGAACCGATCAAGGCCCTGATACGGCTGCGGCACGTTGACCATATGCCCGTCGTCCGTCATGACATTGAGGAACTCCAGGCGGTGCTGCTTGCCAAGCTGGAAGTCGACCGGGTCGTGGGCCGGCGTGACCTTGACCGCGCCGGTGCCGAATTCCGGGTCAATCGCCTGATCCGCAATAATCGGAATCTGCCGGTTGACCAGCGGCAGCATGACCGATTGGCCGATCAACGCCTTGTACCGTTTGTCGGTCGGGTGAACCGCCACGGCCGTATCACCAAGCATCGTCTCCGGACGCGTCGTCGCCACCACAATGAAGTGACTAGTGACTGGTGACTGGTGACTAGTGGAAGACCGTTCTCCACTGACCACTGACCACTGACCACTAGCCACTAACGGATAGCGGAGGTAGTACAGCTTCCCGGGGGTTTCCTTGCGGGGGGCTTCCTCGTCGGCCAACGCGGTCTGGCAGCGCGGGCACCAGTTGATGATGTAGTTGCCCCGATAGATCAGGCCTTGCTCATAGAGCTTGACGAAGGCCTCGGCGACCGCATGCGACAGCCCTTCGTCCATCGTGAAGCGAGTCCGGGACCAATCACAGGAAGCCCCCAGACGCTTGAGCTGCGTGATGATGGTGTTGCCGTACTGCTCTTTCCAGGCCCAGACCCGCTCAAGGAATTTTTCACGCCCCAGGTCCTGGCGCCGCAATCCCTCTTTGGCGAGCTGTTTTTCAACGACGTTTTGCGTCGCGATCCCGGCGTGGTCCGTCCCAGGCACCCACAGCGCGTTGGCGCCCTGCAGGCGTTTCCAGCGGATGAGGATATCCTGAATCGTGTGATTCAGGGCGTGCCCCATGTGGAGCCTCCCGGTCACGTTGGGAGGAGGGATCACGATGGTATAGGGCGTGCGTGTGGGATCCGGACGGGCCGTGAAGTAGCCGTTCGCTTCCCATTGGCTGTAGAGGCGCGTCTCGACGTCGCGAGGATTGTACTTCGGGGGAAGCTCTTTCATCAGCACACAGCACACAGCACACAGCACACAGTAAAGCGGTTTGGATGCCGGACTGGTGTGCTGTTTGCTAACTGCTGTGTGCTCATTGCTGTGTGCTTCGTTGGTCTTTGAGGAGCTTATATTCAAGCGAATCCACCAAGGAGAGCCAGCTCGCTTCGATGATGTTCTCTGAGACGCCGATCGTGCCCCACGAGTCGTGGGCGTCCTGCGATTGGATCAGCACACGCACCTTGGCGGCCGTGCCCGCTTTCTCATCCAGTACCCGGACCTTGAAATCGGTGAGATGCATGGTGGAGAGCGTCGGGTAGAATCTGGCCAAGGCTTTGCGAACGGCGTTGTCCAGCGCGTTGACCGGCCCATCGCCCTCGGCCGCGGCGTGCTCCTTCACCCCGTTCACGCGGATTGTGATCGTCGCCTCCGAGGTCAATCGACCGCGCCGTTTCTCGATGATGACCCGAAAGCCGTCGAGCTCAAAGAACGGCTTCAGGTGCGCCAGGTGGCGGCGCAGCAACAGCTCCAGCGAGGCCTCGGCCGCTTCAAAGTGATACCCTTGATGCTCCAGCTTCTGCAGCAGGCCCAGCAAGCGTTTGGCCTGTGGCGTGTGTTTGGAGAGATCGAGTGAGAGTCCCTTCGCCTTGATCACGAGGGAGGAGCGCCCGGACAGTTCGGAGACGAGGACGCGCCGCTCATTGCCCACCAGGTTCGGATCGAGATGCTCATAGGTGCGCGGGTTCTTCATCACCGCGTTGACGTGCACGCCCCCCTTGTGCGCGAACGCCGAGGTGCCCACGAACGGCTGGTTGGGATGCTGCGCCATGTTGCTGACCTCAGCCACGAAGCGCGAGAGCTCGGTCATCTCTTTCAGCTTGGCGTCCGGGACACCGCCACACCCCATCTTGAGTTGGAGGTTCGCCGCGATCGACACCAGGTTGGCGTTCCCGCAGCGTTCGCCGTATCCGTTGACCGTGCCCTGGACGTGGGTGCATCCGGCTTCCACCGCCGCCAGGCTGTTGGCCACGGCCAATTCCCCGTCGTTATGCGCGTGAATGCCAAGCGGCGCGCGGGTCGTCTCCCGAATGGCCAGCACCATGCGCCGGATTTCAGCGGGCAGGCAGCCGCCGTTGGTGTCGCACAGCACCACGGTGCCCGCCCCTCCTTCAAGCGCCGCCTGGAGGGTCTTGCGGGCGTAGCTGGGATTGTCTTTGTATCCGTCGAAGAAATGCTCGGCATCGTAGATCACCGTCCGTCCGTGCCGCGTGAGGAACGCGACGGAATCCCTGATCAGCTTGAGATTCTCATCCAGGCTTGCCTTGAGCACTTCGCGGACGTGGAGATCCCAGCTCTTGCCGAAGATGGTGACCGTGCGGGTTTCAGCGTTGAGCAGCGCCAGGAGGTTGGCGTCTTTGGCGGCCGTCGCGGCGCGGCGGGTGCTCCCGAACGCCGCCAGCTCGGCGTGCTTGAAGGCCAGCCGCTTGCCGGCCACCCGGAAGAATTCGGCATCCTTCGGATTGGAACCGGGCCATCCCCCCTCGATGAACGGCACGCCGAGCTGATCGAGTTTCTCCGCAATGCGCAGCTTGTCCGACACCGAATAGGAAATCCCTTCGGTCTGCGCGCCGTCCCGAAGCGTGGTGTCGTACAGTTCAACGCGTGCCATCGCACTTGTGTAATGTGCTATGTGTAAGGTGTAATGTCACTTCGTCAGCCCCATGACACATGACACAGTTCACATTCAACAAACCTGTCTGGGGGTTCTACGTCCGCTTATGGAGGCCGAAGGCTTGATGGATCACGCGCATGGCGCGCTCGGCATTGATCTTGCGGATCACGCAGGAGATCTTGATTTCGGAGGTTGAGATCATCTCGATGTTGATGCGCTCTTCGGCCATGGCCTCGAACATTTTCGCCGCCACACCGGAGTGGCTCCGCATCCCGATTCCGACGATCGACACCTTGGCAATCCCCTCGTCCGTGGTGACGGCGCCGGCGCCGATCCGTTGGGCGACCTGCCGGGTGACCTTGAGGGTGGTGGGCAAGTCGCTTTTGAGGACCGTGAAGGAGACGTCCGTGGCGCCTTCCCGACTGACGTTCTGGACGATCATATCGACGTTGGTCTCCGCCACGGCCAATTCACGGAACAACCGCGCCGCCATCCCCGGCTTGTCCGGCACATCGCGCATCGTGACTTTGGCCTCATCCTTTTGCACGGTGACGCCGCTGACCACGATGTCCTCCATGGCCTTGGCGAGATCGGTGATCATGGTCCCCTCCTTCGATGAGAAGCTGGATCGGACATGGATCGGTACGCGGAACCGTTTCGCGACGAAGATGGAGCGCGCCTGCATGACCTGGGCGCCGAGCGAGGCCATCTCCAGCATTTCATCATAGCTGATGGACTTCAGTTTTCGAGCGGCCGGCACCAGACGCGGGTCGGCCGTAAAAATCCCCTCCACATCGGTGAAGATTTCACAGACCGCCGCCCCCAGCGCGCTGGCCAGCGCCACCGCGGTCAGATCCGATCCCCCGCGGCCGAGCGTGGTGATATCCTGTGCTATATTCACGCCCTGGAAGCCCGCCACAATGACGATCTTGCCCTTGCCGAGCTCCTCCAGAATCCGCCTCGCATTGATGTCGATGAGCCGGGCTTTGGTGTGGACCCCGTCGGTGCGGATCCCGACCTGCGCGCCGGTGAAGGAGATCGCCGCCTCGCCAAGCTGCTCAATCGCCATCGCCAGCAGGGCCACCGAGACCTGCTCCCCCGTCGCCATGAGCATGTCCAGTTCCCGCTCCGGCGGATCATCGCTGATTTGGCGCGCCAGCTCGAGCAGCTCATCGGTGGTATCGCCCAAGGCGGAGACGACGACCACCACGTCGCGTCCTCCCTGCTTGGTCTCGACCACGCGTTGGGCCACCCGCTTGAGGCGCTCGGGATTCGCCACAGAGCTGCCGCCGAATTTTTGGACAATCAATCGATGGGCCCGCATCGTGCAGCCTGTAGTATACCGCGGATGGCCTGATTCTTCTATCGAAGGCCAACCGCCTTGCTGATGGCCTCGATCTGAGGAGGGAGGGTCCGTGGAGGGCGGATGCTCTTCAGGGCCCGCTCAGGATCCTTGAGTCCGTGGCCGGTCAGGGTGCACACCAGCAGCGCCGGATCCTTGAGACGACGGCCACGCCGTTTCAGGTCTCGCCGGAAATAGCCGCCTCTGGCGAGCGCCAGCAGCCCCGCCACCGACGCGGCGGAGGCCGGTTCGACAAAGAGGCCGTCGTGCTGGGCCAGCAGCTGGTAGGCCTCGAGAATCTGCCGGTCACTGACCGCGTCGATCCGTCCGCCGGATTCATCCCGCGCCTGCAACGCCGATTGCCAGCTGGCTGGGTTGCCGATCCGGATCGCCGTGGCGATCGTCTTGGGGACCTTCACGACGCGCCCAGACACGATGGGGGCGGCCCCTCGGGCTTGGAACCCGAGCATGACCGGCAGCGACGCGATGCGGCCACCCCGATGATACTCGCGATACCCCTTCCAATGGGCGGTGATATTCCCGGCATTCCCCACCGGGATCAAGTGGAAATCCGGCGCGCGGCCCAGCACATCGCAGACCTCAAAGGCGCAGGTCTTCTGCCCTTCAATCCGAAAGGGGTTGATGGAGTTGACCAGCGTGATGGGATGCTGCTGGGCCATGGCTCGGACCAGCTGCAGGCAGACATCGAAATTCCCATCCACCGCCACCACGCGAGCGCCATGGATCAACGCCTGGGAGAGCTTGCCCAGGGCGATGGCCCCGCGGGGGATCAAGACGAGTGAACGCAGGTTCGCTTTGGCCGCATAGGCGCTGGCTGAGGCGGAGGTGTTGCCGGTCGAGGCGCACAGCACGGCGCGGGCGCCGGATTCCACCGCCTTGGAAATCGCCAGGGTCATCCCTCGGTCTTTGAACGAGCCGGTGGGGTTGAGCCCTTCGAATTTCAGATACACATGGAACGGTTCCCCGAGCCGCTGGCTCAACACCTTGCTGTAGATCAGGGGGGTATTGCCCTCCAAGAGCGTGACGAGCGGTGTGGCGGTTGACACGGGAAGGAACGATCGGTACGCGTCAATGACCCCCCGCCAAGCGGCTGGTCTGGACGCCGCACCCGTGGAGGGGGACGGTGTGGCGAATGTCATTTCCCGCGGGAGGCTTCTGTCCGGATCGCCACGGTCTTCGATTTCACCACCCCCAGCCGGTCAATCGTCGACAGGGCGCGCCGCACATCGGCCTCCCTGGCGTCATGGGTCATGATCACGACGGGAACCACGCGGGCGGCCCGGCGCTCTTTCTGATGCACGCTGGCGATGGAGATATGGCAACGCCCCAGGACGCTCGCGATGGTCGCCAGGACCCCCGGCCTGTCGATCACCGTAAACCGCATGTAGTAGCGCGTCTCGATAGAGTCCATTTTCAGCACCGTCAGCGGCCGGTGATGCGGGGCGTAGGTGGGGACCCGCTTGGCGACGGCGTGGCGGATGTTCCGCGCCACATCGGCGAGGTCTGAAATGACCGCGCTGGCCGTGGGGTTCTGCCCGGCCCCCCGACCGTAGAACAGCTCGGCACCGACCAGATCGCCGTGGACATAGATGGCGTTGTACACGCCGTTGACATTCGCCAACAGATGGGACTTGGACAAGAGCGCGGGATGCACGCGGGCCTCCAGCTTCCCATCGGCCTGTTTGGCAATCACGAGCGGCTTCACGCAATAGCCCAGCTCATCGGCGTATTGGATATCCGCCAGGGACACCCGGCTGATCCCTTCCGTGTGGATCTGCGAAAGCGGCACGTGGGCACCGAACCCCAGGAGCGTGAGAATCGCCAGCTTGTGGGCGGCGTCGTGGCCGTCGATGTCCAGTGAGGGATTGCGCTCCGCGTACCCATGCGCTTTGGCCTCTGCCAAGGCTTCGTGAAAGCTGAGCTGCTTGTCCCGCATCCGAGTCAAAATGTAGTTGGAGGTCCCGTTGACGATGCCGAGGATGGCGTTCAACTCATTGGCAATGAGACCTTCTCGGAGCGCCTTGATAATCGGAATGCCGCCGGCGACCGAGGCTTCGAAGTACACATCTACCCCGGCACGATCGGCTGCCGCAAACAACTCGTGCCCATGGTGCGCAAGGAGCGCTTTGTTGGCCGTGACGACATGCTTGCCCCGCCGAATCGCCTCAAGGAGGAGCGTCCTGGCCGGCTCGATCCCCCCGATCAACTCCACGACGACTTGAATGGCGGGATCGCGGAGGACGACCCGGGCATCCGTGGTCAACACGGAAGGAGACAGGCGCAGGGCTCGCCCCCGCTTCACGTTCCGATCGCACGCGCGCTTGAGGACGAGGCGCGAGCCGATCCGCTTCTCCAGCAGACGCCCTTTGTCAATCAAGGCTCTGGCCACACCGGTTCCGACGGTGCCGAGCCCGATGAGGCCGATCTGGACCTGTTGAGTCATGGGATGTTGGTCGGGGCGCCGAGATTCGAACTCGGGACCTCCTGAACCCCATTCAGGCGCTCTACCAAGCTGAGCCACGCCCCGGAAGTTGTGCGCCATTGTAACAGCGTCTGAGGAGCAGCGTCAATCCCGCCCCAATTGTCCAAGTCGTTCCGCTGAATTTCTGACGTGACTGGACGAAAACTGCGCTACGACGTACGGCCGTCAATCCGGATAGACAATTGGGGCGGGATCAATGCGCCGAGGGCAGGAATTCGGCTTTGCGGGATCGCCTCATGAGGGCCTGGAGAGCCCGGCGAGGATCTTTCTGGCGAAACAGGATGGCGTGAACCTGCTCGATGATCGGCAGCTCCACCTCAAATCGCCTCGCCAAGGCGACCGCGGCTTTGGCGGTCTCCACCCCCTCAATCACGTCCCGGCGCTGCGTGAGCACCTGGGTCAGCGTTTTGCTTTTCCCGAGCTGCTCTCCCAGCCAGCGGTTGCGACCGCCCAGACAGGTCGTGATGAGATCCCCGAGCCCGCTGAGGCCCCGAAAGGTCTCGTCCCTCGCCCCCATCACGACACCCAACCGTGCGATCTCCACGATCCCTCGGGTGATCAGGGCCGCTTTGGCATTGGCGCCAAACCCGAGGCCGTCGCCAATCCCTGCGGCGATGGCCACCGGATTCTTGAGCGCGCCTCCCAGCTCGACCCCGATCACGTCGTCCGAGGTGTAGAGGCGAAACCGCTCGCTCATGAACAGGCGTTGGATCCGTGTCGAGACCTCGGCGTTGGCGGACGCCACGACGGAGCTGGCGGGCTGCCCCTTGGCAATGTCCATCGCGATATTCGGGCCGGAGAGGGCGGCCACCTGCACCGCGGCCAATTCCTCCTGGAGGATCTGCGTCATGCGCTTGAGCGTCCCACGCTCAATGCCTTTGGCGGCGCTGACGAAGATCTGATCGGTGTGCACGCGGCCCTTCAGCTGTTGCACCACGCCGCGCAGATACTGTGAGGGGACCGCGAGCACAATGATCCGAGCTGACTCAACCGCCTCAGCCAGATCCGCGGTAATCGGGAGCGCGCGAGGGACGCGGATCCCGGGCAGAAACTTGACATTTTCCCGTCGTCGCTTGAGAACCTGCACGTCCTCAGGAAAGGCCCCCCACCACGTCACCCGGTGGCTCAGGGCGTGCAGGTGGATCGCCAGGGTCGTGCCCCATCCTCCGTCGCCAAGGACCGCCATCTTCACCCGTCTTGCGCGCGGCATGATGGGTGTCACTGTAGCACGGAAAGCTAGCGGACGTCAAACCAGGCGCTGAGGGCGCTGGCGGGCTCCCAGGAGGGCATCACCACCGTGATCTCAAACCGATACAAGCCTGCGGGGACCTGCCGGCCGTCGGCATCGGTTGCGTCCCATTGGAGGCTATAGCCATGATCCACCACCTGATAATGGAATCGCTCGGCGGGCACTTCGTCAACTACGGTCCGCACCACCGTGCCTTCCTGATTAAGGACGCGAATCGTCAGGAGCAACGCATCGGATTCGACAAAGCGGGGAATCCGCCCCTCGGCACGAAGATCGAACAGCGCCATATACCGGTTGGACATCAGGTCATCGCGGACCCGCAGATCGGTCAATTGGAGCAGCGGCATCATGGTGGACATGACGGGCAGGGGGCCTCCAAACTCCCGAGGATCGTCTTGCGCCACGCACAAACCTGTGCTGAGGCACAGGCCGATGAGCACGGCCCCACTGAGGACAAGCCTATTCACACGAGGCATCGGCAGATTCGACGGACATGGAGAGGACGTGACGGAAGCTGACGCAGAGGACCTCACGGTCGACGACGACATAGAGGTAGCCGAGCACCTTATAGGTGACACGCTCGTCACCGGAGTGGGGATCGACATCCTTGTGGACGTAGACCTGGCGGTCAGGCAGCGGATCAAGATCCTTGGCCCAGGCGATCGAGTCCTGAAGTGACGGGACGGTGACGCGCGAGACAATCCGGTAGGTGCAGCGCCGAGCCACCTTCGTCATCATCCCTGCCTGCCGCATGAACTCGGTGACGAGGCAGTCGCGGTTGAGACGGTCGTGTGAGGTCAGGCTGCGAACGGTAATCTCACGCAGGGCCATCTGGGGCACCTTAGTCCGCAAAGTTGAGGTCGAACTGGAACTCCGGGTTGAGCCGATGCAGCTCAAAGGCCAGCATCACTAACTGGATTTTGAGCCACGGCTCACGCGTTTTGAGCCAGGCGGAATACAGATCCAGAAATGCGTCTCGGGTGGTTTCAAATGTCATGTGCCGTTCATAGGTGTGCAGATCCTGAAGGAACCGCCTGAAGCGGGCCTCCGAACCCTCATCGTCCCGACTCACTGAGAGGGGTCGCTCATGGTGCCGTCCGAACATCGCTACGCCCTCCATAGCTTAATAAATAATATATGTTTTTTATTACTCCTTAAAATTAACCATATGGCAGGGATGCGCGTCAAGAGGGGTGAGAAAAAATCGCTGATTGACGCAGACGGCGCGTCTTTAGGTGAGCGCGTAGGGACAGATCGTTTGGTAGGCGCACCAGCGGCAGGAATGCTCGCTGGGCTGGGGGGGAAATTCGAGCGTGCGGATTCCGCGGGCCACTTCCCTGATCCGTTCCTTGGTCTTCTCCAGATCCTCATCGGTGAACGTCGCCTGCCCGGTGAGACCGGTTTCCAGAAACCGCAGCTCCAGGCGGCTCGGCGGGCGGCCGTGAATGAGCGTCCAGGCCAGCGCGTAGACCTGCATCTGCAGCGACCTCTTGACGCGCTGGTCGGCTTCGGCCTGCTCAGTCACCACGGACGATTTGTAATCGATGATGACCGCCTCCTCGCCGCGCCGGTCGACCCGGTCCCACCGCCCGACCAACACGAGGTCGTCCAAGGGGATGCTGAATTTCTCCTCGATGAGCGTCGGCTGCTCGGGGCGCTGTTGTTGCTCGAGATAAAAACGCTTGAGGGCGTCCCGCCCCTGCGCCAACCGCAGCGTCTCATGCTCGCGCGTCAGGAAGCCTTCCGAGCTCCACGCGTGCTCGAAGACCTGCAGGAGCTCCGCCTCGCTCATCTCCTGGCCCTGCAGGCGGCGGCGGAACAGCTGCTCCACCGCTTTGTGGAGGGCCGCGCCGTAGATGACGAGATGGTGGCGCATGATCGGCAGCCGCAGGACGTGGCTATAGCGGAACTTCAGCGGACAGGTCACATAGTCGTCGAGGCCGTGCGCGTCCAAGCGCAACGGCTCCGGCAGGCGCATCCGAATCGGCTTGGCCGGCGAGGGCGCCGGCGGCTTGGCTCGGCTCAGGCGTTCCCGGGCTGAGGGCGCCTTGGCCGGCGGGGCGGGGGTTTCCAGGCCCAGCGCTTCCAGGACGAACTGGCTCACCTTGCGCAAGGTTTTGCCGCCGTAGTCGTAGGCGGCGGTGAGATAGAGCTCCTCCTTGGCTCTCGTCATCCCGACATAGAAGAGGCGCCGCTCCTCCTGCAGGTGATAGTCGCCCGACGGGAGGATATCCTTGATGAGCGGTTCGGGCAGTTCAATCGCGTCGCGCCGAAGCTTCGTCGGGAACCGCCCCTGCGCCAGCCCCACGAGGAACACCACCGGAAACTCCAGGCCTTTGGCTTTGTGAATGGTCAGGACGTTCACGCGGTCGGCGCAGGCCCCGTCCGGCTCCTGTGCCGCGGATTCACCCAGGGCCTGCAGCAGCTCCAGCGACCGCATCAGCTCCGGTAGGCGGTTGCCTCCCAGGCCTTCGAACCGGAACAGGTGGTCGAAGAATTTCGCCACCGACTGCAACTGGTCGCCATCTTCCGCGCCTTCCAACGCCGCGTGCCGCTTGAGCCAGCCGGTGTCCGTGAGCCAACGGTACAACAACTGCCCCGGCGAGTGCGTCCGCGAGGCATCCTGCAGGCGCCTCACGTCGTCGAGGAATCGCACGATGACGAGCCGGGCCTGGTCTGAGACGCCCGGCCCGACCGTTCCGCCCTTCCCTCGGCCGTTGGCCTCCCCGGCCCGCCCCTCGCTCGCGTGCTCCAACACCTGCCGCAGGCTCGTGTTGGCGCGGCTGGCCTGCGCCAGGCAGGCGAGCAGGTCGGGCATCGCGCACCCGTAGAGCGAGGAGCTGAGCACATGATACGAACTCAGGCTGTCCTCCGGGTCGGCCAGCGTCCGCAGGCAAGAGATGAGCATCTTGATCTCTTCGCGGGCGAACAGGCCGGTCGTGCCGCTGAACTGCCAGGGCAAACCGCAGACGTTCAGCGCGCGCAGGAACAGGTCGGCGTCCCGATTGGTCCGCACCAGAATGGCGAAGTCGCCGGGGGCGCGCCTCCCTGCCTCCACCTCGGAGTGGATCCGGCGGGCGACCCAGTCGGCTTCGCTGGAGACAGTGTCGAAGACCTCCCACTGCGGCTCTTTCGCCTCGCGGGCGCATCTGGCCACCAGGCGCTTATCGATGGCCTCCTTCACTTCCAGGCGGTCGGGGTCATTACACCGGATGAGCCGGTAGGCGGCGTCGAGAATCGGCTGGCTGGAGCGGAAATTCTCGGTCAGGACGACGCGCCGCGCGTGATGGTAGTGCTCCAGGAACTTGAGGACGTTGCTGATCGCCGCACCCCGCCACTTGTAGATGCTCTGGTCGTCGTCCGCGACGACGGTGAGGCTCGACTCCGGTGTGGCGAGCAGCTGCAGGAGGCGGAACTGCGCGAAGTTGGTGTCCTGGAACTCATCGACGAGGATGTAGCGGAACCGCTGGCGGAAGGCCGCGAGCAGCTCAGGATGCTGTTCCAGCAGCCAGATGGTCAGGAGAATCTGCCCGCCGAAGTCGACCGCCTTGGCCTCGCGCAGGAGCCGGTGATACGCGGCGTAACACTCGGCCAGCTCCCGGGTCATGGCGGCCTCGCCCTGCAGGCGCGCATCGCCTGGGGCCGAGACGGCTTGGGCCTCCCGGGCCAAGGCCAGCGCCAGGAACTCCTCGGGCGTGACCGCCTCATCCTTGGCCCGGGACATCACCGTCGCCAAGGCCTCGAGGTAGCGCGCCGGGTCGTGGAGCGGGCGGAGACGTTTCAGCGGCAGCTCGAAGAGGTGCTGCTGCAGGAAGACGACCTGCTCCGCCTTCGACAGGACGCGCACCTCAGGGGAGAGCCCGGCCTCGAGCGCATGCTCGCGCAGCACGCGGTCACCGAAGGCATGGAACGTCGAGAGCCAAATGTCCAGGTAGCCGTACGGCACCAGGACATCGACGCGCTCTTCCATTTCCGCGGCCGCTTTCTCGGTGAAGGTGAGGGCGAGGATCTCGTGCGGGTCGGCGCGCTGGGTACTGATGAGCCACGCGATGCGCTTCGTGATGACCGTCGTCTTCCCCGTGCCGGCCCCCGCCAGGATGAGGAGCGGGCCTTCGGGGTGGGTCACCGCGTCGCGCTGGGCAGCCGTCAGCTGTGAAAGCAGCGGCTCGTCGGTGCGAGGGAGCGTTGTCGTCCGGGCCGTCGGAGCTACGGGGTGGCGGGTTTCGTGGCGGCAAACTCAAAGGCGAACTCCAGCGAGGTCTTCGGGAGGTTGTCCGCGCCAAAATCGGCCTTCACGTTCGTGATGAACAGCTTCAGCTTCGTCGCGCTGGTCGAGGGATTCCAGAACGCGATGATCCCATCGTGGACCACGCCGGGAAAGTAGTAGCCGGCCTGCAGCGCGGACTGCTTGAGGAGCGCGAACTGACCCTGGGGCTTGGCCGAGACCATCTTCCCGACCGGCAGGCTGATGCCGAAATACCCCGGACGGGCCTCCTCGACGACGCCGCGCGTCGCGGTGGCAAACGGGGCGCGGGCCTCGCCCAGCGCCGTCACATAATCCATGCCGATCATGGCGTACTGGTTGCCGCGGTCATCCAGCAGGGCAAACGCTCCGGGATCCACGAAGATCTTCCCGTCGCTCGTGTTGCTGATTTGCACATAGAACACGACGTTCTCAAGATAGTAGGGGTTGCGGCCGGCGTACTCCCCGAAGAGATCTTTGTTCTTGAAGAACCGATCCAAAAACTCCCGCGAGGCGTGGTTGACCATGACCTCGATGCCCTCCTGGGTCTGCGTCTGCCGCACGGGCTCCAGGTGCCACTCAAACCGTTTCGCCACCAGCAGCGCTTCGCTCAGAGGCCCGCGGGCGTTGCGCTCGAGCAGCAACGAACTCTTCCTCGCGCCGCACCCGGACGCCACGATCACGACCACGCACGCTGCGACCAGACGCATGTTCATCCCTGCTCCTTGGGTTTGCGCGTTCAACGCGCCAACGCGCCAACGCGCTAACGTCTTTTCTACACGCGTTCAAACGGGTCGAAGAACTTCTTGTATTCTTCCAGGCAGTAGCGATCGGTCATGCCGGCCAGGTAGTCACACACGACACGCGCAGGCTCCTCCCCGCGCTCAATCCGCACGCGTGTCGTGTTGGGCAGCTGCGCGGGCCCTTTGAGGTACGCCTGAAAGAGCTCCGTGATGAACCGTGTGGCCTTATCCGCCATGCGGATGACGCGATAGTGTTGATAGAGGTGCCGCCACAAGAAGGCCTTCAGAGGCTTGCGAAGCGCGGTCATCTCATCGCTGAAGGTGATCAGGCGCTCACGATGGGCCCGGACCTCCGGAACCGAGGTGATGCGATCGCGGTTGAAGCGCTCAACCGAGGTCGAAATCAAATCGGTAATCTGCCGATCGATCAACAGGCGGACGATTTGGTACTTCCGGATCTCGGCCGTCATCGGCGAGCCGCCTACCCGCTGCTCGACGGCCTCCCGCGCCACATCCCACAGCTCAATCCCTTGAAGATCCTCCTCGCGAATGAGCCCCGACGTGAGCCCATCATCGAGATCGTGGTTGTCATAGGCGATCTCATCGGCGATATCCGCGATTTGGCTCTCCAGCAAGGGCGAGACGTTGGGATCCAAGTCCACCCGCAGGCCCCCGTGATCATAGGGGGTGCGGTGCTTGTTGATGCTCTCGCGCACTTCCCAGGTCAGGTTGAGGCCGGGAAAGCCGGGGTAGCGCTCCTCCAGCACATCCACGATGCGCAAGCCTTGCAGGTTGTGATCGAACCCCCCGTGATCCGCCATCAGATCCCGCAAGGCGTCCTCCCCCGCGTGCCCGAAGGGGGGATGGCCGATGTCATGCGCCAGCGCGACGGCCTCCACCAGGTCCTCATTGAGCCGAAGGGCTCTGGCAATTGAGACGGCAATCTGGGCGACCTCCAGGGTATGCGTCAGGCGGGTTCGGTAGTAATCGCCTTCGTGGTTGACGAACACCTGCGTCTTATACTCAAGACGCCGGAAGGCGGTGGAGTGAATGATGCGATCCCGATCCCTGCGGTAGACCGTCCGGAAGACGTCCTCCGGTTCAGGGTGGAGACGGCCTCGCGTGGTGTGGCTCCGCATGGCATAGGGAGCCAGCCACTGCTCCTCGCGGGCTTCGAGCTCTTGACGGCTGATGGGATGCAGGAGTTGGCCGCCTTCGAGAGAATCCGTCCTCGTCATCGTCTGTGGTCGCTCGGCATGAGGGGTTTCAAGCGCCGGTATAACGCATCCATGGAGGCCGAGACGACCCGCATCCCACTTACGGTGGTGATGGCATTCGTATCACCGAACCACCTCGGCACAATGTGCACATGGAGATGATCCGGCAACCCAGCCCCTGCCGCACGGCCGATGTTGAGACCCACGTTCACCCCGTGGGGATGCAGGTGTCGCTCCAGGATCTTGACCATCGTCGCCGTCGTCTCCCAGAGCTCCGCGCGCTCCTCGCGACCCAACCGGGAGAGCTCGCCGCAATGGCGATTCAGGGCGACCATCAGGTGGCCGCTGTTGTACGGATAGCGATTCAAGATCACAAACGTCGTCGGCCCTCGAGACAGGAGATAGCTCCTGCGGTCATGGCGAGACCGCAGGGCTTGACACAACACGCAGCCGGCGTTCGGCCGGCGCGTGGTCGAGAGATAGGCTTGCCGCCACGGCGCCCAGAGATGATCCAGCGTCCCCATCCCCTACCCCCCGCGAAGAGGCGGTTGCCCATACAGCAGGAACAGGAGATTCAGGTCTTCAGACTCCCAGACCCACATGTTACACGCCTTGGCCAACAGTTTGGCATTGAGGTCCATCGCACGCTGCGCCACCACGACCTTCCGAACGGGCTTGGGCTGCTGGGAGGCGCAAAACGCTTGAAAGGCCGTGATGGCGTTTTCGTCCAGCCGGCCCTCAGCGACCGCACAGCACCAGCGCCGCCCCTCGCCGTCGGCGACCAGATAGGCGACGTCGGCTCGGTCGAGTCGTTGCGTGCGTATGTTTGCAAACGCCGGCAGACGACCGGTCTTGCTGTCCAGCGACACCGTCTCATTGTGAAACTGATTCAACAAGGTTTCAAGCCGCTGCGACAGCGAGCGGTTCACGGTCGTCTGCCACGCCGCCCATTCCTCGGTCAACGCCTGCTCAAACGACCGTTGGGCCGCGGCTCGATCCAGGGAGCCGTAACGTTCCCGCGGCCCCAAGACCCCCAGCAGCCACGTGGCCAACAATTGGTCAGGGATGATCCAACAGGTCCCTTTGCGCTCAACCAGATCGTGTTCCACCAGACCCTGCAAGGCTTCGGAGAGATTCCGCCTCGTACCGAGTTTGTCGACGATCGCCTGCGAGGTCCGTGCCCCGTGGGCAATCGCCAGCAAGACGTCCCGCGCCGCCGAGCCGGCCCGCTGGTGCACGGCCTGCTCCACGCGCGTCAGGCACCAATGGTAGAGCGGCCCATCCGGATGGCCCACCAGATCCCAGGCGGCTCGAAGCCAGACGGTCTCTTCCGAGCGGCGGGCACGAGACAGGCGCGCCAATTCCTGGATGCGCCGCAAGAACACGCTCAGGTACCATGGCGAGGGGCCAATCCACTGGAGCAGGAATTCGGCGACCGAGGGCATGCGGATCGCGCTGGGACAGGCCTCGCCGATCCACGCCATCGCGGCGCGCGCATCCACCGAGGGCATGGACAACACTTCGAATTGGCCGAAGAGCAAATGCAACCGCTCGCGGAGAATCATTTTGGCGCGATACGGGGAGGAACTGGTCAACAGAAAGAGGGCGAAGGGCCACGTCATGACGCGCTTGCCCAGCTCGTGGAACGCATGGGCCAACTGCAAGTCTTCAAGGAACAGGAATTCATCCATGACCAGGACGCAGGGTCGTTGCAGCTCGTGAAACAGCGTCGGGATCAAATCCAGGGTGTGCGCGAAGGCCTCCGCGGAGAGATGCCCCGTTTCATACCGTTCAAGCTGACGCACCGCCTGAGCCGTCCGGGGGGACGCGAGGCTGGCGTGTTCAATCAGCGCCTCATACGCCAGAGGACGAGAAGGCTGGACGGCGGCTTGCAGGACGGCAGTGGCGAACCGCCGCAAAAATTCGCGAAGCGAACCACGTTGCAAGTGGCAATGAACCGTCAGCGGGCCTGAGGGACAGGGGCGCAAGACGGTCTCCAGCAGGACGCTCTTTCCGCTGCCGGCCGGTCCCAACAAGGCGAGGTTGTGGCGAAAGCCGCTGCCCAAAGCCTCGAGGCGCTGGCGCAGGTGAGCGCTGAGCTCCGGGCGCAGATCATGGACCGTCCCAGGCGGCGAGGCGGGCGGTTCAAGGCATGCCTCGCGAACCGGTCGACGCCCCCTCGGGTGTCGACACTCCCTCGCCAGCAGGGATGGTGCCGGCTCGGTCGGATGGAGCCTGGCGCTTGACCGGTTGGATGCCCCCCGGGTTGGCGACCTCATCTTCCCCGGCCCGCCGAGTGCACTTGCCGGGGCGGGCAGAAGGCTTGGGCGCCGCGTCATGGAAGCAACCGCAGGGGATCGGAGAGGCGCGTCTGATACCGGATCTCAAAGTACAGCGGGCTCCCTCCCAGCCGACCGACAGGGTTTCCCTGTTCCACCCGCACGCCCGGACTGACCAACAATTGATCAAGCCCTGCGTACACGCTCACATACCCGTCGCCGTGATCAAGGATCACCGTGGGGCCCAGCCCTTGGAGGTTCCGCGCGGCGAGGGCCACCCGCCCGGCGCGCGCGGCCCGCACAAAACTGCCTTCGGGGGCCTGGATGTCAAGGCCTGAGGTCGCCGTTCGCACGGATCGCGAGGTCTGTCCCCTGGCCGGCCAGAGGAACCGATGACTGGACACGGCGGGGGTAGGGATAAAGAGCTGTTGTCCGACCTTGACCTGCGTCGGATTGGGCAGACGGTTCGCCCGCGCCAGCGCGTGGACGTCAACCCCGAAATCACGGGCGATCCGCCATAAGGTCTCCCCTGGCTGCACGGTATAATACGATCCCCGAATCGCCGGTAGTATCGGCGGAGGCGCAACGGGCCTGGCGACGGGCTGCACGGCCGCGCATCCGAGACAGGCGGAAAGACATAACAACCAATAAGCGGGTAGCGGGAATCGAACCCGCGTAGCCAGTTTGGAAAACTGGTGCACTACCACTGTGCTATACCCGCGATGCATTCGTTCTCACCGATTGTAGCACAAGGCGTTTAAGGGTTCGCGCGGCTTCTGCGGGATCATCGGCAGCGCAAACGGCCCGCACGACGGCCACGCACTCAGCGCCGGCCTGGAGAACTGCCGGCAACGTGGCGTGATCGATCCCGCCGATGCACACCACCGGCCGATTCGCCTGCGCCCTCACCCGCGCAATCAGCTTCAGCCCCACACTGCCGTACTCAGGTTTGGTCGGCGTCGGGTAGATCGGTCCAACGGCCAGATACTCCGCGCCTGCGCGCTCGGCCTCAAGGGCTCCTTCGAGGCTGTGGGTGGAGCGCCCGACCAGCTTGCCAGGACCTAAGAGGCGTTTGGCCACCGGAACCGGCAAATCCTCATGTCCGAGATGCACGCCTTCCGCATCCACCGCCAGGGCAAGATCGACCCGATCATTGATGATCAACGGGACGCCGGCCTGCCGCGTCACGTCGCGAACCCGCCTGGCTTCCTCCAACAGTTGCCTGGTGGAGGCGCGCTTGTCCCGCAGCTGGATGACGTCCGCCCCGCCGAGCGCGGCTTGTTGGGCCACCCAGGCCAGGTCACGTCCCCTGACGGCTTCGGCGTCCACGATGACGTACAACCGCCACGTCGAGCAAGACGTCCCGTTCAGCATCGTAGAGTCGAAATCGAAGTTGCTGGAACCTGGTGACGGATGGCGGGGCCAGCACCCGAACGCTTTCTTCGATCACCCGCATGGCCTCCTTGGCCCGCTGCAGGTTGAGAAGGAGGAGCTGATCGGGAGACTCGACCGACGAGGGGTAGAGCCACCGCCCCGCATCGCGCCGCGAGTCTCGTGCGCGGAGCAGATCGACGTGGGAGACCGGAAGCGCTTGGACACATCGTGTGAGCGCATGGCGGATGCCTCGGAGGCGCTCAACCTGTCGTCGCCCGGCGCCATCGAAGCGGATCAGATCTTCGCAGACGCGCAACCCCTCTCGGGCGCGATTGAGATTGGCATCGAGCACCCGCAGCAGCGTGGCAGACGGCTTCATCGCCGGCGCGTGATCCGCGTGATCAGCCGTGTCGTGGAATACCCGTTGACCACGGGGAGACGGACGATCCGTCCACCACGTCGTCTGACGACGTCGGCACCCACCATCGTCCCGCGTGGCCAATCGGCGCCTTTCACCAGGACATCGGGCTGAAGGCGTGCAATCAGTGCCGCGGGGGTTGTGGCATCAAAGATGGTGACATAATCGACGCTGGCCAGCGCCGCCACCAGCATCGCGCGAGCCCGCTGAGGAAGGATCGGACGCGCAGGGCCCTTCAGGGCTTTGACCGACCGATCGCTATTGACGGCGACCACCAGCGCATCGCCCATCCGCTTGGCGCGCTCCAACAGCAGGACATGCCCTGGATGCAGCAGATCGAAACACCCGTTCGTAAAGACCACGCGACCGCCCCGCCGCTGGAGTCTTCGGACCGCCGACGCCAGACGAGCCAGGGTACACAGTTTGCGCCGCAGGCCGTTATCCGAAAAACGATTTGGCGAGGTCATAGAGTTCAGGATCGATGGTTTTCATCATCACGGCCGTCTCATCCAGCGGCTTGGCGACGATCTGCTGACCTTGGAGGCTCACCATCATGCCGGTTTGCCCCGCCAGCACCAGATCGACCGCCTTCGCGCCAAACCGAGTGCCGAGGACCCGATCAAACGCCGTGGGGCTGCCCCCGCGCTGGATGTGCCCCAGGACGGTGACGCGGGTTTCAAACCCCGTCCGCTGCTCGATGAGATCCGCCAACGCCTGCCCGATGCCCCCGAGGCGCACGTGTCCGAAGGCGTCGGTTTTGTCCTCTTTCGCGATCATCGTCCCGTCACGGAACTTGGCTCCCTCGGCGACCACGATGATGCTGAACTCCTTCCCCCGGTGGTGGCGCTTCCGGATCACCTCGCACACCGCATCGAGATCGACGGGCTCCTCAGGCACGAGGATCACGTCCGCCCCGCCCGCAATGCCGGCATACGTCGCAATCCAGCCGGCGTGGCGACCCATGACCTCCGCCACCATGATGCGGTGGTGGCTTTCGGCCGTGGAATGGAGCCGGTCGATCGCTTCCATCGCGACATTCACCGCGGTGTCAAATCCGAAGGTGAAATCGGTTCGGGACAGATCATTGTCGATGGTCTTGGGGATCCCCACGATCTTCAGACCTTGCGCGATAAGCTTCACCGCCACTCCCAGCGTGTCTTCGCCGCCGATCGCGATGAGCGCATCGAGCTTCAGCGCCCGATAGTGATCCAGCACCGCTTGCGCATCCTCCGGGCGCTTGAACGGGTTGGTCCGCGAGGTCCCCAAGATCGTCCCGCCCTTCGGCAAGATGCCTGAGACCGACTGCAGATCCAGCGCGACGGTCTCGCCTTTCACCAGCCCTTGCCAGCCATTCTTGATCCCGATGACCACCACCCCATTGGCCATGGCCCGCCGGACCACGGCCCGGATCACCGGATTCAGCCCTGGACAATCGCCTCCACCTGTCAACACCCCGATGGTACGTACAGTGCCCATGCCTCCCCCTCTTACTGGGTTCAAGGTACAGCGAACACGATATCGAGCATCATGGGTTCAGGGTTCCCGGATGCCCAGCAACTGCTCGACGTAATCCGTTGAGATGTGACCCCGCCAAAACGTGGGATCGCTGAAGATTTGTTTGTGCAGCGGGATGGTCGTGCGAATCGGCTCGATAAGAAATTCGTCCAGCGACCGCTGCATAACCCGGATCGCTTCCTGCCGGGTCCGCCCGTGGGTGATCAGCTTGGCCAGGAGGGAATCATAGAACGGTGGGATCTCGTAGCCGGCAAACACATGGGTGTCCACCCGAACGCCCGGCCCCCCGGGCTCATGATAGACCTGGATCCGGCCGGGGCTTGGCGCAAACCCATTGCTGGGATCCGCCGCGTTGATCCGGCACTCGATGGCCCAGCCATCGAGCCTCACGTCCTCCTGCTTCATGTTGAGCGACTCTCCTGCGGCCAGGCGGATTTGCTCTTTCACCAGGTCGAGCCCCGTCACCATTTCCGTCACCGGGTGCTCGACCTGGATGCGGGTGTTGACCTCGATGAAGTAGAAGTTGCCCCCCCGGTCAAGCAAGAATTCCACCGTGCCGACCGTGGAGTAGTTTGCGGCCTTGGCGACCCGGATGGCCATCTCGCCCATCTTGCGCCGCAGCTTCGCATCGACGGCGGGAGAGGGGGACTCCTCAATCAATTTCTGGTGCCGCCGCTGGATGGTGCAATCGCGCTCGCCCAGATGCACCAGATGCCCCCGCCGGTCCGCGAGAATCTGAAATTCGACATGCCGAGGCTGCTCCACGTATTTTTCCACGAAGATCTCGCTGTTGCCGAAGCTGGCCTGCGCCTCGGCCTGGCAGGTCATGAGCGCGCTGATCAGCCGGACATCGTTGTGGCAGGCCCGCATGCCCCGGCCCCCGCCTCCGGCGGCCGCTTTGAGCATCACGGGATACTGGATGCGGCGGGCGGTGTTCAAGGCCTCTTCTTTATTCTTGACCGCCGTGAGGCTCCCCGGAATGATGGGGACACCCGCCTTGCGCATGAGGTCCTTCGCGACGATCTTGTCTCCCAGGAGCCGGATGGTCTTCGCACTCGGCCCGATGAAGGTGATGTTGCACGAGTCGCAGATTTCCGCGAAGTGCGCATGCTCCGAGAGGAATCCGTAGCCCGGATGGATGGCGTCGACGTCGGTGATCTCGGCCGCGCTGATAATGGCGGGGATGTTGAGGTAGCTCTGCTCGGGTTTCGGCCCGCCGATGCACACGGCCTCCTCGGCCATGCGGACGTGCCAGGCATTGCGGTCCGCCTCCGAGTACACGGCGACGGTCTTGATGCCCATCTCCTTGCAGGCCCGAATGACCCGCACGGCGATTTCGCCCCGATTGGCAATCAGGATTTTGGAAAACATCCGCACCGACAAACGCTCAACGAGCTTTACCGGGGTTCGATGGCGAAGAGGGACTGGCCGAACTCGACCGCTTCGCCGCTCTCCACGAAGATGTCCACGATCCGTCCCGCGACGTCGGACTTGATTTCATTCATGAGCTTCATCGCCTCGATGATGCACACGACCTGCCCTTCTTCCACGTCCTGTCCCACCTCAACAAACGGCGGCGCATCGGGCGCCGGCGCGCGATAGAGGGTTCCCACCATCGGCGACTTGATGATCACCCGCCGGAGGCTCTCCTCAGCGGCCTTGGCCTGAGGGGTGGCGGGAGCTGGCGTCACGGCTTGCGGGGTCCCGGCGATGTATTCAACGACGTGCGGTCCCTGCGCCGGGGAGGCTTTCTTGAGGCGGATCCGCATCCCCCCGTGCTCCAGTTCGAGTTCAAGCAGGGAACGACTTTCCATCAACTGCAACATCTCTTCGATGAGCCTAAAGGCTTCTCGCTCTGATGAGCGGTTCCGTTTTTCCATCCGGTCGCCTCCAAGAGATGATTTCACAGATTTTCAACGTGATGACACAGATTGAATCCGTGTCATCAGGTTACAATCTGTGTAATCCGTATGTTGTTACGCGCGCGACACGTAACTTCCCGTCCGGGTATCGATACGAATGGTCTCCCCGGTCTCGATGAACAGGGGCACCTGGACCGTCACGCCGCTCTCGAGCTTCGCAGGCTTCGTCCCCCCCTTCGAGGTGTCCCCTCGGATCCCCGGTTCGGTATAGTCGATCTTCAACTCGACGAAAATCGGCAGGTCAAGGCCGATCAACCCGCCGTCATGGAACCGGCCTTTGAGCTCCATGTTCTCCTTCACGAATCCCGACGAGGGGCCGACCGCTCCCTCGGCCACCACCCGCTCCTCATAGGTTTCGAGATCCATGAAGTGGTAGTCCGTCCCGGATTTGTAGAGGAACTGCAACGGCCGCTCCTCGATGAACGCCTGTTCAAATTTCTCTCCAGCTCGGAACGTGCGCTCAATCACGGAGCCCTGCGTCAGGTGCCGCAGCTTGGTCCGCATGAACGCCCCGCCCTTCCCCGGTTTGACGTGCTGGTACTCCTCGATGATGTAGAGCGTCCCGTCAACCCGAATCGCCAATCCCGTCTTGAATTCGTTCGTCGAAATCATCCCCCCACCTGTGCGCTTCGCCGAAGGTGAAGCCATCGGTTTAGCCCCCCACGCGTATCAAGGCAGCCAGCATCTCGATCGATCCGGCTGCCTTGATGCACAGGTGATGCCATGAAAGGCTGCGCACCCCCGGCTGCTAGAATAGGCAGCGGGCTCTTGTTGGTCGAGGCGACCGCAGAACCACGGAGGTGCACAGCCATGTGGTAC
>Ga0209211_10003800_pt1 | contig 24159 bp, 20 predicted proteins | sample RifGroA2_FD_183992 | JGI IMG/M metagenome (GOLD analysis project Ga0209211, IMG submission 183992) | Groundwater microbial communities from Rifle, Colorado, USA - Groundwater A2 (SPAdes) (version 2) | ecosystem: Environmental > Aquatic > Deep subsurface > Groundwater | place: Rifle, Colorado...
TCAGAACCATTTTCAATTTATTACATGTTTAATGGTCAATTTACTTACACGTTTAGTTTAGGATATAAAACACCAGTTGGAGAAGATAAAATAATTACAAAAACCGTGAATATTAAAGTTCAATGATCCTTTATTGTAAATTTTAGGGGAGCTGATTTAAGGCTGAGATTCCAGTCTAGAAAGACGGAAAACCCTTATTAACCTGAACGGGATAATACCCGCGGAGGAAAAAATATGATTAAATCCAGCGTCTCTTTTCAAGTCCTGCCAAAAACTGCTACTGATGAGGAAACAATAAAGATCGTTGATAAAGTAATTACCATGATTAAAAAATCGGGCGTCAATTATGAGGTTGGTCCGATGGAAACGACCATGGAAGGCAATCTGGAAACACTTCTGCAAATCGTAAAAGAAGCTCAATATATTTGCATCAAAACCGGGGCAAAAAGTGTTTTTACCAACGTTAAAATCGCTTATTCCCCTAAAGGAGTCTTAACAATTAATCAAAAAATTAAAAAATACCGTTAATAAATAATGTCATCCCGACCGATCCCGATTAAATCGGGAGAGTGGAGGGATCTTCTCAAAAAAGATTCCTCGACTTCGCTCGGAATGACAATAGAAGTAATTAATTATGAAACAATATATTTTACCGACACTTGCCTTTATTGTAGTTTTATTGTTATGGCAGTTAATCGTTACCTGGTTTCATATTGAACAGTGGATTATTCCTTCGCCTTTGAGAATAGCCGACTCATTTTGGCAGTCAAGGTCGTTGATGGTTTATCATATGATACCGACCATATTTGAGGCATTGATAGGGTTATTTTTTGCAATAATAACCGGGATTTTTGTAGCGATCTTAATGGAAAGATCAGAAGTAATAAAAAAAATCATCTATCCTTTTTTAATTATTTCCCAGACCGTTCCTTTTATCACTCTGGCTCCGCTTTTGACTTTATGGTTCGGATTTGGATTACTGCCAAAAATAATTATTATTATTCTTGTTTGTTTTTTCCCAATCACAATTAATCTTTTTGACGGACTGAGTGGAGTTGATCCTGCGACACTAAAATTACTGACCTCAATGGGGGCAACAAGGAAGCAGATGCTTAAATGGGTGAAGTGGCCATCAAGTCTTCCGGCCTTTTTTTCAGGCTTAAAAATTGCCGGGGCTTATGCCATTCTCGGTGCTGTCATCAGCGAATGGGTCGGATCAGATCGGGGATTGGGTATTTTGCTTGTTCGTTCGGCAAAATCTTACTTGGTTGACCGGGTATTTGCAACGATTGGAGTAATCACGATTCTCAGTATAATTATTATTTTAATAATTGAAGGAATTGCCAGGATAACGATTCCTTGGCACTATTATAAATTACAGATGAAAAAACTATGAAAGCAAAAATCATTCTTCTTATCATGGGAATAATTATTATTTTTTTAGGCTTTTTCGGATTAAAAATGTCGGGAAAAGTACCTTTACCAAGAAAATTGCAAAAAGTTACCGTTCTTTTAGACTGGTTTCCCAATACTAATCATACCGGTCTTTATGTCGCCCGGGAAAAAGGTTATTTTGCAAGTAATAATTTAGATGTCTCAATTTTACAACCGGCTGAAAGCGGAAACAGTCAGGTAATTGCTGCCGGAAAAGCCGATTTTGGCGTCAGTTATCAGGAAGACGTCACCCAGGCCAGAGCTGCGGGAATTCCTTTAGTTTCTATTGCCGCTGTTATTCAACACAATACTTCGGCCTTTGCATCACTTTCTAAAAGCAACATAAAAACAGTTAAAGATTTTGAAGGAAAACGTTACGGCGGTTGGGGATCACCGATTGAGGAAGCAGTCATAAAATCATTGATGGAAGAAGCAGACGCCGACTATAACAAGATAAAAAATATCACTATTGGTGAGACTGATTTTTTCAAGACAATCGGGCGTGACAGTGATTTTCAATGGATATTTTATGGATGGGATGGAATAGAAGCACGCCGCCGGGGGATTAAATTAAATACAATTATGTTAAAAAATTTAAATCCGGTACTTGATTATTATACGCCGGTGATTATCACTAATGAAAATCACGTTAAGAATCAAAAAGAACTGGTCAAAAAATTTATAAAAGCAGTCAGCCAAGGCTATAAATTTTCCATAAAAAATCCTAGTGAAGCAGCCTCAATATTGATAAAATCGGCCCCTGAGTTAAATCAAGAATTAGTAAAGCAAAGCCAGCTTTATTTAAGCCGGCAATATCAGGCGGAGGCTTCCACCTGGGGAATTCAAAGCGAATCTGTCTGGAAAAATTATGCTCAATGGTTGGTTGATCATAAATTATTGAAAAAAATGATAAATGTCAAACAAGCCTTTACAAATGAATTTATCAAATGACGAAAAAATCCAAACTAACCATTAAAAATCTTTCCAAATCTTTTGATGGGGCAGTGATTAATAATCTTTCTTTGGAAATATTTGAAGAAGAGATGGTCAGTATCATTGGTCCTTCCGGTTGTGGAAAAAGCACTCTTTTTAATATTATTTCTGGGATTTTGCCGGAAGACCATGGAATGATTAAAATTGATGGGAAGGAAGAAAAAAACAGACAAGGGAAGTTCGGATATATGTTCCAAGAACCCTTGCTTTTTCCCTGGGCCAAAACGATAGAAAACGTCATGTTAGGGTATGAGGTGAAAGGATTGCAGAAAGATAAAGCCCGAATTAGAGCCTCAAAGTTATTAAAAGAATTTAGCCTTTTTGGGTACTCAGATTTTTATCCCGCCTCATTATCAGGTGGGATGAAACAGAAAGTCGCCCTTATGAGAACGGTTGCATTTGATTCTTCTCTATTGTTTTTGGATGAACCTTTTGGATCGCTGGATGCAATTACCCGAAGCTCACTCCATTTATATCTTTTGGAAATTTGGAAGAAACTAAAACTGACAATTCTTTTCACCACTCACGATATCCGCGAAGCAATATTTCTTTCAGACAGGATTTATATTTTAAGCAAAAAACCGGCAAGAATAATTAATTGTGTAAAGGTTAATTTACCCAGACCGAGAAAAATAAAAAATTTGGTTTCACCTGAATTTATTAAACTTGAAGCAAAACTAATAAAATTATTAGAGTGAATAAGGAGTATTTTGTTTAAAACGATTATTCAATAAGCGTTTGATTATTTTATTAACATTTTTAAAACCCATTTTTTTTGTCTTTTTAATATCTTGTCCACGGTCGTGGGCAAGATAGAGAACTTGATCAGCTTCTTGGTAAGTAAAACCAAATTCATCTTCATCGGTCTGGTTTTCCCAAAGTCCGGCTGAGGGCTTTTCATTAACTATTTCTTTGGGGATTTTAAGATAATCCGCCAGCTGGCGGACTTGAGTTTTATATAAATGAGAGATTGGTTCCAAATCTGAGGCGGCATCACCAAAACGGGTGAAATATCCAAGAAGTTTTTCCGATTTATTTTCTGTTCCGCAGACAAGCGCGTCATATTTTTTGGCAAAATCAAATAGGAATATCATTCTTGTTCTGGCCAAGACGTTCCCGGCTCTTGTTTTTGTTTTTGCACTAGTATTGGGACAGATGAAGCATTCATTGGCTCCATAAAATAATTTTTTCCAAGTAGTTAATCCGGCGGTTTTTATTTTATCGAGAATTTTTTCTGTTGGAATTGAAATTGGGATGACAAAAAAATTTTTTTCCGGAAAACGATTTTTCTTCAACAACTTTTTTATATTCTGGTAATTTTTGTCATTTTTTTTAAAAAAAGACATTGAATAGGGGAGATACAAAACAATGATTTGCTTTGATTTTATGGCTTGGGTAAGCAAAGTAAAAGAAACCGCTGAATCAATCCCACCAGATAGACCAATGACAGCTTTTTCTATTCTTTGTTCACGGAAAGTTTTTTTAATAAACCGAATGATTTTTTTTGATTCTTGTTTGGGACTGATTTTTGGCAGGATTGTCATATCGCTGTATAGTATACTATGAATTGATTAATTATGAAATACAAAACTGCTTTATTGATTGGTCGGTTTCAACCATTGCACAACGGTCATCTATACTTGTTTAAAAAAGCCTTATTTATTGCTGAAAAGGTCATTTTTGGCATCGGGAGCGCCAGTATTTACGACGAAAACAATCCATTCAGCTATGAACAAAGAAAGACTATGATAGAAACGGTCGTGAAAAATGAAAGAATATCCGAAAGAGTGATGAAAATTGTTCCCCTGGAAGATTTTTATGACGACAAAAAATGGCTGGAAAATCTTTGTAAACAGGTGGGTGATTTTGACATTGCTATGGGTAACAATGAATGGACCAATAGTGTTCTTAAAAAAGCAGGATATAAAACAATCAAAATCAATCATTATAAAAGAGAGCTATATGAAGGGTGGAGGATTAGGAAGCTTATTCGGTCCTCTTTGTCATCCCGAGCGAAGTCGAGGGATCTCGATTGGCAAAACAGAGTTCCCAAATATTTGATATCAAATATCAAAGATCAAATATCAAAAACACAGATCAAAAATCAAAAATATAAATACATAGTACTTGGTGGAACATTTGACCATTTCCACGCAGGACATAAAGCTTTATTAAAAAAAGCCTTTGAGTTAGGGAAAAATGTGACAATCGGTATTTCGACAGAAAAACTTTATAAAGATAAATTCTTATTTGAAACAATAGAATCTTATGAAATTAGAAAAAAATCAGTTGAAAAGTTTATCAAAAAATATCTTACCAACGGTCGTGGTGTAGATATTATTTCGTTGTTTGAATTTAGAGGAGGAGCGGATAATATAAAAAATATTGAAGCAATTATTGTTTCAAAATCAACCTATCCAAACGCTCTGATAATCAATCAATTAAGGGAGAAAAATAAACTACCTTTATTAAGAATAGTAATAGCGGATGATGTTTTAGCCGATGATGGAAAATTAATCAGTTCGGAAAGAATTCGTGCCGGTGAAATTGACCGGACAGGTCAAGTTTATTCAAATTTTTTTAAGAAAACGCTCGTTTTATCAGAAGCTTTCAAAGAAAAATTAAGAAAACCGATGGGAAAAATATATAAATCTGTAGGGGCGATTTTTAAATCGCCCGAAAAGCCAACAATGGTAATTGCAGTTGGAGATATTATTGCCATGGAATTAGAAAAAGAAAGGTTAATTCCGGACGTGAAGATAATTGATTACAAGACAAGAAGGACACTCCTTAAAGGTTCTGTCCTTTTAAGGAGTGTCCCTAATACAATAAATGATCCAGGGACTATTAATCCTCAGTCAGCCAAGGCAGTTAAATTGGCGATTAATAAATTTTTATCAACCAAAAAATCACAGACAATTATTATTAACGGAGAAGAAGATTTATTGGCGCTGCCGGCGATACTTTTTGCCCCATTAAATTCTTTGGTTTTACACGGCCACTGGCAGTATGGAATCATTGCAATTAAAATTGATGAAGAGATAAAAAATAAAATTCTTAATCTTCTTAAACAGATTTCATAATTTTAGGTATAATCTTTCTATGGCAAATATTTATCAACCGGCGGAATTTGAGAAAAAATGGGTGGAGGAATGGGAGAAAAACGCGGTTTATAAAACCGCGAAATCTCAAATCTCAAATATCAAATCTCAAAAAAAGAAATATATTCTCGCCATGTTCCCGTATCCGTCAGGCGCTGGTCTTCACGTTGGTCACGTCCGTGTTTATACGGGCACAGATGTCGTTGCCAGATACTATCGTATGAATGGTTACAACGTCCTTCATCCAATGGGTTGGGACGCTTTCGGTCTGCCGGCGGAAAATGCCGCTGTCAAAGCAAAAAAAAATCCAATGGACATGGTACCTTCAAACATTGAGACTTTTAAGCGTCAGATGAAATCATTGGGTTTTTCCTATGATTGGGATCGGGAATTTTCAACCACTGACCCGGATTATTACAAATGGACTCAGTGGCTTTTTATCCAGTTTTATAAGATGGGTTTATTGTATAAAAGAAACACCCCGATTAATTTTTGTCCGTTTTGTAAAACCGGGTTGGCTGAGGAGGAAGTTTTAGCCGATGGAACTCACGAAAGATGTGGCAATAAAATTGAAAAAAAAGATTTACCTCAATGGGTCTTTAAGATAACAAAATACGCCGATCGTTTATTATCTGATTTAGAAGGACTAGACTGGCCAAAAGGAATTCTTGAGATGCAGAGGAATTGGATTGGCCGAAGCGAAGGAATGAATTTTAAAGAAAAAGTTAAAGATATTAATATTGAATTTGAGGTTTTTGATACGGTTCCTCAGACATTTATTGCCCAAACTTTTACCGTGATTGCTCCAGAACATCCGCTGGTAGAAAAACTAGTTAAGGAAACAAAGTATGAAAAAGAAGTAATGACTTTTGTAGAAAAAATTAAAGCAAAAAAGTTATCAAAAAAATTTGATCCCAATAAAGAGATTGAAGGAATTTTTACCGGTCGTTATGTAGAAAATCCTTTTGGAAAAGGAGATTTTCCGATTTGGGTGGCCTCATTTGTTCTTTATGATTACGGAACAGGAATTGTTAACTGTAGTGCTCACGATGAAAGAGATTTTGCATTTGCTAAAAAATATCAAATTCCTTTAAGAATTGTTATGTTGCCGAAAGATGAGAAGTTAACAAAAAAAGTAAAAAATTTAGAATTTTGTTATCACCACGCAGAAGATGGAATAATTCAAGAACCGATTGAGTTTAAAGGAATGACCTGGAAGGAAACAAGGGAACCAATAATTAACTATATTGAAAAAAAAGGTTTGGGGAAAAGGGGAGTTCACTATCATCTTCATGACTGGATATTTTCCCGCCAGCGGTATTGGGGAGAGCCGATTCCGATGGTTAATTGTGATAAATGCGGTTGGCAGCCTATTTCAGAAAGCGAACTGCCGTTAAAACTTCCCTATATTAAATCCTATGAACCAACAGAAACCGGCGAGTCACCTTTGTCACAGATAGCAGAATTTATCAATACAAAATGCCCAAAATGTGGGGGGCCAGCAAAAAGGGAAACGGATACTATGCCAAACTGGGCCGGTGACAGTTGGTATTCTTTACGTTTTGTTGACCCAAAAAACAATAAACAACCATGGAGCAGTGAAGCAATGAAACAATGGGGGGCGGTTGATTGGTATTTAGGCGGAGCCGAACATGCCGTCCTTCATCTTTTGTATGCCCGTTTTTGGGTCAAAGCGTTATACGATCAAAAATTACTACCTTTTAACGAACCGTTTTTACGGTTAAGTAGCGTTGGTATGGTTTTGGCCGAAGACCACCAAAAAATGAGTAAATCTTTTGGGAATGTGATCAATCCTGATAATGTAATAAAAGAATTCGGCGCCGATGCATTGCGAATTTATGAAATGTTTATGGCACCTTTCAACGCCGAGATTTCATGGTCAACAAAAGCTTTACAAGGAAGTTATCGATTTGTGAAAAGAATTTGGGATTTGTTTCAGAGTTATCATTCTGTCATCCCGACTGAAATGGAGGGATCTTCCCTAAAAGATTCCTCGACTAACGCTCGGAATGACAATTTCAAAGAAGACAAACAACTCGTTATCAAACTTCAAAAAACTATCAAAAAAATTACTTCTGATATTCCGGAAGTTAAATTTAATACCTCAATTGCCATGATGATGGAGTTTTTAAACGATTGGGAGGCTGCCAATTCGACCTACGAGGTCGGGGGGGGGTTGTCACAACAACATGCAAAACAGTTTTTGCAGATACTTTCTCCATTTGCGCCATTTTTAACCGAAGAAATTTGGCACAATATTTTTGGAGAAAAACAATCAATTCATTTATCCACTTGGCCGAAAGTAGAAGGAGAAATCGTCGATGAAGAAATAATTATCCCAGTTCAGATAAACGGAAAACTCAGGGTCACCCTGAGGGTGACTAGGCACGAAATATCAAAAGATATGGTTGAAAAAAAAGCATTAGAAAATGAAAAAGTGAAAAAATATCTAACCGGGAAACCAAAAAAAATTATCTATGTTCCGGGAAAAATTATAAATTTAATTATTTAATATGGACAGACAAAAGTATTATGATGCAGTTAAAAGCCAGTTGGAAACTAATATTTTTTATCATTCGCTCGCGCTTGAGACTTGTATGGCTGGCCTTTATGATTATTTTCAAGCCAATAATCTACTCACTTCCAATGATCCGCTAAAAGAGGATTGGATGCTAGCAGGTTTGCTTCATGATATTGATTTTTCCGGAGAATTTAAAGAATCTCATCCGGCAAAAACAAGAGAAGCATTGGCAAAATATGGACTGGAAATATCCGATGTAGTTTATCAAATCATTCAAGCCCATGACGCCCGGTTTACCGGAGTTGTTTGTGAAAATAAAGCCGAATGGGCGATTTTTTGTGCTGATAGTTTGACCGGATTAATCGTTGCCACGACCTTAGTTTATCCTAGTAAAAAAATGGCAGATGTTAAATTATCATCAATTGTCAAAAGGCTTCTAAAAGAACCTCGCTTTGCCGCCGGCACTCGTCGGGAAGAGATAAAAATGTGCGTTAACCCAGAAGGGTTAAATCTTCCAATCGAAAAATTCGTCGAAATCTGCCTTGAGTCGATGAAAAAAATTGCTACAGAGATTGGGTTGTAAATAATATTATTGCTAGAGGCCTGATGTTGGAAGCAAGATTTTTATCTTACCTCTTCTTCTTGTTAAGCTTTTTTATACAATCACGGTCGTAAGATTTGATATAATAGTCAAATTTTATGAGTGAGAATTTTGATTCAAGTAATAAAGAAAATTGGAGTATATTGAAAGCAAAAGAAATAGCAAAGTTTCTAGGATATTATCAAACACAACGTTTTAAATATGAACTGAATAATTTTATTTTTAAATATATTATCAATGCAACAACTTTCAACCTTTTAGGAGCTTGTGCGGAAGGTCATTTTTTAAATATTAAACCTCCATTAAGAAGAATAAAAAATCATATTCCCGATCCATATAAAAAAATTAGGTATTAAAATATTTATTTCCAAGAGTTATTGATAATTAATATCAAGACTGCTAAAATTAATAATTAATTTGCCAGGGCCCGTAGCTCAACTGGTAGAGCAGCAGCCTTTTAAGCTGTTGGTTTCGGGTTCGAGTCCCGACGGGCTCACATAGCACACATTTTTTTGGCTTGTTTCAAAGCCCTTTCACCCTCCGCTTCCATTTTCACCAACCTGGCGTAATAATCGGGAAATTAATTATTATATAGAAAATTATTTTGTTAAAATAGGCTATTATGACCTGGCTTTATCTATCTTTAGGATCAGCAATATGTTATGCATGTTTAAGTATATTTTCCCGAATAGTCTCAGTTGACAGTAAAAATCCCAGAGCACTATCATTGGCCTTCAATTTAGTCTCGGTGCTTATGGCTATTTTATTATTTTTATTAATGGGGTCATATAAGAGAATTACTTTTCCATTTCAAACAGAAGCGTGGATTTATTTATTAATTGCAGCATTTTTTTATGGAATGTTTGAAAGATTACGCTTTTTTGCTACAAAAATGCTAGATGCTTCAGTTTATTCAATAATTAGCAATTTATCGGTTATCGTAGCCTTTTTTCTTTCGCTGTTTTTATATAAAGAAACTTTAACATTATCAAAATTAGCTGGATTTATTTTAATTTTAGTCTCTCTTTTTTTGGTGGTAGAAAGAAAAAAATCAAAAATATCTTTTAAAGCGATTTTTATCGGATTAGCAACTAGTTTTTTACTTGGAATCGGTTGGGGATTGGACAAAAAAGGGGCAATTTTTTTTAGCCCAGAAACCTACAATATATTAATTTGGAATATTTCGTTTATTTTTCTTTATTTACCTTATGTAAAAATTAGAGATATTAAAATTGAGTTCAAAAAATTCTCCTGGAAAATTATTTTACTTTCATTTTTTAATGTCACAGGTTATTTTTTAGGTTTAAAAGCATTGTTTATAGCTGATGCAACCAAGGTTATTCCAGTCACCCAATTGTCAATATTTATCACCGTGATTGCAGGAGTCTTTTTGCTTAAAGAAAAAAGCAATCTGGTAAAAAAAATCCTTGCGGGTATTATAGCTGTAATAGGAGTATTCTTTCTCAGATAAATCTCCAATAAGACTGATATAATGAAAACTTATGCATCCACAAACATTTACCCTAAAAAACGGCTTAAAAGTTATTTTGATAGATACGAAGTCTTCGTCTCTGACGACATTGTTACTGGTTGGGGCCGGAAGCCGTTATGAAGATGAAAAAAACAACGGCATTGCCCATTTTTTTGAGCACATGGCTTTTAAAGGAAGCAAAAAATACCCAAATTCATTTGTGATTTCTTCAACTATTGAGGGTAAGGGGGGGATTTTTAATGCGTTTACTTCCAAAGATCACACTGGATATTGGATAAAATCCACGCCCGAGCATTTTGAAACAAGTCTAGACGTAATTGCTGATATGATTCAGAACCCGCTTTTGATAATTGAGGAGATTAATAGAGAAAAAGGGGTGATTGCTGAAGAAATCAATATGTATGAAGATACTCCGGCCCGGAAAGTCGGGGAATTATTTGAAGAGTTGTTATACAAAGGTAATTCTTTGGGTTTTGATATTGCAGGGAAAAAAGAGGGGATAGTAAAATTCAGTAAGCAAACCTTTATTGATTATATTAATAGTCTTTATCATCCGGAAAATGTAGTGTTGGTGATTGCAGGGGGGTTAGAAAAATTTCAAATTTCAAATTTAAAATTTCAAATAAATTCTAAATTCCAAAACTGGAAAAATGGTTTAAAAGCGTCGTACGTGAAAATTAAAGAGAGCCAAATATTGCCCCAAACTTTAGTAAAGTATAAAAAAACAGAACAAGCTCATTTTTCTCTAGGTTTTAGAACGTTTTCTTTTAACGATTGTCGAAAATATATTCTTAGCGTGTTGTCAGTGATATTGGGCGGGGGGATGTCTTCCCGATTGTTTATCCAGGTCAGGGAAAGACGCGGACTTTGTTATTACATCTCAACAGGGGTTGAATCATATAGTGATTGTGGAAATATTGTTACCCAAGTCGGTGTTACAAAAGATATTGATAAAATCAAAGAAGCCGTCAAGGCAATTCTGGAAGAACATAAAAAGATTACTCAAGGCGATATAAAAAAAGACGAATTAATCCGTGCCAAAGAACTTATTAAAGGTAGGTTATTGTTGCATCTTGAAGATTCCGCCAGTGTTGCCAACTTTTTTGGCAACCGGTTATTATTGCAAAACAAAATTCTCACTCCGGAACAAATAATTACCGAGATAGAAAAAGTAAAAAAAGAAGATATTGTCAATCTGTCTAAAGATATCTTTATTGAGAAAAATCTTAATTTTGCATTAATTGGACCATTTGATAATAAAAATTTTAATAATATTCTTAATATCTAAGTAAGTATTGTGAAGAAAATTCTAATATTTGTTTTTTTGGGTTTATTAATCTACGGTTTTTCTTTGTCTAACGGATTTGTTTGGGATGACGAAGCAATTTTTCAAAATACAGGTGCAACATCAACTAGCGTCTATTTCCGGCCGGTAATGACTGCGGTTTATACAGCTATCCATACCATATTCGGTCAAAACCCATTTTTTTTCCATTTGTTTCAGATAATTTTTCATATTGTTACAGCGATAACGGTTTTTTATCTCTTTAGGCGTTTTTTTGAAGAAAATCTTTCATTAATTTTGGCTTTGATTTTTCTAGCCCATCCGGCCAATGTAGAAGCTGTTAGTTTTATCTCAGCCATGCAGGATGTTGTCTTTACATTGACCGGAATAACCGGACTATATTTAATTGTCAGTTCAAAAAATTTTTCTATTGCAAAAATTATATTAGCCACTCTAATTTTATTTATTTCTCTGCTTATGAAGGAGACAGCAATAGTTTTTTTTGTCTTAGTTTTTTGTTATTTATTTATTTTCAAAAAAAACAATCAAAAACTTTTAATTAATTATTCTCTTTTTGCTTTGATATTTTTAATGATATATTTTTTATTCAGGCTTTCAGGAAGCAATCTTTATGTTCAGGGTCAGGGACTTTTTCCAATTATGCGTGTTTCTTTGGCAACCCGGCTTATTAACATCCCTTCAATCATCCACTATTATCTTAGTATGTTTGTTTATCCGATAAACTTAGCTATTGCCCAAAATTGGGTGGTTAATTTTCCGGATTTTCTCCATTTTACTCTTCCATTGATTATAGAGGTTTTTACTTTCTTGGAAATAATACTCTACATTCAAAAAAAGAAAGATAAAACCCTTACTTTTTTCTTTTTCTGGCTTTTGATAGGACTTTTGCCGCATTTACAGATAATCCCCCTAAATATGACTGTGGCCGAACGCTGGCTTTATTTTCCTATGATCGGATTATTGGGAATGATAGGGACGGTGTTGTCATTCCCACGAAGGCGGGAATCTAGACTAATAATTCCATTAATGGTATTAGTTGTTATTCTTTTTTCTGCAAGAAGTTTTGTCCGTACTTTAGATTGGCGAAACGGCCTATTTTTATTCGGTCATGATATTAAAAAAAACAGCAGTTTTGATTTGCAGAATAATTTTGGGGTAGAATTATTTAGAGTTAGACGATATGACGAGGCAAAAAAATATTTTGAAATTTCTATACAACTGGCACCTTATTGGTGGGTAAATTGGAATAATTTAGGTGCAGTTTACGAACAGGAAAAAAACATTCAAAAAGCCGCTGAATACTATCAAAAATCAATTAACAACGGCCAATATTATTTGGCCTATGAAAATCTGGCAAAAATACTGGTTTTATACGGAAAAAATCAAAAAATGACGGAAGAATTTTTGAAAAAATCTTTGCAGCTTTTTCCGGAAAATGAAAATTTACGGAGCATTGTCACCTTTTATAATCAAAAGAAAACATCCCCAGGCGGCTCCAGCGTTAATAAACTGATAGAGAATAATTGATGTAAAAATTGATCGAAAAAGGAATAAAAATCCTTTTTTATAAAGAATAAAATTCCAGAATTTAATCTCAAAGTAAGAATAGATCAAAAATAAAATAATCGTGGGGATAATTATAACCGGTACTAAAAAAGTTAACAAAATCAAGCCTAGTATTATTGTACTTAAAATTGATTTAAAAGCTTCTCTTCCCGAAGTGGTGACAGGATCGAAACGCAAACGTTTTAAATAAAGTTTTATCCAATCACGACTTCTTTTAAAATATTTTATTGCGATTGGAAAAAAATCTTCGAATTCATGATTGACAATAATATTAGAACAAAATTTTATCGGTGCCTTTTTTTCTATCCGATAAGTAAATTCAATATCTTCCATCGTCGTTTCTTTATAGTTCTCTACAAATCCATTCAATTGCTGAAAAAGTTTTTTTTCTATTCCGGCAATTCTTGTGGAAAAAAGATAATAATGACTATCTAACTTTCGTTCGACAAACCAATAAGACCAGTCACGAAGAGCCTTAAACTGAGGAAAAAAACTGGTTGATTTTTGATGATAGTCCCAGATTCCGGTGAAAGCCTTAACCCGATTGGTTTTAATTAACTCAAAAACATTAAACAAAGTATTTTTTTTCAGCTTAACGTCTCCATCCAAAAAAAGCAGATACTTTCCCTGGGCTTTTTTTGCCCCAAAATTACGGGCTTTTGCCGGTCCGGCATTCTTTTTAAAACTAAAAATTTTTATTTTGAATGCCAATTTACTAGAAATATCTTTAGTAATTTTTAATGTATTGTCCCTTGATCCATCATCAACTACAATCACCTCTAACCTATTAAAAATAACGGACGACGAATTATTAATTGATAATAATAAAGGCTCAATCGTATTTTGACTGTTGTAAACTGGAATGACAATTGTAAGATCAATTTTATTCATTGTTTTTTGTTAGGTAATACCTTAAAAATTATCATAGATTTATTTTCGTAAATTTTTTTCAAAAATCTATATTGACTTATTTTTTCTAAGGGATAATTTTCTATTGAGGTTAAAGTAATAAAGCCAATCTGGCTTTTTTCTAAAAATTCTTTTGCCTGAAGCTCCGATAACGAACCCCAATAAAATTTTGCCGCAATATCTGCCTTTTGATCATAATTGTATAGGCCCGGCCGGTTCAAGTAAACAGGTTTTCCTGAATATACTGAAGCAACCATTCCCAAAAACTGCGCAGGTGTCGTTAAGACCACTTGTTTTCCAGGTAAAGTATCTAAATATTTGAAGCCGTCTATAATGCCTTTTGGAAGATAACTAATTGATGAAACAAGATTAGGATCATTTATCTGAGATTTAAATCCCTCCATGTTTCCAGGAATGAAAAACAATAAGAGCATCAGGCAGATAATTGATAAAGACCTCAATTTTTTAATTCCCGCAACCGTCAAAACAGCCAAAAAAATATAATTTAAAGGCGACAAAAATCTCGTATTGGTTGTCTTTAAATATAGAGCGATCGGTGAAAAAAACATTAGGTAACTGGAAAAAACAAAGTTAAAAAATATTATTTTTATCGTCGTCAACTGACGGAAATAATTTTTAAATCCCAGCCAAAAAAAAAGCAAAATTGGACCGGTTGTCAAAAGAACAAAAGTCAAAGGGGGATGAACCTGCCAACTGATTTCGACTTGAGAAATACCACTAAAAAATTTATTAATATAAAAAATTTTCATGAAAAGGGCGAGAGGAAAAGTCAAAAATAAAATTACTCCCAGAAATTTTATTTTTAAAAATGATTGTTTTGAAAATAAAAACCAAATCAAAGTCAAAACAAGAGAAGCAACGACTAGCAAAAAAGAAGCGGGAGAAAAACTGATAAGAAAAGATAATAAACCTATTATAGCGCCAAATCTAATAATAACGGCTTTTTTTGATAAAGAAATAATTTTATCCAAGCTGTCGGAGACAATCAAAATTATCAACAAAGCAATTATTTGATCAGAAATATGATAGGGAATGTTGCCAAAACGGTTAAATAGAGCCGCCTGATCGTTCCAAAACCGATAGGGAGGGATTGAAGCAGAAAAAAGAGTCAAGACATAAGCTGCTAACTGCCAATAAAACGGTTTGTTGATTAATATTTTTTTAATTACAAAAAAAATCAAAACTGAAAGGATAATGGAAAGAATAATATTGGTTCCCCAATAGGTGGCGGTGGGAGAAAGATGGAATAAAAGACCGATTTTTCCGAAAATCAAATATTGCCACATCCCAAAAATGGTTTTGATCTTAACATTTGTGATATAGTCGTTTTCCCAAAGCCATTGACCATGTTGGCCTTGGCTAATCGCCTGAAGATACTCAAAATAATCCAAATAATAGTGTCCTGTGGCGAGATAAACTTGTCCCGGCAAAGTCCGTGCGTAACCAATAATAACATGAAGGACATTAATAATACTGGTAATCAAACCGATGTTAATGACAAGAATTAATTGACCAAAACTCATATTACTTTCCAAATTATTATTGACTCCTTAAAATATATTGGCTTTAAAAATCGGTAATTGTTTATATTTCTAACGTCATAATTATCAAGTGAAGTAAGGACAACAAAACCGAGTTTATTAATTTTTAAAAATTTCATAGCTTCATTTTCCTTCATTTTTCCCTCAAAAAATAAATTGGAGGTCGCTTGTTTTTCTTCTATATTAGGAGTTCCGGTTGAATAACCAACATAGACCTTTTTATATGAAAAAATAGGGGAGACCATTCCTATGCCTCCGTAAGGTCCGGTAAGTATATTTGCTTGTGGAAAATTTTGCAGTGATTTCAAGCCTTCAATTATCGGACTGGGGAGATATGTCAAAGTACTATTTGGAGTTCTTTTATCCAGTCCGAGTAATCTTATTTTCAGAGAATAATAGGTTAAAAAACAGGAATAAATAATCAACAATGAAGACGTAATAATTATTAATTTGTTTTGATATTTAACTGATACAGAAGCTATATTCTTAATGCCAAGAGCTGCCAAGGCCCCAAAACAAACATAACTGATTGACGAAAAAAACCGTAGATTATGGGTTCCTAAATAATAAGCAACCGGAGATATGTACAAACCATAACTGATCAAAGCAAATATTATTAATATTTGTCTTATAAAGTTATTTTCCTTTATATAATCTCTTAATCCGAACGGGAAAAACAGTATTATTGGCCCGAGATTTAGTAAAACAAACCACCAGGGATCGTGGATTATCCATTTGACTTCAAAGCTCATTCCGCCATAACCAACATTTTGTCTTAGAATAAAACCGGCAAAAATAGCCAGAATCAAAATAATCATGTTAAATAAAATCAATTTCAAACGGATTTTTTTATTTTTAATAAAATAAATAAAACTTACAATCAGTAAAGTCGGCATTAGTGAAGCCAAAACCAGGGGAGAAAAAGTCATTAATATAATCGACAATATCGCCACAAAGAAGCCCTTTATTAACACTGCCTCATTGGAGAGGTTATGGATATTTTTCCAGATCTTATCAATTATCATGATTATGAGTAATAATAAGATTAAACCTAAAGCATGATACGGAACTACCTCAAATCTTCTTATAAAAGCTGCTGGTCCGTACCAAAAATCATAAGGATTTAAAATTAATTGGCCATTTTTTATTAATATTTGATAGGCCGGACCACTAAAAAAAGAAATTAGAAAAGCAATAATTTTTATAAAGTAATTTTCTTTCGGAAGCATTAAATTAATCAAATAATAGAATCCAATAAGAGTAAATAAGGTCAGGAAAAAAACGGCCACCCAATAAATAGTTACCGGAGAGAAATGAAAGATCCAGGCAATTTTTCCTAATATTATGTAAGGAAAAAAACGCCAGTCAGCCAAACTGGGACCAGTCGTGAAATAATTAGTAGGTATCCAACGGCCGGCAATTCCTGCGGCTATATGTTGAAGATATTCAAAATAATCCAGGTAATAATGGCCGGTTGCAAGATAGGTAAAGCCGGTTGGCGTTTTTGCAAGTCCGATGATTACATGAAAGATATTAATGGTTGCAACGATTATAGAGATTGTTATGACCGTCAACCATTGATAATTTTTGTTTTTCATATTTTGACTCTATAAATTGTGACTAAATGAGACTGATAAACAGAGATTAAAAAAGGATAAACACTAATATCTTTAATACTATTTTCTTTTTCCTGGGGACCATAGAAAACATAGCTGATATTTTCTGTTTCCAAAAATTTTAGCGCCTGTTCTTTCTCCAGACTGCCGGAAAAAAATTCATCAGCCTTTTTGGCCCTGTCTTCATAATGAGGGGTTTCCACAATGTGTCCGAGGTAGACAAAATTACCCGAGTAGGCGGGAATGTAGTTACCCGCCGTAATTTTGGAAAGAACGATTGAAGAATGGTCGGTTTTTTCCTCAAGCCATTTTAAGCCGTTATAAAAATCGGTCAACGGATACATCACCTGGGGAGGATAAGGAACAAGGGGAATTGTTGCCCGGGCTCTTTGATTGATAAACTGAATTTGGGATTTTAAGGAAAAATAAGATTGAATCAGGCCATTGACTATAATCGCCATAAAAATTATGATGATAATTGTTTTGATATACGCTTTTTTCCTTTTCCAAAGCTCGTAAAACAAATAAACCGAAAGGATTGCTAATGGGATATGATTGGATGTTTGGATAAATCGGATCGATTGATAGGGAAAAAATTTAAACAGAACTAAAGCGACAGCGGCTCCGGCAATCCAGGTTACCAAACTTAACAGTTTTTGTTCTTTTTTAACAATTACCAGAATTCCGCCGGCAACCCCGGTGAAGAAAATTGGTCCCAAAGCTAAGATATAGTCTTTTATGTTTATATCGAAAACAGACAGATTATTTTTATGAAAATCCATAAGGCTTTTCCATGGATAGGTGCTTGTGACGGACTGGATATATAATAAAGGAACAAAAACAGTAGTAAATATTACGAACGTTTGTTTTAATTTTTCGGAAATCAAATCATTTGCTAGTGATTTGAACAAAAAATATTTAATCAAATAATATAAGGTCCAGGAAATTGCAAACAAAATTGCTCCTGAAGGCTGGATAAAAACCGAAATAAATAATAACAGGCAAAGCAAATACAAATATTTTTTGTTTTTGTCTGTCTGACTTAAAAGAATCGTAAAAACGGATATAAAAATATAATTTAGAGTATCATGGGGAATAAAACTGATTCTTTTCAAGATATCCAATTCCTGCCACCAATTCATATAAAACGTTATCCACCATTGGTTTTCAAACCGGTAAAAAACCGGAAAACTGGCCGTCAGAAAACTCAATACCACTCCCAGATTAATCAAAAACATTTTTTTCAGAAAATAAATATTGAGAAAAATTATCATTGATATCCAAATGACACTGGTTACGACTCTCAAAAGATGGTAAGTAAGGGTAGGGGTAAAGTTGAAAATTGAACTAACTTTTCCCGACAGTAAATAAAGCATCACAAGAAATGCTCCTTTTTGACGGGGGTGATTATCATACTTATCAACTACAGTCGACCTTCCTTCCTGGCCTTGCCTGATCTTGCTCAGGTAGACATTATAGTCGTATGTATAGTTGTGTTCTCCCCAGACCATCGTCCTGTCCTGAGGAAGAAGGCCGGTAACTGATGCTTCATAAATATTAGGCAAAAAACTCAGTAAAAGAAGACAAAAGGCAAAAACAAAAATAAAATATTTTTTTATGACTTCCATAGTGATCATTTTAACGAAAATTATTAATAAATTGTAGTTGACAGTTAGGTATTTTTTATCTATGATAATTAAATCATGGAGAATAACGAAATAAGCAAAAAAAATTTAATGATAATAAATGCTGTTATTCTCATTATCTTTCTTTTGGTTATAGGAGGGGTTTACTACTGGGTTTCCAGGAAAAGCAAGGGACAACAGGTTTTTCCGGCGGGGATAAATTATCTTTCTCCAAAGGGCGAAGATACAAAAAAACCCGTTTTACTTTTTGATTTCACCAAATTGGCGGAATCCTCCGACTGGGTTACCTATAAAGGGAAAATTTATCCTTATACTTTCCAACATCCAAAAATTCTTACTCCGTTATCTTTTCCCAACGACAAAAATGACGCTGTCACCTTTAAGGTAAACGAACTGCCACCGGAACAAAGTTTGTTATTAACAGTAGAAATAATTTCCAGTCGGGATAAAAATTTGGTTGGAAAACCGGAAGAATTTGCCAGAAACTATTGGAAATTTTTTTCTGGATTGAAGGCTCTTGACAAAATTACAAAAATTACCAATGAAAAAGGATTAAGCGGATATAAAGCGACATATGTAGTTAAAGGCAGCAACGCCATCACCAGCGAAAATTACTTTTTCGCAGTGGAAGATAACAACGACATCATCCTTCACATCGGAGATATTTTTCCCGCGGAAGGGAAAGCCGTGCTTAATCGGATGATCAACAGCCTGGAATATCAAAAATAATCTATGATATGTATTTTTTACTTCTTCTCTTAGGGTTAGTAATTCGTCTTCTGCTAATTCCTGTTGCCGGATTCAGGGCTGATATGGCCTTTTGGAAGGGTTGGGGACTGGCCATCGCCGATAAAGGAATAATTTGGCTGGTTAGCAATACTAATTATAATTATCCCCCGGGATTTGCCTACATTCTTGATTTAATAAATAAAATTTACAAATTATTTGCCGATCCATATAACATCAGCCAATATTGGCTGGATAATAACTTCCTTTACCTTTTTCTTTTTAAAATATTAATTATTATTTCAGATATCGGGATAGTTTTTCTTATTATTAAAATTGCTGAAAAATTTAAGATGAAATGGGGGATTCTGCTGGCGGTATTATTTTTCTTGAATCCGGCGGTAATATTTGACGGAGTTATTTGGGGACAGGTGGATCAATTCGGTCTTTTTTTATTTCTCGGCGCGATCTATTTTTTTGTTGACGAAAAACCTCAATTAGCCTCGATAATCTTTACGATAGCTTGGTTGATGAAGTGGCAAAACATCCTTTTTATTCCTATCTTTTATCTATTTATCTATCGGAAATATTCCTTTAATGATTTAATCAAATCGCTTTCCGTCAGTTTGGCGACTTTTGCCATTATCACATTTCCTTTCTGGTTCCATCGGGAGATGGCGAGTTTACTTAATTTATTTACAGTTAATTCTAATTGGTTTCCTTGGTATTCTCTTAATGCCTTTAATGGTTGGTGGATTGCATCCGGACTTGAGGGCATGAAAATGTCGGACAAAACGTTGGTACTGTGGATTATAAACGCAAAGCAATTTGGACTATTGTTATTCAGCCTTTTTTATTTTATCGCCGCTTTGAACATATTTTTGGCGAAAAAAGAAGAAACATTAAAACAATTTGTTTTATCTTCGGCATTGGTCATCCTGTCTTTTTTCCATCTTCTAACTCAAAGTCACGAACGTTATTTATTTCATCTTTTAGGCTTTGTGATACTTTTTTATTATTTCAGAATAGAAAAAAAATTAATTAATGTCATTAGTTTATTGTTGGTTGTTACTTTGGGAATATTTTTGAATATGTATATCAGTATGGCGCTCAACTATCCTGACCAGGCTTACTGGCCGTTCTCAAGCGAATTAACACGTTCGTTTACTTTATACATATCCATATTTCAGATAGCTATCTTTATATATTTTTTCATAAGGTATTTTTCCTCTTTTATTAAAAAAAACTATTTAATAACGATAGCTGCTGTATCTATTTTTATGGGGGCTTTATTAATGATAAATTATAACTATCTTTTGCATAGGCCGATTTCATTAACAAAAATAACACCAATTGAATTACAACAAGACTATTTGAAACCGATGATTAATATGACGGTTGAGTCAGCTAGGGGAGTAAAATATTGGAATAGACTCTCCAATAATTATTATTTTTATGATAAGGGAATTGGCGCCCATGCCAATTCTGTCATAAGCTATGAACTGGGAAGAAGATTTTCCAAATTTACTACCGATTTTGGGATCGATACTGAGGCCGGAGACCAGAATAAAGCAGTATTTATTATTAATGGAGACGGACGGGAACTTTACAGATCTGAACCTAAAGGAAAATACGACCTGCCGGAATCAATAAATATTTCAATTAATAAAATAAACAGACTGTCATTAATAATAATAAAAGATGGGGAATCAAATAATGGATTGCACACGGATTGGTTTAATCCGATTTTGATAAGGTAAAAACTATGAAACTATCACCAATAATAAAAAAATATCTTCCTTACGGACTACTGATGGTAATTATTTTATTTAATCTTTATCTTTACCGAGGAGAATTTAAGGTTTTATCAGACCCAAATGATAATACCTTTCATTATGCTCTAATTAGTGATGCGAAAAATGTTTGGAAAGAGATATTTGACAGTAAATTATCACCCATATATCTTTTAGATAGTTGGAATGAACGCTGGGCTGAAGGCTTTTCCCTATCTCAGTACTATTCACATTTACCCGAAGCGGCAATTTCTTTATTAAGTTTTATTGTTCCGGTTTCAACTTTTAAGTTATTTGTCGTCATAAGAACATTACTACTTGTTTTACTACCGGTAAGTTTTTTTCTGGGAGCACGGATTTTGGGATCTTCAACGGGTTTCGGATTAATTTTTGCCTTTCTTTCTCAAGCAATTTTTACGGACGGACTTTATGGTTTAGATTCTCCCAGCTTTCTTTGGCGCGGTTGGGGACTATCAACTCAACTGATGGCGGTATTTTTTTTACCGATGGCCTTTGCTTATGGAATCAGTTATTTTAAAACTAAAAAAAATCTTGGAAAAGCAATTTTATTCAATTTTTTGTTAGCACAAGCCCACTTTGGGATGTTTTATTTATTATTGTTTGCTTATCCGATTTTTTGGGTTTTTTCACTGGATCAATGGATTAAGACAGGGAAGAAAATATTAATCTTTTTATTTTTTACTTTGATTTCCCTGGCGTATTTTATTTTTCCGTTTTTTCTTACTTCTCAATACCGTAATTTTTCGCTTTGGGATCCGATCTGGAAGTTTAATTCCTGGGGGTTAAATCAGATAATTATTTGGTTTACCAATGGCGATTTTTTTGATTTCAACAGATTTCCTTTTTTGACAATATTGATAATTGGAGGAATACTTTGGAGTTTAGCATCAACAAATAAACTATACCGATATTTAGCGACTATTTTTGGCTTATATTTCATTCTTTTTCTCGGACGTGGTATTTTGGGTCCTTTAATTAATCTCATTCCCGGAATGAGTGAATATCATATCCACCGGGTGATTGTCATGGTTCAGTTTATCGGTTTGCTGATTGCTAGTTCTTGGGTTTATGATTTAATTCAAAAAGGAATATCTAGTCTGGATTCCCTCCTTCGAGGGAATGACTCAGTGTCTGTCATCCCCGTGAAGACGGGGATCCAGTCGATAATCACCTTATCAGCAATTATTATTTGTTTTTACTCAATCTATTTGATTGAAAAACCGATCATTAATTATGCAAAAGATAACGGTGCATGGATTAAAAAATCAAATTTAGATTATCAAAAAAATATTAATGATTATCAAACTATTACGAATAAAATAAAAGAATTACCTCCCGCCAGAGTTTATGCCGGTCGGCCGGGTAATTGGGGGAGGGATTTTAAAATAGGGGACACCCAAATTTATATGGCCTTATCCAGTGACGGTTTTCCGATTATTGGATTTTTACCGCAAAGCTGGTCGCCTAACTCAGATGCTGAGCGGTTTTTTGACGAAGAAAACCCAAAACACTATGATCTTTACAATGTTGGTTATTTAGTATTGCCTTTTAATAAAAAACCGCCACAGTTTGCAAAGCTGATTATTAATAAAGGAAAATTCAGCTTATATAAGGTTGATTCGGAGGGCTGGTTCACAATCGGTAAAAGTAGTATAGAAATTATGACGAAGAAAACCAACTTGGTGAATATTACTCATCTTTGGTTTTATAGCCCAATGTTTGCCAATAAAGATTATCCTGCAATCGCTTTAAATAATGAAAAGTACACGTTTGTTAATAAAACAATTAAAATGTCTAATCAGAATAGTTTTGATGACAATAGAGTTATCTGGCGGGAAAATCCGCTATTTGTAAATCAGGAAAAATTTGAACAAACTTTGATAAATAAGGTTGAAAAGAAATTTGCTCAGGGATATTCAGTTAATTTTAAATTAGAAAATCAATGTCAAAATTGTATCCTTATTTTAAAACAAACCTTTCATCCCAACTGGAGAATTATGGTTAATGGTAAAAAACAAAAAGCATTTCCGGTTTTTCCGTTTTTTATCGGTATCCAGTTAAATAGTCCTGGAGATTATAAGATAATAGTTACTTATCAACCATCAACCATGAAAATTATCCTATTGACTCTAAGTATAATAATCTTCTTTTTTACCTTTAAAAAGCTTCATAAACACTCTTAAGATGTAAAATCTTTAAATTCTAAATATCAGGATCCAAATAAAAGTGCATGTAGTAGATGCAATAGTTCATAAAGTCTATAAAGTTATTAAAGAATATAAAGAATATGTCCTTGACATAGAATAAGTAGATACTTTATACTCAAAATAGTCATGGATTTTATAGAAAAAGTAATACATCACCTAAGCCCTTCTCAGTTGAGGGCGTTATTTTTGTTGTCAAAAAGCCCTAAAGGGCTGATATCATCATCTAATTCATCAAAATCAATTGGAAAGAAAGGTAAGGCTTTGGGAGGGGTATTTTCCTCACTCGTACGCCATAAAATTAACGGAGAAACAATCGTTATTCCTTGGGGAAAATCTGAATCAGGTCGCGGACTTAATTGGAGGCTTAATACAAAGCTAATCAGTCAAGAAAGATTAAAAAAAATTGTTTCGGAAATAATTAATTATGGTTAGAAGAAAAACATTTAAAAAAACAATACGGATTTTGATTAATTTAATTATCCTAATTATTATTATTGTGCCATGGCAGTTGTTTTTATTTCTTAATCCACCAGTTGTAAGTTCTGCGTCTTCAACTTTGACATCAAAAGTAAATTTTGATTCTGGTTACTACAGCGGGGTCGAATCAAAATCAAAAGAAGGTGAAATCAAATTGTCACCAGCTG
>Ga0209211_10003802_pt1 | contig 24158 bp, 24 predicted proteins | sample RifGroA2_FD_183992 | JGI IMG/M metagenome (GOLD analysis project Ga0209211, IMG submission 183992) | Groundwater microbial communities from Rifle, Colorado, USA - Groundwater A2 (SPAdes) (version 2) | ecosystem: Environmental > Aquatic > Deep subsurface > Groundwater | place: Rifle, Colorado...
AGCTCCAAGGATAATTTTATTTGTTGGCGATATGTTCTCTGGCATACAACCTTTCTGCCTAGCAGTAGGCAACAATTTTCTATTTGTTAATATGATGGTAAGGATACTTCCTTAGAAAAAACTGAAAGTTTTAAACTTGTGTGATGATAGGCGCTTCAATACCTTCTTGGTCAAACTCCTCTGGTAGTCTGCTTATTTCTCTTAGGAATGCTAAGTCATCTTCTTGATTACGGCTAAGCAAGCCCAATACCCTTTCCTTTGCCTCTCTTTTTGTATCACTGCCACTTGTTGCCAGTGCGGCCGCTTTTTCGCGGATTGACTCCGCTCGGGTTGTAAGGATTTTTAGTATTTCATTGTCCGAGAGAACGTTCGCCAGCGGTTCGGATGGGCATTCTCGCATTTTCGTCTCGTATTCGGTTGGTGGAGTGCCGTGGGCAACGGTTGTATAGTATTCCCAGCTTCGTTGAAGAGGCGATCGATACTGTTGGGTTAGGGTATCTTGAACCATGTAGGTATTTTATCAGGCATTAAGTTTTAATGCATATTCTTTGGATAGTCTTCTGGCGGCTTCACGGTAACTAAGTCCAGCCATTTTTTGTTTATTTTTATTCAAGAAGCCCACAACAAGCTGCGGATTTTTGTGTGACAGCTCCCGTAAAGTCCACCCAATAGCTTTGCGGATAAAAAACCTGGCTCGTGATCTTTGCAGTGAGTCTTTGTACGCTTTATCAATCCAGCTTTCGTTAAATTGCGCCTCGGCAAAGGAGAAAAAGAGTTGGTAGTTGCCGCCTTTTCCGGTTCTAAAAAAGAGGAGCTGGGCTAAAATGGCGGACCTTCGGACCCAAAAATCGGTGTCTCGGATCCATTTTTTAAGGTATGCATATGTCCTTTTGTCTTTGGCCAGAATGTACGGCATGAGTGGAATTATTGAGTTATCAAGCAGCGCCCAGCCTTTAGCCTCGCGCATGATTTTTTCAATCAGCGGCATGTCGGTAATGTCCAAGCTGTCAGCATGCAGCTGAAGTATGCTAAGCGCACAATTTCTTTCTTCAAAAGATGGCTGGTTCCATAGTTCTGTGCAAAGCTTTAGCGCCGCACTTTTTACAACTGATTTCAAATAGTTTTTGTGTTTGATAACGAAGGCGCGCCTGGTTGATGAGGCGATGCCGTAGTGTTTGAGGTTGGAGTATAAATACGCTTTATCTTTCTCCGCCCTTTGGGGATTGTAGTTTTTCTGAAGAAATTCTCTCAACGTTGGTGTAAAGCCGGATTTTATGTCTATAAATACTCCTCTGGTAATCTTCTCGGTCTTAAAAGAGAGTCTTCGGGCGCTATCGTATGGACATACCTTGTCATTTCACCCAAGGTGGTGTTAAAACTATCTGTAAAATCCTTAAGCATGTGCCTTTCACTCTCCCATGTCCATCTATGGTCTTTCGGCAAATCCTTTAGGCAGTGTAGGAGCTGTCCCTTGTAATGCCTTACTTCGTCCTTTACTTTCCGTTCGTGTTTTAGTTTGTTTAAACCGGTTTCCCGGGTCTCGTAATACCCGCCGGTAATATGACCGTAAAACTGGGCAAATCTCTCGGGGCCAAGTTTTTCAAACAACCATGAGAGGAAAGCACCGGTAACGAAATATGTCTCAATGGCAGTTATGTTTTTAGGGTTTTGTGATAAGATAGACGCTAGTCTTGCAGATGTCATTGGCTTTTGGTACGTCTGTTGTGCTAAGTCCATCATTATTTCCCTGAAAGAGAAACCATATTCCATGCACACGGCAAAGCCCTCGCCTTGTTGTTTGGTTAGCTCATAATAGGGGTTTACCAAATGGCCTGTTTCATGGTTTACTCCCTCTATAGGTACATTAATGGGTATTGCGTTGTGGCTTGAATAACTGACTTGTGGTTCTTGCTGTTCTAATTGGTTCGGAATTCTTCTAACCGGATTTATTATCAGCATGTGTTTACCCATGTTTCCAAAAAACCCCGCCGTTTTTGTGAACACCATTGCCGAAGATGGACTGCTGCCACTAATCTCACTAGCATCGAAATCGTTGATTTCTAGTATGCCGGCTGCCGATCTCAACCCAAGACCCATTCGCTCTGCAGCAAATATCATTCGCTCCGCTACACGCTCTTCTAAATAAAATCTCCTATCATCTTCTTGTACGACCTCTCCAACTGTTACTCTGGAAATTACTATGGTTGACCCACCGGTCTCGATAAGCGTGTCTTGAATTCTAATTTGTGTGTTAGCTTCTTCTATATGGTTAATCCATCCTAGGATTTCCCGAGGGATATACTGAAAAGGATCCTCTTTTTTATAGGTGAAAACGTTGGTATTCCCATTATTCCCAGATTGTTTGGGGAAGTAAGATCTATATTTCTTCTCTAAGTTTTCATATAATGAGGCTGTGCTATCTGTTGCCAGAGTTACAATATTTTCTTTATCTTTGTGACCTTTTTTCTGTGTTATCTCTCTCACAATTCTATCTGCGTAGAGTCTGTCTTGTCCCAGTTGCAACTTACTATCGTATCCTCCAACGGAGTCCGCTCTGGCCAGGGCTATTTCCTCAGCTAGAGAGCTTTTCATGTAGCTGATTATGTTGTGTCTGTAGTGGCCTGTAAGACCTTTAAATATCAGCGCAGCCTGCGGGTTTTTAAACTCGATAGATTTGATATTATAATCCAGAGGCGGCGTGTCTACTTCTATGGTAGTAACTTGATGGGGATCTGTCTGCTGATAATTAACTGTATTACGTTGAAAAAACTCACGTGCTGGCAACACTTCTGTGTGTGTTTTAACCTCGTAAGTTCTGGTACCAACGTCGAGTTTTACAGGGGCACCGTCTTTATATATAAAGCGGGCTTCAGGTATATGCCCCATAGGGCGCTTGTCTCCGTAATACTCTGTATGAGTAACATGCTCTCGAATCTCGGGGTAAGTTCTTTCTCCAGGTATCATATTTATATTGATGCTATCATAAATTGTTAAGTGTTTGCTAGAATAATAATGTGAGGATTCAGCATACTAAGGTTGGTTGCCTGTTTATAGTGTCTGCTTTGGTATTAACTGTGTTTGTCGGTAAAGTTAGGGCTGATACGACCAACGAATATCAATCAGAGCGCGTTACCAACTTTGACAGCATCGTAACCATCAACCCCGACTCGTCCTTGACTGTTAAGGAAAGTATTAGAGTGTACGCAGGCGGCTATGCTATTAAGCGCGGCATATACCGCGACTTTCCGTTGAAGTATAAAGACGAGAAAGGGTTTAGTTACAACACAACTTTTGATGTGCAAAATGTTCTACGAGACGGTGTAAAAGATGATTACCATACAGAAAGCTTAACCAATGGGATTAGATTATATATTGGCAGCAGTGACATGTATCTGAAACCCGGGTTTTATACCTACGTCATAGATTATACAACAAAAAGGCAGCTGGGCTTTTTTGCCGATCACGATGAACTCTACTACAACATTACTGGCAACGGTTGGGATTTTACCGTCGAAAACGCTACGGCCGTTATCTTAATGCCGGAGGGCTTGCAAACTTCCGCCATATCACACACTGCATACACTGGCATTTCGGGTTCTCGGGGGCAAGACTTTGTATCAGGCACAAAGTCCTCTTTTGGTTACGCCGTAGCTTATTTTGCAACAACAAAGCCGCTGTATTACAGAGAAGGGTTGACTGTGGTTGTTGGCTGGCCAAAAGGTTATGTTTATGAACCCACAGTCCTACAAAAGGCTTTTGACTTTATTTTGGCAAACATTGGTATTTTTATCGGCGCAGTTATACTCGTGTTGATAAGCGCTTATTATCTAGTTGTATGGTACAAATTTGGTCGGGATCCCAAAGGTGCAGGTACACTCGTTACACAATATGAGCTACCTAAAGCTATATCTCCAGCAGGCGCTAGGTACATCCACAAAATGAGTTACGACACAAAGGCTATTTCTTCCTCTCTAGTCAACACCGCTATTAAAGGTTATATCAAACTGACAGAGAAAAATAACCAGTTCTCAATTAGTTCGGTTAAAAATGATTACTCCGGTTTAGCCGATGAGGAACAAGCTATACTTAGAGAGCTATTAAACAGGTCGACAAAATCTTTTACCTTCAATAATGCTGAAGCGACAAAAGTTGCAAAGGCGATTGATGCCTTTAAAACTAGCCTTGAGGTTACTTATTTAACCACTTACTTTAGGAACAATCATAAACTGCTGGTTATTCCCGCCTGCCTTATTTTAGTATATTTTCCAACACTCTTTATATCAAGTATGGTGTTTGTTTCGCTGCTTTTGCTATTTTGCATGATCCTAGTAACTATTTTTGGCATGATTGCGGTTAGGGCAAGAACGGTACTTGGCAGAAAAGTCGAGGATCAAATTCTTGGCTTGAGAAATTATCTTACTGCTGTAGAAAATCCAAAATATGCATCCGATATTAACTACGAAACTCCCGATAGCCTAAAAGTCTACGAAAAGTATTTGCCTTACGCGATAGCTCTAGACGTTGAGCCAATTTGGACTAAGCGGTTTAAAACACAAATAGAAGCAAGTAAAGCTATTGAGAATAACAGATCTGGCTGGTACTATAGCTCGTCACATATAGCTAGCTATACTTTTGCGTCGTCTCTTGGGAGTTCTTTGGCCCATTCAGTGTCTGCGGCTTCCACGCCCCCCGGGTCAAAATCGGGCTTTGGTGGAGGTGGCGGGGGTGGGGGATCTTCCGGCGGCGGCGGCGGAGGTGGCGGCGGAGGTGGTTGGTAATATTTAGCTTATGTATAATCGGAAACGGATCATTGTTATCAGTCTGCTACCTGTTTTAGGTGTTGTAGCTGCACTGGCTTTTATGCAGCGTGGTCCTGTGATCCCCATTTCTCAAACTCTTAATATTGACCAAACTTCCGAGACTTATGTATCACCAATAAGTATCGACTACTTAAGATCACTTACTTATTCAGGCAGTCAGATTAGTATTGAGCAGACTTTACCAGACGGGGCAAATTACAGGCAGTATATTGCCAGTTACCAAAGTGAGGGCAGCAAGGTGTTTGGATTGCTAACTGTGCCGAAAGCCGTGAAACCGACGGAAGGTTTTCCAGCCATTGTTTTTGACCATGGGTTTATATCGCCAAAAGACTATAAAACGACTGAAAAATATGTAGCGTATGTGGATTTTCTGGCTAGAAGTGGTTTTATTGTGTTCAAAATTGACTTTCGCGGGCACGGAAAGTCCGAAGGCACTGCTTCCGGGTCGTACTTTTCTAATACCTACACTGTAGATACTATTAACGCCGTTAAGAGTTTGCAGATGCATGGCGACGTGGATAGGAACAAAGTGGGGGTGTGGGGTCATAGCATGGCGGGCAACGCGGTATTACGGGTAGCCTTGGTATTGCAGGATATAAAAGCTGTAGTTATCTGGGCCGGCGCCGTGTACAGCTATGAGGATTTTAGAAAGTACGGCATCAACGATGCCAGCTATGTCCACCGGCCGGATTCCGGCGCCGGCCAGGCCGATCAAGTCCGCGAAATCTCTGCCGAGATCCAAAAAATCCGCGATCGGTCTGCAGAAATTGATTTCACAAATACTTTTTGGTCAAGTATCTCGCTGACAAAAAATCTAAACTATCTATCAAGTCCGGTACTGATTATGCATGCAACTAACGACCCTGTTATAAACATTGGGTATTCCAGGGATTTGGCCAAGTCACTTGAGACAGCGGGAAAAACTTATGAATTAGTTGAGCTAGCTGGGGGCGGCCATAATATTGAGTCACCATATTTTGAACAGGCCATGCAAAAAACCGTGGAGTTTTACGAACAGCACTTATAATCGTAGGCCTCCTTCCAATTTACAACTACCTCACCATGAACAGTCAACTAAATGTACGTTATGAAGGCCGGATTTTTGCAGCATTTTTCTATAAAGTTTCGCTCTGCGAGAGTCCATTACAGTGGCATTTACTGGACAGTGAAATTGGGTTAAAAGTGTACCTAGTGATCTAAAAAAGCTCAAGGTACGTGGGTCTAGCTCCTCGCCTATAGTAGAGTAGTTTCTACGCCATTTATCCTCATGACTTTTGATATCTCCGTTCAAGATGCCGACATAGTCTTTCAAGAAAGAAAAACCTAAGTTGATGCCGCGATCCTGCCCTCCATAATCGTGTACCCGGAAATATACCACACGATTTTCGATAGGTATTAGGTACTTTATTTGATCCAAGCTTATATCGGATCCTGCGCTGGGGTTAGCCACGAATAACTCAAAATCACCTGCCGCCAATCTGCTAGTAAAGCCTTCTCCGGCTATTGAGTTTATCTTGTTTATTTCGTTTGCTGTGGGCGTTCTTAAAACATCCCCATTTTCTCCCCTGTCAGAAGCCGCTGTCCGGGAAATCGTGTCCACAGACTCTTTTGTCGGTTCCGTTAGCTGCAACATAACCACTGTACTATACCACTACATTGGAACTATATGGGGTTGGCTGGTTACCGTATGGTAACCGGCTGTCCGTAGTCCTTTATGTAGATGGGAATAAACTCTTTGTTAATCAGCTTGCCGTTTTCAAATGTATACTTGCCTATCACGCCTTTCTTGGTTTCCTCGCTCCACATCTGATCAAAGACTAAATTGCCGTGGGCGTATTTGATGTAGGTATTATTGTACTGCTCGTCGCTTTGAATCCAGTGCGGATGGTTGCCAATAATCAAATCGGCTCCAGCGTCAGCTATTAAATGGGCGAGTTCTATTTGTTGACTATCTGGTTCCGCGCGATATTCAATTCCCCAGTGCATAGAAACTACTACCACATCCGCCTTTGCTCGAGCCTCGCTGATTAGTTGTTCCATAGTATTTTTGTCCGCCGATAGCACTGGTGGGATACTGCCATAAATGTCGTTAAAAGCCAAAAAGGCAAAAGTTGTGTTGTTAACGGTTTTGTAGACAATAACATCCTCAAGACCGGTTACTTTAATACCGTTGTCTGTTAATATTCGCTTGGTATTGTCAATTCCGGATAGGCCAAAGTCCGCAATATGATTGTTTGCCAGTGTTGCTATATCCACCCCTGATGCCACCAAACCGTTAACGTTATCCTCACGGCTGCAAAAAACCATACCTTCTACGGTTGTTGGGCAGTCTTTTACAAATGGGGCTTCCACATTAGCAACCGTTATATCCCCAGACGCAAGCAAGTCTTTGATGTGTTCAAATGGCCATACCGAGTTGTTATATTTGATTGTCTGATAATTCACACTTCTGCCCATTACAACATCACCGGTGGCGATAAGTATAACCTTGCCCTTGCTATTCTCTTGATTTGTCTGTGGAACTTGATATGTATTATGTACCGCTGGTTTGTCTACAGGTTGCAATACAGCTACAGCACCAACAAATGCCAATAGAACGACAGTTAGTAAACCGACAACTAGTAGTGCTTTACTCATTAAGTGTGCCCGCTTTTTTAGTTTTTGCCTTAATAAACTCAAAGACAATTGGAACGACTGATATGGCAATGATGGCTAGCACGACTGGGGAGAAGTTTTGTTTTATGCTGGGAATGTTGCCAAAAAAGTAACCGGCAAGGGTAAAACCAAAAACCCACACGAAACCCCCCGCAGCGTTATATGCAACAAACTTGCGGTAATGCATCTTGCCGATACCGGCAACAAATGGGGCAAAGGTTCTAATAATTGGGATAAATCTGGCCAAAAAGATGGTTTTGCCCCCATGTTTAGCGTAAAACTTTTGGGTTTTGTCTACATGTTCTTGATTGATGGGAATTTTTGGGTTGTCTATAAGTTTTTGGCCAAAGAAATGACCTATCCAGTAGTTTACCGTGTCGCCTAAAAATGCTGCTAGCCAGAGCAGACTAAGAAGGATCCAGATATTAAATGATCCAATGGCGGAAAATGCTCCGGCGGCGAATAGAAGGGAGTCACCGGGAAGAAACGGGGTAAACACGAAACCGGTTTCAGCGAATAAAATAATGAACAAGATTGCGTACGCCAAAGTTCCATAATTAGCAATTATCTCGCCGAGGTATTCGTTGATATGTATGATGAAACTGAAAACAGAGGCGATAGCTTCCATAGATCATAGTTTAGCAGACTTAGCTGGGCTTGATAAGTTTTTTGGCAGAATGTGCATATGCTATTATTCTGAAAAATGATTGCGCTTCATACGTAAAAGGACCTGACAACAAACGCTTGCTTAAACTGCATGGTAGGACCGACAGCATCCTTATTATAAATACGCAAAAAATAGACGCAAAGCCCTTGTTGGACTTAGGCGCACATCTACTTTGTAGTTTTGGGATTAGGTTGAATGGTACAGGGCAGCTCACAAAGAAAGGGTTTACCGATATTGAGTTTTGTTATGAATCCTTGAATACTGACGCAAACGAGTTTATTAAAGGCGAAGTGCTGGAGGTATTTAGAGAAGGTATTGTGCCTGCAGTTCGGGAATTGGCTGACCGGTCTGGCTTACCCAGTAATAGGGCGGTGGAAAACCTGCAAGTCACTTGCAAAATACTGTCTGACGGTTGTATTTCTAGACACGGTGAGAGGAATAAAATAAGACTTTTTGTGGACGAGACATTAAATTAGTTATAATTCGAGCGTAAAACTACCAGTGTAAACTGGTAGATATAAGCTAAAACAGAAAACTCGCTATGCGAGAATTTAGATGTACTCATCGGCTGATGCGCAGCGTCACACAGCAAACCACCTGCGTAAGCTGGTGGTTGTTGATTTTATTGATTGACAAATGTAAGGGCAACGCCGGTTTTATCGGCTCTGCCGGTGCGGCCGATCCTATGAACATAGTCGTCGTAGGTTTTTGGTAGCTCGTAGTTAATTACATGACTAACGTTACTGATATCAAGTCCGCGCGCGGCGACATCTGTTGCAAGAAGTATTCTAATTTCCTCTCGCTTAAACTTGTTAAGGATGCTGTGCCTTTGACTTTGTCTTTTATCGCCATGAATGGCGTCTGCTTTAAAACCTCGGTCAACCAGCTCGTCCGAGAGCCGTTGGACGCTCCTTTTTGTGTTGCCAAAAACAATGACCTTGCTGAAACCGTCTTTTATCAATAAGTTGTGTAGCGCGTCTATTTTGTTTTGGCGTTTATCAACGCTTACAATGTCCTGTTTTATGCTGACAGCAGCACTGCTTTTCTTTACATCAATTACCACCGGATCTTTTACAAAAGCCGCAATGATTTCCTGGACTTTTTTGGAGATAGTCGCCGAAAAGAATAATGACTGTCTTTGAACCGGCAGCATTGAAATGAATTGCTTAATTACATCCAAAAAACCTATGTCCACCATTCGGTCGGTTTCGTCAAGAACTACGTTGTTGAACTCAGATAAGTCAAGAAGCCTTCTGTTGATCATATCTTTTAACCTACCCGGAGTTGCCACTACAAAGTCCGGGTTTCTTCTTAATTGATAGATTTGCCCGCCTACACCAGCTCCGCCAATTAGCACCGCCGAATTTATGCCAATACCTAAAGATAGATCTCTGAAGTCGTTGTGTATCTGTTCGGCAAGCTCGCGGGTTGGAACGATAACCAGAATTTTCTGCCGTCGATCTTTGCAGGCCTTATGTATTAACGGAATAAGATAAGCAGCGGTTTTGCCGGTGCCGGTGTTTGCAATTCCTATTACATCTCTGCCTGCTAGAATATTGGGAATTGCTGTATCTTGGACAGGGGAGGGTACTTCAAATCTTTTGGTTTTAATATTGCGCTTTATTTGCGGGTGGATATCAAAGCTGTCAAAAGAGTTTACAGGAATAAACATGGGTGCTTCGTTGCTGGCAACAGCCTTTTTTGAGTACTCAATAGACTTTATTAGGTCTGTTTCTGACCACTCGTAGTTATAATTTTTGGTACGCGTGTTAGGGGTTCCAAAGCGTCTTGATCTGGAAAACCCCGTGCCGCGCCTTTGATATGTAGTTCTCATACGGCCTTACCTGCAAGGTTTCTACAGTTAAAGCCACAAAACTGCCCAAATTAGAGTTGTGTAGGGAAAAAGATACTTGTATATCAAAAAGGTATGGATATCTTTATCTTGGCTATACGTACTCAATAATATGAAGCAGATTTATAGCTTTATCTGCGAACAAGCGAGTATAGCATGTACTCAAGATTATGGCAAGAGAGCAAGCAACCCATTAGATTTCTCCAATGGGCCGCTGTTCTCATCAACAAACCGTTATGGAGTCGTTGTCCAGTGATCATTTAGACCAAAGCCGGGTGCGCCGTCTTTAAATCTATAGTTCCCGCTTCCGGTGTCGTTATAGACTTCCTGAAGCACATGATATTGACCCCATAAGTCTCCGCCCGGACCAACCCAGACAATTTTGTAGAAGTCTGTGTACTTTTGGTCGTTGCCATCCCCATCTACGTAGCTGCCGTTATAGTGGTTAGTCAGCCAGCCCATGCTTGTTCCGTTTACAACACCATCAACTAACCCTCGATCCAATTTCCCATCACCGTTGCAGTCAACGTTTGCCAGCCAAGCATCACTCCATTTCATGGAAAGACTATCACCAGAGGTAACTGGGACTGCGGGCCGGGAGTAATTGTTGGCATAGCCATTGAACATATGGGCCTGGTAGTTATAGCCCCATTTGTCATAGCCAAGAACAACAGGGTTTCCGGCTGAATCGGTGATTGTTCCGTCTTGAATGGTAGCGCACGCACTTGGCTTGGCTGCTAATGCAGGAGAGGTTGTTAACGCGAAAACTACGGCAATTGTAATTAAGGGTACTATTTTGCTCATTACGTATCACCTCTTTTCAAAAGCTAAACGTATAAAATCTTTACAAAACAAATTAAGTGTACCACTTTAAAAAAACTAGCACATAATCTGCTTAAGCTACTTAATAGCAATTACGGCTATCCGCGACGGGCAGCAGGAGTATTTGGCGTAGTTATGCGGATCAGACTTCTCTGCCCCTGCGGGCACACTCGGTTCTTCCAGTGATTTAACAGTGAACCCCGTACGGATTACCTCGTTTACCATATCTGAAATGGGTCTAAGGAATAGCGGGGAGTTAGTACCCCACGGTGTGTGGTCAACAATCCAATCCCGTAGAAAATAGTTTTCAAGATTATGCCTTGTGGTTCTAACTGGATGGGTGAGAACAAGTAACAACGTGCCATCTGGGTTTAGAAGTTTATAAAGATTTCTTAAAGCCCTTTTATAATCGTTGCTATCTAGGTAATGTAGTACGTGTGTGCACAAAATCAGGTCGAAGTGGCTTTTAAGTGAGATGGTAACTAAATCGGATCTTACAGTAGTAACGTTCGGAGCGTTTTTTCTCGCAATGGCGAGCATATCTTCACAAATGTCAACACCCACAATGTCGTTACTATTTATATTCCTGCTAAGAAGGTATCGTAATACTCTGCCGCTTCCACAACCGGCATCAAGGATTTTTGGATGTTTATTTGTAAAAGGCGCCAGCACTTTATCAAGCACCGGTTTTTCCAGATAAAGCCAGCTAAATGAGGAATCGGCAAAGTGAGAATACTCCTGCGCCTGTTCTTTATATAACTTTTCTATGTCAGACGGTTTGACCCTTTTCTTTGCCCCCACACGCTGAATTTTAGCATATACCGTATACCGGCCGATCTATTACGAACCCACAAGTTTGTTGGTATACCGGCATAAAGTGTGCATTAGGGTTAGCTTTTTACCTTTCTTTTTTGTGGACTTTAGGCCGGTATTACAGTATGTTTGTGGATCCACAACCGTTGTGGATGCTATTTTTTGTGGGTGGAAGGCCGTACCTAAGGGAAGTTTGTGGAGCCAAATAAGTTTTTTTAAGTGCTGGATAGGTGCTACCTTGTGGATGCAGTTTTGTACGATAACTGGCTGGGGAGCTAGGATTTGAACCTAGAATATCCACCTCCAAAGGGTGGCGTCCTGCCGTTAGACGACTCCCCATCATATTTATAGTTGTCAAACAGGGCTATTATATCGTCAAAGCGATTAAATGTCAGTTTTGAATAATTGCCTTGCCGGTTTCCCAAAAATACGGGTTAGTGTTGTAATCCTTTTCCCACAGCCACCACTCAACTCCCCAAAAGTAAATGTTAGCAAACCCGCTTTTTTGCGCATAGTTTATAGTTTCCAGAAACTGTTCTTTGGACATGGTTTTAGCCTTTTCCTCCGATGTTAGCTTGGAGTTTATTGTTGGCCCCCACGGCTCCGCCTGCAGCTCCGTAACATAAATCCGTTCCATAGGCACGCCCACAACCACCGACTTTACCTTATAAGACCAATGAGCCAACGGATACTGAAAATAAATAGACTTACCTAAAAGCAGCTTCCAAAAGTCGTACCAAATGCGTCTGTACATTGAAATGCCTAAATAGTCCGCCGTTTGATATGTGGGGAACCAAAACCCGCCTTCGCCGCTGTCCTGAACAAGAATCGGCCTGGGATCAATGCTCTTAACCACTTTTACCTCGTTCTCTAACGTCTCTTTAGTGATTTTCTTGCAAAAGCCAAACGGAAAAAACGGCTCGTTTTCCACTTGCCACATCACTATTGCCTCGTAGCCTTTTAGCTCGGTGGTGGTTTGCTTTATATATTCGTACAACGCCTGGTTGCGTAAATCGGCGTCCTCAATAGTGTTCCACCACTCCGGTGCGAAGCACTCGGGAAACCTGGGCACCTTATAACCCATGGTCAGGATGACTTTAACATCTCGGTTTTGCGCTTCTGCCAGTTGCCACTTAATGTCTGTGTAATTGTAGACGTCCGGCAAGGGTTCGGCTTCATCCCAATACGCTACTAACCGCACATACTTAGGCTTTAGCTCGGTTAAAATTGCTAGGTATGCCTTTTGCCAGTCCAACCCCAAATCCGATGCGTATTTTGAACTAAAAGTCACTCCGTAGTTGATTTTTTCTGCAGGCTCGGGCTTAACAAGGATAAAAAAGATGATAGGAGTAATAATAATGACAGCCAAAAGCGCAAGCAAGATGCGCACCAGCTTTAGCGCCAACAGCCTGCCTAAAAGTTTACGCGCGTATGCAAGCTGTTTGGCAGGCCTCATTGATTTATGTTACCACTTTGGCAAATCTTGGAGTAGTAGTAAAACGATGGGCGTGGCACTCTGGCCATGTTTTGAAACCTGTCCACCTCAATAAGGCCAAATTTGGGCCAAAAACCCTGATGCCACTCGTAATTGTCTATTAATGACCAGTAAAAATAGCCTTTGAGTTCAACCCCAGCTTTAATAGCAAGCAAACACTGGAGCAGCATCTCATAGATAAACCTGGATCGTTTTTCATCCAGGGCATTTGCCAGTCCGTTTTCTGTGATATAGATGGGCAAGCTGTATTTTTTGAGTTTGAGCAGAGTATTGTATAAACCGCGCGGATAAATCCACCAGCCAATATCCGAATTGAAGTCGTCCTCGTTATCTACCCGCAGGTTGTTATACTGAGTGGTAAAGTAATAGTTAAGCCCAATGTAGTCGCACTTTTTGATTACTTGGTCAAAGAAGAAACCGCAGTTTAGCCAGAATCGGAACTTGGCATATAAAACGTCCAGAATGTTGCTAGACCGTGGAGATTTTTGGAACCATACTATGTTTTTTGCTATACCAACTGGTGTATTTACCACCTTTTTAATCTCTTTATGCGCTTTTACGTGTGCTCTTATCAGATTTAACTGGACGATGGAAGCCTTAAGCAGATTGCGCTGGTTTGGCGGCCAGGTGCCAACCGTATATGCCATTAATGCATAGACTTGTGGTTCATTGATGGTGATGTAGACGTCTATTAAGTCCTTAAATTCTAGTACACACGCTCGGGCGTATTCGGCAAACAGCATCGGCGCTTGTAAATTTAGCCAACCGCCTTTTTGCGCAAACCACGTGGGGATCGTAAAGTGATACAAAGTCACAAATGTTTTTAGGTTTCTGGCCTTTGCCGCACGCAAAACGGCTCTGTAATGCTCAATCTCTTTGGTGTCAAATCTGTTTGGCTCGGGCTGAATTCTTGCCCACTCGATACCTAGTCTGACTGCAGACGTGTTGAGTTCTTTGCACAAATCCAAGTCCACCTCATAGTTATCATACGAGTCGCTAGCGGCACCGGATTTATCCAGAGGTTTGGTTTCTTGTGAATCTGTTGAGTTTTCCCATGCCCACCAGTCGCTTTTTGTGTTGTTGCCTTCTGTTTGAAAAGCTGAAGTAGCTGTACCCCATACAAAGTCCGCGGGAAACTTACCAAAGTCTTGAGGTGCGTCCATTTACCTAATATACCATCCTTTATGCTACTATTTAAAGATGCAGCCGCCTAAACTATATACTTCTAGGGTAAAGGAGCTTAACCAAGTTACTCCTTTTATATATTACTTAAAGCTTGGCTTGGAAAACCCGCCGGAACTTAATTTTGAGCCCGGCCAATTTGTAAGTATAAAAGTTAATCAAACAGCTTTTAGAAGTTATTCAATTGCCTCAAGCGCTAAACTTTCTACAGAAATCGGTTTGTATATTTCTACTGTTAGCCGCGGTTTCGGCTCGTGCTTTATTGAATCACTAAAGCTAGGTGATAGCGTGACTTTTATTGGGCCATCCGGCAGATTTTTATTGGCGCCAGAGCTTGCGCAGCGGCTGTATTTTGTTTGTACGTCCACTGGTGTTACACCGTTTCTAAGTATGTTTGAGCGACTTGCAGATACGCGATATTCTGGTGAGGTACGTTTGTTATTTGGTGTAAGGAGTAAAAAAGATGTGTTTGCATTGGCTGAACTTGGAGCGGTTAAGTCCAGATTAGCAAACTTTAACTATACCATATGCTTATCACAGGATAAAGTTGACGCTTCGCCATATGTTTATGGTAGGGTAACGGATAGGTTAAGAGCCGTTTCTGATGAGCAACTTAAGGCGCCTCAATTTTATCTTTGTGGCAACCCAAACATGATTAAGGATGCAATTAATATATTAACTGGTAGGGGAGTGTTAGAAAGCGCAATCTTCCACGAAAAATTTGTTTAATGATGGACTGCACCCGCCTCTGGTGGGCGATATAGGGATCGAACCTATGACCTCTTGGATGTAAACCAAGCGCTCTAACCAGCTGAGCTAATCGCCCTTACGCTTTCGGTATTATACCCTAGCCGAGGGCTACAAGAACAGCTCCAATTACGATAATAACAGCGCCGAGAGCGGCCTTTAGGGATAGTTTTTCCCCCAGAATGAGAAATGCCAGTATAAGTGTGAAAATAACACTTAATCGGTCAATTGGCACTATTTGCGAAGCTTTACCGTTTTTCAGCGCTAAAAAGTAAAAAAGCCAGGAGGCGGCGCCGGCTAGTCCACTTAGCACAACAAAAAGCATAGGAATTGGTTGGGAGATAATTTGTTTGACTTGCAGGTATTTACCCTGAACAAGCACTAAACCTATTAGAAATACTGCCATTACAACGGCGCGGATAGCGGTTGCGGTGTTTGAGTCAATATCTTTTAGCCCGATTTTGCCAAATACGGCAACCAACGAAGCAAAAAAGGCGGATAAAAGCGCGTATATAAGCCAGCCGGTTTGCATTTTTCTACTTTAGCATAAAGAGAGTCTACTTTAGCATATTCCAACGGTTTTCTTTAGTGTTGCTAACTCTTCGGAGGTTAAGTGTCTATACTCGCCGGGCTTTAGTTTGCCTATATTTAAGGGCCCAAAATCTGTTCGCACCAAGCGCACAACGGTGAGTTGAACCGCCTTGCACATTTCTCTTATTTGTCTTTTGAGTCCTTGATATAAGGTAATCGTAAACTCGTGTTCAGAGATTTTCCGCTTGGGTGTTGTTCTAGCTTTGGTGGGGAGGGTGGGAGTCGGACCCACATAGCCGGTTTTTCAGACCGGTGCCGTGACCACCTTGGCTACCGCCCCATGTGCTTGTAGGAATTATACAGTATAATTCACGTATTTGATGTATTATTAAATTGACCTATGAGGCTTAAACTTTTATTGATAGTTGTTGTCGCTGTTCTCATGTCCGCTGTTTTGGTAATTTATCGCAGAAACCTTAATTCCAAGGGCATCGCTTTGGATAGTTGCCTTGCACAATTAACCAATCAAAAACCGGTTAAAATCGAATATCCTAAGCCAAACGTTAAGGATTTGATTATGGAGAAATCTGTCTCTGGTGGACGGTTTGCCGCTTATAAGCTGTCTGGTGATTCTAGGGACGATTTATATTACGGCGTGTTTGCTGTTGTTCTTGAAGCAGGCTCATATCAACCAACCATATTTTCAACCAAAACACCGGCTTACACAGAAGATGGGTTATTTGACATCGTCAACAACGAGCTGTGGGTGGTTAATTCGCAAATGTCTAGAATCGATATTTATACCTTTCATACAGAGAAAAGAGAGCCCAACGTTACAAATTTAAGTTCCATAACTTACAAGAGATCAGTTTCCTTGCCTAAATACCGACTGGGAGAACTTTACCATTTAAGCTGTTCCGCGGGGATTTGTGATGTATTTACCGCTTATCATTTGGAGAGCGGTTGCCAGATGAAGTTGAATGTTAAAACCGAAGTATTTTCCAACATCGTGTGTAGCAGTATGGGTGGGTCGTTTATACCTAAACCTTTGTAAATTCTGGTAGCGCAATGTCGAGAGACGAGTAGGGAGTAGAATCTGTTTATGACTTATAGTGATGCAGTAGGTATAGTAGATCTTTTGCTTTCTGTGTTAACGATTTCCTTTGCTTTGTATCTTTATTTCAAGGATCCATTAAAAAGATGGCGGTTTTTAGGCTACCGGACAACAATTATTATGGCAATCTTTGATCCGGCTACTAAGGATGTTTTGCTGGTTAACCACGAGTTTGGCGGCTGGCAGCTAATTCAAAGCGGTTTGGTGGGTGATGACATTTTGGCCCAATTGAGTAGGGGTATACCTCGTGAGATCAACGTTAGCGCCGACCACTTTGATCTGCGATTTGTGCGAACGCTTGGAACAGTTAGAAATAATCGAACGGAGGTAGTAAAAAAGAGCACAATAGGCTATGTATCACTTTTTAACTCTGCGAGGGGCAAGGGCTATATTGCCGCATATATCTCATGTAACCGAAAGGACGTTGAAGAGCATATGACACCCGGTTTTTCTATTTTGGAAGCTCAGTTTGTACCTACGCCCAAAGTAATGGAAACAATTTTCTCCTCCGGCTATTTTAGTAGTCATGACTATAAACGCGGTATGTACGCGCAAATAATCGACGATATTACTAACTACGTTGAGACTAGAACACGCACAGTTGAAAGGTTAACAAGAAAAAGCTTCTATCAACATCAACATTAACATTCTGTTCTGATGTAATAACGCGCGTAATCAAATTTGATTGATGTAATCAAGATATGTCAGAAGGCTAAACTCCGTTTACAGGCTCACATTGATAATCATATGTATTATGGTTTTAAGGTGTGGCAGCAAGCTCTTCCTACAAAGAGGCTCTTTTGTCTGAGCCATAGCTATCTGGGCGCCAAAAATCCAACTCTGGAGCGAGAGACGGGGATCGAACCCGCGACCTCTTCCTTGGCAAGGAAGCATTCTACCACTGAACTACTCTCGCGAATGCAATGAGCGAGAGGAAGCGACCCCGCCTTGGCGGGGGAGATTCACTCTCGCAGATGCGAAGCATCAAGAGAGGTGAGCGAGCAAAGCGAGCTCACACTCTCGCAAACGTTGTCAAACAGCCATATTTATAGCACACCTAACCAACTTTTAATAGTTCCGCATGCGGCATTTTGATCTTTTTAGGAGCTAAAACTCCCGCCGCAATGGCAACACATGCCAGCAACAGCCCCATGGCCATAAATGTATTTAGTTGACCAAATTTAAAGGATATAAACCCGGCAAGGATTGGTCCAATAACGTAGCCGATACTGGAGGAAGCCTGCTCAAGTCCAATAAAGTCGGTATCGTAGCTGCCAAGTCGCAAAACATAATCCTCAAATGCCGAATAGATGGCCGGAAAAACAATAGAAATGCAAACGGCATACAAGAACACAAAAATAAGTATTGGCACCATGTTGGTTTGGTGAAAAAGACCAAAACTGATTAAAAACAGCGAGCCAATGGCGGAAACAGCTATTGCTGTGGTCTTTTTTCCTATTCTAGAAGTAATAACTGCTGATACGGGAGATAGCAAAAGTGCGGGAACTACATACAAAGGGATAAAAAGTCTGGCTATAGGTGTACCAACCCCCACTCTCTCGGAAAAAATTACCCCGGTAGTCCAAAAACAGGCATCAATAATAACTAGAGTCAAATTAAGCAGCCAAATAGGATACAGCCGCTTTAGGATAACGAGCCATATCTTAAGCTCATGATACTTAGTCATACTGGTTTTAACTTCGGACTGTATATGTAGATGCGACTTTTTATTGGCGTACAAAAAAGCAAAAATCAGCGCCAACACCGCCAAAACACCTAAACTAAAATATATTGGCAGTTTAAGGTTTTGAACGATCAAATAGCCGGAAAGAAGCGGGCCAAGCGTATACAGCAGGGATTTTAAGGCCGTAATAATAGACCATGACGTTGTGTACATATTGCTGGCCACTCTAGCTTTTAAGAACTTGTAGTTGGCAAAAGCCAGTGTTTCATAGTAAATACCCCACGCCGCCATGGACAGGAGAATTAAATATCTAAATTCAAAGGCCAGTCGCAGACTAATGGAGAATACCAGAGCGAAGATTAAAGTTAGCGAGATAAAGGATTTATAATCTTTATGGCCCATAAGCTTTTTGCTCAAAAAGTCAAACAGGAAACCGGCTACGGAGGACAAAGCTATAATCAAGCCCACAATAAACTCGTTACCAAATAAACTGTCAACATACACGGGCACCGCGTAGGAAAGTATGGCGTCGGAAAGCATAAAGAAGATGGTAATAGAGACAAGGGGGGAGATTTGCGAGACCTCTCTAAGGTTATACGGTTGAAATCTTACAAGACTGAATAGTCTAGGCAGGTATGTAGACATTGTTGTTGGAGGGCTGCGCCCGCCCGTGGTGGGCGGGACAGGAATTGAACCTGCATGGATTTCTCCACTACGTCCTTAGCGTAGCGCGTATGCCATTCCGCCACCCGCCCTTACTGGTGGGATTATACAATATTTAGTTAAGCGAGTTTAGATATTCCGCCAAGCTGCCGGTACCTGCGGCCCCGGGTTTTACTCGCGGTATTGCTAATAAATTGTCTGTGCTTAGTATCCAACCGGGATCTAGGGTAACGCCGTATGTGTACCCGGCGTTCTTAACAATCTGTTGAATGGTTGCGTTATATGCGCCATAAGGGTAGCAAAAGCTAACCGCTGTAACGCCATAGTCTGTTTTTAGCTTTTCTCTGTCAGTTTCTACTGTAGTTGTGGCTAATGCTTTTTCTACCTGCACCAGATTTAAGTGCGAGTAGCCGTGCCCGCCAAGCTCCACTATGCCGCTTTTGGCAAGTTCCAGAACTTGGGGTTTTGTCATGTAATTTGGTTGGTTTATAAGGCCGGAATTGATAAATACCGTAGACTTAACGTTGTATTTTTTGAGTATGGGAAAAGCATCGGTGTAGAAATCGCCATAGCCATCGTCAAATGTTAGTACCACAGCTTTAGCTGCTTTGCTTGCAGTCAACACATCCGAAATGTCCCGTACAAAGTAAAAAGTGTAGCCGTCTTCCACAAGAGATTTTATGTGACTTTCAAAAGTAGCCGGGGTTATTGCAAGGCTTCTCCTAATAAAATCGTCCTTGTTCTGCACAACCTCTACATAATGATACACAAGAACGGGGATTTTTGCTTTTGCCGGAGCGGCTGGAGGCAGTATCGGTTTAGCCACTTCTGTTTTAGTAAAAAACGGCAGTTCCAACCTGATTCCATTTCTAGTTCGCATGTAGACAAAAGAAGCGGTTAGCCCAACAAGGATAAGGAAGATAGGATAGATTATATTTGACTTTGAATCTAGCGATGGCATAGCTGGTGCCGGAGGCGGGATTTGAACCCGCACTTCCTTGCGGAAACTGCCTCCTGAAGACAGCGAGTCTGCCATTTCTCCACTCCGGCTTTTGGTAGTAGTATAGCAAAATGGAGTGGTTCAGGCGTTTTTGGTTTCTGATAGTGCCTCGAGTATCTTTGCACAAGAAACTTTGGGATTGGCGGTATCAAATTTGACAGTTTTCCAGCCCAGTTTTTCGGCTGGAGCGAGATATTCGCTTTTGTTGTCGATAAATAAAATGGCGTTGGAGTTCAAACCTGTTGTCTGTTCCACCAGCGCGTAAATACCTTCATTTGGTTTTTCCATACCCAGATCACACGATAGGAATTTGTAGCTGTAGTTGACGTTTGGCAGCAGTCCTTGTTTAAGCATCATTGGTACCATGCCTTTGTAGATGTTTGATAATAGACTTACTTGGTAGACGTTTGCGAGATCGTGTACAAGATTGTAGGTCTCCTCAATCTTTCTAAAATCGTTTACCCAAGATGTAAGCAGGTCATAGTTGGGATCTGCGTGAAGATTATTTTCCTGCATACATAGTTGATACAAATCTCGAACGGAGATTCTTCCTTGCGCCACTTCACGCTCATATTTGTCTAAAGTATTGTCTAAAACACCTTTGGTTATGTGTACATCACGCTCAGCCGAAGTAAAAACCTGGGAATAGTCTATTAAAACCCCGCCGATGTCAAAAAGTACTAGCTTTACGTCCATGAAAATTAGTCAAACTTAAAACTGTCGGCCATCGTTTGATCTTGGCATTTGTCTTGGGTTGGGTAGGGGAAGTTACACGCCTGACCTAAGTTCCAGGCTGCAACTACGTTTGTTTGCGGGTTGTATCGGATAGTGTACATGTAATTTACAAAACAGTTTTTAGTTTCATCTGTGGAAATGCCCGCTATAGCAACAGCAGTATAGTTGCCCATGTCGGTTTTGCTGCCTAACTTGCAGTCTGTACCGTAATTATCCTGAATAAACTTTTCTAACCCCGCATCTCCGTCTACAACATTTGCAAAAATCACCAGAAGCGGAGACATGTAGCTGGTTTTATCGGCAGTGGTCACGGTGGTTATGTCAATATTGGTTTTGTCACAAGCGGTGTAATAGTGCCTGCCGGCATCAACAGTCTCACCAGTCAATTTGTAATAATACTGGGCTGTTACATAAGCGCTTTCATCTGCCTCAAGTATCTGCAGTGGGACTGATTTGAAGACAGGTCTATATGAATGATCGCCGTTTTTTGTTGAGTACTCGCAATCACCGGCAAAACTGACCGCGTTTTTAGGAAATTCCATAGCGTAGCCAAATTTAGTGTTTTTATATAGAACCCATTCCGAATCTAGTGGGGTTATTACAGACTTTTGATCGGACTGGGGTTCCGGTTCGCCGTTTGTAGGTTCCTCTGCGTCATCCACTTGGATATTACTGGCCTTTGGCTCGGTAATAGGTGGGGCTTGTGGTGCACTTCGCACAACAAGAACATAGTAAAGCGCACCAATGGCCACGATTAAAGAGGAAGCAGTTAGTATCATTATCCAAATTGGCGGCGGGGAAGCTTTTGGACTGGAAGTAGATGTTTCCATAGCCAAATTAAAGCATGGTGGGGGAAGAAGTCAACAATCAATCATTTAACACTTTTATGAAGGCTTTCGCTTGGGTTACACGAAGTTGTAGTTTGTTCGTTGTTGCAATGGCAAGAGCCTCTTTACCGCATTTTCTGGCTTTAGTTGAGTTGTGTAGATTATAGTAGATGAGTCCTTTAGTGAGTAAAATACTTACTTTCCAGATTGATCGGTGCGGTTCTCTTTCTTTTTCCCAACCTTGCTCCATTAATTCTATGGCCCGACCGTTGGGTTTGTTCATAATATTAGATGCCAATGGTGAGGGCGGAGGGATTCGAACCCTCGACAAAAGGATTAAGAGTCCTCTGCTCTACCACTGAGCTACGCCCCCTCAAAGGACCTGTAAATTATCAGCAACTACCAGCTTACGCAAGCGGTTTACTGTGTGACGCTGCGCATCAGCCGATGAGTACATCTAAATTCTCGCACAACGAGCTACTTATTCTAGCTTATATCTGTTAGCCTACGGTGGCAATTCTACGCTCGAATTATAACCTTAAACCCCCTCTTTTGGAAATATTGCCGGCTTCACCTGTTCTTGTATATAATTGGCAAGTGCTGCAAGTAATTCTTTCCGTTACGGCAATAAGTTTAATACCCGTTCTGGTTGGGCTTTTGTCATCGTCAATCCCTGCAGTTAAAACAAAGTTGCTACCTTTTTTTGTGAGCTTTGCCGCCGGTGTAATGCTTGGCAACACCTTTTTTGACCTTTTACCAGAAAGTTTAGAAGGATTTGGCAGTAGCGACGTTATGTTTGCAGCCCTGTTAGGCATAGTTTTCTTCTACTTAATGGAAAAATATCTCTTATGGCATAGCCACACCTATAAGGCGCCAAGGAACAAGAACACGTCTCTTTTGGTAATGCTTGGCGACACACTCCACAATTTTATTGACGGTATAGTAATTGCGGGAGCTTTCTTAGCCTCGCCACTGCTTGGTTTGACCACCGCACTTTCAATTGCCCTGCATGAAATCCCGCAGGAAATTGCAGACTTTAGCATTCTGCTTGAGTCCGGCTATAAGCCGAAGAAAGCTATACTCTTCAACTTTATTTCTGGGTTAGTTGCGCTGATTGGCGCTGTAGGTGGTTATATGTTTTTAAGTATCGCGGTTTTGGCAGTGCCGTATTTTATGGCTTTTGCCGGAGGCATGTTTATTTACATAGCCTGCTCCGACTTGATTCCAAAAACGCACGAATGGGATAAGGTAGACTTTAGCGTTTCTAAAGTCATCTGGTTTATAGGTGGTATCGCAAGCATCAAGCTGCTTTCGGGTTTGATCGGGTAACAATTACTTATTGCCAATATTTGAAACCGCGTTCATAAGGAACAGTACTAGGGCAACAAAACCAAGCAGTATTGCTATGGGTTTGGCGAGTGAACCAACTAGTTTCCTAAGCGCGAATTTAGTTTCATCGTTCATGTTCTGATGATGGAAGATGCTTGTAGTTTTGTCAAGAGCGCTGCTGGGATTTAGAATAGGGGAGATGCAAGCCACGATCTGCAGCTTTAAGACTCACACACCCTTTGTTTGCTTTCTGCTTGTGTATCTTATTTTTGCCTTGTTGACATATAAGGACTACGGTATTACAGCCGACGAGCCTAGACGGCGGGAAATGGGAGAGCTAATGTATAAGAGGGTCTTCTTGGGCTTGGAGGTTAATTCAGATAAGTTTGCCGATCACTACCCGCTGTACGATATGATGCTGGTTTTACTAAATCCCCGTGGTTCATATGAGTTCTCACACCTGCTGAATATGCTTTTTTCCAGCGTTTTGTTTATTGCTGCGTACGTACTACTTTATGCCCGGTTTAGCAATTCTATCGTAGCTACTCTGGGTCCACTTTTTATTGTTTTGACCCCCACCGTTTTTGGGCACATACCTGCCAATCCAAAAGACATCCCTTTTGCCTGGGGTTATTTGTTATCGTTAGCTCTTTTTTACACGCTAAACAAGCGGGCATACCCAATTATTCCAAAAGGGCTGGTTCTGGGTTTAGTGGTAGGTTTTACCTACGCCATGCGCTTGGTGGGCCTAAATCTTTTTCCAATCTACTGCGTGCTATTTTTTGTTTTTAACACCACAAAAACCACTTTAATGGCTAAAGTAAGGCGACTTACCGTCGAATTATCGGTTATGGGCCTAGTTTCCTTGCTTGTTATGTTCGCAACCTGGTCATACATAGCCAATGACTTCCCCAGAAATCTGATGGCCATCTCACAAGAAAATCTAAACTTTTCTGCTTGGGATAGAGAGATTTTGTATTTCGGCCAGAATCTAGCTAAGGGTGCTAGACCGCTAAGTTTTGTCCCAGTTTGGATCCTGATAGCAACTCCGGTGTTTGTGTTGGCGGGTATGCTTACTGGCCTTGTTGTCAACGGTTACGCGTTAGTAAAGAAACGGAGCGTAGACCAACTGCTTTTAGCATTGAGCTTTGTTCTTGTCGTGAATATAGGTATGTATTTGGTCGTTAACCCGGTCTTGTATAACGGCCCGCGGCTGTTCCTG
>Ga0209211_10003804_pt1 | contig 24153 bp, 21 predicted proteins | sample RifGroA2_FD_183992 | JGI IMG/M metagenome (GOLD analysis project Ga0209211, IMG submission 183992) | Groundwater microbial communities from Rifle, Colorado, USA - Groundwater A2 (SPAdes) (version 2) | ecosystem: Environmental > Aquatic > Deep subsurface > Groundwater | place: Rifle, Colorado...
CCTGTGTACCGGGTTACCGATCTTGATTGCCGAGGCAACTGTTTTCGGATGTTCAATAATGCCACCATAAACTAAGGGAGCTGCTCCTTCGGCTTGCGCGCCGATCATTTTGGGCAGGGAAAGGGCAATTGGTCCGTTTTTATAGCACTCTTTGTATCCCCGCCAATAAGCGGTGATGTTTCCGGCATTTCCAACCGGAAGAAAATGATAATCCGGAGCCCGTTTTAATTTGCTTACAATTTCATAGGCGGCGGTTTTTTGTCCTTCCAACCTGTCAGGATTGGATGAGTTCATGATTTTAAGTTCGGGGTTTTTTGAAACAAGCTCTTTGAGATGGTGTCCATATGCGTCGTCAAACGATCCGGAGACCACGCGGATGGTCGGACCGAATGGATAGAGCTGGGTCATTTTTCCCTCGGCAATATCTTCCGGGACAATAACGATGCAATCTTTTGCTCCAGCTTTGGCCGCATGGGCCACGACGGAAGCTGAAGTATTTCCGGTTGAGGCAACGGCAAAGGAGCGGAATCCATCCTGAAGCGCGCAGGCAATGGCAAATTCCATGCCGCGATCCTTGAATGACCCAGTTGGATTTTTACCTTCAAGCAGGAGATATATTACGATCCGGACTCCGAATCTTTGCTGGAAAAATTCTTCAAGACGGTGCGCGCGGAGAAGTGGCGTATCGCCGGCGCCTTGTTCCACCCGGACGATAAACTGATCATTCACTTGCGGTATCATAAATTCACGCCAGTGCCAAATTCCATCTCGGATTACAGTATTCATCAGGCCATCCTTATTTTGTTAACGTACTTATGCTAAGTGGTAGCGTATTTTCATCTAGAAGTCAATGTTAATTTTTAATTGAAATTTTTCCATCCGCGGGATATAATAAGAAAGAAAATTAAGGGCGAGTGGCGGAACGGCATATTTACCCCGCACTAATTTTGCCGCGGTGGCGGAACGGCATACGCGATGGACTCAAAATCCATTGTCCGCAAGGACTTGAGAGTTCAAATCTCTCCCGCGGCATTTTCGGCAAAATTTAGTGCGGGGCGCGCATGGACTCCCCGCACCAATTGTGATTCTATTTTCGTGGTATGTATGGTGAAGTGTCGTGGTAACGCCTTCGGTTAATGATTTGTGCATTATTTAGTTTGATATAAAATTGGTGCGGGGCAGGCAAAATCCATTGTCCGCAAGGACTTGAGAGTTCAAATCTCTCCTCGCCCATCTTGTCTCGGGTTAAATTTAATTTTAGTATGGCAAGAATCATTACGCTTTGTAATCAAAAAGGCGGGGTTGGAAAATCCACTTCTGCCCAAAATTTGAGTGTTTTTTTAGCAGCTCTCGGCAAAAAAGTGCTGCTCGTTGATTTTGATCCGCAGGCAAATACCACGTCGGGCCTCGGATTGAATCCTAGAAAAATTGAGAAAAGCATTTATCATGCGTTGATCGGTAAAATTCCTGCCGGGGATGTTGTAAAAAAAACCGGAATTTTGGCAGTTGATATTTTGCCCGCATCTCCGGCGTTGGCCGGAGCCACGGTGGAACTGGTTGACATGCGGAGCCGAGAGTATAAACTAAAGGAAATACTTGAGCCGTTGCGCCGTAAATATGATTTCATGATAATTGATTCTCCTCCCAGTTTAGGTCTTTTGACCATAAATGCGCTTACCGCCTCGCAAAAGGTTGTCATTCCGGTGCAGTGCGAATATTACGCCCTAGAGGGTCTTGCCGATCTGCTCCGCACTATACAGCTTGTTAATTCCAATTTGAAAACCCGTATTGCTATTTTGGGGGCATTACTTACGATGTATGATCGCAAATCGCGTTTGCATCGCGCGGTGGCCAAAGAAATCCGCCGCAAATTCCCCGGGTATGTGTTTGAGGCCGTAATTCCGCGAAATATAAGTTTGGCCGAAGCGCCTTCTTTTGGGAAAACGATATTGCAATATGATCCATACTCGCATGGCGCCAAAGCGTATAGGCAGTTAGCGGAGGAGATATTGAGGTTGGAGGGAATAAGAAAAGTTTAAGTGATTAGAGGCAAAATAAAACGCTACGGGTGCGCAACCTTAAACGCAAAACTTGCGTATTTGTCTTGCGTAAGTTCCTTGCGTATATTTTTGCTTCTATACTATGGCAGAGCCATTAGGAAGGGGTCTTGAATCCTTAATTCCCGATAGGGAGCCGGAAGAAATTCCGGCAAGTTTGGATGTTCCGAATGATGAGCCGGAAACTCCGGCGCCCGTTCAATCAAGCGCGGCCAGCGAGGATGTAAATTCGCCGCTGGCAAATTTGGGTACATCGGCCCGCCCGACTTTTCACGACAATTTTCAGCCGAAAAAATCCGATTCGGTTTTTTGGATTGAAATAGATAAGATTGAATCCAATCCTTTTCAGCCGCGCCGGGAATTTAATGAGGCCTCGTTAAAGGATTTGGCATCCTCTATTCGCGAGCATGGATTATTGCAGCCGATTTTGGTTTCCAAGCGTGAGATTGAAACGCAAACCGGACTGGATGTGCGGTATCAGTTGATTGCCGGAGAAAGGAGATGGCGGGCGGCGGGGCTGGCTGGACTTTCACAAATTCCCGCGGTGATTAGGCGTGGCGTGCCGGATGATCGACTGAAATTGGAACTGGCTTTGATTGAAAATGTCCAGCGCGAGGATTTAAATCCCATGGAGCGCGCGCGGGCATTCAAGCAATTGGTTGACGAGTTTCACCTAATGCAAAAAGAAATTGCCGGGCGTATCGGCAAATCGCGTGAAACCGTGGCTAACACTCTGCGGCTCTTAACCCTGCCCGTTGATATCCAGCAAGGATTGCATGAAGGTAAAATTACCGAGGGCCACGCGCGTGCGGTTTTAATTGCCGGGGATGATCAGACCAAACAATTTGAAGTATATAATGCGATTTTGCTGGATCGCCTGAATGTGCGCGAGGCGGAAAATCGGGCGCGGCATGTATCTGGCAAAGCATTTACTCCGCGCAAACGCGCTTCAGCCGTGCAGGATCCGGATTTGCGCCGCTGGCAAAATGAATTGCAGGAGCGTTTGGGTACTCGCGTGCGTTTGGAAAAACTTGGGGAGCGCGGAAAAATTGTGGTGGAGTTTTACTCGGATGAGGAACTAAGAGGCATACTTGATAAGTTGATCCGTGAGGTATAATCTAGAAATAGATCTTTCGGAGTATTGTCATGATGAATAAAATTTCCACCGAAGATATAGCAAAAAAAGCTGGCGATTGGGCTGCATCATTTGAAGGGAAACAAACTATCGCACGGATTCTTAAAGAAATGGAAACGGCGCGGCAGGAGCTCGATAAAAGGCGTAAAGTGCCATGGCGGCGGATGCATGAACCCATGACTATTTAAAATTTCGGTTCTTCTCTCGGGCCGATTTTTTGTTTGAATAATAAATAGGCGCAAAGCGCTATCACAAACAAAATGTTTAAACGAGCGTTGCGGCTGAGGGTATTTTCTATTTTAGACAATGGGAGGACAAATTTGCTTGGTTTGCGCGAGGCGCAAAAATTTGTCCGACCTTTAGCGAGGCCACCGCAGGAACGGCCGAGACGTGTCTAAAATAGGAAATACCCGAGAAGCCGCATTAGCGAGTTACAGTAATTTATAACTTACATCCTCCACTCCTTTTATACCTTTTAATCTCACCATCATTTTTTCCACTTCGGTTTTATTTTTGAACTTCTGGGCGTGAATCATGAGTGACGCCCATTTTTGATTTTTAGTGTCAGTGTCCACTTTTTTAATGTTGATTTTGTGTCTGGCTAGCAGGTGGGTAACATCACGCAGGAGCCCCACGCGATCACGGATCATGAGATTAAACTCTACGGTCTCCCCTCCTCGTTTCTCAAATTTTTTATCCTCTTCGGAATGTTTCAGGAATGTGCTTATGTGCTTGCGCGCCTGCGCGCTTTTGACGATTTTGAGCCAATCGCGGCTCGGTTTTTTATTTTTTTGCTTTAATATCTCTACCACGTCCCCGTTTTTCAGCACATGATCCAGGGCAACCATTTTTCCGTTTACTTTGGCGCCCACCGCCGTGTTGCCGATGTCGGTATGTACATGATAGGCAAAATCAATCGGCGTGGAGTCCTCCGGCAGGTCAAAAGCATCTCCTTTGGGTGTCAGGACAAAAATACGGTTTTTGAAAAAATCAATTTTTAGCGCCTCTAAAAATTCTTCCGGATTTTTGAACTCCTTCTGCCACTCGCGAATCTGTTCGATCCAGGAAAAATGTTTTAGGTCGGCAAGCGAGGAGCGGTTTTGGGCGTACGCTTTGGTGTCGCGCCGTTTCATTTCCGAATATGCCCAGTGCGCGGCAATGCCATATTCGGCTTCTTCATGCATTTCAGGGGTGCGCATTTGTATTTCAATTTGGCGGTTTTCCGGGCCAATGACTGTGGTATGAAGCGAGCGGTAGCCGTTGGGCTTGGGGAGCGCAATATAGTCCTTGATGCGTCCGGGCAGGGGTTTCCAGAGTTTATGAATAACGCCCAGTGTCGCATAGCAATCCTCAATTGTGGGTACGATTATGCGCAGCGCCACTATATCCGTAATTTTTCCTACGTCCATGCCATAACGCAGAAGTTTTTTGTAGAGCGAATAATAATGCTTGGCGCGCGCGTTTATTTCTAAAAAAGGAATTTTTTCCTTGATAAGTTCTTCAGCTAAAGTCGGTTTGATGGACGCGGTGTAGCGCTCCCATATCGCGTAGGTTTCTTTGGTCTCCCGCATGAGCCATTCGTATTCGGTCGGATAAACATAAGGGAAGGCCAGATCCTCCAGACGACCGGAAAGTTCTGCCATGCCCAGGCGGTAGGCAAGTGGCGCGTAAATTTCAAGGGTTTCCAGAGCAATTCGTTTTTGTTTTTCAGGTGGAAGAGAGCCGAGCGTTTTCATGTTATGAAAACGATCTACGAGTTTCAGGAGCACTACGCGGACATCTTCACCGATGGCCAGAAACATTTTGCGTAAACTTTCGGCCGAGCGCTCGGTGCCGCGGTATCTTATTTTATCCAGTTTGGTAACTCCTTGAACTAGAAACGCAATCTCGTCTCCGAATTCTTTGCGTATGTCTTCAATCGAGTGGCACGTATCTTCGCATACGTCGTGCAGGAGCGCGGCGGCAATGGTGGGGGAGTCAAGACGCATATCAACGAGTTCAGATGCGGTTGCCAGAGGATGTGTGATATATGGTTCGCCGGATTTTCGCGTTTGTCCTTGGTGGGCTTTGGCGGCAAATTCGTAGGCGCGTTTGATCAGCGCTAATTCATCCTCCGGCCGCGTTTGCAGTTTGATTTTTTCTAAGAGTGTTTGGGCGGTCATATCTGAATTTTAGACATAATTTATACTTTTTGCCAGTAGAAAAAAACGCCTTCGCGGGCGTTATTTTCAATCTGTTTTTTCTTCTGCGTTTAGGGGATTAGTCCAAGACGCAAAATCGCAGTTGGGATAGCGCGAACACCCGAAAAATACTTTACCCCGTTTTGTGCGGCGCATGATAACATCACCTTCAACGCATTTGGGGCATTTCATGCCGATGGTTTGAGGTTCTTGTTTGAGGGTTTTGGTGGTTTTGCATTCCGGGAAACCGGAACAGGCCAAAAACTTTCCAAAACGCCCCAATTTTACCACCATGGGCTTGCCGCATTTTTCGCATACTTCGTCTGTGGTTTCGGTGATTTCGTGCTTTTTTACCTCCTCATATTTTGATTCTAAGTGCTTGGCAAACGGCTCATAAAATTCGCGGATAACCGGTTGCCATTCCATTTTTCCTTCGGCGATTTCATCCAGCTCTTCTTCCATTTTGGCGGTGAATTGAATGTCCACAATCTCTGGAAAATGTTCAACTAGCATGTCGTTTACTAAAAATCCAACCTCGGTTGGCTTAAGATATCGGCGCTCGTGGCGTTCCACATATTTTCGTGCCAGAATTGTGGAGATAATCGGAGCATAAGTGGACGGGCGTCCAATTCCGTTTTTTTCCAAGATTTTTACCAGAGTTGCTTCGGAAAACCGCGGCGGGGGCTGGGTAAAATGCTGGAGAGGTTTTATCTCCTGGCATTCCAGTGCGTCGTCTTTGGCAAGTTCTGGAAGTTCGGCTTCGGAAAATTTCATCGGGTATATTTTCAAAAATCCGTCAAATTTCATAACTTGTCCGTTCGCGCGGAACGTATAGTAGCTGGCTACTGGTTGCCGGTTGCTGGTTGTTGCGGCAATATCGACAGCTGTGCTGTCGAATATTGCCGCTGGCATTTGCGATGCGATAAAGCGCCGCCAAATCAAGTCATAAAGCCGGAATTGGCGCTGGTCTAAAAACTGTTTTATGGATTCCGGCGCGCGCGCCGGATCAGTCGGCCGGATGGCTTCATGCGCTTCTTGCGCGCCTTTGGAAGTTGTTTTAAAACGGCGCGGAGAGGGAAGGGCGTAGCGATCGCCCGCCTCTTTTTTAATAAAGGACGCCGCATCTTGCAAAGAATCCTCGGAAAGGTTTAAAGAGTCCGTGCGCATATAGGTAATGAGTCCGGTTGCGCCTTCTTCTCCGAGTTCCACTCCTTCGTAGAGTTGTTGGGCGAACATCATGGTTTGTTTGGAAGAAAACCCGAGCCGCCGGAATGCGTCTTGTTGAAGAGTTGAGGTCATGTATGGAGGAAGCGGATTTTTGGATATGGCTTTTTTTTCAACATTCTCTATGGTCCACTTAGCGCCCTCAAGATTTTTCATGATTTTTTCTGCATCCTCTGCGTTGGCGATATCAAATTTATCAAGCGTCTTATCCCCTATTTTTATTAAATTCGCCTCAAATTGCTGTTTGTGCTGTTGGTTCTCTATCCGTGCTGTTCGTGTTTTGAGGAGCGAAGCGACGATAGACCAGTATTCCTGCGCTTTGAACTTCTCTATTTCCCGTTCCCGTTTCACGATTATCCGCACCGCCACCGATTGCACCCGTCCGGCCGAAAGCCCGCGGTACATTTTTTTCCACAGAAACGGCGAGAGTTTATAACCAACCAAACGATCAAGAATTCTGCGCGCCTGCTGGGCATTCACCTGTTTTAGGTCAATATCACGAGGATTTTTAAGCGCATCTTCAATGGCGTGCTTGGTAATCTCGTGAAAAACTATGCGTTCAATCTGATCTCCCGGCTTATCTTCCAGGCCGAGTGCGCTAAGCAGGTGCCAGGCGATAGCTTCTCCTTCGCGGTCTTCGTCGGTTGCCAGAATTATTTTTTTTGCGGTTTTTGCTTCCTTTTTAAGTTTATTGACGTTTTTCCTGCTTTTTAACGGGATTATGTAGTGCGGCTCAAAGTTTTTTTCGACATCAATTCCAAGATTGGATTTGGGCAGATCACGTACGTGGCCATAACTTGACTCCACAATAAAATCGCTCCCGAGGAAACGGGAGATGGTCCGGGCTTTGGTGGGGCTTTCAACGATTACAAGGTTTTTTGCCATCTATATTTTTTGATAAGTATCTCCTCCTATATTTCGCACTAGTCCTTTTAATTCCAGCATGGATAGGGTTGCGATGATCGCGGGAGTTTCTAAATTTGTGCCGGCTTTGATCGCGTCCACGCCCAGAGGACTTTCGAGCATTTCAAAAATTAATTTTTCTTTTTCACCAAGCCCTGCCGTGAATTTTTCCGCCCTCTCCTTATTATACTCTATTCCAAGTTCTTCTAAAATATCCTCGGCCGATGATACACATTTAGCCCCATCTTTTATAAGTGCCAGCGGCCCGCGGGAGTAAAGTGAAAATATGGATCCGGGAAGCGCAAATACATCCCGGTTTTGTTCCAGAGCCAGCCGCGCGGTAATTAGCGCGCCGGATCGTTCCGGCGCCTCAATCACAAGTACGCCGCAGGAAAGGCCCGATACAATTCGGTTCCGTTGGGGAAAGTGTTCTTTAAGCGCCGGTGTTCCGGGGGGATATTCGGAAATCACTGCGCCTCCCGCATCCACAATTCTTCGCGCCAGGCCCCGGTGCTGGGGTGGAAATATTGAATTTTGATCCAGGCCCGAACCAAGAACCGCGATAGTTTTGCCTTTTGCATCCAGCGTTGCTTCGTGCGCCCGTCCATCAATGCCCGTGGCAAGTCCGCTCACAATCGTTAAAAATTCAGCAAGGCGCTGGGTTATTTTTTCAGTTGCTTCAAGTCCGTAGTGGGTTGGTTTTCGGGTGCCAACCACGGCAATGGATCTGGTGTTCAGGAGCGAGACATCGCCTTTTCCATAGATGATTGCCGGAGAACTAGGTATTTCTTTCAAAAGCGGAGGATAATTTGGGTCATCTTCATGGACGGCCCAAACACCTTCACGGATTAAAGCTCCCAATTCTTTATCCGGATGCAGGGATGGGCGTTTCCAAAGAATGGATTGCAGGGCTTGGGGTGTGATGGGGGATGAGGCCAGCGCGGCCTCATCCGCGCACCAGGCCGCATCATAACTCCCAAAATGGTCTTTGAGTGCGCGCAAAGCAACCGGCCCGATGCCGGGAATGGAATTGAAAGCGTGTAGAAATTTCAGATCCTGCATATGAATTTGTGTTATCATATCTTATTTCAAAATTTTGGGCAAATGAGGTAATATGAAATCAGCAGTTCCTTGGAAATTTATATGCGCAAATTTATGCAGTTTGGTTTTATACTTTTGTTGATTCTCTTCATTTTACAGAGTTGGGCGTTTTTTCGCTATCAGCCACGTGAGGATTCTGAATTTCGCACGCACCTTCCTGGGATGAAAATTTACAATATGACTGGAGGCACTATAAGCGAGAAAGAGTGGGTTTATATGTTTCGTGTGGCGGATGACGCGTCTAAAGAGTTCAAGCGATGCATAGGCGCAAGATTATTTCTGTTTGAAGGAGAACTTTTTCAAAGGCCAATTGTTATAGTTCCGTCGGAAAGAATATTTATTTTTGGAGAATGGGTGGATCGCTTTGTCGATCTTCGCTCCATGTTTATACGGAAAGACGATTTTACTATAAAAGCACTTCGTCATGAATGGACGCACCTTTATTTGCATATAAGTGGAGAGCGGTTTTTGGGGGATATTTTTCATCGAGATCCCTTATTTTTCGAAAAATGCAAATAAACCCCCCAATGTTTCAGATTATTAGACGCACGCTCCGATTGCATATCGGGGCTTTTTAATTGACATCGTTATATTTGTATGCAACAAATGGATTAGTTTTTTGACTAAGGAATAAGATGAAGCGCCTGATTTTTCTGATGTCGCTTTTTTATCTCATCCAGATTTACGGAGGCAATCCAGGCATTTATGATCTTGCGTTTGGATTATATCTTAAAGAAACGCTTGGCCTATCTGCCGAAAGAATCGCGTATATTGGAACGATTATCCTTCTACCCTGGACTATAAAGCCAGCCTGGGGAATTATTGCGGATAGTTTTCCACTCTTCGGATCTCAACTGCGGAACTACTTTTTCTTATGCTACGCACTTGCGGCTACTGTTCTTTTTACCCTGTCATCCATGGAATCATATACCACTTTGACGCTTATTGGCGGAATTTTTATGGTTTCCTTGTGTATCGCGTTTTCGGATGTTCTTACCGATAAGATGATGGTGATTGAGGGTTCGGCGCGCAAGAAAACCGGAGTTTTGCAGGCCGCCCAGTGGACGGCCGCAGGACTTGGCGGCGCGGGAATGTATTACCTTGGAGGAATTTTTGCCAAGCGATCAAATCTTGGAGCGGTGTTTCGTCTAAACGTCCTTGTCCCGCTCACGGGGCTCCTCGCCACATATTTTTTTATTCGTGAAGAAAAAGCGAACCAGAATGAAATATCTTTGCGCAAAAGCAGTAAGGCGCTTTGGACTGCGGCGAGATCCAAGCAGTTTCTGGCGGTAGTTGTCTTTATCGCATTTTTTCGTTTCAGTCCGACTCCGCCGCTTCTTTTTTATCTGCGCGATGTATTGAAGTTCGACCCGGAATTTATGGGGACGCTTGACGCGATTGGTTCGGTCGCAAGCGGCATTGGGGCGGCGGTATTTGGGATTGTATGTTCCAGAATATATAGAAGAACGCTTTTAAATATGACAATTGGGCTTAGCGCACTCTCGTCTTTCGGCCTTATATTTATGCAGGACGCCCAGAGCGCTGTATGGGTGTATAGTTTGACAGGATTTTTTAGCATGATTGCGACGCTTGGGATTCTGGAACTCGCGGCGCGTCTATGTCCTGCGGGAGCAGAAGGGACTGCCTATGCGCTTCTTGTATCAATTTATAATCTCGCGGGTAAGCCCGCGGCCATAATCGGGGCGCGAATGTATGATAACGGCGTTCCGTTTGCAGCTCTTGTCATAATCGGTTCGATTTTTACGCTTCTATGCTGGTTTTTAATTCCCTTGCTTAAATTGGAAAAAGAGTAAATTTTTGTAGTCGGGGCGTTCTCGCGGGACGCCCTTTCATTTTGCACGGGGACTTGATATGTTTATTAATAGTTCATTGGTATGCGGTTTTAAACAAGGAGAATCTGTGAGTAAAAAATTTCAGTCATTTGGTTTCGGATTGCTATTTCTGACAATCGGTATTTTATTTTCTGCTTGCGGAGACGATAAGGCGGAAAATGGAAAGCCGGTTGACACCCATCCGACTGGAATTACTCCTCTAAGTGGGGAGTACGGCATGATTTCTGGCGTCGTGAAGCTTGCGCGCAGCGTATCTGCTCCGGCTCCTAAAATGATTGAGATAACCAAAGACAAGGATGTTTGCGGGGCATTGAAGTCGGATAATACGCTTATATTGCACGAAGGGAAAATTTCCAACGCGGTTGTGTGGATTGAGGGCCTGCCCGCGGAACGTTCATGGCCGTTTCATTATCCGGCGCTTGATCAGAGAAAATGCGAATTCAAGCCGCGATTAATGTTCGTGGGGGTCGGAGAGGAAATAACTCTTTTGAATAATGACGGCATTCTTCACAATTTGCATACATACAGTCGCGTAAATCCGACGCTGAATATCGCCCAGCCGAATTCTAAGAAAGAAATTAAAGTTAAATTTGAAAAACCGGAAATTATAAGAATCGGCTGCGATATCCATAGTTGGATGTCCGGCGTTATCGTTGTCGCGGAGCATATTTATTATGCGGCCACCAACAGTGAGGGCGAATTTCGTTTTTTGCAGGATATTCTTGCCGGAAAATATATGTTGCACGCTTGGCACGAGGCCCTTGGCGAATTGACACAGGAAATCACGATTGAATCAGGAAAAACCGCCGAAATTGTTTTTGAATACAGCAAAATTCCATAGGCCCGTTTGGGCTATTTTTGTCCAAGAGTTAAGTCATTGTGGTGGATAAGTGGGGGATAAACTGAAATTGACTCTATTTTCTATAAGCGTAGTTTTAAAATAGTAGTTTAAATACGCTTATTTTAGCTGGAATCCCAGAAAGGAAAGGGCAATCGAACTGGTTACTATTAACTGGTAACTAATTCGGCCATTCTATCCCTAAGGATGGAATTTTGCAGTAGCCCTTTACTTTTTCTGGGTATTTTTGTTACTGTGAGCGTATCGGTTCGTTGATAAAGGAGTATGTGGTTATGAAACGATTATGCGTGGTTTTACTGATCATAACCGTAAGCGTTGTGGCTATGGGTAAGGCGTTTGGCCAGTCCTGGCCGGATGCATGCGAGGGTAAACCCCCGCATTATCTAGTGGGATTTACCCGGACCAGCGATCAGGTTGATGCCTTTATTCAGGTGCAGCAGAATTACCAAATGAGCTTGGCGGATTCTCGACTTCCTTCTGCGCGCTGGGGGTCAAACCTTGGCGAAAGTGTTCAGCTTACATTTTACGGGCATACCTTGACTTTATATCTCCCGATGTATCGGAAAAGCGGGAATGCGGTACATTATTACTCGGCGGCGGGTGTAACCTCCCTAACTGTACAAGAATTTGAATGCGTGAAAGAAGACCTTCGGGATTGGATTCAGCGCGGCGTTGACGGAGATTATGCCGACCATCAGATGATTACTAAAATTGCGGTTGAAAGTTTTGCGGCGCAAAATAAGATGACTCCTGACGCGGTGCGCGCACTTCTTTCAAAATCTATTCCGGAGTACGGCACGAATTATGCGGATGTCTTGAAAATTCCTCTGCTTGAACCCGCGGATTTTATCAAAGGCGTGAAGCATATTTATTTCACTTCTATGCGTTCATGCAATGCGTGGGTGTCTTTGCAGACCATCGTGGCGTTCTCTCCGTGTATGCGTCGTTGGGATTATATTCTTGGGTTTCCCACAGTGGTAAAACACGAGCTTATTCATGCCAACGCAAAACTTCAGGGGTATCCGATTGGCTGGTATAACAATAGTGAACTTTTTGCGGCGCTTTTGCCGTTCCTTGAACAGCCAACCGATATTGAAACATTTCTTTATCACGGATATCTGGAAGCTCCATGGGAGATGCTTTTGATCTACGGCAGGTTTGATGTGGAAAGGGTCAGGAGAGAGTTTTATAGCTACCGGGTATATCGGGGCGGATCAGCCGTGAATCGTGAAGTAATCGCCAATTATCTTTCCGAGATGAATAAGGCGGCCACGTGGCTTCGCGAATCGGGACTCAAAGTGCTTGGCAAATTTTACTCCGACCCGCATGTGTGGGTCGCGGTAAATGACATGTCGCATGATGACACCATGGCCTATCGCGTGATTATGGCCGGGCTTTATGAGCCGACACTTTTGGGCGGACATGCCAATACCATTCGTTTTATTCTGAAGCACGCTAATCAATCTAAAGATGTTGCCAATGCGGCCTGGGAACGGGTGGGCAAGTCGCGGAATATTATGGATGCGCGCCGCCAGAAGATCGTTGATGAATACTCTCGCCTCGCGGAAGGACTTGGGATTTCCAAAGAAGAGCTTATGCGGATTGGACGCGCCTACGGGCTTCGCAGCGAGCATTTGGAACACATGGATATTGAGTTGGTGCGTATGATCTTTAATGATTTTTTAACCGGTCAGGGTCCTTTCCGTAAATCTCCGGGGGTGCGTTAATGAAAGCGGTGAAAAGAGAGGGTAGTTCTATGAAAAACCGGTTTTCGCTGATGGCGGTCGGTTTCGCATTTTTGCTTTCCGGTTGTGTGACAAACGCCAAGCAGGGATGCATGGAAGAGTGGCAGGCGCGTTATCCAACCTACACCAGGAATGAACGCTTGGTGCTTTTCCAAGGAGCCAAGGGTGTTGGGTGTATCCAGGAATGGTTTTATGAGGTGGAGCGGTCCCAAGACGGGCAGACAGTCGGAATTCCGCGGATTGCGTATCACAAAATAAAACTCAATCAGGTTCTTGCCGTTGAAAAGAAACAGTTAAAAGACGCGGAAGAAATTCTTGACACAAATCCGAAGAACGAAGAGTGGTACAAGATAGTGGAGGAAATGGGTGTTCGTTCTTATTTCGAAGCACAGGAGCGGGCGTTGAGATTTCGCGTCGCGCGTTTGCAGCTTACCGCGGTTCACAATGAATTTCGAAAATTATTGGGGGAGATTGATACGTCTTCCGAGGCGGAGAAACGGCGTTCCGGATATAATGTGCGGATTTTTCTGCCCGAGTTTGACCCGGAACGCGATGCTTCATTCCGCGCTAAGTTCCTTGAAGAAGCCAAACGCAACGGAAAACTTTTCTTTATTGGCATGACAACTGTGTTTGATTTTGAGTCGTTCGGCAAAAAAGATCCGGATCCGGAATTTCCGAATGATCCCAACCGTTTTATCTGGAAAGAAAAAGCCGAGGGACTCGAGATTCGGCTTTACAAGGTCATGAATCACACTAGCCCCCGTGAAAATCAGGCCCATTATCTTGAGGCAACGCGCCTTATTCATCGTTTTGACAAGACCGGAAATCTTGTCGCCACCGATCGCGAATCTAAACCGGCACTTCGTATCTTTGCATCTCCTTCGGATGCGCTTGATATCGTGGTGATGGATACGGATCGAGAAGGTGATCTGGGGTTTGGCCTACCGGACATAGTTGAAAAACTTTATTCGGGAATTTCATCCGGAAAAGAGCTTTATTTGAATCATCAAACGCTTCTGGCTAAACTTTTTCAGGAACGTGTTGCGGAGAAGCGAAAGCTTTTATCCAAACCCGACTCGCAAAAACTTGAAATTGCTGAAGTCGGAACTCCGGTTGACCCATGGGAAAAGGCGACAACTCCGAAGGGTTGGCTTGTGCCTCATGATTATCAGAGTGAGAAAAAAGACAACTATCAGCTCGAGGTTATATTCAAGCCGCGAAAATCAGAGGATTACAATTCGCCGCGCCAGATTGATTTCGTCACCAAAGTGTATCATTCGGCGGCCAGCACCTGGATGCCGGTGAAAGGAGAGGTGGTGGAATATTTTCGACCGCTTCCTGAATTTGCCGAGAAGAATATACTTGAAGCGCGGGTGGATTGGTCTAATCGCAAAAGGATTACGTTTGAGCGGGAAGGCCAGCCGAGTATTTCCGGAATTGTGAATCCAGGAAAAAATTTGTTCATAGGAGAGCGTCCGTCCGCGATTGAATTTTCGGATGGCGCAACGCGGTGGCTCATCGCGGATCGCGATAAAAGCGGAGTATTCATGTATAGGAGAGAAGTGGCCAGAGGCGGTCAAAGCGCCCCCGTCACTTCTTCGGAAAGCGAATATTAATTTCTACAGTCCTGCTACGGCGGGACTATTTTTTTGATATTCCACCGCCTCGGAAAGAATTTGGCAGTATAAATTAAGCCCGACTTTATTAATGGCGCCGGATTGCTCGCGACCGAGCACATTTCCTGCGCCGCGGATTTCTAAATCACGCAGGGCGATTTCATATCCTTGGCCGAGTGCCGAATATTCTTTCAGCGCTTCCAGACGTTCTGCAGATTTTTCGGTTAGGTGGTGGGAATTATATAGGAAATACGCAAAGGCTTTGGTGGCACTCCGGCCTATTCTGCCGCGCAGTTGATGGGCTTGGGCCAGTCCGAGGCGCGTGGCATCGTCCACAATCAGGGTATTGGCTGATGAAATATCCAACCCGTTTTCTATAATGGTGGTGGCGATAAGTATATTTATTTTTTTCTCGCGGAATTGGTTCATAATCTGAATGATTTCTTTTTCTTTCATGCGGCCATGAATAATGCCTATTAACGTGTCATTCTGAGCCGCAGGCGAAGAATCTTTTCGAGATCCTTCATGGAGTTTAGGATGACGATCAGAAAGACAATTCTTTATTTTTTCTTTTATTGCATCCATGGTCTCAATCCTATTATGCAAAAAATATATTTGTCCGCCGCGCCTAATTTCATGCGCTATGGCTCGGGCAATCGTTTTCTCCGAATAAGGCAGGATAAAAGTATCTATAGGCAGACGATCGGGCGGCGGAGTATCCAGTCGGGAAATCGCCCGAAGTTTGGTCAGAGCCAGAGACAGGGTTCGCGGAATCGGCGTGGCTGAAAGCGAGAGTATGTCCACCTCCGCGCGCAAATTTTTAAAATACTCTTTTTGCTTGACTCCGAAGCGCTGCTCCTCGTCAATAATAACAAGGCCGAGGTTTTTGAAATGGATATCGGATGATAACAGGCGGTGGGTGCCGATCGCGCAATCAATTGAGCCATTTTTAAGTCCTGCCAAAATGTGTTTTCGTTCGCGAGGCGAGGTTAGGCGTGAGAGCATTGTGGCGGTTATGGGTAACCGGTCACTAATTCTGTCGTTAAATGTCTTTTCATGTTGGGCGGCCAGAACGGTAGTGGGCGCCAGCAGGACAACTTGTTGGCCCGAAGTTATGACGCGCAGCGCGGCGCGCAGCGCCACCTCGGTTTTCCCAAATCCCACATCTCCGCATAAAATCCGATCCATGGGATGTTGGTCAGATAAATCATGCATAATTTCTTTTTCGGCTCGCAACTGATCCGGCGTTTCCGTAAAGGCAAAAGTGTGGCGTAATTCTTTTTCCATAGTTGCATCACCCATGTAGGGAGAACGTTTTGCCTCAGCTCGTTTTTTATACAGTTCCATTAATTCTTGCGCCATTTTTTGCGCGTCTTCGCGTATCCGGCGGGTCGTTTTTTGCCAGATAGTTCCGCCTAAGCGGTGAATCCGCGGAGTTTCAAATCCAACATAAGGAGAAAGGCGGTCTTTCTGGGTGACGGGAACATACAGCCGGTCCGGTTCTTTGCCTAGAGCAGGCGCCGCATACTCAATGATGAAGAAATCCGAAGCACGAAATCCTAAATTCGAAACAATATCTAAATTCCAATTTTCTAAATTTATAACGTTTTGAACATTTGAATTTTGAATTTGAGATTTGTTTAGAGTTTCGGATTTAGAGTTTAGAGTTTGATCGGTATTTTTCAAGATGCCTTGAAAAATACCGATGCCGTGGTCCACATGCACCACATAACTTCCCGGGGACAACTTTTCTATTGAAGTCCGACTTCGATAGAAAGGAAGTCGGACTTCGGCGGGCTTTTCTTCCCGCTCTTTAATGGTTTCTATGATGTTTCCGGCAAATTCAATGAGATACGGTTTTTCGGTATTAATCGGCCAAACTTCAATAATTCCTCCGCGTACGGCAAAAAGTCCTTGGCCGGATACGGTATGACTCCGTTCGTACCCGAAATCTGTCAGGCGCCGTAAAATTTCAGCTGGGCGTATAGCCAGATCTTTTTCAAGAAACAGCGTATTGTCGCGCCACCACGGATGGATGCCAAACGCGCGTTTGATCGAATCGCGATTTTCTGTAAACCATAAAGTGCCCCGTTCCAGATTTTGGGGGGATATGCTTACTATTAACAGTTCGCTTATTACATCTGACATCTGACATTTAACATTCGGCGTTAAATCAAAGTCAATTGTCAAATGTCAATCGTCAGATATTTTTGTTAATTATTCCCACTGCTTTTTCTTGTTCTCCGGCGGCAAACATTTCAAGCCCTTCCATAATTTTTTTCTCTAGTTTTTTTATTTGTTTTTGTTCATCCGGCTTTAGTTTTTGGAGCACTAATTTTTTCGCCTCCACCCGTTTCTTTTTTTGAATGCCGATGCGGAGCCGCCAAAAATCAAGAGTGCCCAGTGCCCGTTTTACCGACTCCACGCCTTTGTGCCCGGCCGAGTGCTTGCCGAAAGAAAGTTTGGCGCGGCCCAGCATAATGTCGGCGTCGTCATGGAGTATTATAATATCCTGGGATTTTATTTTATAAAATTTAGCGATCGGACCCACGGCGTTCCCGGATTTATTCATAAAAGTATCGGGTAGAAGTAGTATCGTTTTTGTTTTTTCAAATTTCCTTTCAGAAATTTGGGTGTTCCATTTTTTTTCAAACTTAAATTCCGGAAAATAGATTTTTTTCCCGGCTGATTGTGCGGTTTCGCGTCCGATATTGTGTCGGGTTCCGAGGAATTTATCTCCGGGATTTCCGAGGCCTACAATAAGAATCATATATTAAGCGAGGCACTATGCATTCTTGCGAAATTCATTTAGGCGCGATCGTTCTCCAAGCGAGGTATCATGCGGTTCGAGGCAATGGGAGGGCAAACAGCTTGGTCTTCCGCGAAGCGGAAGTGTTTGCCCGACCCCGCAGGCCGCCGCCGGAGCGGCCGAGGACTTGCCGAGAAACATATGATGCCGAATAAAATTTTGTCTGCGCCGCAGCACTTGAGCAAAATGCATAGTGTTGAGTAGTTTCTTGCTTCTTGATTCTTTTTCAAGTATAATCCAAGTTATGATTGAAGGCAACCCGGAGGGAATATTACCCGAGGAAAATGTCAAACATGGTTGGAGGGTTGAAATATGGGATATCACTAAAGTTGTTATAACCTCGATTTTGATAGTTCTTCCCATACGTTATTTTATTGTTCAGCCCTTTATTGTGCGTGGCGCGTCCATGGAGCCGAATTTTGAAGACCGGCAATATCTGATCGTGGACGAGGCGTCTTATTATTTTCGCGAGCCCGAGCGCGGGGAGACCATTATTTTCCATTATCCCAGAGATCCGAGACAATATTTTATTAAACGTATTATCGGGTTGCCCGGAGACATAGTGCAACTTACGGGCGGCGCGGTGCGGATTATTAATAAAGAATATGAACAGGGTTTCACGCTACAAGAATCTTATCTTATGCCGCCGGATCGGCCCACCCGGCCGGACATGCGTACAACGCTGGGCGAGGATGAATATTTTGTGTTGGGAGATAACCGGGATGCCAGTTCCGACTCGCGAGTATGGGGCATTCTCCCTCGGAAGCTGATCGTGGGCCGCGCGTTTTTCCGGGTACTTCCGCCCAAGAGATTCGGATTTATGCCGGACTATTCAGTTTCTTATTAGGCATTAACAGCACGAACAGTTTATATACGAACAGCACGAACAGAAAAACTGTTAGCGCTGTTCGCTACTGTTTGCGCTGTTCGCGATTTATGTCTAAACAAAAATCTCAAGAAAAAGATATAATTGCCTCGCTGGACCGTTTGCCGGCGCGCGAGGAAATTTATGCAAAGCTGCAAAAAAAATTCGGTTCTTTGGCAGAATACTACGGATTTGAACCGATTTTTACTCCGCCGTTTGAACGGTACCGCCAATTTTTACCCCTGATTAAAGCCGGTTTTTTGGATGAGCGGATCCCGGTGCAGTGCCGTTGCGGGCTGGACAACGACTATATGCTCCGGGTATCGGGCATTTTGTCCGCGTTACGCGCATATATTTCCCATAAGATGAGTGATAGGCCCCAACCGGTGAAGCTTGCTTTTGAGGGAGAAGTTTTTTTTGCCGAATCCCGGCGCGATGCGACACTGCATGGCCGGTATGAATGCGGTTTGCTAATGGCGGGGGAAGAGGGACCGGTGGCAGCCGCCGAAATAGTGCAAATTATCTGGAAGATTTTAGATGGCATCGGCGTGGATGTGGGAGACCTGGAATTGCGGGTAAATGCGATTGGTTGCGTGTCTTGTTATCCTTCGTTCCGGTCGGCATTAGCCGCATATTTTCGTTCACGTGCCGCGCGACTTTGCCGTAGTTGCCGTAAGGCAGCCAAATCGCGTCCGGTGCGGGCCTTGTCTTGCGCGGATGAGAAATGTAAAATTTTTGCCAAACACACCCCCCAAGTTCTTGATTTTTTGTGCGACCAGTGTAAAAAACAACTGCGCGGATTTTTGGAATTTTTGGATGAGCTGAAAATTCCGTATTATTTGGATCCGCGGTTTTTCCGCGATGGCTTATGGTTTAACACTCTAATTTTTGAGTTTTCCGGCAAGGCCAAAGAGAAGCCGATACCTGCGGCAGTGGTAGATGATAACGGAGTAAAAGGCGATGTCGCGAGTGAAAGCGGTATTTTGTCTGGCGCGGATCATGAAACCGCGATCATAATTGGCGAGGGCGGCGGGTGCACCAGGGCGGCCGAACTTATCTTCGGCAAGCGTGTTGAAGCTGTGGGATTTGAATTGTATGTTGATCGACTGATTGCATTTTTATCGCGCCGGCGGCTGGTTGGCGCTCAAAAACCAATCATATATTTGACTCATTTAGGAGATTTGGCCAAGCGTAAAAGTTTGGCGTTGATGGAGACATTGCGCAACGGAGAAATTGAGGTGAAAGAATCGCTGAGCCGCGATTCCATAAAATCGCAGTTAAAACTTGCTGAAAAAGCGGAAGCAAAATTTGCGCTTATCATGGGACAGAAAGAAGCGCTGGATGATACGATTATCGTGCGCGAAGTGGGATCCGGAATTCAGGAAACAATTTCGCAGGAGAAATTGATTGACTTTTTGAAAGCGAAACTTAAGAAATAAAGCATTTCCTATGAAAGTACGAAATTGTACGAAAATACGAAAGAGTGGTTAAAAAAAATAAATTGCGAGCGTGGATATTTTTCGTACTTTCGTGTTTGTTCGTAATTTCGTAGGAGACAACTATGTCATGTCTTTTTTGTAAAATAGCATCTGGTGAAATTCCGTCCGAAACATTCTATGAAGACGGGGATGTCCGCGTTTTTAAAGATATAAACCCCAAGGCCCCGGTGCATTTACTTGTGGTTCCTAAATTGCATATTCAGTCAATAGCTCATTTGGCAACGAATCACGGAGATGTTGTCGCCAAAATAATCTATGTCGCAAAGCGTGTAGCCGCGGATCAGGGCTTGACCGGATATAAATTAGTGTTTAATGTGGGCCGGGAAGGAGGACAGGTAATTGACCATCTGCATCTGCATCTGCTTGGCGGATGGGGAAGCAAGGAGGAGAGAAACGTTGATGTTTAGTTTTACGAAATACGGATCAGTACGAATGTACGAATTCGTAAATTCGTAAAAATTCGTATTTCGTAAAATCATGGTGGAGATTCGTAAAAAAGAAGGCGAGACCCAAGGCGCGTTTTTGCGTAGGTTTTCTCGTTCCATGCAGCGCTCCGGCGTTTTGATTCGCGCGCGGGGAAATCAGTTCTACGAAGCCAAGCCCACGAAGCGCGTGATGAAGGAAAGGGCGTTGCGAAGGATTGCGGCCGGTAAAGAGAGAGAGTGGCTGGAGAAGTTGGGAAAATTGACGAAAGAGGAAAAGTAGAACTCGGTACTGCACGTTCCGCGCAAGAGTTACGGCACGGACAAATGGAGCCGAAAAGAGAACGGGAATCCTCCGGCAGAGCCGGTTTCCCCTATTCTCTTTTCTCACCATTTGTTATTCGTGCCTCCACAATTGCGCGGAGCCGTACAGCACCTCGTTTAAGAAATTTTCGTAATGAAAGAGTGATGAATTGTTCTTATTGTATACGCCTTACGGCGTTTTTTGTTTGCACATTTTTGTGCTTGCCGCGAAGGCAGTTAAGGGGGGAATTCCGCGTCGTCCTCGCTCTCAAATTCAGAACATGCGAGCTAATGGAAATTTTTACATAGAAATGTCATAATGATCGCATGAATGTTTCATCGTTAGATATTTCGATTTTAGTTATTTATATTTTGGCTTGTCTTAGCCTCGGTCTTTATTTGAGCAGAAAGGAAGGAGCGGAGGGATATTTTGTTAATAACAGAAAGACAAAGCCACTATTTCTAATTTTCACGGCTTTATCCACAAGCGTTGGAGCTGGAACAGTACTGGGTGTAGCCAGTGCCAGTTTTCAAACGGGGATTTCATTCGGCGTCCTTTTTATGATTGCTTCGGGTTTGGGTTGGACGTTAATGGGCTATCTTGCTCCAAGGATTAAAAAATTTGGCGATGAGCAAAGGGCATACACTTTTGGAGATTATCTCTTTCATCAATATTCGGACAGAACACGAAAAATAGGTCGGCTAGTTGTTTTAATTGCTTATTTTTTCGCGACAGGAATTCAATTTGTCGCTTTCGCTCAACTGATAAATGTTACGACGAATTTATCTTTCACACCCGCTCTTTTGATTGTTGCGTTAGTAACAGTTATATACACAGTTGCCGCAGGTGTGAGAGGAGATTTTTATACAGACGCACTTCAATTTTTTGTAATGTTTCCTGTTTTCATTTTCCTTTTCATCAAGGGATTTTCGTTGGTGGGTATTCAAGAACTTTTTATTCTTCCCGATGGTTTTTTAAGTTTATACAATTACAGTGGTCCTATATTTTTCTGGGCGGGAGTTTTGTTTGGATTTCCACTAATTTTGACATCAGTGGACGCGTGGCAACGTATATTCGCGGCTGTTGATGAGAGAACCGCAAAGATCGCTTTTTATTTCTCCGGCGTACTTAAAGTCGGAGTGATTGGAGCTTCTATCTTCATTGGGTTGCTTGCTTACCACATCGTGCCTCAGGCTGATTCTGATGGAGCGATGTTTGCATTGATGGCGGAAATTCTTCCATCCGGTTTGCTTGGTTTGGGATTAGCTAGTGTTTTGGCAATTATCATGTCCACTGTTGATACTGGAATCATGGTTGGCTCCGCAACTATTACAAAAGATTTTTTTCTCGCTAAACACCCAAACGTTTCAGAAAAAGAGATTCTTAAAGTTGGAAGAATTTCCGCCTCACTTTTTGGGCTTGTTGGGCTTGCACTCGCATATTTTGTACAGGATATTGTAACTTTGGCTATTGTGTCTGTTCAGGTTCTGCTGATTTTTGCACCAGCGTTATTGGGTGGTTTGGTTTGGAAAGTGAAAAATGAAAAATCAGCATATTGGAGTATCTTGCTAGGTTTTTTAGTCACTTTAATTATTTTGCCAATCAATGTAAACCTCGCATTCATTCCAGGACTTCTTGTTGCAATCATTGTGTATATTGTTCCGATTTTTCGAGAGAGAAGGTTGGCAAGGGTTTAATTTTTATGGATCGCATGTTCTGAATTTGAGAGCGAGGACGACGCGGAATTCCACCCTTAACTGCCTCTCGCGGCAAACCCCAATGCTTGGCATCGGGGTCTTCCTTTGTGCTTGACAAAACAAAACGGATTTGATATAATGCTATCAGGTCTTGTGATAAAGGAATATGACAATGGACATAACTGGTGTGATGATTTGGCTGGTTGCGCAATGGTGGTTTTATCCCGTGGCGGTTTTCTATTTGTTTTTCGGCGCCTGGTTTGGGTTGCTGAATTACTGGGTCGCGAAGGAGACCGACAAATATCCTTACTGGCTTCGGTTCGTTCTATATCCCATTTCAACTATTTTACGCGAGGGTTGGATGAACAACACTGTGACCGGCTCTTTTTTCACGTCAATTTGTAGAGGAAGATACGTAAATCTTGCCGCTGTAACTGAAGTGTTTCATAATGATAATCCAGAGGCCGTATGCGTAGTCGTGTTCAGTTTTTTTTGGCTGTTAAAGGTTTTGCTTAATTTATTTGTTTCGGCAGCCATATTCGCGTTGAGCATACTGGTAGTCGTGTATGCGATCATACTGGTTGTTGTTTGTCTGGTTTTGAACACCATAGTAGACATTGTGCTAAGTGGCGTATCAGCCATGTTTCGTATTGTCAGCCCCGCCACCAAAGTCAAGAAAAACGCGTCGTAACATCCAGTTCATCTGCCGGAAAGTCCCTTCCGGCTTTTTTGTTTGTCAGGTCCGAAAATAAAAAAAATCCGAGGAGAGGGCCTCGGAATGATTACTGGTTGACCTTTTGCGCCAATTTGTTATGCTAAAAACATGACTACAGCGACAATTGATCGTACAAAAAACTACTTAATAATTAAGATTCCTCTACGCGGTTTGAAAAGGCGCGAGGTGGTAACTTTTGATCCCAAAGATGAGGAGTTAGTAAATGAAGGACTTAAAGCAATCGCCGAGGGACGGGTGAGTAAATCTTTCCGAAACGTCCGTGAAGCCATATTACATCTTAAAAAACTATGAGGACCCAATTCGTCGAGCCATTTGAAGATAAATTTAAGAAATTGTCCCAAGAAGTAAAAGACAGTTTTTATAAACAGATCGGATTCTTGGCCAATAACTTAAGGCATCCCTCGCTTCGCGCTAAAAAGTTTGATGAGGAAAAAGATATTTGGCAGGCCCGTGTAGACGGGCATTATCGTTTTTACTTTCAAATCAGGGGAGACACTTATTTCATTTTGAACATACGAAGACATAAAGATTAAAAAGTATGCTGGATAAAATTCAAAATGATATCAAAGACGCAATGCGCGCGAAGGACGAATTGCGGCTTTCGGTTCTGCGGATGTTGTCTTCCGCGATTCATAACCGCGAAATTGAGAAAAAGACAAAAAGCGGCGAGCCGGAGCTTTCGGATGAGGAAATTCTTGCGGTTATCCGCTCCGAAGTTAAAAAGCGGCGGGATGCGGTTGATGGTTTTACTAAGGGCGGGAGAATGGATATGGCGGAGAAAGAGCAGGCGGAATCAAAAATTTTGGAGAGCTATCTTCCGCAGGAATTGTCGGATGAAGAAATAGAAAAAATTGTGAAAGAAGTTATCATGTCAATGGGTGAGGTTACGGCGAAGGACTTTGGAAAAGTAATGGGCATGGTGATTAAGAAGATCGGCGGACAGGCGGGTGGCAATCGAGTTAGTGCCATGGTTAAAAAGCTGCTCATTTGATTTTTTATACCCTTTTGTATTATACTTGTTTGTAGGAATCCGTCGCGTTGTTAACACTTTTAACCTTTCGGGGTAAAGTACAAACAACATGACAATTCACAAATCTACACGGCTCACTCCCGTTCAAAGAAAGGAGATTGCCGATCGATATTTTAAT
>Ga0209211_10003805_pt1 | contig 24149 bp, 18 predicted proteins | sample RifGroA2_FD_183992 | JGI IMG/M metagenome (GOLD analysis project Ga0209211, IMG submission 183992) | Groundwater microbial communities from Rifle, Colorado, USA - Groundwater A2 (SPAdes) (version 2) | ecosystem: Environmental > Aquatic > Deep subsurface > Groundwater | place: Rifle, Colorado...
AAGGACAGGTGGAATAATTATTGGTATCAGATAAAGGGCGTAAGAATGTTTGGTGAGGCGTTAAACGTCTTGGAAATAGGACCAGGCGGAAAAATTGTAAGCGGGTTGTTATCCAAACTCGGTTTTTCCATGAAAACTTTGGATATAAACAAAAATATTGAACCGGATTATGTGGCTTCCGCCGACAATTTGCCGATGGCGGACAAAAGTTTTGATGTCGTGTTGGCGGCGGAGATTCTAGAACATTTGCCGTTTGATAAATTCGGAAAGGCTCTTTCCGAAATAAAAAGGGTTTCAAAAATCGGGGCGGTTGTTTCTTTGCCTCATTCCGGCTATGCTTTTTCTTTTTCTTTTAAAATTCCGCTGATGAAAGGGAAGGCGATGAGCTTTAAAATTCCTCATTTTTGGAAGACGAAAACTTCAACGGAATATCATCGTTGGGAAATCGGATTGAAAAATTATCCGACAAAAAGAATTGTTCAAGAAATCAAAAAAACTGGATTTAAAATAATTAAAAAGAACATTGCGCGCGATGATCCCGCGCACATGTTTTTTATTTTAAGGAACGATATCATTGAAAAATTAAAATGATAAGATATTATTAATGGATTAAGCATAAAATTTTTATGAAATTATCAATTATTATTCCAGTCTATAATGAGGAACGCACACTTAAAGAAATTGTTCGGCGCATTGAAACGGTTAATCTTATCAACAGTCTAAGCAAAGAAATTATTATCATTGATGACGGTTCTGTTGACAACACGTCGGTTATTCTCAACCAAATGAACGGGGGGGGGTACAAAGTAATTAGACATAAAGTTAATCAAGGCAAAGGCAAATCCGTTATTGATGGGTTAAAAAGAGCTACTGGAGACATTGTTGTAATACAGGACGCTGATTTGGAATACGATCCGGAGGATTATAATGAAATGCTTCCCCCGATCTTAAGTGGCAAAGCGGATGTAGTTTACGGATCTCGTTTGTCTACGACGCGCCCTCATAGAGTAATGTATTTTTGGCATTATTTAGGAAACAAATTCTTAACTTTTTTTTCTAACATATTCACAAATCTAAATCTTACCGACATGGAAGTGGGCTACAAGATGTTCAGTAAGGAGGTTAACGACGCAATTAAGGGTAAATTGACCGCAAAGCGTTTTGGCATTGAGCCGGAGATAACGGCGCTCGTTAAAAAACATCGTGTTTATGAAGTCGGCATTTCTTATGCGGGAAGGACTTACCAAGAAGGAAAAAAGATAGGTTGGAAAGATGGAGTGTCGGCTATTTATGGAATCTTAAAATTTAATTTATTAAACCGGGTTTACGACAAAACCGTAGCGATGCTTTTAGCCAGTTTTGTCGCAATTATAATAATAAATTATTTTATTTTGCCACCGACAGTGCTTGGAGACGCTTTCTCTTATCTTAAAAGTATGGAAGTTTTAAAAACCGGAACCGTTCCGGATAATTTTGCGCCAAACAGGATACTTACGACCTATCTTGGTATGAATGCGATTTTGTTTGTTGCCAAATTGACCGGCAATATTCTCACTGCGTGGACGATTGTTAATGGCTTGCTTTTTGTTTTGGCTAACATTTTCTTTTATTTGTTGCTTAGAAATTTTTTAAGAAGTTATAATGGCGCATCCGCGTCTTTTCCGGCGATTATGGGCGCACTTTTCTTTGCGACCAATTACGCCATGCTTGCGAAAGGGCTTAACTATACAATGGATATAGGCGGTTGGGCATTTTATGTTTTTTCTTTGTATTTTTCTTTTCGTTATGTTGAATCAACCAAAACAAAATATTATATTTTAAGTGGCGCGATGGTGGGTGCGGGTTTATTTTTTAAGGAGTATGCTGTTCTTGGTTTTGTCGTGATTATTGGCGCCATTTTCTACAAAAATTGGGGATTATGGAAAAAAATGCCAAGTAAAATACTGGTCGTCAGCGCCGTTTCATTTTTACCAATCCTTATTCTATATTTGAGTGTATATTTAAAGTATGACTATAGTTACCTCGATTGGTTGCAATTCAACGATAATAAATTTGGATCGCATTATTCATCTCGTTTTCTTGAATACATAAAAGCATTTGGTTCTTTATACAACTTTGGCTGGTTTATGTTTGTCGGCGGTATTTATTATCTTGTCAGACAAGGCCGTAAAATTATTAATAATAATCATTTGGTGTTTTTTGGACTCGTTGCGCTTTCAGGGCTTATGGTTTTTGCTTGGCCGGCGATTACTCAGCGCATTCTTTTTGTTGCCATTCCCTCCGTAATTCTTATATCAAGCATTTTTATATCAGCATACAAAAAACGTTCCGTAATAATTGTATTGTTTTGTCTTTATTTGCTTGCAAGTTATACCATGGATTATTATATTTTACCGCTGACAAATGTTGATTATTTTTTTAATAAAATCAATTTCCTCGTTTCTTGGTTGTTATAATAAAGCAGTTTTTTTGTAAAAAGACGTTCGTGTGTTAAAATTGATTATTGTGATTATACTTTACGTCATATTGGTGGTTGCTTTTTTGATAAGGTTGGCGTCTTTCGGTTTTGGTTATCCCATAGAAGTGTACGGAGACGAGCTTTCCAATGTCATTACGGCTTTTAAGGTGTTGGCAAACAAAACTCCGCTTATCCCTTACGAAGCGGAAGCTTTCTTGCCGCCACTTTTAAGTTATATGCTCGCGCCGATGTTTGCCGCCATTGGAGTTTTGGGCATTGTTTTTGATATTTTTAAAGATATGGGCGATTTTACAAGCTTCGTTATATTAAACAGAGAGTGGTTTTTAACGCCGGCCCGCATTGTATCCGCAATGTTTGGCACTGCGACAGTATATTTTATTTATCTATTTGCCGATAAAATTTTTAACAGAAAAATCGCGCTGTTGTCCGCTTTTTTATTGGCGGTGGATTTTTTGCATATTCATAATTCGCAAATCGGACACATTTGGACGCCCCTGACTTTCTTTATTGTCTCCTTCGCTTATTTTTCCTATCGCTTAAGTTTGACCGGAGAAAGGAAGTGGTATTGGTTGTCTGCGCTTTCAATCGGTCTGGGTTATGCTATGGGTCAGATCCCCATAATCTACTATCCCGTTTTCTTGTTGATACATTTTTATCATGTAAGAAAGGCCGACAAAAAGTTTTTTGACAAAAATTTTATTGAGTCATCCGTCATTGTTTTTGGCATTTTTGCCGTATTCAGCGCTTTGAATTTTTATACTTTTTATAAGCATTTTTACGATGTTGTTTTGGCGTTTTCCAAGCTCTTAGGGATGGAAATATGGTCATCGGTAAATTATCCGTGGGTAAGAAAATCAATGGTTGACCATTATTCATTTTTTGGCAATTGGACCATTGTGTTTAAAAATATTTTTTACACGAGTCCGGTTGTTGTCCTAGCCGCCTTTTTCGGTTTTTTTGTTCTTTTAAAAAAGTTCAAATTTGGCGACCTAAGAAATGTTTTTTTGATATATGTTCCATTCGGCTATCTTTTGTTTTCCGTTCTGCTGTATTATAACTTTCACTACAGATATGTTTTGCCGGCGATTCCATTTTTTATCGTCAGCGCTTCTTATTTTATTTTCTTTCTTTGCGATAAAATATCGTCCCCTTGGACAAAAAAAATCGCATTAATATTATTAATCGTCGCTATTTCCGCTTACTCGTCTATTTCAAGCTTGTTTTACTCGCTTAAGTTTTTTAAACCATACACAGTTGTTCAAGGAATAGAGTGGGTTTATGCCAACATTCCCAATGGCAACAAGGTTGTTTCCGGCATTTATTTAAACACTGATAAAAACGGGATAAGGTTTGGCGAAGAATATAACAAATATAACTGGGTGGATACCAGAAAAAAATATTTGCTTGAACTAGGCGAACAAGAGTATCCAAAACCGAATTATTTTTTAATCAATCCAAACATAACGGATGTTTACAGCCTTCCGGAAGAAGAGAAAAAAGCCGATTACTTTTTTATAACTTTTTACAATAAAGAAAAAGAAGAGGAGCAACTGAAGGCAATGAGTGAATTTGAAGGGAAAAAAGAACTTATTGCCAAGTTTTACCCCAAAAAAGAAAAAACTGACATAAAAAACTTGCTTGGCTTTGAAACCCAATGGGTCGGTAAAAGCATTTTTGAAATTAAAAGCCTAGGGCCTTATGTTGAGATATACAAGACGGTAAAATAATTTATTTTAAACAACTTGCATGAGTAGAATTATTTACATCGCCAACATCACTCTTCCTTCCGAAAGGACTCATGGCATTCAGATTATGAAAACTTGCGAGGCTTTGGCGCAAAGTGGCGAACAATTGGAGCTTTGGATAACAAACAGGAAAAAAGGAGGAAAAGAAAGGATTTTTCCTGATGATATTTTTGATTTTTACGGCATAAAGCATAAATTTCCAATAAAAAAAATTCCAGTTCTTGAATTTTTGTCCAAGAAATGTAAAGCGTATTTTTATTTGGAAAGTTTTTCTTTTATTGTAATGATTTTTTTTGCCTTATTGAGAGAAAGGGGTGATTTTATAATTTATACCAGAGACGAATCGGTTCAGTTTCTTGGACTTTTCACCGGAAAAAAATTTTTCTGGGAGGCGCACATAGATTTAAAGTTTAATTTTCTAAGAAAAATACGCTTAAAAAAAATTTGCGGGATAATCGCAATAAGCGAAAGCTTTAAAAATATTATAATAAATAAATACGGCGTCAATCCGGATAAAATATCTATTGCTCATGATGCTGTGGATCTTGAAGAATTCAGTAATTTTTTGCCTCAAAAAAAAGCAAGGGAATTGCTTAATATGCCGCAGGATAAGAAAATCGTTTTATATGTCGGCGGTGTAATGAAGAAGAAAGGAATTTTTGTTCTGCTTGACACCGCCGCGATGATGAATAGCGATTGGTTATTTGAAATAGTCGGCTGGTTTGTCCACGATGAGTCTGATAAAGCAAAAAAATATGTCGAGGAGAGGAAAATAGATAATGTTGTTTTCAGAGGATATGCGCCCCGTAATGAGATTATTAATTATCTTGCCGCCGCTGACGCATTGGTTATTCCGAATTCCAGTCTTTATGAGGAAACGCGGTTGTTTACTTCTCCGATGAAGTTGTTTGAATATATGAGTTCCGGCAGGCCGATTGTTGCGTCCGCCACGCCGACTATGTTAGAAATATTAAATGAAAAAAATGCCGTATTGGTTGAACCGGACAATCCGGAAGCTTTGAAAAACGGGCTTTTCAAAATTTTTCAAAACAAAGATTTAGCGGAATCTCTGGCTGAAAATTCCAAAAAGGACGTTCAAAATCACACATGGACAAAAAGGGCAGAAAAAATCTCGGCATTTATAAAGGAAAGGCTTGCCAATAAATGATAAAAAATAATGAAACCAAAAATATTATTATTAAATCCGCCGGGAAAGTATTTGTATGTAAGAGATTATTTTTGCAGCAAAATTTCCAAAGCTGATTACATAAACGCCCCCATAGATCTTGTGATGATTTCAGGCGTTTTAAATACCGGAGAATTTGATTTGAAAGTAATTGACGCCGTGGCGGAAAAAATTCCAACATCAGCTTGTTTTCAAGAAATATCCGGTTTTAATCCAGACGCCATTATTATTCTTATCGGAAGCGCTTCTCTTGCCGAGGACAAAGAATTTCTTAAAAATCTTAAAGAAAAAACATCGGCCGAAATTTTCGTAATAGGGGATTTTCTTTTGACGGAATCAAAAAGCTTTCTGGAGGAATTCGCTTTTATAAAAGGAGTAATTTTAAATTTTATTTCAGATGGAATTTATTGGCAATTAAAAAAAGAAAAAGAAAAAATTAAAGATATGGCGGTCAGAGAAGGTGTCAATATAATTTTTTATCCAAAAAGCGCCGCCAAGAGTTTTTCCGTCAATATGCCTTTGCATGAGCAGTTTATAAAAAAACCTTATCGTATGCCTTTTGTCCGCAAATATCCTTTTGCCACCACTATTATGTCTTATGCGTGCCCTTATAGATGCACTTTTTGCGTAATGAATACCTTGCCTTACATTGAGAGGGATTTGGACAATCTTTTCGCTGAGCTTGATTATTTGAAATCGTTGGGAGTCAAGGAAATTTTATTTTTGGACCAAACCATCGGTTTGAATCGGAACAGACATGTTGAATTTCTCAAACGAATGATTGATAAGAATTACTGTTTCGGCTGGTTTGGGTTCACAAGGGTTGATGTGATTGACGAGGAGATAATGAAGATGATGAAAAAAGCGGGTTGCCATACTTTATGGTTCGGCGTGGAGACTTCTTCCGATGAAACCTTGCGCGCTTACGGCAAGGGGTATACAAAAAAACAAGTTTTGGGCGCTTTTGCCGTCGCAAAGAAAGTCGGGATAAAAACTCTCGCCACTTTCTTGATAGGATTGCCGGAGGAGACAAAAGAAACAATTGAAGATACGATAAAATTTTCAAAGGAATTAAACCCCGATTACGCCTCTTTCAGTTTTGCCGTGCCGAGATTCGGCACGAAACTTAGGGAAAAAGCCGTGAAAAGCGGCCTTGTTTCAGATAACGATAAAACGATGGATCAATCCGGCCGGAGAATCACCATGGGGACGATTAGCTTGAGCAAACGGGATATGCAAAAACTAAAAAGAAAAGCGATTTTAGGATTTTACTTGAGGCCGTCGTATATATTGAAAAGATTGCGGTCGCTTAAATCTTTCACGGAGCTGAAGATTAATTGGCAGAACTTTTTATCGTTGATAAAAAACGAAATATGAAATTGAACACTCTCCGCTACTTGGACAGAAAACTGGGAATTCCTCTTTGCAATTCTTTATATTTTTTTAAAAAAATATTCTTCCGGTATAAGCGGATAAAATTTGACAGAAAAAAGGTTAAAAAAATATTAGTGATTAAAATATGGGGAATGGGGAGTATAGTTCTGGCCTCGCCTTTGTTTAAGAATTTAAAAGAAAATTTTCCAGAAGCGGAAATTTGGTTTCTGACAAAAAGCGGATTTGAGAGCATATATTCCAACAAGTTTTTTAATCATACGGAAACGATAAAACTCAAGGGATTTTTATCCGCCGTTTGGAATTTTTTAAAATTAATCGTTAAATTTCGCAGAAATAAATTTGATTTAGTAATCGACTTGGAAATAGTTTCGCGTTATACTGCTCTTTTAAGTTATTTGTCCGGAGCGAAGATAAAAGTTGGCTTTGAAATAACCGGCCAGAACAAAGATAAGTTTTATGATTTTAAGGTCTTGTATCACGAGAGCAAACATATTTCAGAAATGTTTTTAAACACACTGAAAACATTAGGGCTGGAAACCGTCCCGCGCAATCCGTTGCCGCCTGTTTTTGCCAACGATACTGAGGAAGCTTTTATTTTGAAAAAATACGGCGTGAAAAAACCCTATGTGGTTATCAACATAAACGCAAGCGAACTTGCTTACCAAAGAAGACTTGCTCCTGAACAGTTTAGCTTGATTATTAAGAATATAAGCGATTTTTTTCCGGAATATTCCATAATTCTTATTGGTTCAAAAGAAGAGACCAATTATGTTGGAGGGTTTAAAAATGTTTTCCTTCCTGAAATTAGGAATGTTTTTGACCTTTCAGGAAAAACAAATTTAAGCGAACTTTTTTTCATAATATCCGAAGCCCGCCTTGTTATTTCCAATGATTCCGGGCCGGCGCATGCCGCTTCTTCTTTCGGTGTGCCGTTAATTGTGTTTTTTGGTCCGGAAAGCCCGACAATTTATGCCCCGCAAGGAGGAGAAAAAACGATTTTTTATTCACGAATACACTGCAGTCCATGCATATCTGTTTATAAAGATAAGAAAATAAAATGCCAGTTTGACGCGGAATGTTTAACTGGCATTGATGTTGGCAAGATTAACAAGAAGGTGTTAGAATATCTAAAAAATAATCGTGACAAAAATCATAGAAACAATTTTAAGGAAATATAAGTGGTGGGTAATTTTTTGGGTGTTTGTTGTTACCAGAACTGTTGTTTTTTCCAGTTTTTGGGTTGCCAGCGCGAATAAGGGCGGTTGGGTTAATTTTTATGACCAAGCTCAACACGCTAAGTATACTTTAATGGGCATTTTCCACCACTTTTGCGACTGGCATCCGCCTTTGTATTTTGCCGTTACTTCTTCTCTTCTTTATCTTACGCATACCCAATGGTCATTTTACGCCTTTCAGATTATTTGCGGCCTGGCCACCGTGGTTCTGACATATTTAATCGCAAAAATGTTTTTCAGCGAAAAAATTTCCTTTATTGCCGCTTTTATAATGGCCATAGAGCCATTTTTCGCCTGGCATAATTTCTTGCTGATGACCGACAATCTTTATGCGCCTTTATTTTTGGCTGGTTTTTATTTTTGGTTTAGATTTATTAAAAACGGAAAATATTCTTCAATAGCGGTTTCCGCTTTGATTTTCGGATTAACCACATTAACGCGGCCAAACTCTTTGCTGTTGACGCTTTTCTTGTCATTCTTATTGGTGTTGATTTTTATTTTTCGCGGAAGATTAAAAATTAAAAATCATTTGAATATAAGCGGATTTAAGCGTTTATTTTATTGCCTAATTATTTTTAACGGATTGTTTTTCTTAATATTGGCTCCATGGGTAATCAGAAACAAACTGGTTTATGACAGACTGACGATAGCCAATATAATGTCCACTAATTTTTTCTATTATAATTTGCCGCCGTTTATTTCTTGGAAAGAAAAAATATCTTATCAAGAAGCTTATGACATTTATGCCAAACAGGCAGATCGTGATTTAGGCAGACATGTCGGCAATTCCCGGTTTGATTGCACTCTTTTTACCAACGAAGAATTAAACAAACAGCTTGATTATTACAATCGCAAAGCCAAAGAAGTGATGCTTGGAAACTTTCCCTCCTATTTAACATTGCACTTAATAAGAACTGCTCCTTTTTTCTTGCAACCGGGGTATTTTGAGATGTACTCCGCTTATACCGGAGAATTCAGCAAACCTGACCTCACAGCCGCTTTAATGAGCGGCAATTCAGCCGCAATAAAAGGATTTTTAAAAAATATGAATTTAAAACTGATTATTTATTTGATGGGGGTGTTGTTGTGGGCGGTTATTTCTTTTGCGGCTTTTGCTTCTCTAATTTTATCTTATAAAGATAAGGAAAAATTTTTGTTCGCTTTTTTCGCGATTACTGTTATAATCTACAACGCCTTGCTTATCTCTCCTTTTGTCATAGCCAGATACAGGATGCCGCTTTATCCTTTCTTTTTCATCCTTGCCGCCTATTTTTTCCTGGAAATTTTGCCTTTATTGTTTAAAAAGGCTAATATTGCCGACAGCGACGACAAATCGTCAAAAAACTCGCAATGAAATTATCCGTAATCATACCGGTTTATAACGAAGAGGAAAACGTGAAATTTGTCCATGGGGAGGTTTTAGGCGCGCTTGAAAGAATGGCCGTCGTTTATGAAATTATTTTCATAAACGACGGCTCTTTTGACGGCACCCTTACGGAACTTAAAAAATTAAAACCCGTGAAAATAATAAGTTTCAGGAAAAATTTCGGGCAAACCGCCGCGATGGATGCCGGCATAAAAGAAGCGAAGGGGGACTTGATAATCACTATGGACGGCGATGGTCAGAATGATCCGGCCGATATCGCCAAGATGATAGAGAAAATAAAAAGCGATGATTTAGACATCGTCTCAGGATGGAGAAAAAAAAGGGAAGATCCTTTTTTTAAAAAGCTTTCTTCAAACCTTGCCGCCAAATTAAGAAAATTTCTTATAAATGACGGAATAAGAGACAGCGGGTGCACACTGAAGGTTTACAAAAAGGAATGTTTTGAACACATTGATCTTTCCGGCGAGATGCACAGATTCATCCCGGCTCTATTGAAAATTAAAGGATTTAAGGCCGGAGAAATAGAGGTGAATCATAGACGGAGAATGTCTGACAAGACGAAGTACGGCATCGGCAGGGGAATGAGGGGGTTTTTTGACATGATGTCCGTTTGGTTTTGGAAAAAATACGCCAATCGCCCTCTGCATCTTTTTGGAACGATCGGATTGACGCTCATTTTCATTTCTGGCATTTCTATAACATATGCGCTTTATGAAAAAATAGCTTATGGTTTTGACCTATCTAACACGGCGTTGACGAATCTTTCCATGTTTGGATTCTTGATCGGCGTTCAGTTTTTCGCCTTTGGACTCATTTCGGACATTTTGCTTAAAAATTATTTCGCATCAACGAAAGATAAAATTTACGAGATAAAAGAGGTTATTGAAAACAAGTAATTTTTCAGATGAAAAAAATTCAAAAAATAATAAGAAAAATACCGGTTGTCGCCGATTTTTCCAAAATTTTTTATGATTGGAGAAAGGAAAATAAACTGCAAAAAAGAATTAAGGCGTTTATAAAATCCGGGAAATTGCCGTTTTCCAAAAAAGCGCCGGTTGAATACAGATTGGCCTATGAGCCGACAATCAGGTGCAATTTGAAATGTAAAATGTGCTATCAAGGGCAGACAAGAGCTTTAAGAAGAGAGGAGTTGAGCACGGCGGATAGTTTCAAAATTTTTGAAAAACTCAAAGATAAAGTAAAAACAATAAAGCTGATAGGAGGAGAGCCGACGGTAAGAGACGATATTTTTGAAATTATTTCTTATTGGGACAAAGCTGGCAAGAAAATAATTCTGCATTCCAATTTTACTCTTTTGGACGATAAAAAAATTGAAATTCTAAAAAACTTTAAGGGTGTCAAAGACGCACTCACATCCATAGACGGACCAAAGGAAATTCACGATGCGGTAAGAGGTGTGCAGGGATCATTTGATAAAATGAAAAAAGCCATAGCGTCAATGAAAGAAAAAATGCCGGACGCTTCCATTACGGTTTTTGCAATGATGCTTATATCGGATAATTTGCGCGCGCTCAAAGATCTCATAGACATAGCGAAAGAAATCGGCATAGGAACGATCAATGTTTTGTTTGAGCAGGTTTATTCCGCCGAGGACAAAGAGAAGGCTCAAAAAATTTTTAAAAGCATCTTTGGCTGGAACGAGAGCGAGTATAGGCTCAATACGCAAATCAGAAATCCGGTTTTCCCGCAAGGGATAGATGCCAAGAAAATCAAAAAAGAATTGGCGGAAATAAGGCTTTACGGAATGAAAAAAGGTTGTTTTGTGAATTTTGTGCCGTTTAATTATTACAAAAATTTGGACAAGTATCTTGGGCTGAAGAAAACAAAAACTTTCTGTCTGAAATTATTGTCGCCGGAATTGAGAGTTAACCAAACTGGCGATGTGATATGGTGCGATGTGATAGAAAAGTCTTTCGGCAATTTGTTGGATAAAACACCTGATGAAATATGGCTGTCTCCGGAATACCAGAAATTCAGAGAGTATTTATTTAAAAATTCTTTGCCCATTTGTAACAGGTGCTGCAAGGCAAGCTACCTGAAATAAAATTAAAATGTTTTATCGCTTAAAAGCCAGTTTAATATTTTTTTTATGTCTTTTGGTTTTTTGCGTAAAAGGAAAAGCAAACGCAAAGGTAATCCAGCCAAAAAAAATTCTTATTATCCAGATGACCAAACTTGGCGATATGATATGCACCACTCCGATGTTCAGAGCCGTAAAGGAAAAATATCCAGAGTCTAGGTTGTTCGTAATCGGAAACAAAACAAACAAAGATGTTCTTGGTGGCAATCATGATGTTGATGAATATCTTACATATGAAAAAAAACTATTTTGGAGTTTCGTGAAAAAATTAAGATCGGAAAAAGTTGATTTTGCCTGTATTACTCACCCGAATTTTTGGGGCTTGGCCATGCTTTACTTGGCGGGAGTGAAGTCAATAGCGGCTCCTGTAATAAAAAACGGATTTTGCCCGTCGGAAACAAAACTGTATAAAATGCTTAGGAAATTTGTTTCCACCGTTTCTCATAAGATGGGTTTTTACGCTCCGCGAGAGTATTTGAGATTGCTTGAGCCGACGGGAATTTTTACCGAGAATACAAAAAAACATTTATATTTTTCAAAAAAAGCGGAAGATATTATCGGCCGTTTTTTTGCAAAAAACGGCATTAATTCTAAGTATGATTTTGTCGTTGGAGTTTCTCCATCCGCCGGTAATAAAATAAAAAAGTGGCCGGAAAAAAGATTTGCGGAAATTGCGGATTATTTATATGAAAAATATGAAGCTAAAGTAATTATAATCGGCGCTCTGAATGACGAAAACGAGGTCAAGCAAATGGTTGCTTGCTTGAATCAAAAAACAAAAGTCATCAATACCATGGGAATGTTTAATATTGACGAGCTCAAGGTTTTGATGTCCAAGATTAATTTATTTATAAGTGTGGATACCGGGCCTATTTATATCGCAGAGGCGTTTAATATTCCTACTGTTGATATAATCGGTCCAATAGACGAGAGGGAACAGCCCCCAACAGGAGAAATGCACAAAATTGTAAAATTGGAATCAAGAGCAAGTCCGGAGCTCTTCGTTATGAACGCAAGCATATATGATAAAAATGAAGCAAGGAGACAAGTGGAACTGATTTCTGTTAATATGGTTAAAGAAAAAACAGACGAGATCATTGCTGATATGAAAATAAGAAAAAATATTTAAAAAAGGCGGTAAAATTATGACATTTCCAAACTACAAAGAAAATGAAGAATACGGCGAAAGTATTTTCAACGGCATTAAAATGTCCGCCCGCGAAAGAAATGTTAAAGAAAGACTGGCTCTTTTAAAAAAGTCAGGAATAATTCCTATGGCTGAAATGCTGGAAATCGGTTCTCATGAGGGTCTTTTTTTAAGAGAAGCTCAAAAGGCGGGTTTTGAAATTTTGGGTATAGAACCTAATTTATATGCGGCCAATTACGCCATAAAAAACGGATTACCTACGATTGTGGGCTCTTTTAAAGAAGCTTTTGAAAAAATAAAAGACAAAAAATTTGACATTGTGGCGCTTTTTCATACTCTTGAACATATGCCTGGTTATTTGGAAAATTTAAAAAAAATTAAAACAATCATAAATCCGGGCGGATATTTAATAATAGAAGTTCCAAACAGCGAGAGTTATCGCTCAAAAAAATATGGCAATGATTGGATGTATGTTTACGAAGAACATCTGCATAATTTTTCTCCGGATTTTTTAAAAAAAATTCTTTTAAATCTTAATTTTAAAGTGAAAAAAAATTATTTCAGGGATTTTGACATTAAATATCTAAGCGTTAAAGCGTTGTTGGACAGGCTCCTGCCTTTTAAATTTCATATGGCAAACATAAACAGAAGCAAAATCAAGCAAAAAGTTTCTTGCAGTTCCGGCGATGTATTAAAAACGAAAATAACCATGCATTTTTTGTTGTCACCCGTTAAGTTTTTCTTGATTTTTTGCGTTAAAATTTTACACAGAGGAGATTTTATAATGGTCGTGGCTAAATGGGCCGACTAATTATTTTAATTTTTTATGAAAATTTTGTTTCTAAATGATTTTATACCGCCGCGCAATATCGGCGGACCGGGATTCAGAAATTTTGAAGTTGCCCAAGAGTTGTTTAAAAGAGGCAATGAGGTTTATTTCATCACCTCGTGCCAAAAAAGAGAACAGGAGGGCGAAGAAACAAAAGATGGTATAAAAATTTTCAATGTATATTCAAACTATAATCTGAAATATAGAAATTATGTAAGCGTTTGCAACTTGGCAGTCTTGGGAAAAATAAAAAAAATAATTAAAAAGTTAAAACCGGATATAACTCATGTTGATACTGTGCATATTCACTTGTCTTACGCCTCAATCAAAATTGCCAAAAAATATTCTAAAGCGGTATTTCTGACTTCGCGCGATTTTATGCTGTATTATCCCGACAAGTTCATTCAAAAAGAAAAAATATGCGGAGAGACAAACTACAAGGTAAACTGGCTTGATAATCTAAAAGTCGCCAAAAAAAGATACAATCCTTTTCGCAACATAATGATTAAGCGCTATCTAAAATATGTTGATAAAATATTCGCCATAAGCGAGGAAATGAAAAAAGCGTTAAATCAAAACGGCATAATTAACGTTGATGTTTTGTATAACAGTTTACCCATTCCCCAAAAGGAACCATCATATATGGAAAACAATTCAAAAATAATTTTTTCCCCGAGCAGGACAAGCGAATCCAAGGGGGTATACGCCCTTCTTGCCACTTTTCCGTTAATCAAGAAAGATGTTGCCGACGCAAAAATACTTATCGTCGGAACAACTAAAGACAGAAAAAAAAGAATTTTAGAATATATGGACAAAAATAATATAAGCAAAGAGAATGTTGAAATTTTAGGTTGGATTAATAACGAAGAAGTCAAAAGTATTTATGGCAAAATAAGCGTTGTCGTGACGCCTTCTCTTTATCCGGACCCGCTTCTCGGTGTTAATCTTGAGGCCGCTCTTTATAAAAAACCGGTTGTTACCACTTGTTTCGGCGGAGCCAAAGAATTCGTGGTTAACGGCGAAACGGGCTATGTGGTTAATCCGTATGACACAAAAGAGATGGCGGAAAAAATAACGGATATTCTTCTTGACGGCGACAAAGCCAAGCAATTCGGCGAAGCCGGATATAAAAGATTAAAAGAAAAATTTTCCATAAACATCCAGACGGATAAACTTTTAAACTACTATAATAAACTGCAAAAGGCGCATTGCTAATTGATTGGTTTTAAGACAATATTTTCTCCTTTGGTCACCCTAAACTTGGCCGGGCAAAGTTTACAAACCTTATAAGGATAAATCCCTTTGACAGCGTTTTTTCTAAAAATTTTATATTTTAAAGAATTTTGCCACTGGTCAATAAAATTAGTTTCATTTATGTCGCCAAGTATGACTTCGCCGTGCGAATCATAACAACAGGCGGCAATCTTGCCGTTCCACAAAATCATCGCGCCATGGTTAATCCAAGGGCAGACAAAACCGGGAATCGGATTATTTTCATCTTCCAACCTTCGATATTTTTTATTAACCGGCAGATAATCTTTTTTAAACTCATCAAAATTCATTCCTATAAATGAATAAAAGCCACAAGCTTTTAAAATCAACTTGTCCACCCCGACCTCAAGGGCGATTTTCTTGATAATATCCAATTCCGATTCGTTTTTCTTCATTACCACAAATTGCAATTCCATATTGGGAAGATTAGATTTTTGTTCTCGCTTAATTTTGACAAAGGCATTTAAATTAGAAATTACCCTGATAAGATCTCCGCCGCGCCTGTACCAGCCATAAGTTTCTTGCGTGGCCCCGTCTACCGACATTATTATTCTATCTGCTTTAAGAGACACCAGCGCCGAAGAAATTTCCGGGGTTAATAAATTACCGTTGGTAAAAATACTGATGTCAAAACCTTTGTCCTTGCTTACGCGAACCATTTCTAAAAAATCCTTATTTAAAAGAGGCTCCCCAAAACCGCCAAAATCAATTCTTGTTCTTTTGCCGTTCCAGCCCGATAATATCTTTTTAAAAACATCCAAAGTCATAAATCCTTTATCTCGACCAAGAATATCGTTGCCTGTCGGGCAGAGCCGGCATTTTAAATTACAAAAACTGGTCGGTTCAATATTTAAGAAATCGGGAACTTCTCTCTTTGACAGCCATCCTGTCTTGTCGGCCAGTCTTTTAAGCAAATAATGCCGCTTTCTGTCAATCGCACCCCAAAACCCATATTTTCTAATTGTTTTTAATTTGCTGTTTTTTTTGTTTATCATAATGTTTTAATGTTATAATATTTTTATCGAATAGCCTTTTTGAAATAAACATACTTAAGAACAGAAGACACGAACCTTATGAAAGAATATCCGGCCACTAAGCCGATAAGGCCGTAAAATTTCAAAGACACGAATATGGTTAAGATTGTTAAAGCCGATATTATGGCATTGAGAGACAGGACGCTTTTAGCCTTCCTGTTTGTTTCTACGAAGTTGAAAAAAAGTCCTCCGAAATTAAAAACAAACGACAAAGCGTAAATTTGAGAAAGGAAAACGTACTGTTGATAAGGAGCAAAAAGAATTTTGAAGATAAAAGGAGCCATCAATATGTAAATAAAAACAAGAACTGCTGAGCCTCCGGCGAAAAACCAAGTTTTCCTGATTACTTCTTTTTTGACAAGCGGATCGCCGATATTTTGCGTTGAAAATTTCGGCACGCTTAATTGAGTGATGAATCTAGGAATCAGTTTGATATTTTCCGGCACTTTTTTGATGAAAGAATAAGCCGCCAGCTCAACGGCTCCCAAATAATGAAAGACAAGAATGTTGTCTAAAGAAGATGCGGCGGCGTTTATTATTTCAAGAATGTTTAGCTTTTTACCGTAGCTTATAGTTTTATTGTTTCCTTCTTTGTTTGCGTTTGGCGGATATTTTTTAATTATGAAAACAAGAGTCGCCAACCTTATAAGGACATTGGTAATAAAGTAAGCCAGTAGTAATAAAACAATGTTTTTTGAAAAAAGAATAAACGCTATGATCAAGAGGGAATAAACGACGGAAGATGAGCTTCCTATGATAGTCAACGCTTTAAATTTCTTTTTTCCAGAGAGAAAATCAAGGCTGATAAGAGGAGTGTTGAAAATAGGCACGAAAATTGCCATTATGGCGATAAGAATTCCCAACTGGTAGTTGCCGTTAAGGTAATAATAAAAACTTAAGCCGAATCCGGCGAGGCTTCCCAAAATACCCCATTTCATTTTTGTTTTAACGGCGTTTATAAAGTCTCCCTCAAAGCCTTTGGAAACGCTTATAGTGAGGGATTGGTCTATTCTTTTTAGCGTGCTTATGTCCAACAGCGGCAGGAGCGAAAGGACATACCTGAAGTTGCCGTAAGTATCCGGCGCCAAAAGGTTGGCAAACGCCACGGCTGTGGCTATGCCGGCAAGCGTGGAAACGGCATGCCCGATGCTAAACCAAAAAACCCCCCGTATGACATATCTTATGTCCGTGCGGATGAGTTTTTCCAGAAAATTTATTATTTTTGTTCTTACCGTCATTGATTGATATGCGAATGAAATTAATATATTATGATGAATAATAAAGCAATTTTTGTTTAAAATCAATGATAAAAAAGATTATTCTAATCTACCCGCCGTTTCCCATGGCGGAACGCTACGGAAAAGGCTTGGAACAAATCGGCACTTGCTTGCCGCCGCTCGGTTTGCTCTCGTTGGGAGCCGTTTTGGAAAACAGTGGCTACGAAGTCAAGGTTTATGATTCAGATCTGCGAAATAGCAATATGGAGCAGTTGGTTGGATATGTAAAAGATTATAATCCCGATTTTGTCGGCATTTACTGCAACACTTCCAATTATCACAGAGTCGCAAGTTATGCTGAAAACATAAAGAAAATTAAAAATTATCCAATTTGTCTTGGTGGACCGCATCCAGTGATAGAACCGGCGGAAATTTTGAAAAACAAGAACATAGACTACGTGATAATGGGAGAAGGCGAGATGACTATCATAGAATTTTTTGAATTTTTGAACGGCAAAAAAGATCTTGGCTTGGTCAAAGGCTTGGCTTTCAAAAATAATGACGGGTCAATAGTTGTTAACCAAAGAAGGGAACTTATTCAAGAGTTGGATTCTTTGCCCATGCCCGCCAGGCATCTGGTGGAGATGGAAAAATACAGGCCGTCTCCTCATCATTATAAAGAATTGCCGATGGCGACGATGATAGTAAGCCGAGGCTGTCCTTTCGGCTGTCTTTATTGCGCCAGCCGAAATATATGGGGAAGAAATTATCGGACGCGTTCAGTGCCAAAGGTGATTGAAGAAATAAAATTTTTAATAGACAAATACAAAATAAAAAACATAAATTTTTGGGACGACCTTTGGGGCGCCAAGCCCGGCTGGACAGAAGAATTTTGCCGAAGAATGATAGACGAAAAAATAAAAATCAGCTGGTCATGCGAAAGAAGGGTTGATACCGTAAATTTGGAGACCTTAAAAATGATGAAAAAGGCAGGATGTTATTCCATTTTTTATGGGATAGAAAGTTTTGACCAAGAATGTTTGGATGCCGTGAATAAAGGCATAAAAGTGGAACAGGCGCAAAAAGCGATGGAGCTTACTAAAAAGGCGGGGATTGAAGTGAGGGCGAATTTCATTCTGGGCCTGCCCAACGAAACGCCGGAAAAAGTCAAAGCGATGGTAAAAAAAATATGCAAAATAAATCCGGATTACATAAAGTTTAACATCCTTACGCCCTACCCGGGCACGGCTCTTTATCAGGAAGTGAAGAAAGGCAGATGGGGGATTTTCAAAGAGGATCCGAACAGATCAACCGGGTATTTTGCAACTTTTTTGCCTTTTGGGTACAAGAGTTTTGAAGAACTGGAAGGAATGAGAAGATACGCTTTCAGAAAATTTCATTTTCGTCCCCGTTACATTTTTTCCAAAATCGCCAAAATAAGAAGCTTCAGCGATATTAAAAAATATATTAGCGGCTTTAAAGCCGTTAATAAAATTTAAATTATGAAGATATTTATAACAGGCGGGACAGGATTATTGGGCAAAGATATTGTTTTTGAACTGTCTAAAAATCACAAACTTTTTATTTTAATCAGAGATGATGAGAAAAAAGAAATTTTTAAATCTTTTAAAAATATTAATTTTGTAAAAGGATCAATGGATAAAGAAGAAAGTTTCAAAGAAAAACTCGCTGAATGCGACATTGTCATTCATGCGGCCGGCACGGTCAATCCCAAACATAGCATGAATGTTAATTACGGACTGACCAAAAAAATAATCAGTCTGTGCGCGAATAACCAGAAATTTGTTTACATTAGCTCTTTTAACGCCACATTTAAAAACAAGAGCAATTATACCGTTTCAAAACAGATGGCCGAAAAAGCCGTGATTGAATCCAGCTTGGATTATTTGATATTTAGGCCGACTCTTTTGTACAACAAAAAAGGCGAGGTCTACATTTTAAAGCTGATTAAACAAATAATTAAACTTCCTTTTGCTTTGCAGCCCGGAAACGGCATGTATTTTTTGCAGCCATTATTTACCGAAGATTTTGCTCAAATAATATCTCTAAGCCTGAATAATATAAATAACAGAATTATTTCAGTCGCCGGGAAAGAAGCCGTTTCAATAAAAGAGTTAATTCAATTAATTTTATCCCGCACCAAGACTAAGCCGGTTTTACGAATTCCTGTTTTGTTGTTAAGATTTATGGGAAGATTTGTCGGCCTGAATCGCGATAAAATAAACGAGCTTAGCGAAAACAAAACAATGAATATCGATGCCACAGAAAAAGAATTTAACATTTCTCTTCGCTCCGTAAGAGAAATGTTACCAGAGATAATCAAATATGCTAAAACAACTTAAAAGACAATATCATAATGTTTTTAAAATAAAAGCGGTCTCTCCGCGCCAGTTTTTTATTAATGCCGTTTTATTCCCAATAAGGCATAAATTCAATTTAAACTCAAAACCGATTAACATCGTTTGGGATATAACATACAGATGCAATTTAAATTGCCGATATTGTTTATTCGCAAAAAATAAATTGCATACTTTCCAAAACGAGTTGCCTACGGATAAAATATTGGAATTTGCGGAAAAAGCGTCAAAATACAAACCCAGTTTTTACTTTACTGGGGGCGAACCGTTGCTTAGAAACGATTTGGAAACAATCGTTGGTAAAATACACTCTCTAAAAATGAGGGTTGGGTTAAACACCAACACAACCCTTGCCGCAGAAAAAAGGTTATTGAGTTTGGATGAGGCTGGATTGGATTACATCATAATTTCTTTGGATATGAACGAGATTGCCACCGACTCTGTCCGGGGAAGCGGTGTTTACGACAAAGCTGTCGGCACCATAAAAATGATTAAAGATTTGAAACTTAAAATGAAGGTGATTGTAAATTGCGTCCTTAGCGAAACTAATTACCACCATCTTGATGCCTTTTTGGATTTTATAGATTTGCTTGACATTGACGCTTTGAAAATTTCGTACATATATTTTAATACCAAAGAAGAAGCGCAAAAACATTACAAAGAATGCGCAAGCCGACTGGAGGAAAAAATAATACCGGACTGCTTTGAAAAAGAGTTGCCTGGTTGCGGAGTTGATATTTCCGAAAAAGTTGAAAGCGTAATGCCTAAAATAAAAAAGATGAAAATTCCGGTCTCTTTCAACCCCAATCTTTCAAAATCTGAAATAATAAACTGGTTTGATAATTCCAAAAAATTAAAGAGAAAATGCTTGTATACTTTTAATGTTGTCAGAATATCTCCCAATGGAGATATTTATCCTTGCCACTTCATCAATAAGCCGGTGGGGAATATCTCATCCGATGACTTGTTATCCGTATACAACAACAAATTTTATAAAAAATTAAGAGGAGAATTGAAAAAATCACTATTGCCTGGCTGTGTCAGGTGTAATAAATTATAATGATAAATCAATCAAAATAAAATGAAACAGACCGCGATTAAAAGTATTTTTCTGGCCGTTATTTTTCTAGCCGGTTTTTCTGTTTGGTATTCGCCAGTTTTGTTTAAAGGATATGCGCCTTACAAGATGACGGAAATTATGCCGATTGCCAAGAATCTCAGTCAGACTGGCAAGTTCAGCATGGAAGACAAGCAAGGCATCTTTTTGCCGTCATCGCTTATCAAAGAAAAAGGGGAAATTGCCACTTCCGGCAATAAATTGTCGGCGCATCTTTACGCCGCATTGTTCAAAGTTTTTGGTATTTTGAGTCCAAGTCAATTGGTTATGTTTTCGGTTATTATTAATTCATTGTCGCTTGTTATTTTTTCTTTTGTCGTTTTATCTTTGTTTGATTTTGGCATGGCTGGATTGTTTTCCGCCATTTACATATTCATTCCATATAATTGGGAGTCGGTGTATTCTCTTGGCACATATGAATTTTCCATTTTCTTCATCGCTTTGTTTTTTCTTTTCTTCTTGCTTGGAAGAGAGAAAAAATACGAGGTGGCGTTTTTGTCCATCTCGGCAATCTTTTTGGTTTTGGCGTCATTTTCTCGAGAAGTCTTCTTTCTCCTTATTCCGATAATACCGGCATTTTTCTGGTTTTCCGGCAAGAAAAGACGCATTCTCTATTTTTTGGCGCCGATTATTTTGGTGGTGTCCATTTTTTATTTGCCGTCATTTTTTGGAAAAAATGGAGGGAATTCTTACTCCAGTTCTTTTTTTGCGGAAGCGCCGGAGAAGCAGGAATTTATGGACTCCACTTTTTACGAGCACCTTTACCCCGATCCATACACCTATCATTTTGAGAAAAAAGATTTTCTTGACGCCCATAAAGAAAAAATTAACAAAATGAGCCTTGTGGAAAAATTGCTTCAAAAAAAGACGATGGCCAATCTTGGCATCGGGAACATCGGACTTATAGACAGGTTTCTCTTGGGGGTGGTTTTGCTTTTTACCCATTTATCGCGTTTTTTCTCTTTGGAAATTTTTGGCGGAACTTTCGTGTTGATGTTTTCTCTGATGGGGCTTTATTCAATGAAGAAAAAAGATAAAGAATTTTACAAATTTTCCATTTATTGGCTCGGGGGCACAATGTTTTTGCTGTCTTTTGTGGCGCTGGTTTCAAGAAGCCATTTAAGAGATTTCAATTGGTTATTTCCTTTGTTGGCATCATTGGGCATTATTTTTCTTTGGGATGTTATTAAAGATAAGCTAAATATTTCCGGAAAGTCCAGCATGGTTTTGTTGAGCGCTATTTCCATTATTTTTATTTACCATCTTGTTTTAGTTGACCATGTTGTTTTCGGTAAAATTTATGACGGGAACCCCTCTTTAACCATTAAGGCTTACGCAGACGAAATAAAAGAAAAAAATATTAAAGATAACGATGTCATAGCCATTGGACTAAATTCCAAAGAGGAGACGGTATTAAGTTATTTGTCCGATAAATCAATGGTGATTTTTGCGCCCAACACAATCAAAAAATTGGTTGAAGAAAAAAAGTTGCGGGAAGTTTTTGATAGTTTCGGCGTTAAATATTTTCTAGGTTATGATGACAAATTGTCTTTGGAAATTTCAACCAATACAAAAGCGGAAAACATTGCCTCAAAGACGATAAAAACGAACCATCCGACAACTTCTCCGTTGAAGTCTTTATTTATGGGACTTGTGCGGTAGCTCGTTTTATTTTTGGCGGGAGTGGATTTTAAGAGCTTAACAGGTTAATATTAAGAAATATAAGCGCGCAAAAATAATAAACAATGAGCATAATTTTTAAACCGGAGAGGTATCTTTTAAATAAGCAGATAAAAAAATTTTCCAGCTATATGAAAGGAGACATTTTGGATGTTGGTTCCGGAAAATCAGACAGATATTCAAGATTATTCAAGCCCAATAAATATGTCAGATTAGACATTGACCCGTCTTGCAAACCGGATATTGTAGCAGACGCTCAAAATATCCCCTTGCCTGACGGGAGTTTTGATTCCATAATTTCCACTCAAGGGTTAGAACATATACCTAATCCCTCAAAGGCTATTTTGGAATTTTACCGGGTTCTGAAAAAAAACGGTTATTGTCTCATTACTGTTCCGTTTTTTAATGAACTGCATGAAGAACCTCATGATTACTGGCGATTCACCAAATATTCATTGGAAATGATGTTTAAAGAGACCGGATTTAAAATTATTTCTATTGAACAAAGGGGCGGTTTCTTTTCTGTTCTAGCGCAATTATTTACTAGGTATCTTATAAACAGATTCTCTCTTTTTTCAAGCGGTTTTGGTATGGTAGCCAATCCTTTCTTAAAAGTATTCGGTTTGACTATGATTTGGTTAGATAAAGTTGATAAGAGCCGGAGCAACAGGAAATTTAGCATAGGATGGATTGCTGTTGTTCAAAAAATAAAATAGACAAAGATTTTTCTATATTTTAAACAATTTTAAAGCCGCCCTTGCTTTTTTAAATAAATCATCCTTGGATTTTAAGTGAATAATTTTTTGTAAAACAAAAGTCGGGCGTAAGTAAAAAGAACGATAAGTTTTTTTTAATAAAGCGAACAGTTCTTCGCGCGAAAGATCTTTTTCCCAAAAATACGGCGTAAAGCCAGCTGTGGGATTTTCAGCAAATTCCAGCCAGTAATCTTTTTTCAGCACCTTTTCCCTTAAAGCCAGTTCATACAGGCCGGTTGCTGGAAATGGGGTAGTAATGGTTATATGAACATAATCCGGTTTAAGTTTCTTCATAAACTCTATTGTTTCCATAATGTCTTTTTTTGTTTCCGTCGGGGAACCGATCATAAAATAACCGGCGGTTTGTATGCCGGCTTTTCTTGTAAGCTTGAAAGCTTTTTCTACCATCTCTAAAGTGATGCCTTTTTTCAAAACATTAAGTATTTTTTGAGTGCCGGCTTCCACGCCATAATGTATTCTTTGGCAACCGGCTTTTTTCAGCGCAATGAGAACCTCCTCGTCAACGGTGTTAACTCTTGTCCGGATATTCCAAGCGATTTTAATTCCTCTTTTTATAATATCGGCGCAAATATCCAGAACCCTTTTTCTGTCCACGCCGAATGTGTCATCATAAATGAATATCTCTTGGATGCCCATTTTCTGGCATTCTTCCATTTCATCAACCACTCTTTTTGCGGAAGCGGGCCGGAAATTCTTTCCCAGTTGCGGGCGATCGCAAAACAGACATTGATATGGGCACCCCCGGCTGGTGAACATCGTGGTGATGGGCCGGTAAGGGGAAAGAGCCCAGTAATATTTTTTGTAAGGCGTTAAGTGTCTGGCGGGAAAAGGCAAGTCATCAAGATTTTTAATAAGGTCGCTTCGTCCGGTGTTGATTATTTTGCCGTTACTTTTAAATACCAACCCCTTCACCTTTTCCAATTCGTCAAGATTGTTTATGTTGTCAAGCAAAGGCTTAATTACCGTTTCCGCTTCGCCCAGAATCACAAAATCAACCTCTTTGATGTTTATTGTCTCCGTCGGATATATAATCACGTGAGGTCCGCCGAGTATTATTTTTATATTAGGATTTATCTCTTTTATTATTTTGGCGGTTTTTATGACATCAATAAGCGTGAAAGTCATCGTGGTAATGCCCACGACATCCGGTTTCCTTTTTTCTATCTCTGTT
>Ga0209211_10003806_pt1 | contig 24142 bp, 30 predicted proteins | sample RifGroA2_FD_183992 | JGI IMG/M metagenome (GOLD analysis project Ga0209211, IMG submission 183992) | Groundwater microbial communities from Rifle, Colorado, USA - Groundwater A2 (SPAdes) (version 2) | ecosystem: Environmental > Aquatic > Deep subsurface > Groundwater | place: Rifle, Colorado...
TACCGATGGTTATTCTATTCGTGCAAGTTTTTTTGGTAGAGTGAATGTTGGCAGAGATGGAAGCAATGATTATAAATACGTTGTAGATAATTTCTCAATAACAAAAACTGATGATATGCCTGTTACATCTCCCGAAGAAGAAGTGGATAGTTATACTCGAGAAATTTCTTTTCATACAGATGGTCAGTATCCAAGTAGAACAGCTATTCATGCGGGATCTGCAGTAAAGCGTCGTATAAAATATGTCCCATCTGAACAAGGTATACAAGAGAAGGTCACAGCATTATTGGCATTACATGGCATTGATGCTGATGAGCTTGAAAGTTCAGACGTTAATATCTATTATGATTCTTCTGATTCAAGCAAAGTAGAAGTTACTTTTGAGCGACCATATAAAAATGGCATTAATGCAGAACGTTATATGATTCAAGGCGACATAATAAGGTATAGCAGGGGCACACTATGTTCTAGCTCAAGATTTCATGTCTTTGAAGAAATGCCTTTTGTCCTAGATGCGCATGAATTAATTGGTGTTATAAGAAATATCAAGGCAGTTGTCAGCCCAAAATATAATTAATTTTAATCAGTTTATTTTTTGTATCATTTCTGAAAATTTCTTTCTCTTAATTCTCCTCAACCCTTTCTTTTACTGCAGCCAATATTAATGGCAATGCAATCGTCGCATCGCATATTACATCAACAAACTTTCCTTCTGCGTTCATCTTGCCCCATGAAATCCCTTCAACAAGACTAGCCCCACTACTTCCGCCATGCTCTGGCCTGTCCATCGTAATCTGTATTCCATAAACAGCAGGATTAGGTGAAAGCTGCATTGCTTGCTGGATATAATTCTTAGGCAATCCTCCTCCGATATAAATCACTCCAGCTTTCTTAGTCTCCCATGCAATTTCCATCATCTCTCTAAGGTCATCAAACACATCAACTTTTATTTTATTGCTTTCCTTGCCAGATGCAAGCAGATTATAAACCATTAGTCCAATGCCAGAATCAGCTATCCCTGGACAAAACAAAGGTATTTTTTTATCATAACAAACAGACAAAATACTATCACAATTCTTTTTTGGGACTAATTTTCCAAGCACATTCAAAAACTCTTTAATATTCTTTGCTTTTTTTATCTCTTCAATATTTGCGCGGAAGAAATCCTCAAGATGAGAATAAACAGCAGATGGCATATAGCTGTCATACATCCTGTCAATGCCTTGCTTGAAAAGCTCTTTATCATCTGCGCATGAACTGCCTTGATAATGCGAAAATCCGATGGCTTCAACCATGTCATGAGTTAAAGTTGCTCCAGTGACAACAAGCACATCAACATAATCACTCTTTAGCATGTCTATGATGATGTTCTTCATCCCGCCAGGCACCATGGCTCCTGCAACGCCTAAAAATATCTTGCAGCCGCTGCCTTCTGCTTTTTTCTGCGCATTTCTTTTATCAATGATCATCTCTTCAAAGATATCTGCTGCCTTAGAGATTCTTCCTGCGCCCATAACACCAGCTTTCCCTAGCTCAGAAACTAGCTGGCTGACTGTCATCCTGTTGCCTAGCTTGATCTGCTCGATCTTTGGCAGCTTTATGTGCGATTTTTTTACGATGACCATTTTTATCAGTTCTATTTGCATCCGATTATATATCTTTTCTAGAGAATAATTTGGGATAATATAAAAATCTAGTTGTTTTGCAGTGCAATACTTCCGACCAGTTCACTATCCACATCAACATCCGATATCTTCACAGGCCTGTTTAATGCAAGCTCAAAAAGATTCTTTAAGTCAACTGTATGTTGCAGATGATTGTTAAAATTGGAATCTGGAAATAAGGTATACTGCTTTCCATTGCTTAATGCGATAAACGAATAAACGCCTTTATAAAATCTGAATGTATTGTTCTGCTTGCCTGGAGAAAAGATGAATGACCTTTTCAGCATCATCGCTTCGATCTCATTCAGATTTAGCTCGAAATTCTTCAGCACATCATTGTTTTTCATTATGGAATAGTTGAGCTTTTCTTCTGTTATGGTCATCTTGACATATGTCTGCCTGTAATATTTGTCAACACTAAGTATCATCAATCCCATTAACCAGATGATTCCTGCAAGCAACAACCCAATATATTTCTCGCTTCTGATGACTAGGATCGTGAACAGCAAAGACAAGAACACAAATCCATTGCCCAAGTATTTGCCAGACAAGCCAGAAGTATCATACCTATACTCAATAGTCACTTTTCTTTCCTGATCGTTCTTGTTTATCTCAAGCATAATCTGAATGTTAGAATAATCTATTATTTATACCTTTGCATGACCTTACTCTAGATTTATCGGAAGTTTTATATACTTAATTATATTATTCTAGTTATACTTAATTATATTAAGGAGGTTAAAATGATAGAATGCCAATCAATAGTAAGAAAATGGGGAAATTCACTAGGCTTAACTATATCGAAAGAAGTTGCAGAGTCTTTACATCTTAAAGAAAACAAAAAAATCAATTTTATAATTCTTGAGGATGATAGCCCTATAAAAAAAACATTTGGGCTGCTTAAGGGATGGAAAACCTCTACTGGACAGATCATGAAAGATATGCGAGCAGGTAATTGGGATGAATAAAGAAATCTATTTTTTTGATACTTATGCAATAATCGAGATTCTTAAAGGAAGTCCTAATTATATAAAATATAAGGAAGTTAAGGCAGTTGTTTCAATATTTAATTTAGTTGAGCTGCATCTGTATATTACAAGAATATTTGATGAGCAAGTAGCAGATACTATTTTAGATGAATATTCAAAATATGCAGTCAGTTTTTCTATAGAAGATATTAAAGAAACTACAAGACTTAAAATAAAATATGCAAAAAGAAAATTTTCTATCCCTGATGCAGTTGGCTATGTCATCGCTAAAAGATTAAATATCAAATTTCTTACGGGCGATCAAAGCTTCTCTGACTTAGACAATGTCGAATTTATAAAATCAAGTTAAGTCTCTTAAGGGAATATTCCTCTTTCAAGATAGATCTTCTCCAATCTTCTTATCGCAACAATGTAAGCGCCTGTTCTCCAGTCTGTCTTATATTCTTTTACAGTATCTCTTGTTTTTTCATAAGCTCTCAATATCAGCTTCTTGAGCTTGAAATCAACTTCCTCTAGGTCCCAGTGCTCACTTTTTTTATTTTGCACCCATTCGAAATAGCTTACTATAACTCCGCCTGAGTTTACAAGTATGTCTGGTAGCACAGTTATGCCTTTTTTGAGCAGAATATCCTCGCCGTCTTTTGAGGTTGGGCCATTTGCACCCTCAGCGATCAATTTTGCATCTATCATGTTTGCAACTTCTGGTGTTATCTGGTTTTCAAGCGCAGCTGGGATTATGATATCTACCTTAGTCTTCCAGAAATCATTCTTTCCGAATTTCTTTGCTCCCGAAAATCCATCGACAGAGCCATTGTTTTTGACATACTCAGCAAGCTTGACTGCATTTATACCTTCTTTATTGAATATGCAGCCTTTATGGTCTTGGACAGCAACTAACTTAGCTCCTGTCTTTGAGAGGATCATTGCTGCATTGCTGCCTACATTACCATATCCTTGGACAGAAAATGTTGATTTGCTTAGATCCAATTTATTATCTTTTGCCCATTGGTCAATCATATAGAAAACTCCTTGTCCTGTTGCTTTCTTTCTTCCAAGGCTTCCTCCAGATGAGAGGCTTTTGCCTGTGACAATATGCTTAGAAGCATGTGCATCGCTTGCATTTCTTAAGCTGATATAAGTATCCATCATCCAGACCATTATCTGCTCATTTGTTCCTACATCAGGCGCTGGAATATCAAATTCTGGCCCTATGTTATTGCCTAATGCAAAAGTAAACCTTCTTGTGATCCTCATCATCTCATCCTGGCTGTGTTCCCAAGGTCTGAACTTAATTCCACCCTTAGCTCCTCCAAATGGGATATTTACTAAAGCACATTTCCAGGTCATCCATGCAGCTAGCGCTTTTACTTCATCTAATGCAACTTCTGGATGAAAACGGATGCCGCCTTTATATGGTCCAAGCGCATTATTGTGCTGGATCCTGTATCCTTTGAACAATTTAAAGCTCCCATCGTCCATCTTTACAGGGAAATTGACGATAATTTCATTCTTTGGCTGGCTCAGGATAGTATGCACGACAGGATTCAGCTTCATCAAAACAGCAGCTTTCTCAAACTGTCCCATAGCAACTTGGTATAGATTAAATTCTTCGTTAGAAACAGATTTCTTATTTTTAGGTTCTTTCTTTTTAGCCATCTAAAACACCCCTTGGTATTATTGATAATTTTGACTTCTTGCTCAGGCATCTTTATTCTGCCTGTCATTTCTCAACACACTCAAATAAACTAAATGCTGCGTTGCAAAGAGTTATGGTTGTTGTATTTAAAGGTTGTTGTAAATTTTCATAATGGAAAAGAAAGAATTTATTTAGCAAACGGATTAAGCGTTTTAAGCCCTGTTGCAGCAAAGTCTTTTGTGTTTTCTGTTATGATGTTTTCTACCTTATTCTCTTTAAGCGTTTCTGCTATAAGCGAGTCCCAGAAAGATTCTGATGCAGATTGAACAGTATGCAAGACTGTCTTTCCATTGTAATTAAAAACAGACCAATTTGCGCTCGTTAGGATTGAGCCGATGATAGCCTGCACTTGTTCTTTTGAAAGAGGCTTTTCTAATTTATACAATGCCACTCTTGCAAATTCCGCTAAAATCTGGTTTGTCACTACCCCTGTCTTTCTGCCTTCAAATATCTCTTTGATAAGTTTCTGCGCAATTTCTTTTTTGTGAGGATATTCATTAGAAATAGCATAGATCAATATGTTTGTGTCAATTGCGGTCATATAACTCATCTCTTTTTTTGTATTTAAGCTTTCCAGTGTCTATGCCTTCGTCTAACAATTTCATGCAGGTTTCAAAATACTCTTTTTTTCTGCACCATTCCATCATGGCTTCACTCATGGCTTTTCCTAACACGCCTTTCCTTTTGCCATATATCTCAATAGCTCTTTTTCTAAAAGTTTGTGCTACATCTTCTTTTACATTGGTGGTTATGGTTGCCATTTTATGATATAAATGGATAATCAAGTATTTAAATGTTTCTATATATAAATGCATTATAATAATAGTTTATTCATCAAAACAGTAAAGTATATAAACTATTAATTATTACATTACTAACATATATTTATATGATCGATTAATTTAAAGCCGATAACATATATGATATATAATTATATAAAAGAGGTGTAAGTATGCGTATTCCTGAAATTAATAAAATTTTTAATGTTAAGCGCTCTAAAAAAGCAAGCTTAAGCCTTTCTATCAACGCAATTGTTGTTCTTGTTTTAGCAATCTCAATGCTTGGTCTTGGACTAGCATTTACCAAAAGCATGTTCAAGAAGTTTGGTGAGAAGCTTACTGTGCCACCGCCAGATATTCCTGCGACGCAAGAGGATCCTATTTCATTGCCAAGCGACGAGATGGAAGTTAAGCACGGTGAGGAATTTGCTTTCCAGGTAAACTTCTATAATGACCACTCCTCAAATTATGTTGATGCAGGCATGCGATGCTCAGAGGGAAGTGAATTAGCTAAATATATTTACTCTAAAAATTCACCCCCTGATTTAAGTTCCGGTTCGGCAGTTGATGGTATTTATGTATTAACCTCAAAACAAAAAGTTCAAGGTGGCACACAAAAGTCTTTTAAGTTTATTATTCCAAAAAAAGCAACTCCTACAACTTTGACTGGAGAGATAGGTGTTTGTGAAGTTAGGTTTTGCGCGCCTGACAAAGATACAGGTGACGGAGCAGAATTTACCGGTACTGGTGGTATTTGTGATAGTGACAGTGCAGAAGCTACTACTGTCCACGAATATACAAAGCAGGTTACTATAAAGATAACTTGATTAAAAGCAGGTAAATTACAATGAAAAAACTCAAAGGTGATTCTATGAAAAAACGATTGACAGAGGCACAGGAATTTGATATTATGAAACTAGTCTTAGACAAGTTCTTATGGCTGGGATTTGCTATAATGGGCTTTGGCTTATACAATATGTTTACCAAAGAGCTTCAGGATGGCTTGGTCTGGCTTGTTGTAGGGGCAGTATTGCTTGTCATATTTGTAGTGATTATAGTCAGAGAATATGAAGTTATCAAGTAAATTAAGTTATCAAGTAAATATAACTCATAAATAATAATTAAATTTTTTGTTTATATTTTTATTTTATTATCTATAACTTGTAATATCGATTTTTAACAATACATTATTTTTCAATTTTTTCCAGTGATCCAAAGATGAAAAACACCAGAAACTTATCTGTTTATTTATTGTTGGCAGCAATTTTATTAATTCTTATTGTTGTTCTCAGCTCTTGCGGCAGTGATGAAGATTCCGGTGATGGGGAGCAGGCAGAAAAATGCAAGAAATCATCTGACTGCAAATTTGCTGGAAAAGATAAAAAAGCATTCTCAGTAAAATGCGAAGAAAAGGAATGTGTTTATACTGCGAAGAAAGGCGTCTGTGGCAATGGAGATTGCGAAAAGGAAGAAGGCGAGACATTGTGCAGCTGCCCAAAAGACTGTACAGGCAAAGACCCATCTGTCCCTAAAACATTGAAAGAATGCAAAGGAAAAGCAGACACAGACGGCAACTTAGAGTATAAGTGCGACAAGAAGCAGCAGTGTGTTGTAGAGATTGTTGGCCAGAAGCAAGAGACAAAGATTGAGACGCTTTCATTTGAGCAGAGCAGAGTTCCGCAGGCAAAAGTGATATTAAAGCAGGAATATCCAAAGCCTTTTAACATAGATTCTGATGTATTAAGCTTTAAGCTTAATCTTGATTATAAGATATTAGGAGTTGATGAAGTAACGTTAAAACGTATCCAGGTTTTTATGCACACAGGAGAAAAAGTGCGCGGAAGATGGGACCCTAATGACCAAGAAGTGCCATTGGTTGATAAATTAGATATCAACAGGGTCTTATGGGATCCTCAGCTAGAGGTTGTGCAGGAGCTTCCTTTGGATGCTGAGATCAACCAGAGCAAAAAGACAACATTGACACTAAAGCTTTTCTTTACATATAAGGGCAAGGACTCTCGCGGCAATGATGCTACATTTGAAGAGACTAAGACATTTGACATAGAGGATTTCTTGCTTACAAGATCAACTGCTGCCCCAGAATGTACTCCTGCTAAATGCAATGATAATAATCCGTGCACTGAAGATAAATGTGTTACAGGCAAAGGCTATTGCGATCATGTAGTTTTTGCAAAGACCTGCAAGGGAAATTTTAGGTGCGATGAGGCTGCAGGTGAAAACAAATGCAATGCACCAGAAGATTGCGGCTCTTGCAAGGGCAAAGCAGGCGAATTTGCTGAATATAGATGCAGCGATGATAAGAAGGAATGCGGTGTTGTATTAAGCAAAGAAGGCTTAGCTAGTGTCGATGAAAAACGCCTTACGAATGAGCAGAAAATACCAGCAGGAACTCCTGATATAAGGTTTAAGATAATAAAAACATTCAACAGCCCTTTCAAGGCAAAAATTTCTCTGACAGCTGATAAATTCACGCTAACTATGCAGGTGCTGGACAAGAAAGCCACAACAAAGAATTTCAAGGTAAACAACATAGAGCTTGTAGATGGAACTTCTTTGTTAGGCAACACAGTTGTCTCACAAGCTTTCAACAATGTTGGAGATAAATTTGACTTTAAGATACCTTTCACAAAGCCATTGGTTTTAGTTGAGGAAAAGCGCACCAAGCTAAAGCTGAAAGTTACTTATTCCTATGAGGGCGTTGACAGGCAGGACAAACCTCTTGTTCATACAAATGAGATATTTGAGGAAGATATTGGAGAAGTATTGCTTGTTAATGCAGGGTAATAAAAGCTGCTAATTATAAATTATCTTAACCTACAAATTATATTCGCATATACATTATTTTACATGAAAAGCCTAATAATAAAATGTTAAAACACAAATCAAAATCATTCAAATTCTTAAAAAACAACAAGCGCGGCATAGAGCTCACGATAAATTTTATAGTCATGCTTATACTTGGCATTGCAATGCTTTCTGGCGCGATTATGCTTACAACAAAGCTGTTTGGCAAAGCAAAAGCATATCAGACCCAGATAGATGCTAATACACAAGCAGAGATAAAAAAGCTCATAACAAGCTCAAATGACCTTGTAGTCATCTATCCTGCAAGAAAGACGATGGGAAGAAAAGAAAGCGCAACATTTGGGGTTGGCGTGCAGAATACCCTTAAGCAGGCAGCTGAAGAATATTTCACAATAGACGTGGCATTTGCCCGTTCTTATTACACAGACAAGACAAAGCAGTGTGATTCTGGTAATGAAAATACTTGTGCCTCTCCAAGCGGATGGCTCAAGTTAGGCAATAGCCAGAAGATTAAAAGGAATGAAGTCAAATCATTCCCAGTCATAATCGCAACTAAAGGCAATCCAAAGGCAGCAGTCTATGTTTTTGATGTAAGAGTCTGCCAGGGTCAGATGGATTCAAGCGTCTGCAACAGCAAGGCAGATAACGATCTTTACGACCAGACTGTCCACAAGATATATGTCAATGTTGAATAAGTTAAATAGTTCATTAGTCGCAACTGCTTCTAGAAAAATTAAATTTAAAGCATCAAAACATTATGGTTTCTCGCAAACCACACATTTATCAAACATAAATATATGTAAAGCCTTATTGCCCCTTAATCCTTTCTCAAACTTATGCTTTAAGTCAAAATATTCATCTTGTTTTATGTTGCCATGCAAGATAACCTTGCTTGCTCTTGCTTTAGCTAAAATTGCTTTAATACTTTCTTCATCTGGTTCAGCTACTGCTAATATATTATATCTGACAAACAGCTCTTCATCCAGCAATCTGTTTGAAAGCAGATACTTTTTCTTATTATATTCAAATGCTTTTACCTCAGTAACATCCACTTTACTCTGCACTAACGCTTCTTCCAACACATCTGCAACAAGCAATGCAGGATTTATCTCATAGAAATAGGTATGTCCCTCAGTAAATCCGGTCGATTTTGCAATCAATTTCTTGCCAGAAACATCTTTCACTATCTTCTTTCCTTCAGGCAAAACAACAAGCGAAACATCTGCTTTTTTCAGATTCCCAAAATATACCGTCAGTCTATTAAGATTATTGTCAACTGAAATATATTCCAACTCATGTTCAGGCAATTTACTGAGCTTTTCACTCTTAATATATGGTGGCAGCTCAATTGCAATATTTCCTGTAAATCTGTTGTATGCTGAGATAAACTTATTTATGTCAGGCTTTAATGTGCCTAATATCCTTTCCTGCTCAGATTCTGCTCTCTCAGGATCTAAAAACACAGCATCGACCTTAAGTTTTTTCTCCCTTATTCTCTCTTTAATCTGCTCAATCGTTTCTTTATCCAAAGCATCTCCCAGAACAAAATCAATATTCTTTAATCCCAAAACTGCAGCATTTTTAATTGCGATCTCTATCTTTCGCTTGTCAATCTCAACTGCAATCACATACTTGAATGCTTCTGCAAATAGAAATGTCTGGAAGCCAATACTGCAGCCTATCTCGATCAGGCAATTGCATTGTATTTTACTGCCTGGATTTTTTAGTGATACTTTCAATAATTTTGCTAATCTCTCTGCCCTGTATTTAGCAACTACCTCAGGAGTGCCGAATCTAACATCTTCTTTTGTGTATTCCAATCTCTCTTCTTCATACATATGTTTTTGCTCTTTGATGCGTGGCATAACCAAGAAAATACACAGATTGTTTATAAATATTTGGCAACCAAAGCAGAAAGTCTTATAAAGTTAGAATTTATACTGAATTAAACTAATGTTTAAGATTACAGTTAAAAAAAGTGCTGTTTTGAGCATAACCTAATAATAGGATAATACTGTTGATCTTACTTAAAAAGAGGTGCTAATATGCGAAACATTAAAGACAATATTCTTGAGATGAAGAATATCTCTGAGCTGATGGTTGATCTGGGATATACTGCAATATTTCTGAAAGAGCCAATCATCCTGAAGGAAGTTGAGGAACTGCATCATACAATAAAGCATCTTGAGGAAGAGACTGTAAAAATATTGTTTAAAGTCAGAGAGAGCGATGAGCAGCGAATCATGCTCATGGACCTTATCGATTACATCAAAGATATCGCTAATTCTGCGTTGCAGATAGCTGAGCTCTCAAAGGCAAAAGAGCTGCCAGACATCGTGAATGATATTCTTGAGAGTACTGACAAAAGGGTCATCGTGGAAAATATCTCTCCAAAATCCACTCTTTCAAAAAAATCAATAGGAGATGCAAAGGTAGCTACATTCACTGGTGCAAGGATAATTGCTATTCAGAGAGATGATAACTGGAACTTTAAGATAAATAAAGACACAATACTGTTACCTAACGACCTTGTCATAGCAACTGGAAGTTTAGAAGCAGGCAAGCTGTTCAAGAATCTTGTTGAAGGCAAATAGGCTATTGATGGTATTATCAATCCGCAGCATCATAGTTAAAATATTACTAATCTGACTAAAATGGCTTCTGAAACAACATCTCAGGGTGAAGAAGTAACAAACTCTAGGGCAAACAATAATGAAAAATCTACCTTATTTGACAAGGATTTTAAAGAAATAACTGTGACTCAATTTGTTTCCCTGACTGGCGGCCTAATGGCAGGGACTATCTTAAGTACATTCAGCAATAATCTTTTGATAGTTCCAGGATTATTTGTTTTATATCCAGGGTTTCTTGCATTAAAAGGAGAGATTCATGGCTCATTATCTGCAAGATTAAGCTCTGCGCTGCACATCGGCGATGTTAAAGTTGCTCCTTTGCTTAATAAATACGAGAGCAACAAATCGGTGAACATCAGAGAGCTCAGCCAAAAGGACAAAAAAAAGACAAGGCATATCTTATTTGATAACATAGTTGCAAGCCTCTTATTAGGTGTATTTGTAAGCATTCTTCTTGGAATAGCTGCTTATGCCGTAGTCTATTTCATATTTAAGATAAATAATCCTGACATCATATTGCTCTCTATCTTAGCAGCAGCAATCGCTAACCTAGTGATGATCCCATTTACAATCTACAGCACTCTTTGGGTCTATAAGCATGGCTATGATCCAGATAATATCATGGGCTCTTATATCACAACTGTAGGCGATGTTGTAGGAGTGCTTTCATTGGTAGTTGGCATAGTCTTACTTATCTGATTAAAATAACTGCATTGTTAAAAACAACTAACATCTATAATTAATATCTATAATAAAAAAGAGGGAAATAAACTTGGCAAACTTTTTAGAAAGGCACAGGATTGGATATAAGATAGTCAGAGAAAGCCTTAAGATACTGCTTATCACATCAATAATCAACACTATGGGCGGCGCAAGCATTGAAGCGATCCAAGAAAGATTATTTGCATTGCTCCCATTTCTGATATTGCTGACTCCTCTAAACGACTTTGTTGGAAATCTAGGCACGATCCTGGCAAGCAAATTCACGACTTATCTCTATCTTGGCAAGATTACTGACCAGCACTGGTACCATAATCCTTCAATGAGAGAATTAATGCTAAAGCTCATGATAATTGCAATATTCTGTGGATTATACCTCAGCATAGGCGCTTTTGTAATCGCCGCAATCAAGGGATTTGAGCATGGATTGTTGTTTAGCATATTCTTCTTGCTCAGGCTTGTGATGGGCACATTGTTCACCGCATTATTATTATTGTTAATACTTATTTTTGTCACCGCAACATTTGGCTGGTACGTATACAAGAAAAATCAAGACCCTGACAATTTCTTAGTTCCATTAACAACTTCAATTGCAGACATAGGCACAATGGTATTGTTTGCAGCGACCATACATTTCTTGTTTTAAGGTTTAAGAAGTATAGTATTTTCTGTTATTATTAATTATTTATTTTCTTAATACTTCACAATCTTTGCAAAACTTTCTGCATCCAAGGAAGCTCCGCCAACTAATGTTCCATCAATATCTTTTTGCTTCATCAGCTCTTTGATGTTGTCTGGCTTTACACTTCCTCCGTAGAGGATTCTAGTGCTTTCTGATTTTATCAAACTTCGGATAAATGCATGCACTTCCTGCGCCTGTTCAGGTGTTGCAGTCTTTCCTGTGCCGATTGCCCAGATGGGCTCATAAGCAAGGACTATTTTGTTAACATCAACATTAGCCAAACTTTCGGTAATCTGTTTTTTAATTACGTCTTTTGTCTTATCTCTTTCTCTCTCAGAAAGTGTCTCTCCTACACAAACAATAGGCTTCAATCCTTGCTTAAGCGCAGCAAAAATCTTTTTATTGACTGCAGCATTTGTCTCTCCAAACAACTGCCTTCTTTCTGAATGCCCTATGATAACATACTTGCAACCTATCTCTTTCAGCATCTGTGCAGAAACTTCTCCAGTAAATGCACCGGAATCTTCAAAATGCAGATTTTGTGCACCTAAATATATATTAGTTCCTTTCAGCTCTTTTGCAACATCACTTAATGCAGTAAATGGAGGGCAAACAACAATCTCACAATCATTTGCCTTAATGCTTTTCACAAGAACTTTTAATCTCTTGACTAGCTCAACTGCTTCAGAGTTTGTCTTATTCATCTTCCAGTTGCCTGCAATTAATGGTATTCTATTTGCCATAAGAAAAGAGATAATTATTTAGTATTTAATGGTTTTTGTTTTGGAAGATAAATTTATAAAATGCCTAGTGATAAATCCAATTAGGGTTAAACAAGCGGCTTCAATCATCGTCCACAAGAATATCCTTATTCCAATATCATAAAAGAACTCGCCTGGAAACATCCTTATCATGTTGCTGGTATATGGAAACTGCCATTTATCAAAAGCTAGAATTTTGTGAAACACAGTAAATGTCGAAGAGAAATCAAGCTTTAACAACAATAGGATAGCTCCTATTAATGCAACTGTAAATATTCCACCATATTTTAACATTTTAGCTAAATATTTAATATCCTCATAACTATAACTCTCATCTGACTTACACAAAAATAAATAAAGCAGCAGATTACCAAATACAAAGACAAACAAAGTTAAATCTGCAAGCAACAAGGCTTTCTGCATAATCGTCTTTACTTCCAGCAGATGTACATTCTCCTCATTCTCAAAAAGCTCTATCTTTGGAGGGTCATTGCTGTCATCATATTTAAGATAATTAACTAAGTATTTTGCATTGCCGTCAATTATCTCTTTAGAATATCCAAACTCATAGCTACCTACTTTTATAAACTCTTTTTCATACCAATTTAAGTCAAATGCAGCAAAGCGGAATGAGTTTAACAGCAGCAGGATTGGCATGTTTAAAATTAGGATAATTACAACTGCATAAATAATATAAACATTGTTCTTATCTGTTCTATTATTTTTCTTCATATATTAACTATCTTATAATTCTTTATAAATATTTATATAGTTTAAGTTATAATTGCTGACTATGAAATCAAAAATACGCACCCAACTGCTGGAAAGAAGATCAGTTTTGACAGATAAGGAGATCCAAGCTAAAAGCGAAATAATTATTGCAAAGCTAGAAGAGCTTTTAGAATTCAAATCTGCAAAAAACATCCTAACTTATGTCTCCTTTAACAATGAGGTTGACACTCATCCATTGATAAAAAAATACTTAATAACAAAGTCAAAGAGCATCATTGTGCCAAAAGTGATCGGTGAAAGGCTTCGCTTGTTTAAAATAACTAGTTTCTCTGACCTCAAAGCAGGTAAATCTAATATTTTAGAGCCAGTAAATGGCGAAGAATTTGTTAGTGATAAATTAACAATTTCAGATTTGATCTTAGTTCCTGGCATCGCTTTTGACAAGGAAAAAAACAGGATAGGGTATGGCAAAGGATATTATGATAAACTGTTAAAAACAACTCGCGCAAAAAAGATAGCGCTTGCATTTGACCTGCAGATTGCAGAAAAAATCCCTGCAGAAGAGCATGATGTCCAGGTAGATAAGATAATCACAGAGAAAAGCATTATTGAATAATAACAGAAAAAAGAATCCTCAGTTAATAAGATGCAAAAACAGGCATTTGAGAAATATTTTTGCTTTATCGCTGCTACATATCTTCTTCTATGACTTCTTCAGCATAATCTATGCTGTTAAGGTCTTCATCTTCAGATTCAGGATTTGTATTTTCCTGCAACGGAACTTCTTCTTCCTTTTTTGGCATGTCTGCAATCTCAGCTGCTTTGCCGACAATCTCAAGCTTACCAAACTTTCCTGCGCTTAACTGAAGCTCGCCTTGCCATTCATTGACATAACCATTTATGATCTTTATCTTATCTCCTACATTTACCTTGGTAATCTCATCATTCCATAAGCTGACTTTAATCGTTCCAGAATCATCCCTACCAGTTGCATTGCAGACACTGCCTTCCTTGCCGAACTTATTGAAGCTTCTGATCTCTCCTTTTTCGACTATATCTAAAGTGATGTCTACTTTTCCCTGTCTTGGTTGTAAGTCTTTTACTGCCATATCTAGTGAAAATGTGGCTAGTCTTATATATATTTGACGGATTTTTAAGTAAAATTTTAACAGTTTATACTCCTATTATTTATCACTTTAAAGTGGTATAAAATAGAAAGGTTTATATAGTATTACTATAATTATATGTGGTATGGCAAACGGATTGGATAGGATAGTAGAGGTAACATTTAAGGCAGATGGGAAAGAGGTTCATCCTCGTGATGTATTTAGCATGCTATATTCTGGATTAGAGCCTTTGATCAAATTAAATCATGATACGCATGAATCTAAAGTAAAAAGCAAAAGATATGGCTTAGCAGGTGAAGCATATTCTGAGAATGATGAACTGTATCAAGAAAAAGCGAGTGCAATAAAAGCAGCATGGAAAAAAAGAACTCTGCCTAAGCTGAAGGCTGAAGTCAGATATGTTAATGGCGATATTGTAACTTATAATGTCAAGACAAGGACTAATTTTAGGACTAAAGCATTGTATAAATTTCCAAATATAATCCACTTAGAAGGCAACAATGGCCATCAATTGGTCCTGAGAGAAGCAAGGGTTTATGGTATAAATAATGGGATGGGTTCTATTGTAAGGTCTGCTTTTTCTCCTCTTAAATCAGGTGCAGGAGGCGATAGGCTTGATTCAACATGGTATAATGCATTGGTTTCAGGCAATAAACTGCTTATTTCTGGTGATAACAGAGCTAAGGAAAAGGTAAGGCTGATACCTGAACCGTTATTATTGGCAGTATTAGAAGAGCTATATGGGAAGTTTGCAGCATCTGAAGAATTAACAGGCGCAGGGATCGGCAGGATAACTCCTAAGATAAAAGTACTGGATGCAGATGCAAAAAATCTATGGTATCTTAGAGAACATCTTCCTTCTATGCGTGACAGCCATGCATCATTGGATGCGATAGGGGTACATCTTGGAATCTTGCATTCATTGGGTCTGATGGATGTTGTTGACAGGCAGCTTGAACACTATGTTGTCGGTTATGATGGCAAAGTTGTCACATTTGACCCCGATTTCATCACTCATTGCCTAGATGTAAAAGGTTTTTTAACCCAAACAGAATATAGGGATGCTAAACTTATATTTCAAGATTTACCACATTATTCAGGTCAAGTAGACTTTGATACTATAGCGAAAGCCAGAAACAAGACAATACGCTTATTAGAAAAAGCAGGAATTACTCCTCAATCATTTTTAGATTCACTTGGTACAACAACAAATGATCCTAGATATGAACCGCACAGGGTAAAATTAAATTATACAGCTGATTAAAATATCCCATACTCTATTTTTAAGGCTTATCTTTTATAATCTCTGTCACTTCCTTTATCTTTTCTTTCATCAGCTTCTCTGACTTTGCTTCTAAATTTAATCTTAACAACGGCTCAGTATTGCTCTTCCTTACATTAAAATGCCAGTCATCATATTCTACTGAAATTCCGTCGATGAAATATATTTTCACCCTATTATTTCCTTCACTATATTTCTTCTTCAATCTCTCGATAGCAGCTTCTTTGTCTTCAACAACAGAATTTATTTCACCAGAAACATGATAATCCTTAAATTTCGCCACAAGATCACTCAATTTTGCAACTTTTCCTTCTTTGCCTGTATTAGAAAGTATCTGCAGCATCAGCAATGCAGGAATTATCCCAGAATCGCAGTTGAAATTCTCCCTGAAATAATAATGCCCAGAAACTTCTCCTCCAAATACTGCTTTTTCCACTCGCATTTTCTGCTTGAAGAAAGCATGGCCAACTCTCATCATGATTGCTTTGCCATTATTTTTCTCAACAGTATCTTTGACAGCCCAGCTTGCACGAACATCATATAATATAATGCCCTTCCCATACCTCATCAGAAAATGCTCAGCAAACAATGCAGTTATGAAATCACCAGGAACAAACTCTCCTTTATCATCTATAAAAAAGCACCTGTCAACATCTCCATCAAAAGCTATTCCTATATCAGCTTCTCCTTTCTTCATCCTTGCAACTATCTTCTTCCTGTTCTCTGGCACTAATGGGTCTGGCTGATGGTCTGGAAAACTTCCGTCTAATTCAAAACACATAGGGATGAGCTTGCATTTCAGATGAGAGAATATTTTTGGTGCAACTAATCCTGCCATCCCATTGCCTGCATCTGCCAGAACTCTTAGCTTCCTGAACTTCGGATTTTTATCCTCATCATTCAGTTTTTTTGCATCGATAAAATTTAAAACATGTTTTACAAAATCATCCATTACATCCTTTCTTGTGATATTTGCGCAAGAGCATCCTTCACAACCTTCTCCATTAAGGTATTGCTGATATTTTTGAGCTATCTGTTTGTCTTCATTAACAAGTTTTTGGATCTCTTTTAATCCAGATTCTTCTCCTATTGGGATTGCATTCTCTCTGACAAACTTCATTCCATTGTACTGAGGCGGATTATGCGAAGCAGTTATCATTATTCCTGCATTGTATCTGTAATTCCCAACTGTAAAATATAGCATGTCAGTGCTGCACAAGCCAATGTCAACAACAGAAACTCCAGAGCTTGTTATGCCAGCTGCAAGTGCATCAAAGAGATCATGGGAATGTGTGCGCATGTCTCTGCCGACAGCAACATATGCAGTTTTATCTGAATTATCTAATTTCTTATCTTTGCTGCCTAACTTCAGAAACTTAACTAATGCTGCGCCTATCTTAAACGCAGCTTCCTCATTTATTTCAGCAGGATACACTCCTCTGATATCATATGCCTTGAATATCTTTTGCGAAAACATTTTTTATTTAACAAACTCAACATTTTCCCTATGCTCAAACTCTTTATCTCCTGTAAGGAATTTCATAGAGTTAGACAATGCCAATAAGTAGCCTATGCAATCAATAAGTGACAGGTCATTTCTTTTATTTTTAAATCTAAAATACATTGCATTGACTACAGTATTTGTATCGATCGGAATTAGTCTTGCATTCATCTTTCCGTACCATAAATCGGCATTTTCTTTGCCTGCAGTTTTTAGCAGATAATAATAAACTTCACCTATATTTAGGTCTGAAGTTACTATCTCCGCATCACTAAATCTGCCATAACTCTGGTTTCTTTTCAAAATCTCAATAATAGCATAAGAATCAAAGAAATATCTCATCGTCCTATATCCAACTCCTTGTCTATTGTCTTTAAGATATTTTGGGTGTCTGATTTCAGGTCCGCAAACATTCCGAATAAATCCTTGACTTTTGTTGTTTCTTTTTTATCGAGACTAACAATAACTTTCTGGTTAACCTTAAAATTATGCTTCTTAATCTCTGTTCTAGGTATAATCACTCCAAAACTGTTTCCCCATTTTTTAAGTATGGTTTCAACTTCCATGCAATTATACATGTATAACTAATATAAAAGCTTTTCTATTTTTCAAACGCCCTTCCATTCCTTCTTAACTGTCTCATACGCTTCCATGGTGCCTGTGTCAAACCACTGCCCGTCTGAGATAAAGCCGAATAATTTTCCTGCTTTTGCCAATGCTGGCCAGACCTCTTTTTCCATCATCGCAAAATCTTTTTCTGGAAGATAATCAAACACTTCAGGCTCAAGTATGTAATAGCCGCTGCTGATAAGATTGCTAGGTGCATTTTCTTTCTTTGGCTTCTCAACAAATTCGAGTATCTTTACGAAATCTTTATTATTCTTTGACTTATCACTCTTCTCTGAATTAAATTTGTTATCAATTCTGACAACTCCATATTTGCTTGGATCTTCTACTCTAGTCAATCCGATTGTAGCAACAGCATTATTTTTTTTATGCAGCTCATACATTTTTTTAAAATCCAGTGAAAACAAATTATCTCCGTTTAGCATGACAAATGTCTCATTTAATTCTTGCAGTCTTTTTTCTCTTTTTAGGATAAGCAATGGTCCTGCAGTTCCCATAGGCTTCTCTTCATTTAAGTAATTAATCTTGACTCCAAAATCTTTCTGTCCGCCATCTTGTCTTATGCCATTTCCAAAATATTCCTGTATCTTATGCCCAAGATAGCTTACAGAGAGATAAACTTCATTTATTTCATATTTTTTCAAGATATCCAAAATATGCTCAGTCAGTGTTTTTCCATTTACATCAATCATCGGCTTTGGAACAGTAAGTGTCAAAGGCCTTAACCTAGTGCCTAATCCACCTGCAAGTATGATCGCTTTTTTCGGCAGACTTGTGTTATCATTGTGTTTTTTCGGTTGCATGAAAGAAGAATATATCTTCAATATATAAATATTTATAAACTTTAACCGTTGATAACAGTATTCATGGCTAAAGAAGCTAAACCTCAAAGACGATGCATGTGGGCAGATAATAATCCGCTTATGGCTGAGTACCATGATAAAGAATGGGGTGTTCCAGTCCATGATGATAAGAAATTATTTGAGTTTCTAACTTTAGAAGGTGCGCAAGCAGGCCTGACATGGCAGACTGTCCTCAACAGACGAGAAAATTATCGCAAAGCTTTCAGCGGCTTTGATGCAGCTAAGGTTGCTCGGTATAACAGCAAAGATGCGATGCGTTTGCTTCAAGATATAGGCATCATTCGCAATCGTCTAAAGATCTCTGCAACCATCCTCAATGCAAAAAAATTTCTTAAAATACAAGAGGAGTTTGGCTCTTTTGATGCCTATATCTGGCAATTTTCCGATGGCAAGCAGATTGACCCTAAATATACCTCTCTTAAGGCAATTCCTGCAACAACAAGGGAATCTGATGCGATGAGCAAAGATCTTATCGAGAGAGGTTTTAAATTTGTAGGCTCCACAATCTGCTATGCTTTTATGCAGGCTATCGGCATGACCAATGATCACACTCTAAATTGTTTTAGGCATAGTCAAATATGAAGATAATAATTTGCTGCTAGAGAAAAAGTAGATTAGATGATAACAAAATAAAAAAAAACAAAATAAAAAACTGCTTATCTTTTCTTCTTTCCTTTTACAGGCGCTGGACCTGCACAAGCTTCGCATCCTGGACATTTTGGGGCAAACCATTTCAACAGTGCTCCTACCACCAGCAATGCACCAAAAAACATTCTCCAGTCAAGCGCTGGCCATTTCCAAGCCCATAATAACAACAAGACTCCTAATACTAATTTAAAAATCCCGTGGCATTTTTTGCACATTCCTTCCATATTAATCATTCCTCCTTTTAGCTGCTAATAATTTTATAGCTTTTATTCATGCCAGTTAAGGCATTTATATTCTCTTTAGTTGAGGCTTTAAGGTATATAAGTCTTTGGGTGACAAAATGCAAAATTATGCAGGAGTTTTTTTAAAAGGCGGTTTTTTATAACTATATATCTTTAGTTTAAATAATTCATCTAAACCACTAAAGCTTATAAATAAATTTCCAGCTAATCTTCTTTTCTCTTTGCCAGACCTAAAATTTGCCATATATCCTAGCCCATCACTAAATTCTTTTCTTATGTCTACTTCACTATTTGGCTGAATATTTGCATTATGGATATTAGCCACATATACCCTAGCTTGCTCAGGATCTTTTTCATGGCATAAATATGCAAGCGCAAGGCACAAATTTGTTACATCATTCCTATAGCTCCAAGTTGATCCACGCCATCTTTGAACTTTATCAAGATAAACCCACTTATTTTTATCTTCAGAAGGCTGTCGCCGGATAACTGCTAACTTCCCGGATAGACCTTGTTTCTTTTTTTCTATTCTGTCTGCATATCCATTATGCCTGTCGTCAATGCTTCTGACATATCTTAATAATTCCTGATAAATCCCTTCTGTTGCAGCAATTGCCTGTAAATATGCTTTTTGTACACTAATATGGTGCTTGATGCATTCTTCCAATTTTGGAATTATTGTAACTGTTGTAAGTCTTCCTTGATTATTGCCGTCTTCTTCCTGTTCTATTTCAATGGTGTATAAAGGATGGTTTGTCATTTGATCCAGATACGGCAGTACACTATTTGGTATTCTTGCACTTAATACTGCTTTGGTAGTAGCTATTTTATCAGTGCCTTTCACATGTTTAAGAGCTAGAGTGCCTTCCCATCTAGTATCGCAAGCAGAACACATATCTAAAACATTTACTTCGCCAGGCTCAGGTATTATTATGCCATCTCTAAGATCATAAGCTACTAAGCCAGGGAACCTAAACTCTTCGCACATATCTTCAAGATCATGTGTCTGCAGATCATTTATTCCAGCATGTGCACCTATATTTACTATTGTAACACCACCTACGCCTTTTTTAGGATTTGCAAAAGGGTATATCTTTGTGTCTTCTGCCTTAGCAATGCAGTTAGGGCAGACAATGCTTTCAAGAAGATTGAAACTATCTGGCGTTCCCATGCAAAATAGAAAATATGTTTTGATATAAAAATTTAGTTAATTATATATACTCTCTTTATACTCTCGATTATAGGATGGCAGATAAAAAATTTATGCAGATATTTGACTTAGTTTTGCTAGATATCAAGCCAACAAAGCATGATGAGAAGCAGTTGGCAGCTAGAATAGATGCATTTGTTGCAAAAATACAGAAAAAATTCTCTAAAAACCATGCAAAAGCATTCTTAGGCGGCTCTGGCGCAAAAGGCACCTGGCTGAAGAATTCCTATGATGCAGACATATTTGTGATGTTTAATTACAAAAAGTTTGCAGGTAAAAGTGCAGAGCTTTCTGATATATTAGAAAAAAAACTAAAATCTGCATTTAAGCATCAGAAAGTCAACAGGCTTCATGGCTCAAGAGATTATTTTCAAATAGTTGAAAAAATGAATAAGTTAGTGATTGGTAATAAATTTGTTAATGGCAAATCTGTTAATAATAATCCTATTAGTGAATTCACTTTTGAGATTGTACCAATATTAGATATTAAGCAGGCAAAAGATGCAAAAAATATCACAGACGTTAGTCCTTTGCATGCATCTTGGGTTAATAAAAATTCGAATGAGAAACTAAGAGATGACATTCGATTGGCAAAGCAGTTCTGCAAATCTGTCGCTGTCTATGGAGCAGAAAGCTATATCCAGGGATTTTCTGGGTATATCTTAGAGATACTTGTGGTTTATTATGGCGGATTTTTAAATCTGCTAACTGCAGCATCTAGATGGCCTCTTGAAATAAATCACGAAACTGATAAGGTAATAATTGATGTAAAAAAGTACTATAAAAACAAGACAGAAGTGCTGTTTAATGTCAACAAGGCAAAAACACATTCACCTATTATCGTTATTGACCCTGTACAGAAAGACAGAAATGCAGCAGCAGCTTTAGGCTATGGGCAGTATGCTAATTTTATCTCTGCAGCAAAGAAATTTTTAGGGCATCCAACTAAAGAGTTTTTTGAAATAAAAGAAGTTACTCTTGATGTATTAAAAAAACAAGAAACAACTAACAAGAAATTGTATGTCTTAAATGTTGATTCACTCTCTGGAAAGAGAGATGTGGTTGGCGCAAAACTAATGAAGGCATTTGATCATATTAAAATAAAGCTTGTAGACAATGAATTTAAATTGCATCATAGCAGTTGGTCATGGGACAAGAGGAAAACTGCATTGTTTTGGTTTTTTATCGATAGCAAAAAATTGGATGCTGTTGTGGTTAATTCAGGTCCTCCAGTTGCATTAAAGAAGCATGCAGCTGAATTCAAGAAGAAATACAAGAAGACTTTTGTCAAAAATAATAAACTATATGCTAAGGCTAAAAGAAAGTACGTTGATGTTGTTGCTCTTTTGAAAGATACTATTAGAGATGAATATGTTAAGGAGAGAGTTAAGGAGATTAAACAAATTTACTGATTGAACAGTTATGCATGTAAATATATTTCTATCTTCCTTAAATATTGATTTTAAAACCGAAACCTATTTAAACTCAGAGTTTATATATCTAAACTGGTGGTTTATATGAGGGATATTACCTCAAATGAAGCAAACTTTATATTATTGGTTTTTAGGCATCCTGAATCATCATATAATGCAAATAATATTGCTAAATTGCTTGGCATCAGTCCTATGGGTGCGTTAAAGATAGCTAAAAATCTAGTCAAAGACAGGGTATTTCTCTCTAAGATATTAGGTAAAGCAATATTCTATGACTTAAATCTCAGCAATGATTATGTCTGTGATTATATACAGTTCTTGTTGAAAAGGGAATCTGTAGATGCAGCTCCTTATGTGAAGAGATGGGTTAATGAGATAATCAAGGCAAAAAGCGCATCAGCAGCTATCTTATTTGGTTCTGTGCTAAAAAAACAAGGAGAGGCAAAAGATATTGATGTTTTGTTCATAATAGATGATGGCAAATTTTCAAAGCTTAAAAAAGAGGTTGAAGAAATTAATCTGGTAAATGATAAAAAGCTTCATCCTATTTATCAGACTGAACAAAATTTTAAGGAAAATTTAAAAAAGCAAGATAAAATAATCTCGGATTCGCTCAATGGAATTATAGTGTTTGGGCATGATGAGCTGATTAAATTAGTTAAAAGCATTAAACAATGAGCAGATTTGCAATATTCTTAACAAATGGAAAAACCTAAAAAAGCAAAAGTTGAAATTCTCGATAATCAAGGCAATGTAGTAGATACTTCTCATCCTGCGGTTAAAAAGTTCAGAAAGATAAAAAATAAAGTTGTCGAGAAAGCTTCTCTATATTGGAAACGGACAAAGTTCACAATCGCAATTCTGCTTGATTTAGTCGGCTTGTTTATCGGCTGGATTCCTTTTGTAAATACAGCATTCAGCATTTTCTGCTTTATTGTTTTGCTTGTTATATTGAGAAATAAAAAAATAGCTCTCTTATCTCTTATTGAAGTTCCTTTAATCATTCCGCCTTTCAGCTTTATTGCAATGATTCTGCCTATCTGCACATTGTGTGTTATGATTGACAATAGTCTAGGTAACATAAAAAATAACCTGAAAGAATCAGGCGGTAACAGCGGTATTTTCAAGCAGATGTATTATTACAGATGAAATAAGGCAATATACTTTTAATTGGGATATTATTTCTTGTTGTCTATTTAATCATTAATATCCTGTTTATTCTCGACAAATTTTTAAATCAACTGCCTGATTATCTACTAAAATGGCAGAAGTTACACTTAATAATATAATAAGTACAGATAAGGACTTTCATAACAGAAGAGATCCTGCTGTCCGGATGGAATCTTTATTTATGCAGACTTTGCAGATTGAAAAGCTTGTTGATTCTTTATTCACTTTTAGGACAAAGGCTGCAAGAACAATTGCCAGTAATCTTATTCATGAATTATCACAAGACTATGGACTCATAAGTCATCGCCAGGAAGCATTAAAGTATCTGATAGATTCACCAGATTATGCCAAATTTCAAGGTATATTTGATAATATATGTGGGCAGTATACTCATTTAGAAGACCTGTTACATCCTACTCCAGGTATGGGTATGCCTTTTGGAAGAACTGCAGGTATGCATATGGGAATAACAGAATTGAATTCTATGTATGGGTTATTAGATAATCTTATTTATTATCTTGGGCAATTTAAGGATTTAGCAAAAGGAAGCATATTTG
>Ga0209211_10003808_pt1 | contig 24139 bp, 21 predicted proteins | sample RifGroA2_FD_183992 | JGI IMG/M metagenome (GOLD analysis project Ga0209211, IMG submission 183992) | Groundwater microbial communities from Rifle, Colorado, USA - Groundwater A2 (SPAdes) (version 2) | ecosystem: Environmental > Aquatic > Deep subsurface > Groundwater | place: Rifle, Colorado...
TTATTTTTAATATAGATTATTAAAACATATAACACTTAACAAAAAATGATAAATTTTTAAGTATGAACACAAATATAAAATATGACTTAGAAGACAGATTGATTGAGTTCTCGTTTCGTAAAAACAAATCAGGGAAAAACACATAGTCATCTCTTGTTTTATGTTTTTATGTTAAATGTTTTATGTTATATGTTAAATGTTTTATGTTAAATGTTATATGTTATTTATTTTTAATATAGATTACTATTGCAAGTTAACACTAGTAGTATCTGTATGTAATATCAATCTTTGGTTATTTGTTTTTAGTTTTCAGTTTGTGGTTCATGGTTAAACCAAAAACCAGTAACCAGTAATTTTAAACTTTCAAAAATGCCCTACATTACTTACAAACACTATTTACTGCTTGTCTATAAAGTCGAAAAAATTTATAAATTTATATCATATTTATAATTCTGAACTAATGGAAATAAGGTATAAAGGTATATGGTATAAGCAATTAGCCGTCATTCCTTATTCCCTTATACCCTATACCTCTATACCCTATAAATTAAAAATATTGACATTATGGACAGACACTATTTACTCCAGTTAACATTCCTCATTTTTCCCATATTGTTTACTATCCATTGTTGTCTTCGTCTTATATAATTTGTAGGTTTTGACACATTCCATATACGTGGATTTGGAAAGCAAGCAACAATAAGTGCTGCTTCATTTTCAGTTAATTTTTTTGCAGATTTATTAAAATAAGTTTGCGATGCCATTTCTACTCCATATATACCATCACCCATTTCAATAACATTAAGGTAAACCTCCATAATTCGTTTTTTACTCCATGTAAGTTCCATTAAAGCAGTATAATACCCTTCAAATGCTTTTCTTATATATGAACGCGATGTCCATAAAAATACATTTTTTGCAGTTTGTTGACTTATAGTACTTCCCCCTTTAATTTTTTTTCCTCGTTTATTGCTTTTGTAAGCTTTTTTCATTGCTTTAAAATCAAACCCATAATGATTATGAAAATTTTGGTCTTCGGCAGTTACTGCAGCTTGTATAATATTTGGCGAAATTTTTTCGATAGGAACCCATCGTTTGTGCAATTTTAAAGATTCACCATTTATAGCTTGTTCCCCAAGTCTGATAATCATTAATGGAGTTAAAGTTACAGGCAAAAACCTATATAAAACAACAGTTAAAATACTTAAAATAAAAAATGCAAGAATTGCTCTTTTAAGAATGCGAAAAATTTTACCTAAAAATGTCTTTTTCTTATTTTTCATTTGAATAAATTCAATAAAAACTTAATAAATCATAACCGCTTGATTTTAATCTGTGTTATTTGTGGAATCTGTAGCATTACTTTTTCCCAAATATTTTTTTCCAAAAAGACATTTTTTGATTTTTTAAAAACTTATTTTCCAAACTTTCCATCGTTTCTTTAGTAAAACTTTCCCATATCTTATTCCACTCAACAAATCCTCCAAAATTATGGTCATCAATATATAAATCAACATTTAATTTTCGGGGTGTTGTTTCGTCAAACACTTCTTCGGGATAATTTTTATTTACTGCATAAAATTCCAGCCCACGTTGCTTGCAAAATAAAACAGCATCTTCAAGTTCTATACCTGTTCGGTATGTCCACAAAATAAGTTGATGCCCTTGCTTTTTAATTTGTTTTAGAGTTTCTATTGCAAATAATTTTTCTTCACCAATTTCAGGGTATTTGTGCTCAACAATTGTTCCATCAAAATCAATAGCAATTTTCATTAATAATTAATCCTTTAAAATAATTTCCAAAAATATGAAATTCTAATTTGTAAAAATATTTTTTTTTCTAAAAGAAAAAATTTACTTTTATGGTTCAATTTTATGCGATATACATTTTTTAAAATATCACTTGTAATTATATTTTCATCGTTTTATTTCTTTGGATATACTCAAATAAATAAAAATGGAATTCCTTTTTTAAGAAATTTCTCACCTAAAGAATATAATGCACACAATCAAAATTGGGCTGTAGTTCGCGACAAACGTGGTATTATTTACGTTGGAAATAATGATAATGGAGTTTTAGAATACGATGGAGAAACATGGAGAAAAATTCCTGTTCCTAACAATTCTATTGTTCGCTCACTTACTGTAGATAGTAATGGAACTGTTTATGTTGGTACCGTTGGTGAATTTGGCAGATTAGAACCTGATGCAAGTGGTAAATTAATTTACCAATCACTTAATAACAAAACAGATACGTCAAAGTTTAAATTAAACGATGTATGGAAAACATACGTAGGAAACAAAAACGAAGTTTATTTTTGCGCTTTAGGTAACATAATTATTTGTAATAATGATGGAAGTATTATTCCTATAAAATTACCCAAACAAAGTTTTTTTAGCTTTTACGTAGATGGAATTTTATATATAAGTAATTATATAGAAGGACTACTTAAAATTAATGGAGATAAGGTTGAAAATGTTAAAGGAGGAGAGTTTTACATTAATAGAGACATTTTTAACATAACAACTTATAAAAGAGGAATATTATTAATTTACACTGATAAAGGATTATTTTTATATAACACATTAGATGGCACAACTGAAAAGCCAATAAATAACGAACAATTTAAAAAAACTGACAAATTTTTAATTGATAACAATGCATATTGTAGTACTAAAATTAATGACGATTTATATGCATGGGGAACATATAATTCAGGCATTGGCATTTCTGAAAAAAAAGGAAAACTTGTTGAAGTTTACAACGACTCAATTGGACTTCAAGACAATAAAATAAGCGATATATACTACTGTAAAGACCAAGGAATAATATGGGCAACGCAAACTTTAGGGATATCTAAAGTTGAATTTGATAGTCCTATTAGGTATTTTTCAAAAGAATCGAAATTATCAGGAACAATTTACGATATAATTAGATATAATGGAACATTATATGTTGCTACTGAAATAGGATTATATGAATTAATATATAACAATAACGGGTTCCCTGTATTTATTCCAGTACCAGGATTTAAAGGACAAACAATAAATGTTTTTAAATTAATGAATATTGATGGTGAACAACATCTAATAATTGGTTCAAGTTCTGCACTCTCCGAAATTTATAATAATAAAATAAATGTCCCCGATTCATTATTTAATACATACATTCAAGCGATGTGTGTATCTTCAACAAAAAAGAACACATTATATATTGGAGATCAAAGAGGACTTAGAATAGCAACCTATAAAAATGGGAAATTTACAATTTCGGAACCACAAAAAATAAAAAACTTAGAAATAAGATCTTTATCAGAAGATAACGAAGGAAATTTATGGATAGGCAGTTTAGTAAATGGAGTTTACAAATTAGCAACAGATGGTTCTGTAAAAAACTTTACAACAAATGACGGGCTACCTGTAATGAACGATATTTTTGTTTCCAATACTCCTTTAGGTTTAATTTTTTCGACAGCAAAGGGATTTTACGAATTTGACAAAAAAAATAACAAATTTATTCCTAAAAATATTTTTGGCAATAAACTAAACCTCAATAACCGAAACATTAGAGCATTTTACACCGGATTTAATAATCAGTATTGGGTTAACATAGATAATAAAGTTTTTAAATTCATTAAACATTACGATGAATTTAAAGCCGATACAGTTCCTTTTAAACGATTACCTCAAATGTCGGTTCAGGTTATCTATTCTGAACCCGACGGATTAACCTGGATTGGTGGTTCTGAAGGATTATATTATTACGACAACAATTTTAAAAAAGATTATAATGTGAAATATAATACAATTATTCGCAGTGTAACAATTAACGCAAACGATTCTATACTATTTAACGGAACTTATTTTTCTAACATTAATAAAGGATACAATGTGCCTTCATTAACACAACCCTCTGAATTAAAACCAACTTTACAATATAAATTTAATAACCTGACTTTTACATTTGCAGCACCTTATTTCGAAGATGAAAACAATTTGCAATATAGCTGTATGCTTGAAGGATTAGACCAAAAATGGTCGAAATGGTCTTCTGACAATAAAGCTGTTTACACTAACTTAAACGAAGGAAAATATATATTCAAAGTAAAAGCATTAAATGTATATAATATTGAAAGTAATATTGGAGAATACGAATTTGAAATTTCTCCACCATGGTGGAGAACAACTTGGGCTTATATAGGATATATTATTATAGGTATTCTTATTCTGATTTTCTCTATAAAAATTTATACCAGAAAACTCGAAGCCGATAAACGACGATTAGAAGGGATAGTTGTTGAACGAACTGCCGAAGTTGTTCGCCAAAAAGATGAAATTCTTGATAAAAATAAAGAAATTGAACATAAAAACAAAGATATTACTGATAGCATTCTCTATGCTAAAAGAATTCAGGAAGCACTTTTACCTACCGAAAACGCTTTAAACAATGATTATGTTGAATATTTTATTTACTATAAACCTAAGGATATTGTTTCGGGCGATTTCTACTTTCTTAAAAAAATTGAACGTTCAAACGTAATTGTTGCAGCAGCAGTCGATTGTACTGGTCATGGAGTACCCGGAGCATTCATGAGTATGTTAGGTATTAGTTTTTTAAACGAAATCATTTCAAAACCCGAGGTAACACATTCGGATATAGTGCTTAACCGTTTGCGTGAATCAATAATTGAATCGTTAAACCAATCGGGACGCGAAGGCGAAACTAAAGATGGAATGGATATTAACCTTATTGTTTATGAATATTTAAATCATAAACTCGAATTTAGTGGAGCAAATAACCCATTATATTTAATCAGAAACGGAGAACTTATTGAATACAAGGGAGATAAAATGCCTGTTGGACTTCACGATAAAATGAATATCCCTTTTGAATGTAATAATATTGAAATTAAAACAGGCGATACTATTTACCTTTTTTCCGATGGTTTTGCCGACCAGTTTGGCGGCGAAAAAGGTAAAAAATATATGTATAAACGTTTTAAGGAATTTTTAACCGAAATTCACACTAAACCAATGAAAATTCAAAGAGATTTAATAGAAAAAGAAATCCTTAATTGGCGAGGCGAAATGGAACAAGTTGATGACCATATTGTTATGGGAATTAAAGTTTTGTCTTAAATATCAGGCAAATTTCCTAAATAAAGGAAAATAAGTCTTTGTGAAAAAATAAATTGAACATCTTTATTTTTTTTTCTTTATCCAAGTCTGTAGGACTTGAATTATTGGTTACTACTCAGCAACAAATATAAATATATTTTTAATTCACCTAATAATAAAAAACCATAAAAAATATTCAATGCCAAACGAACAACCAACAATGTTCAAGACATAGTCCGTAATCTGACGGACTTTCTTTCTTCTTTTATCATTTTTACTTTTTTTATTTGCTCATTGTAAATTGAACATTTGGCATTGTTCGTTTTTTAATTTTAATCTTCTTACATTGACTACTGGGTAATAACAATTATTGTAATAAATCAAATATAATTATATCAAGCTTGTAGAGCTTGCATAAATAATAAAAGTTAAAAAACTTAAGCCAGAAGGGCTTGCATAAAAAGTTGGAATTAAGACAGATTAATATTCGTGAATGAATGCCCTACAGGCATTACTTGAGAGATGAGGGTTTTGTTTACCATAATGGATGTCCTACGGACATCATATTTCTTAAAGAAATTAAACTTATAGCGTTTATTATAATATAACAATATATACATTATATTTTTTTGCTTTTTATGAATGTTCAATTTATATTTTCACAAGCTCTATCTAATAATCAGAATGAGGTATATAACTAAGTTATTGTATAAACAATCTTACATCGAAAGCATTCAAGCCTTTTTTTCCTTTTTCGACCTGAAAGGTTACTTTGTTATTTTCTTTAATATTATCAATGTGGCCATTGATATGAGTAAAAATACTTTCCAGAGTTTGTAAATCTTTTATAAAACCAAAACCTTTTGATTCGTTAAAAAAAGTAACTATACCAACCCGAATAGCATTTTTCGATTCAGAGTCATCTCGTTTAGGTACTCCTATTTGTATGTTTTCGGCAATTACTTTTGATTTTCTTAAAGGATCTGGAGGTGTTGATGTTAAATTACCATTTTCATCAACATAAGCAAATATATCGCCTGGTGAATCTTTACTTTTAGATTTTCTTTCTTCTTTTCTTAAAGCTTTATCTTTTCGTTTTTTTAATTTTGATTTTTCTTTTTCACCTTTATTAAAGGCTTGTTGCGATTTTGCCATTTATTTTATTTATTTCTATTTTGCAAAGATACATAAATTAATGATTTTATTTCTATTTTGCAAAATATTATTAGTTATTTTTCTGAAAAAAGATTAGCAGGAACAAGATTTAATATTATTTGAGCACTATTAGAAGCTAATGATTTCATGTTTATCCACACATTGTTACACCATTTAGAATCGTAATCAGTCAATAAATTTTCGGGTGCAGTTAATTTGTTTGTTAATATTCCAAATTCAATTTTATCATTTTTTGAATCTGGCTTATGTTTATAATTATTTAAAGATATATTTATCTCATTATTATTCAAAACAATAAGTAATTGGTATTCGATTTTACCATTTGTTTGTGAGTTAAATAACCTCGAATAAGTAGGCGAAGTTTCATATTTTACTTGATTAATAAATTCTATTATTCCAACTCCTTTTAAAGTATCAATGCTGTTGTTATAACTTATTTTAAAATATGTTTGAGAGTTTGCCCATTCCGATATTTCCTTAAACGCTTTTTTCTTTTTATTGGAATCGAAAGTTATTTTACTGTTAAAATTTAGTAAGTTCTGACTATAAACTTCATTAATAAATATCATTGATATTATTAATATAACAAAATTTAAAGCTTTCATACTATATATTGTTATTCATTTATTATTACGCAAATAAAGTAAAAAAGATAACAATATATTTAAGGGAATACTTTGATTTTAAGTGTGATTTGTTAATATCTTTAATAATCAGTATTGATTTACAATAAATTGTATAATAAATAATGAGTTAATAACTAATTTTTAAATTATGAACATGTTTTAGTTCATAAAGATTTGTTATTGTTGTTGGGCTTAATATAACATTGAACCGGTAAGTTCTTTTACTGATTTAATTTTATGTTTATCAAGGTAAAAATTTAAGCCGTCAATAATTTTCATAGTTATTTGTGGGTCAATAAAATTAGCAGTTCCAACCTGAATAGCAGTTGCACCGGCAATTAAAAATTCTACTGCATCAACTGAATTCATTATACCTCCTAAACCAATAATGGGAATTTTAACTGTTTTATAAACCTGCCACACCATTCTTAAAGCAATTGGTTTAATGGCGGGTCCAGATAATCCACCAGTTATCGTTGATAAAACAGGTTTTCTTGTTTCGGCATTTATTGCCATTCCTAATAATGTATTTATTAACGAAACTGAGTCGGCACCTTCATCTTCGGCAACTTTTGCTATTTCAGTAATATCAGTAACATTAGGCGAAAGTTTTACAATTAATGTTTTTGGATAAACTTTTCGTACTGCCGAAATTACTTTTTTAGCGCTTGCACATGATGTACCGAAAGCCATTCCACCTTCTTTTACATTCGGGCAACTAATATTTAATTCTATTGCAGGAATTTTATCTAAACATGATAACCTTTCAGCTGTAGCAACATAATCTTCTACAGTTGAACTAGATACATTCACGATTATAGAAGTATCAAAGTTTTTAATTCGTGGATAAATATTATTTATAAAATAATCAACTCCTTTATTTTGAAGTCCCACAGCGTTTAACATTCCCGAAGAAGTTTCTGCCATTCTTGGATAAGGATTTCCTTCGCGATGCTTTAACGTAGTTCCTTTAACAATAATACCACCTAATTTATTCAAATCAATAAAATCGGAAAACTCTTCGCCATAACCGAATGTTCCGGAGGCAGTAAGAACAGGGTTTTTGAGTTCTATATTTCCGATTTTTACTTTTAAATCTCCCATTTTAAGTTTTTTATATTAAAAACAGGTCCTTCGGAACATACACATTTATTGCCTTCGGTAGTTTCTGTAACACAGCACAAACAAGCTCCAATACCACATGCCATAGTATTTTCGAGACTAACTTCACAATCAACACCGGCAATCCGAGATCTTTTTGCAATAGCTTTCATCATTACTTCTGGTCCGCAGGTATATATTTTATCAAAATCATTTAACTTATTAAATAAATGACTATTAACAACATAACCTTTCTCTCCAAAACTTCCATCTTCAGTAGTAATACACACTGAACCGAATTGTTTATAATTTTCAACTTCAATTAGTTGTTTGTTTGTTCTAACACCAATTAAGGTTGTTACGTCATTTCCATTTTTATTTAAGCATCGGGCTAAATATAGCAAAGGAGCTATTCCGCAACCACCACCAATTAATAAGTTTTTTTTATTTGATAACAGGTTAAACCCTTTTCCTAATGGAAAAATAACGCTTAAATAATTGCCAATAGTAATATTTGAAAGATGTTTAGTTGCATTTCCAACAATTTGCACTAAAAATACGATAGTATTTTTTTTATAATCAACATCATGAATAGATAAAGGGCGACGTAAAAATGTTGTGTTATTGCCTTTTATTTCGACTTCTGCAAACTGACCTGGCAAAATTTCAGGTAATTTTTCGTTTGAAATTAATTCAATAGTAAAATATTCAGTAGTTAGTATCTGCTTATTAAGTACTTGTAAATCTTTTATATATTTCTTCATTAATTGAGTGATGCCAAAAATATTGAGCAAATATATAATAATTTACTGATGTTACGCAAAAATAAGGGAATAAGTCCCAAGTCCCAAATTTAAAAATCCAAGGAAAAAACTTGGAACTTGATTAGTTTGGTTCCCCTCACTACAAGTCTTGGGGCTTTAAACTTGGAATTTGAGTCTTGGGGCTTATCGTGCAGGTGAAAATGTTTCAAAAGTTCCATCGGAATAAATTATAAGCATTTTTTCAACCGAACGTTCATTATTAATACTTACAATTGGTTCTTTATTTTCTATATTGCTTGTTTTAATAGCTTTAGCGTGATTTGTGTTTTCCTCAATAGTTTCTTTCTTACCAACAATTACTTCCTTATTTTCAATTATTTGGTCAAATAATGTTGCAGATTTCCCTTGCCTGTACATCTCACCTTTGCCTAATATTAACCAATCGGGATTAATTGAATCGAATCTGTTTAACATTTTTTGAATGAGTTCGAGACTTGGATTATTTCTTCCGGCAATTATATGAGAAATACTTGAACGCTGTACTCCTATTTCGTCGGCAAATTTTGAAGACGAAATATTTTCAGCTGCTAAAAATTTTGCGATTCTATCTTTCATATTTTAATACAATTTTTATGTTACAAATGTAATATTACTTTTGTTTACATCTGTAATTATTTAATGATTTACAAAAGTAAACTTAAATAATTGGCGTTTTATAATAATAAAAGCATTTATGTTGATAAATAAGACTTTATAATTATTAATTAATGCAAAGCATTACTTTATATAAAATTTATATATAACTGATATGAAAATATATATGATTATTATTATGTTATTTAATTGCATATTTAATATTATTGTTTCCAATTGTAATTTTAAGTTAAAACAATAACTTTATATAATTATAATTAATCTATTGATATATAGATTATTATTATATCATATTTACTAAAATTATTATTATTAATAAACGGTTTACTAATGTTAATAATAAGCAATTAAAATCAGAGTTATTTACATTTACAAATGTAATATATGTTTATAATATACATTTGTAAACTATATTTTTATATACATTTGTAATTTTAATCGAAATAATTTTTTGATAGTAAAATTGCATTTAAAGCGGTTTCTCTTTCAATTTGGTATGAGATTATGATTTTTAAGTAACTCCTCCCCTACGCCTTTTAATGACTAAATCATGGATGGACCAATTAACAAAAGAAAAAAATGTGAAGGATGTTAGGGATAAATTTGGGTATAGGTAATATTTGTTCTTGAAATTTAAGATAAGTAATGTGTAGGAAATAAGTTCCTACAAGGCGCATAAAAATTTTAAACCGCAGCATACTAAAGTATGTGAGGATTTAAAATCTTTTATAGCAACGCCGTAGGAGCTTATTTCATGCACGTTACTAAATATGTAATTATTAAATAGTGTCTGTCCATAAAGTCAGTGTTTGAACCAGAATGTTCGAGTTCAAGGCTCCCGAAGTATCGCATTGGCGTCAAGTTAAGAACCCTTTTTTGGCTTAAAAGCCCCTGATTCTCAATAAAATGATTGGGACTAAAGTCCCCTATTTTGTGGTGTATCTATTTACCCCGACCTGAAGGTCAGGGCTAATAATTTTATTCAATTATAATCAATAGCCCCGACATTTATATCGGGGGTTTGAATGCCACATTTGATGCGGGCTTTAGCCCATAAATTCAATCCTTAACTTGACGCCAATGCGAAGTATCGGGACGAAGTATTAAAAAATCAGGAGTTTACTGATGTAAATGACTGTTTTTTAATACGAGAATAACGCAGAAATCGGACATTATGGACAAATACTAAATAGCAACTGAATTTTCAGCAAGTAACTCCGCTTGTTTCAAAACTGTATCTATTGCCTTTTGTTGTTTATCAGGTGGATAGCCGTATTTAGTCAAAGTTCGTTTTACCAATACCATCAACTTTGCTCTTGCACTTTCTCTTATTGTCCAGTCAATTGTTGCGTTGGCTCTGACTTTATCTGCAATTTCTTTGGATATTGTTCGCAGTATTTCATCACCTAATATTGCAACTGCACTATCATTGGTTTCAAGTGCATCGTAAAAAGCCATTTCGTCCTGGGTTAGACCTAATCTTTCAGCTTCACCATCGGATGCTTTTATTTCTTTAGCTATCCTGATTAATTCCTGAATGATTTCTGCGGTTGTAAGTAAATTGTTCTGATATTTTTTAATAGATGATTCAAGCATTTCAAGCAGTTTTTTACTCTTAACAAGATTTGTTCTGGCTCTTGATTTTATTTCATTGTTTAAAATCTTTTTTAGTAATTCAATTGCCAGATTTTTATGTTTCATTCCTTCCACTTCCAAAAGGAAATCATCTGATAAAATTGATAATCCTGAAATTTCCGGTTTGTCAATACCGGCAGCATCAAAAATGTCAATTACATTATCACTACTCAATGCTTCATCAACTATTTGTTTGATGGCTGTTTCTATGTCAAGGTTTGATTTGCCAGTGCCGGTTCCTTCAAACTTTACTAATCGTGCTTTTACAGCCTGAAAAAATGCAACATCGAGCAAATAAGGTTGTACTTCTTCTCTTGTAACACACAGCGAAAGTGCCTGACTCAATAAACTAACTTCACGTATAAATCTTTCTTTTCCTTCCTGTAAGCCTAAAATATGTTCTTCTGCCTGAAGAATAATTGACAATTTTTCCTTAGCATCAACTGAATAAAATCGTCTGTAATTAAATTTGTAGCTGTTGCTATAATATGATTCTGGCTCGGCAGCCAATAGGTCATTTCTTGTATTGCTGTTCTCATTAAACATTTGTTTTATTACTTCCATTTTTTCTAAGAAAGCATCTACGGCTTTTGAAATATTCTCAGCTGGATCACCTTTTCCACCTGCATCACCATAAAATGAAAGTGCCTTTTTTAAATCAGTAGCAATTCCCAAATAATTTACAATCAATCCTCCCGGCTTATCTTTGAAAACACGATTCACCCTTGCAATTGCCTGCATAAGCGAATGTCCTCGCATTGGCTTATCCACGTACATTGTGTTAAGACATGGAGCATCAAAACCTGTTAACCACATATCACGAACAATTACAATTTTCAATTTATCAGATGGGTCTTTCATTCGCTCCGATAAATCTTTTCTTTGCTGTTTTGTAGTATGATGTTTTGAAATTTCAGGCCCATCAGCACTATTGGTTGTCATTACAACTTTGATTTCACCCTGAGTTAAATCATCATTATGCCATTCTGGTCGTAATGCAATTATTTCTTTATAAATTTCAGCAGCAATTCTCCGGCTCATAGCAACAACCAGTGCTTTCCCTTCAAAAACTGTCTGGCGTTTTTCAAAATGTGTAACTATGTCTTTTGCTAAATTTTTTATTCTATCCTGATTTCCAACTATTGCTTCTAACTTCGACCACTTAGCTTTTGCTCTTTGTTTTTCTGTTAATTCTTCGTCTTGTTCTAATTCTTTATCAAACTCTTCAATTAATCGTTTCCCTTCTTCATCTAAATTTACTTTAGCTAAACGGCTTTCGTAATATATCTTAACGGTTGCACCATCGGTAACAGCATCTTTTATATCATAACGAGCAATATAATTGCCAAAAACTTGTGGAGTGTTTACGTCTGTTCCTTCAATAGGAGTTCCGGTAAAACCAATATAAGTTGCATTAGGTAATGCATCTCTCATGTATTTTGCAAAACCAAAAGCAATTCTTTTTCCTATTACTTCTTTTGTTTCCTTATCTTTTTCATCAGCTAATTTTGCTTCAAAACCATATTGTGTTCTGTGGGCTTCATCAGCTATTACAACAATATTTTTTCTATCAGAAAGCTGGTCGTAAACTGATTTGTTATCATCAGGCATGAATTTTTGAATGGTTGTAAAAACGATACCACCACTGGCAACTTTCAACAATTCTTTTAAATGTTCCCTGTTTTCGGCTTGTACCGGTTCCTGTCGTAACAATTGAACAGAAGAAGCGAAAGTATCAAATAACTGATCGTCTAAATCATTCCTGTCGGTAATAACAACGATGGTTGGGTTTTGCATGTCGGGCGATGTTATTAATTTACCCGAATAGAAAACCATACTTAAACTTTTGCCTGAGCCTTGCGTATGCCATACCACACCGCCTCGTTTATCACCATTTATTCCTGATGCAATTATTGAAGATTGCACTGCTTTATTTACAGCGTAGTATTGATGATATGCTGCTAATTTCTTTTCAGTAAAAATCTGTATTAATCCTGTTTTTGCATCTTCCTTTTTTGTTTTTTCAAACACAATGAAATTACGAATCAAATCCAACAGAATAGCTGGCTTTAACATCCCTTCAAACATTGTTTCTAACTGTGGTTTGAACCGTGAATTTTCTTTTAATCCATCAGATGTTTTCCAAGTCATAAATCGGTTTAAGTCTGCGGATATGCTTCCGGCTTTACATTCCAGACCATCAGAAATTATGCAAATAGAATTGTAAGTAAAAAGTGAAGGTATAATTGCTTTATAAGTTTGAATTTGTTTAAAGGCACTCAGAATGGTTGTGTTTTCATCAGTTGCATTTTTCAGTTCAATTACTACTAATGGAATGCCATTAACAAATAACAAAACATCCGGTCTTTTATTCTGATTATTTTCAATTATAGTACATTGGTTTACTACCAGAAATTCATTATTCGAGATATTCTCAAAATCAATTAAAGCAACCTCATGGCTTCTTTCGTAACCGTTTTGCTGATATGGAACTTTTACTTTCTCAACTAAAAGTTTGTGAAATTCCTCGTTGTTATGCAATAAAACCGGAGAATATATTCGTAAAACTTTTTGAATTGCAGTTTCCTGTGCATCTGCAGGAATATGAGGATTGATTTTAGAAATTGCTTTTCGCAAACGATTTGTTAAAATAATTTGACTAAAACTTTCTCTCTCACAATACAAACCTTCCGGTGAAATTTCTTTACCATTTGCATATTCCCATCCCTGCGATTGTAATATTTCAATTGCAGATTTTTCAATTATATCTTCGATGATGGGTTTACTCATTTCTTTTTCTTTTTTGGTGGATTGAGTTTTTTAACTGCTTTGTCAAAATCACTTTCAATTTCCTTACTCATTTTCAAATGATACTTGTCATATTCTTTTTCTGCTTTGTCTAATGCTAACTGGTGTGAAATTTTTCCTGCATGGTCTAAAATATTTCTGTCGTTAAGTTTTAAAAAGCCGTGCAGTTTTTCAATCCAATCTTTCATATACATCGGAATCCTTCGCATGGCTTGTCCTGTGGCAAAAATTAAATATTGCTCTACTAAATTATTGAGTGCTTCTAATTCGTTTTCCTTCAAATAATTTTTGGCGATGCCTACATCTTGCTTTCTTGGTTTTGTTCCTCTCCAATTGGTTAAGCCCATGTTGGGTCTGCTGCTGTCTGCCTGTTGAGCAATAATTTCTGCTGCTGTTTTTCCAGTGATTGCCCAGTGCATTTTATTTTGAACGGTTTGAAAAAACAAAATACTGTTTTCATCTGTCGGGTCGTAATCGGTGCTGGTAGCATAGATGTCGGTTATCTTCTGGTAGAAACGCCTTTCAGAAGTTCTGATGTCCTGAATGCGTTTCAGTAATTCTTCAAAATAATCAAAAGGAAGATCCGGATTTTTCAGCCGTTCATCATCCATCACAAAACCTTTTACAATATATTCTTTGATGTGCTGTGTAGCCCACTGACGGAAACGGGTTGCAACAGAGGACTTAATACGGTAGCCCACTGAAATGATTGCATCTAAGTTGTAGAATTTTTGATTCCGTTCCACCATTCGTCCACCTTCTTTTCCAACTTGTAAGAAATCCTTACAAGTTGCCGCTTCATTTAATTCACCCTCTTCAAAAATATTTTTGAGGTGAATGGTTATGTTTTGCGGTGTGGTTTGAAAAAGCTCCGCCATCAGTTTTTGTGTAAGCCAAACTGTTTCGTTTTCCAGACGAACCTCTAACTTGGTTTCGCCTTTTTCGGTGGTATAAATTATTATTTGAGAATTATTCTTCATTGTGATTTTAATTTTTCATACTGCTTTCTTATTATTATTGCTTCTCACTCCTGCGACTGTAAAATTTCAATCGCAGACTTTTCAATTATATCTTCGGTGATAGGTTTACTCACAACTATTTTATTTTAAAGGTGTTCGTGATTGTTTTGCAGTTCAAATTACTTTTTATTTATATGTGGGTTCATTTTTTTTACTACTTTGTCAAAATCGCTTTCAATTAATTTATCCTTAGCAATTCTATATTTCTCAAACTCGCTTTCGGCAAGTGTTAAAGCAACTTTGTGTGAAACTTTTCCCTGATGTTTTAACACTGATTCTTCATTAAATTGTAAGAACGCATCTAATTTTTATTTCCTGCGTTTTTCCTTCCATTGCACCGTGTTGAGTGGTATGTTCCAAAATGGAACTAACCACATCTTCCTTCAATTCTCCTGTTTCAAAAATATTTTTCAAGTGTTTGGTAACGGCTGGTCGCTGCACTCCAAACAAATCGGCAATTTTTTGTTGTGTAAGCCATATAGTTTCGTTTTGCAAATAGATTTCCACTTTTACATTACCGTTGGGAGTTGTGTAAAGTAAAATTTCAGTTGCAGATTTTTCTTTTATCTTTTTGGTGATGGATTTCATGATAAATCAACTGGTTTAAAAAATTGCCTACCTAAAGAGTATGGCACTAATCCATCATGCTGTAGTCTGCCTATTATTATTGCAGGATGAGTATTAAACTTTTTTGCAAATTCAATTACATCATCTTTAGAAATATTAAATATAAGTAAAATTTCACTTTGTTCTTCTTTTGTAAATGTCCATTTAATAGCAAACTCATCAGCTTCTTTTTCCTTTTGTTTATCTTTATCTGTATAATCAATATTTTCTAAGAAAATGTCTTTTTTACCATGTAATATGATGTGACCTGCTTCATGAAAAAACGTGAACCAAAAACTATCGTTTCGTTTATATCTTCCTGATAGCTGAATAAGCGGTGTGTCGTTCAGCCACCTTGTTGAGCCACAGATAGGAGCTTTTGGCAAACAAGGAGTATGTACTACTTTTACTCCAGCTTCAAGACAAATTCCCTGTAATTTCTGAAAAAAGTTAGAAGGATGTTTTGCCATAACAGATTTAATTTCTGGAAGTGCTTCTTTAAAAACTTTATCTGAATAATTTTTTGTAGTAAGTTCAGTTGCTTGCAATTCTCCTTTTCGCAACCATGCAGATATTGCATACGGTTCTTTGGTGTGAGCCAGTGAAATTCTGAAAGCAATTTTTAGTTGCTGTTTTAAATAATAATCTTCCCATGCTGAATGGTTGCTAATACTAAAAAATGCAAGTAGTTCTCCTGTTTTTTCGCGTAAAGATGTTTTTTGTGGCATCCAGCTTTTATTTATCATCTCAGCAAGGGGAAAAAGCTTTGCCCATTCCAATGATTCGGACAATGCCTCTTTACGTTTTTCACGGGCAATATATTCATCGTAGCTGTGCTGACTATTGAGCCAAAAATGCGCAGGTATTTTCAACACGCTTTCAAATTGCACTGCCATGTCGGGAGTAATAGAACTATTGCCTTTCATTATGGCAATAATTGTTTTTTCGGGTTTGCCTGTGCGAACAGCAAACTCCTTTGGTCCCATTTCCATTTCTTCTAATTTCTCAACAAGTGTTTCACACGGATGAGGAGTTGATTGAGGAAAATATTGATTCTGCTTAATCATAATAATTATTTTTCGTTTTAGTGGTAGTCAACTATTTCAATTATTTCGACTCCTTTTATTTCAAACCATAAGTATCTGCCCGAAGCATCGGTAGGAATTGGTTTTTCGTGTGGCTCAAAAATTAAACGGTAAGGTTGCACAAGGTCGCAAGCCCATTGTCCTTTTCGATTGCTTGTAAGTTCATGATAATTGCCCGGCATTATTTTTACGACTTGTAATGTTTCTGAATTAGCCAATTCCATTAAACGCTGCTTGATTTTTTTTGTCATGATTTGTCCATATTCTTTTAAAAGTTTACGGTCATCATTTACTATTTTTTCAAGTTTGTTATTTGCAAAAGTAATATTCACGGCAAAGATACGAATTTTTTAATTAACAGCAAGTGTAAGTCAAAAATAAATTTCAACATGTTTTTTAATAAATTAATTCCTCACCCTTACCTCCCCACTCATCAACTTTGGCAACAACGTGTCACGAAGTTGTGTAAGAGATTGGATTTGATTTGTATTTGATTTAATTTTTTGCCAGAACTTTTCCCCTGTTTGAACGAACTCATTTATTTTTTCTTTTGGAGAAATTAAAAACTCAATTCTTTTTAATGCTTCCTGATTTATTTTAGGTTGAACTGCACCTGTAACAATTCCCGAAATATTTGTTTGCTTTAAAAAAATATAAATGAAAAAATTTGAGAAGGGAAGAATAGATTGGAAAATATGTGTGTGGTTGTTTACCCAAAATTTTCCAGTGGGCATTTGCAAAATTGGAAATCCTTTCTCTGTTTGCACAGTGCCATCTTCTCCCATCAATATATATTCTCCTTCAAAAATGTATTGATTGATGTAATCCATAATTGTTGCAGCGCCATAGTAAGGATATAATTCTCCTGTTTTCATTTTTGCCCGCTCCATGCTTGAAACTGGAATTCTTTTGCTATCATAAATAGAAATCACATCACCCAACTTTGCAACCTCCCAACTTTCCTCTGCTTCTTCGACAAACCACTGCCTAAAAAGTGTTTCTGCAAGTTGTTCTAATGTTTTATTTTGGCGGTGTAGTAAATCTATTTTATCATCTAAGCTACTGAGGATGGAGGCGATTTGGATTTGTTCGTTGTATTCTGGTAATATCAAAAATAGATTGTCAAAACAACTTTTTGGAACTCGTTGCCTTCCTGATGTTCCCTCAAAATTACCTTCAGCAAATCCTCTGACTTCATCCCATCTTGATAAATAAAATACAAAATCATTATGTGAAATGCCTTCTTTTCCTCTAAAAACAAGAAATTCGGTAGAGCCAAAGCCTATACCATTTTCTAATCCTCTTACCTGACATATTTTGCCATTTTCCAAGCATGGTGTAATGCGTGCAAATAGGGTATCTCTTTCTTGAAATCTTGCACCACTTGACGTTTTTCTTTTTGCAGTTGAAAAGCAAAATTTATTTCCATCCTGTAAATCCTTCATTTCTACAAATGAATATTCTTCAATACCTTTAAGGCTTACCGTTGGGTTAATTGATACAAAATCAGAGAATTTATATTCTTTCCACTCACTCATTACATTTTTGTGTTTTTATTTTCACCATATAAATCAAGGGCATCAATAGCATCTGCCTCTGTACTGTCTTGGTATTCCCCATAATACCAATCGGCATCTGCTTTGGTTTTTATTTTTACAGGTTTCAATTTCAAAATATCGTTGTAGCCATCTTCATACCCTCTAATCACAATTTTTGTGTCGGGTGGCAGGGTTAGTAAATGTTGAATGAGTTCGTTTGCTGTCATTTATCAATACTTTTTCACATCAATAAATAATTTATCTAAATGGTCAAAGTCGCCATCGGTGGTCATAAAAGGAGCATCTAATAAATGAGCAGTAGCAGCAATCCATAAATCATTTTTGCCCATTGTTCTTGCTGAACCTTTTAAACGTTTCCCTGTTTTATCTGTTGCTTTTCTTTTGCTGAAGGCATCAATGCTAGTGTAAACCAAATGCAAATCTTCATTGGCAAAAGTTACATCTACAGCTATTATATTCTCTAAGAAGGCATCAATATCTTTTGTTCGGTCTGCATCCCAATTTCGTTGTTTGGCAAATGATTTTAATTCGCCCTTCGTAACAGATGAAATTACCAGTGTTGGTTGTACATCATAAGTGGCAAGGTCTTTCATTACTGCCTTTGCAATGGAATTATTCCTTAGTATGTGTAAAACAATTGAAGTATCTATTACTATGTATTTCATTAGTCAAGGTCTTTTAACATTTTTTGAAACTCATCATCACTCTCATTGCCGGGCCATTTTCCTATAATAGCGGTCAATGGATTTCTTGATTTACCTGCTTTTAACTGAAATGCAATTTGTTGCTGTGTATCCATTGCCAAAGGTTTTCTTGAAAAGAAAATATCCTTTTTTCCAGGCTCATAATATTCCTGAATTTCAATGAATGAAACTTGTCCATTGGGTTTATAATGTGCCATACCAGAAATCGTTAACTCCTTACCCATGTAATGCACAATACCATCAATCACAACATAATCTTTAGCAAAAGCATTTACAGCACCTTCATTAGTTATTAAAACCAATTTTGATTTTGAATATTTCATTTCATCCAATTTACCATTTATGATTACTTTGGTAGGTTCAGGAATACTATCTTCTAAATTTTCTATTTTTCTAAAATCTTTTAGTGTTACTTCTATTTCAGGTATTGAGTTCCTATTAGAGAAATAAAAAATTTCATTGTTGCTAATAAAATTTTTCTTGAACTTAAGTAATGTTTTTAGTAAAGGTTTATCTAAATTGTCTTTGTCTTCTTCTTCAATCAAGGCAGAACGGAAAGTTTGAATAACTAAAGCCATTGGAGTGAGTTTCAAAACTTCTCCAGTTGGTTTAAATAAATTCAACTGCAATACTTTGAGTGTTTTTTCAAAGTGTTCGCAATCTAATACCATTGAAGTGCCTTCATTTTTATTACCGTTCAAACTTTGCAACCTAATGGCTAATGCTTCTTTAATACTTTTGTCTGGTTTTATTTCACTAAAGCCTCTGATTTTTAGCATCAATGCTTTTGTTGCAATTTCTTTTGTGTTTTGGGTTATTTGATTTAAACGGTCAAACTCCAATAAACCGTTATCTTCTTTATCACCTCTTATTTTTATGTCGTAGTTCATTGTATTGAATTTTCAATTATTAAAATTTTTGCTAAATTAATTTTTATCCACTTATTCAAAATCATCTTCATTAAAGATAAGTAATCGCAATATTTATATTTACAAATTTAGTAACTTCTCCTAATTTATATTCTCTCCACTCGCTCATTTGTTTTCTTTATTATATCGTCAAATATTGGCTTAAATTCTTTACCGAAATTTATGTCTTTACCGTCTGTTTTATTCAATATATTTATTTCATTCTTTCTTAGTTCATAAATCAAGGCCTCTTCAAGGTTTTCGACTTTTTGTTGTACTTTCTTATACTCTTTATATGCTGAAGTGTTTTGATTGCTCTTAATAGTATCAGCTTTCATGTCAGAATAAGGCCATTTTTTAAACCCATCTATTGGATAATGGTGCATGGTTATTGAAATCTTATGAAATTCAGCATCTTTAATACCTTTAAGTCGCAATGCAAGCATCAACTGGTTTTGAGTTGAGTGTTTACTTAATTCTAGATGACCTGAAATCCTGTGAAAAGCTGCACGTGCCGAAGGATAAAAAGGATCACCGGTCATTCCAACATAAAACAATAGCTCATCTTTGTACTTTATTTCAAGCAAATAAATTGAAAAACCAGATACTAAAAAAGATCCCGAAATTTCTAATTTTTTATATTCCTTCCACTCACTCATTTCTTTTCCAAATTAAATCTTTCAATTCCTTGTTCAATATTATCTAATACAAAATTATAAACCGTATCAACTATATAATCAATTTCATCAGAAGTTAACTGTTCGTGGTACAATTTCTTAAAAAATGGTTGCTCATTGTTATTAGATAAATCAAAACCGTACCAATACTGTTCTCTTTTAAAATTCAATATAAAACTTACTCCAAATGTGTTTATCCCTCCTTTTCTAAATCCATTTAACCAACATGAAAATGACAAGGTTCTACCTTTATTAATAAAATCCTCATTTATCCATTCTTCTTTAAGTAAATTAAAATCTTGTATTTCTTTATTCAGACCTGACCACAAGTATTTATGTGAAACAAATAACTCATTAATTTCTTCCATCTTTTTTAAAAGCTTTTCATATAATGGGATTAAGCTTTTTTCAATTATTTCAAAAAGAATTTCAGTGGTTGCAGGTTGTTTTATTTCTGGGCTTTTTATCTGCGAAAGTTTTTCTTTTAAAGCATCGAATCGTTTTTGGGAAGGAGTTTTAAGTTCTTCGTATTCTTTACCTAGTTCAGCTTCCAGTTCTTCTATTGTAGGAATTTCACTTTTTATCTGTTTTGGCAAAGTATTTTCCAGTTTATAATCTGCAACTCCAATGGGTGATTCAATTCCTTTCAGGGAATATCTTACTACGGTTTCGTTTGGTGTTTTACATAAAAGCACACCAATTGTACGTTTATCGTTTTCTCCTTTATATTGTTCGTTAACAGTGTTCACATAAAAATTAAGTTTTCCTGCAAACTCTGGTTTAAAATCGCCCACTTTTAACTCAAATACCACAAAACAGTGCATGTTGTAGTTGTAAAACAATAAGTCGAGAAAATAATCATCGTCTTCAACTACAATGTTTTTTTGATTGCCAACATAAGCAAATCCCTTTCCTAATTCGAGCAAAAACTTTTTCAAATGCTGCATCAATCCTCTTTCCAATTCACGCTCTTTTATTGCTTCGCCAAATCCGAGAAAATCGAAAACGTAAGGATTCTTTAATGTCTGTTGTGCTAAATCGGATTGTAACTGTGGGAGTGTAGTTTTAAAGTTAGTGATAGCCTTTCCTTGCCTTACATAAAGGTTACTAGATATTTGTTCTGCCATAATACTATGACTCCAGCTATTTTCAACCCCTTTTTGCATATAAAACATTCGCTCATTCAAATTTTTTACCTTATCAAGCAATAACTGGTGATGGCTCCATGTCAATTGTGCAGACAGCGTCTGCACAATTATAAGTGGGTTATTCTCAGTGCTATCTATTTGTGCGGACACTATCTGCACAATTCCAAAACCTGGATATGCTTCAGCAAAAGCCCTCATATATTTAAGATTTCTAACTGATAATCCTTTGAAATCAGGAAACTCAATTTTTAAATCAATTGCTAAACGATCAATTACTTTTGCACCCCAACCCTCTTCTTTTTGTTGCTCAAGAATTATATTGCCTATATCCCAGTATAATTTCAACAACTCTACATTTACAACATTTGCTGCTTTATGACGTGCATACCGAATTTTCTCCTTAAGAGAATTTAAAATGGTTATATAATTATTTTGTGGCAGGCTCATACTGAATTTTATTTAAGTTATCCAGAATACGTTTATTCAATTCACCTTCTTCGGCAATTTGTTTTTCAAGCTCAGCCTTTAATGTATTAAACCGTTCTTCAAAATTAAAGTCATCTTCATCATCTGGCAAACCAACAAATCTGCCAGGTGTAACAACGTAGTTTAATGCTTTTACTTCTTCAATGGAAACTGTTTTGCAAAAGCCTTGAATGTCTTCGTATGCTGCATCACTTGTACGCCAGTTATGATATGTATTTGCAACATTATCAATATCTTCTTTGGTAAATTCAAGATTTTTCCTTGTCTTTAAAAATCCCAGATTTCGGGCATCAATAAAAAGAATTTCACGTTTGCGTTTTTGTTTACTACGTCTCAAAAACCAGAGACAAGCTGGAATTTGTGTATTCAGAAATAATTTAGATGGAAGATTTACAATGCAATCAATCAAATCATTTTCGATAAGTGCTTTTCTAATTTCGCCTTCGTTACTTGTTTTAGTAGTGAGTGAACCTTTTGCCAGAACAAAACCTGCCTGTCCGTTTGCAGCTGTGTGATAAAGGAAATGTTGTATCCATGCGTAGTTTGCATTTCCGGCAGGTGGAACACCATAAACCCAGCGAGCATCTTTTTGTAAAAGATCGCCACTCCAATCACTGTCGTTAAAAGGTGGATTGGCAATAATATAATCGGCTTTTAAGTCTTTATGTGCATCATTTAAAAAACTGCCCTCGTTATTCCATTTTACATTACTGCTGTCAATACCACGTATAGCTAAATTCATTTTTGCCAAACGCCAGGTTGTTTGATTGCTTTCTTGTCCGTAAATAGAAATACGATCGGCAGGATTCAACGAAAGTTTATTTCCGTTATTCTTTTTGTAGTGATCCTGATGATATTTTATAAATTTCTCGCTTTGTACAAACATGCCACCACTTCCACAGCAAGGGTCAAAGACTCTTCCTTCATAAGGCTCCAACATTTGCACTAATAATTTTACAACACTGCCAGGAGTATAGAATTGTCCGCCTTTTTTTCCTTCAGCTAAAGCAAACTCACCAAGAAAATATTCAAATACTCTACCAAGTAAATCTTTGCTTTGAGCTTCCTTAGTGCCAAGTGTTGCGGTACTAACTAAATCAACCAAACCGCCCAAACTCGCTTTGTCTAATTTTTCCTGTGCATATACTTTTGGTAAAACACCTTTTAGTGAACTGTTATCTTTTTCAATGGCATCCATTGCATCATCAATGTCTTTACCAATGGTCGGAAGTTTTGCTCTTCCCTGCAACCAAGACCAACGTGCTGAAGGTGGAACATAAAAAACTTTTTCAGCAGTGTATTCATTTTTGTCTTCTGGATCGGCTCCTTCACTTTTCTGTGAAGTAAGTTTCTGAAATAACTCATCAAATGCATCAGAAATATATTTCAAAAAAATTAATCCGAGTGCTACATGTTTGTATTCTGCTGCATCCATATTTTTACGGAGCTTATCAGCAGCTTTCCAGAGTTTTTTTTCTAAAGGTTCTTCCTGTTCAGTCTTTGTTTTCTTTGCCATATTAAAATACTTATGAAGCAAAGATAAAAAAAGTTTCTATATTTCATAAATTACTATTGTACAAACTCAATAATTCTTGAATATTCAACTTTGTTATTCAGATTTTTACAACTAACAACTTGTTCCAATTTCCTTCTCGAAAAAATCCACAACCATGGCTTATACCGTTCGTCTTTGTAAACTACCTGAATTAAGCTATCCCTGGATTCAATGCGAACCTTTTGTGTATCACCAATGGCAATGCCTTTTATTGTATAAAATTCATCATGATAATTGAAAACACGAACTGGAATAGTATCATAAATTAAACTATCTTTTAACGTTGTTATGATGTTTTTTTGCTGGTGAATTACCGTTTCAGAAAAATGCTCAACTCGCCTGGGATTAACTTTAAGGTTTTTTATTTCGTAAATTATTTCGGGATAAATATTTTGTAACTACTCAGCCTCTAAATATGGAATTTTTGCCACAGATTGCACAAATTTACGCAGATTTAAAACCACCAAAGGTGGTTTATTGGCGAAAATTGATTAAAAAAGATTTTATTTT
>Ga0209211_10003809_pt1 | contig 24137 bp, 29 predicted proteins | sample RifGroA2_FD_183992 | JGI IMG/M metagenome (GOLD analysis project Ga0209211, IMG submission 183992) | Groundwater microbial communities from Rifle, Colorado, USA - Groundwater A2 (SPAdes) (version 2) | ecosystem: Environmental > Aquatic > Deep subsurface > Groundwater | place: Rifle, Colorado...
CTTACAAACTCGGCAGTTATAACCTCGGGATAACTGCCATAAACTAGATACTCGGGGAGTTTCTTAATTAATTCATAGTTTGTGCCCACCACCGGTAATAATTCTTTTTGAGAAAAAGGGTATAAAGGAAGCGTGGTTTTTCGCCCTACCAACGGTTCGCCAATTTGGCCGCGCAGTTCAAAAGAAGAAGAACCGGTGGCCAAAACGCAAATACCGGGCAAATTGTCAACAATAATCTTGATATTAAGTCCAATGTTGGGAATTTTTTGGGCTTCGTCAATCACCAAAAGCTCGTTGGGGCCAATAAAATCCTTAAGCGGCTGAATATTTTGAGCAGAAAGCGCCTATTGAACCGAGAGTTCGTCACCAATGACACTTTTATATTTTAAAGTTGTAGTCTTTAAAAACTCTTTCACCAGAGTAGTTTTTCCTACCCGACGGGGACCCATTATAATCACGGCCTTGTTAGGTTTTAAATAGTCCTCTAATTTATAGGCTCTTTCAATCACCGCCTAATGATAGCTCTTTTTTTCGAGTTTATCAAGTACAAGTATATAAAGTACCTTAAATATGCCAATTTCCGGTAGTTAGAGTGCCCAGAATTGGAATTCCGAAGCTTTGATGCTCCACAAAAGCAAAATCCAGACCTAAATTGTCTTGTTTTTTTCTAATTCTAACAACTTAAAACCGCCGCGGTTTCCCAAGGTTGACCTGACGCCTTTGCTAGACCCTTAAGGTTTAACTGTAACCACCGTCCACCACGACGGTAGTCCCAGTTACATAACTTGAATCTTCTGACGCCAGAAATAAAGCTACTTTGGCAATTTCTTCCGGCTTTCCAAATCTTTTCAGCCAAATGCGAGCGCATTCTTTTTTCACAAAATCTTTTGGCAAATCTTTATTCATTTCCGTTTCAATCCAACCCGGAGCAATAGAATTAACCAAGATTTTTTGGGGAGCAAACTCTTGAGCCAAACCCTTGGTCATGGCGATAACTCCCACTTTAGATGCATCATAATCCATTGATTCCGGATGCATACTATAAATTCCGTTAGTCGAAGAAATGTTAATTATCCTTCCGTCTTCACTCATAAAAGGTACACAGTTTTTACATAATAAAAATGGACCAATGAGATTAACCGCCAAAGTTTTTTCCCATTGCTCAACCGTTTTTTCTCTAAATGGAACATCAAAAACGATGCCAGCATTGTTCACTAGGATGTCTATCCTCCCGAATACTTTGACTGCCTCTTTCACCATCAAACGAACCTGCTCTTCGTTTGAAAGGGTAATAGGTAATATCTAGCACTTCAAAGTGTTTGTTTTCTTCACAGGTACGGTAAAATCAGTTAATGAGATTTGTTTGTAAGAATTGTGGTGGTAAAAAACACTGGAAATTGGGTATTGGTGAATTAAGATGCAGGGTTTGTAAAAAGGATAAAAGTAGATTTTTGGTTAAGTATTTAAAGTTAAATGTTAAAAATTGGTCAGCCTTAATTGATTTGTTTTTGATTGGAGCAAACAGTCCTGTAATCTCCGAAAAACTTAATAAAAACATCAAAACCATAAGTAAAGCACTAAAAATATTAAGGATCATAATGGCAAAGGATGTGCCTGAAGTCTTTTCTGGCACGGTTGAAGTTGATGAAACTTATCTTGGAGGCCAAAAGAAAAACAAAAATAAAAAGCAGTTGAGAAAAGAGCTAGAAATTTTTGGCAAAGAAAGTAAATCCGGTTTTGGAACAACAAAGCAACCCGTATTTGGAATACTAGCCAGAAATGGTCAAGTTTGGGCCGAGCCTGTTCCTGATGTTGAAGCAAAAGATTTAATTCCACTAATCACAAGGCAGGTTAAAACAGGGGCTAAGGTTTGTTCAGACACATGGAGGGCCTACACCGGCCTTGCCAGTAAGGGATATGTTCATAGAACAGTGGAACATCGAGAAAAAGAATATGTCAGAGGCAAAAATCACATCAATGGTTTAGAGGGTTTTTGGGGTTACCTTAAAAGAAAACTTGCAAGTAAGGGTGGTATTAGAAGAAAATATCTGCCGCTGTTTCTTGGAGAGTATGTTTGGAGATATAATAATAAAAAACTAAATTTAAAACAAAAACGTAATAAACTTCTTAACTTTTTAACACAAATTTAGTGCTAGATAATGGATATTACCCTTTGAAACATCGGCCCGAATTGCCAAAGCTTTGCCCCCCCCCGTCACTTATTTCCTTAATAACGCCCTGAGCTTCATTTTCTGATTTGCTATAATTAACTATAGCGCTAGCGCCTTCCTCGGCAAAAAGTACGGCAATGGCCTTGCCAATTCCTCGGCTCGCGCCAGTGATCAAAGCCACTTTATTTTGGAGTTTCATAATTTTAATATTAACGGATAGATCATAAGAGAACAATTACAATGAATTAATAAACCTCCAAGCCTGCCTGTTCGCCCTCCTTAAACCCTCGGTCACTTTTATTTCCTTGACAAACCTTGCCGATCGAGCCTTTTTGTCAATTTTCTAATTTTCTTTTGCGTAATTCATCGTTTATTTTAATCTCCCATTCATACTCCAAAAAAATTCCTAAACAACCCATCGTTCTCTATTTCCGTAACCGTAAAGATCTTGACGTATTCGTTAATCCCCAGATAACTTCGCAAAAACTCAATTTCGTTCAAACAAGGATAGGCTTGAAGATAAACGCTTTTATGCAGGGGATAAAATCCCCAAGCGTTTAAATACTCAACAAAAATCTTTCTCTTTTGAGAAATATTTTCAGGCAAATCAAAGCTAATCAATCTCCAGCTTTCATCCCAAGAATTTGGTTTTTTGACACTCAATTCGTCAAGAGCAAACTTTAGTATTTTTTGTCTTCCCTGATTGGTAATTTTTACAACCTGCATACTACCTTCTGCCACTATTTCTACCAGCCTTTGCTTTTCTAATCTTTGTATTGTCCTTTTAAGGTAAGGAATATTAAACCTTTTCCAGGCTTGACTCTTTTTTTCATACTGATTCTTTAAAAATGGCTTTAGCGCCAAGGGAAGGTTTGGTATAGCTAAAGAGGCGGCCAAAAAAGCGCCGGCACCGACCAGTTTGAGCACCTCTTTGATTGGCGCGTATTTTCTTTCAAAGATTTCTTTATCAATCTGTTTGGCTAAAATTTTAGCCAGTTGATCAATCTTTTCTCCGTCAAAAAATAGCTTGTCTTCTTCCTTGGTTTCTTTGATCATCTTATTCTTGACATTCTATGTCGATCGGATTTCTTTGTCAAATTCAAAATTTAACCAGAAATAATTGATAAAAATCGGAAAAACCATATTTCGCTACCAGCGTTGGCTTACTAAACCCTAAAGACCTCGAGGGGCTTTTTGACTACGATATAATGTTTGAATGCATAAAGATTATTTTGAGTTTAAAGCCTTGATGCGGAAAAATCTTATCAGGAACTTTGGCGCTGATGTAATTTGTCCGTTTTGGGGTAACGAGAACTCAAAAATCGTCCATATCAGCCAAGCTCCATCAATGTCGGTCATCAAGAATCAAAGACCGTTCTCCGATAAAAGCGGTGAAAGGTTAAGAAATGTTTGGTATAAAATTTCTGACGAAGTATTCTATAACCCCGACAATTTCTACTTCACTGCCGTTGGAATGTATTTTCCGGGCAAAGATAAAAAGGGCGGCGACCTGAAACCCTCACTCGAATTTGCAAAAGAGTGGCTACCCAAAGAATTAACTTATCTTAAGCCTAGCCTCTTTTTGGTTATCGGCAGATTAGCTGCGGAGTTCTTTTTCCCAAGGCAAGTATTTCTAGATCTTGTATTCTCTGACCAGCAGATTAACGGAAAATTGGCGTTAGTTCTTCCTCACCCATCGCCACTGAATGTTAAATGGTTTAAAGATAATCCGATGTTCGAAAAAGAAAGAATGCCAATAATAAGAAAATACATCCACCAATCTTTAACAAGTAAATAGTCCAATAAATTTCCGAGGGCTAAAGCCTTCGGCAGTTTATAAATCAATCTGACGGCTTCCAATATTGTGTTTTTAATACCGAGACTACTTTTCCTTTCAGAGTCACGCTTTCTGTAAAATAGATAATGTCATACTTGGGATTCTCCGGCCTAAGATACAGATAAGGCGGCTTATCTTCTGAAATAAAACGTTTTATCGTAGACTCTCCGTCAACATCTGCCAAAACTATATCGCCGGAAACAAATTCTTTTTGGCTTTTGACCAGAACCATATCTCCTTCGTCAATACCGACATTTTGCATAGAGTCCCCAGTTATCTTAAGCAAAAATATCTCATCTTTTAATAGCACGACATCAGATGAAACCGTCTGCCACTGCCCAGAAATCTCAATTGCACCAATTGGAGAACCTACATGGGTTATGCCCAAAAATGGAACCATCGGAGGTTGCCCTAAGACCTTGTAACCGAGGGGTAGTATTGTTATGCTCCGCGCCTGAGACTCGTTACGTTTAATGAGCTCTTTATTCTCAAGCTTCGTCAATAGATCAATCACTAACTGATTAGAAGAAACATTTAGTTGCCCCCGCAATTCTTCAAAAGTCGGAGAATAACCAGTATTTATAATATACTTGTAAAGGTTTTCCAACAATTCCTTCTACCTTTTCGTGATAGAATAAACTATAACAATTCAAATGTATCCGATGTATCCGACTATTTAGTCAGATATCAAGAGGATAATTTTGAGGAATTACGAGGCATCCTGTTTTAACGGCAACTCAACCTTAAAAGTTGATCCTTCTCCCAACTTGCTTTCAACCCAAATTTTGCCTTGATGCATGTCAACAATGCTTTTAGCAATAGCCAAACCTAAGCCGTAACCGTCAGCTTGATCTTTACCCCGCGAGGCATCAGAGCGGTAAAAACGGTCAAAAATTTTTGGGATATCCTCATCTTTAATGCCGACCCCAAAATCCTGAACCGAAAAGAGGGCGGATTTTCCTATGACTTGAGTTTTTACAATCACCGCACTATCCTCGTTGCTATATTTAATTGTATTATCTAAAAGAATAGTAAATAACTCGACTTGGCTGTTATAGTTGGCTTCAAGCTCTATGTCTTCACCTTCAATTTTAACTGTTATCTTTCTTTCGCTCATTTTGGGCATGAGTTTCTCCTTGGCTTTTTCTAAAACCTCAATAAACCTGACCGGCTCAAATTCAGGCTTAAAATCTGCGCTCTGATATTTGGAGAGTACTAAAAGACTATTGGACAAAGATTGCATTTTATTTGTTTCCTCTAAATTGCTTTGTAAAAGTTTTCTGGCCGCGGCCAGATTTAATCCCTTGTCTCTTAAGGCTACTTCTACTTCTGTTTTAATGGCTGTTAGCGGAGTCCTTAGTTCATGCGAGGCATCGGCCACAAAACGTTTTTGTCCTCAATAGCTTTTTCTAATGGCTGCAAGCTTTTCCCCGCCAAAAAATACGCCGCCAGTCCGGCAACAGCCAATATTCCACCGTTAACCAATATCAAAGCTATGGCCATTCTTTGCTTGGTCTCCTCAAAAATTGGCTGGTCAAAATCCAGAGGCAACCTCCCTTCTCCAAAAAAGAAACCACTGCCGGAAACGCCAACTGATCCCGGGATAAAACGCATTAACCTCACTTCCATATTCCTATCAAGTTCCAAAGTTAAAATCCGATACATGGAAAAACTAAAAAAGAAGCTCACCAATGTCACGATCAAAAGATACCAAGCAGTCAGTTTTAAACGGGTTTTAAAAAATTCAGTCATTTTTATGAGTTTTGCACGAAAAAATCTGCGAACGAAGATTTCGTGCGAAACTCATGATTCTTCCTCTCCCAATTTATACCCTACACCATAAATTGTGTGAATTAAAGGCTTTTTGCGGGGGGATTCCTTATCTATTTTGCATCTTAAGTAACCAATATAAACCTCAACTGTGTTGGGGAAAATCTCACTGTCATAATCCCAAACATTATTAATAATTTGATCTTTGGTTAAAACTTGCTGCGGATGCCTCATCAAGTATTCAAGCAAAGCAAATTCCTTGCGCGATAATTTAATATCGCGAGCGCCAGATGCCTCTTTCTCTCCATGCGAGCGATTCAAAACACCACGGGCAAAAGCCCGTGTGTGGTTTATGTTCTCTCCGTTGCGCTTTACCTCATGCGAGAGCGTATCTAAAGTCAAATCACCCACTGTCAAAATAGTGCTTAAGCCCTGTTTTGGCCGCCTAGTTAAAGCCTTAACCCGAGCCAAAAGTTCCACAAAGGCAAACGGCTTAACTAAATAATCATCAGCCCCGGAGTTTAAACCTGCTACTTTATCGCCAAGCTCCCCTTTGGCGGTCAGCATTAAAATGGGGGTATAAATTTTGGCTTTTCTTAGCCTTTTGCAAACTTCCACGCCATCTATTTTAGGCAGCATCAAATCCAAAATTATGACATCAAAATCACCAGTTAGGGCAAAATCCGAACCCTCCTCTCCGTCATAGACCACGTCCACGGCGTAGGATTCCTGCTCTAACCCTTTTTTAAGGGAGTGGGCAATCTTTTGTTCGTCTTCAACCACTAAAACTTTCATTAACTCTAATTTTACTCCTAATTCTGTGAAAAAACTGAAGGTTTATCCGGAACGATTTTTTAAAGGAACTTTTCCGCCACCGAATTTCTCGTCGGCTGGATGGCTCGAACGGCGAGTTTCTTGACCCACCATATTTGCCTCATCTCCACGACGAACATCCCGTGGAGAACCAACTTGACTGGGACGGTAAACTACTGGTTGCTCAACTACCCACTCTTAAGGCTTTCCTTGTCGACCTCGCCCTTCGCGAGATTTGCTAGCATTTTTTTCTTGCTCTTCCAAAAGCCTGTCTGACCAACCTTCTGACGGTGAATTTAAAGCCATATTTTGATATTAAACCGCAAAAAACCACTTGTCAAATAGTCCTATAAGCTTGACAAAAGGGTTTATTTGTGCTTAAATTAAATAAACTGAATGTAAGAGGAGAAAGAAAATGCCCCTGAAGATTCGCCTGGGGTTTCTGTTGTTTGTGATTTTGTTTTCTGTTTTCGCGCCGGTCGACTTGCTGATCAAAAGCCAGGATGCTAATGAAAGCTCTAGCACGGCGCAACCCGTTGTCGTTATTATTCAATATATTGTTGTTGAAAATATTGTTTCTGAATCAAAGGCATCGGCAAGTGTGGGTGTTTCTGTTAATGAAAAACCGACCAAAAAACCGGTTAGTCCTTTACATCAACAAGTGATTGATCTGGCGGGAAAGCGGCGACTAAGTGAAAAAGAAATTGATGAAATTTTAATTACTGCTTCCTTGATTGAAAAAGAAGGCGGCAATTATTACAGCAAAAGCAATGTCTCCGCTGTTATTAAAAACCGCCTGGCCCAAAATATGCGGCTGCAGTTGGATCCAACGGTTCAGTACTCTTTGTGGCAAGGTAAAAGGTGGGATAGAATCAAAAGTAGCGACCGCAAAATTGATTCGCCTTATAATACATATAAATATAGCGGTTTGCCGCCGACAATGATCGCGGTGCCAAGCGCCGAATCAATCAAAGCGGCTTTAAATCCGGCCAAAACTGACTCTCTGTATTTTATCCATGACGATGCCGGCCAAATTCACCCGGCCAAAACTTTTGCCCAGCATCAGGAAAATATTCAAAAATATCTAAAATCCAAAAGCAGCTAGAGGGTATCAATTAATCAACTTGATAACCGCGGCTGCTTTTTTAATTGCCAATATCCCAAGTCGATAAACCCGAAGGGTCTAACGACCTCGACCCTTCGGGTTAAAATATTGTATGCTAAAGCATAATGAAGGAAGATTATCAAAACCCAAAAAGCAAATTAGGGAAAATGCCGAACAGACGGCTATCCTTAAAATTAACAACCACAATCTTTGCGTTTTTTCTAACCACCGCTATCGTTATTCTTAACCAGCTTTATCTAAAAACCCCTTGGTGGCTATCATACTTAATTGCCATTAATATCTCTTCCCTCTTCTTTTTTGTCATTGACAAAATTAACGCCGTGCAAAACAAATACCGCATCCCGGAAATTACTCTTTTAATTCTTTTGGCTTTAGGCGGGGACTTGGGGGCTCTAATTGGAATCTTTAAGGTTAGACACAAAACGCAATCGGACGACTTTTTAAAACCGGCTTTTTTGATTATCTTTATTCATTTGCTAATTTTCCTAACGATTGTTTACTGGAAAACAAAACAGTAAAATCTGAAAACTATGTTGGACTTGGTTTTATTCTTAAAAGCATCCTTTTTGGGCATTGTTCAGGGTCTGGGCGAGTTTTTACCTATTTCTTCAACCGGTCATTTAATTATTTTTGAAAAGCTTTTTGGGTTAGCAACAAATCAATTTGGCTTGAGTTTTGACGCTTTTTTGCATTTGGGAACTCTTTTGGCTTTGGTTTGGTTTTTTAGGAACGATCTTTATTCCCTAATCAAAGGAGTTATTCAAGAGATAAAAGTTCACCAGTTTGGAGCCAACCTAAAATTGGCTTTTCTTTTAATTATTGGCAGCATTCCAGCCGGGTTTTTGGGGTTACTTTTTGAAAGCAAAATTGAAACTACTTTTCGCGCGCCAAGTTTGGTAGCCTTTGCTTTAATTGGTTTTAGCGCCGTAATTTTTTTGACCGAAACGTTAGTCAAGACTTCCCGAACAGTCAGCAATCTTTCCCCTAACCGATCTTTTTTGATTGGTCTTTTCCAATCCTTGGCTTTAATTCCGGGAATCTCCCGTTCCGGCGCCTCAATTGTCGGCGGGCTTTTAACAGGACTAAACGAGATTGAGGCCGCCAGATTTTCTTTTTTGCTTTCTATTCCGGTAGTTTTCGGCGCGGGGTTAAAAAAAGTTTTGGAGATTAGCCTAAGTGGTGTATCTTTCGAACAAACTCTCTATTATTTAATAGGCCTTTTCTTCTCGTCGGTTACCGGCTTTTTGGCTATCAAATATTTTTTAAAGTTTTTAGAAAAACACGGTTTAGGCTGGTTTGTGGTTTATAGAGTGGGGTTTGGGGTTTTAGTACTTCTTCTAATTTTCCTGGGTAAGATCTAGAGATCTATTGATACACCTCGAAGGTGTAGGTAGAAAGTTACACCTTCGAGGTGTAGGTTACAATTTCGCGTGGTTGAGGGTTGGAGAAACCGCGGCGGTTTCTGAAGAACCTACTATTGACCCCGCTATAATTCAATCGCTTCCTTTTTATAATCATCTTCAGTAACGACAAAAACCTCGCCTGAGGCTAAGTTTTCCCCCGATGGGTCTGACCCAATTGTTTTCTCAAAAACATCGTAAAAATTCCGCTCGGGAAAATAGGGGTTGCTTTTTCTTTTAGGATGCAGAGACGAGCAGGCTCCGGGGAAAACAGAAACTGCCAAGTCACCGTTTGCGTTTACAGAAGTAGTCATGTCAATGTTAGCGTAGCTTTTATCTTTTCCCCGTATTTCAATATCAATGGCTGGCTGCCCACTCTGTTTAATTTCTTCTTTCAAAGCCTGCACCACCTCGTAAATATGACGCCACTTTCTACGATTTATTTGCTGATCTGAAGTCTCAGATGATTCCTCTACCTGAAATTGATGAAACATTTCAATAATGGCAGATTCGAATTGCTTATAACCGACAGGTGCTAACACTAATGTCCTAACGCATGAAAAAACCGCATCTCGTCTTGATGCCAAAACCTCGGGGGCGCCCTCATATTGTAAACCATGGTCCGGAAATTCATCCGGCGTTTTTATTCCCACTCTAATTGATTCCGGTAGTTCCTCTGGTGTCTCTGTGCGGTTCATTGGCTATTTTTGTTTTGTAGTTTTTGGAATACAACCTAGTAAAACCATATCTCAAAGCCTTAAAGTAAATTTGTAGGCTTATCGGTATATTATATCAAAAAACCTGCTGTTTTTTGATAAACTAGCAGGCGAATAAAAGATTTATTGATAACTACATCTTTTTAAAAATCAGCCTGACCAGGTTTTTGGGTTCTTCTCCGTCATTTTCAGAATCATAAAATCCATCGTCTCTGGCAATAAGTTCGAAGCCTTCTGAAAACATTGCTATAACTTCTTCGTGATCAAAGGCACAAACCACACCGTGATGGCCGCAAGGCAGATTCAACCCGAAAGGTTTAAAGCATCCAACCTTTCGGGTTTAGCCTTTTAGCCTTCTTCTTGCTATATTCAAAATACCCTAGTTTGCAATTTCCAAAAGGTATTTTGAATATATAACCAGCTAACGAGAGCTACAAACTCGAGTTAGATGGGTATACAATCTAACTGACCCGATTTATGCGCACTACCCATACCGTCCTATTACTTCTCACAATTTTCTTGATAACTGCTGCCGCCGGTTTTTTTCTGTTCAGGCAAACTCCTGCCCCACCAACTAAAAACGAAAGACTGCAGATAGCTGCTACTATTTTTCCTTTATACGATATCGCCAGAAATATCGGGGGTGTAAAAACTGATGTTTTTTTGATTCTGCCTCCCGGCGCCTCGCCGCATACTTTTGATCTTAAGCCTCAAGATGTTGCCAAAATCCAAAAGGCTGACCTTGTCCTAGCCATTGGTCACGGATTAGATGATTGGGTGACAAGCGCGCTTAATTCGCCCGATAAAAAAGTTGTCATTGACAAAGATATTGTTATAAAAAAACTAGAAGGCAAGGACGATCCGCACTACTGGTTAAGCGTCAAAAATGCAAAACAAATTGCTTTAAACATTTCGGAAATCTTAATCAGCCACGACCCCGACAATAAAAGTTACTATCTTCAAAATACAGTTTCTTATTTGGCGCAATTGGAATTACTGGAACAAGAATTAACTCTTCTCAATTTACAAATCCCCGATAAAAATAAGAGCCTTATCACCTTTCACGACGCCTGGTATTATTTCAGCGAAGAAAGGGGGCTTAACGTTGCGGCTTCGTTTGAACCCTTCCCGGGTAAATCTCCCAGCCCTAGCGATTTAAGCCAGTTTGAAAAAGCAGTTAAAGCCAGCGGTACTAAAGTAATTTATAGTGAACCTCAATTACCGGCTGATCTTTTGGGGCCGGTAGCCAAGGATTTGGGGGTTAAAATTGCGGTTTTGGATCCAACCGGCGGAATCAAAGACCGGGATTCGTATATTAATCTAATGAGATACAATATGCATGAGATAGAAAAAAATCAATAGAATAGTCTCAATTTTCAATTTACAATTTTCAATTTACAAATAAATCCCAATTTACAAATTTTCAATAAGTTTGGTCCTATTCAAGAGGTTTGAAAATTTATATTTTGAAAATTATTTGAAAATTGGTGCTTGAAAATTGAAAATTATTATTGGAATTACTCTCCATCAAAAATCTCACCGTTGACCTAGGCTATCCAAAGCCCGTCATTGAAAACATCTCTTTCTCCCTTAAACCCCACACCATCTCCGTGGTTATTGGCCCCAACGGCTGCGGAAAAACCGTGCTTTTCAAAACAATCTTGGGATTATTCCCTTATCGTGGAGAGATTAAGTTTTTAGACGAGCCTGTGGAAAAAAACTTGTCCCAAATCGGCTACTTAGCGCAAAGGTTTTCCTTTGATCATTCCTTACCGATTACCGCTTGGGAAACCGTCAGAAATTCACTGGCCAATTCTTCTTTTAAGAACTGGGAAAAAGATGAACTCACGCAAAAAGTTTTAAACAATGTCCAATCACAAAACTACCAGAATCAAAAACTGGCCACCCTTTCCGGCGGCCAACTCCAGCGCATACTTTTAGCCCGCAGCCTAATCAGAAATCCCAAGCTCTTAATTTTGGATGAACCGGAAACAGGTATTGACACCGAAGGGGAATATAAACTCTACGAATCATTAAAGCAGATGGCCGTGGAAAAAGAGGTGGCCATTATTCTCTCCACGCATGAAATTGATGTGGTTTATCATTTTGCTGATCAGGTTATTTGCTTAAACCGCGAACTGGTTTGTTTAGGAAAACCAAAAGAAGCCCTAACCGAGGAGGCTTTTAACCGGTTATACGGCCACCCGGTCAGTCTTTATGGCCATCATCACGGCCAAAAACACCATGGAGCAATTGGTTGAAATATTAGCCATCCCTTTTATGCAAAGAGCGCTTTTAGCCGGCGTAGTTGTTGCTCTGGTTTGTTCTTTGCTTGGGATTTTTAGCGTCATCAAACGAATGACTTTTTTTGGTGATGCCATTGGCCACGCCTCTTTAGCCGGCATTGCTTTTGGGGTTTTGGTTTCGGTTAATCCTTTGATCCCGGCTTTTGTTCTGGCGGTAATTTTAGGACTTTTGATTTATGAAATTAACCGCAAATTCAAAATTGCCAATGATGTAATTTTGGGCTTTTTCTTTTCTTTTTTAATGGCGGTTGGCGTAATTTTGATTAATATAACCCCAGGATATCAACCAGAGCTGATGGGGTTTTTATTTGGCAATATCTTGACTATTAGTCAAGAGGCGCTATATTTAATTGTAGCGGTGGGCGCCGTTATTATCATCTTAACCGAAGTTTATTTGGGAAAACTCATTGCCGTATCTTTTGATGAAGTTGAAGCCAAACTTTTGGGGATTCCAGTTGACCTTTTAAACCGACTCTTATTTGTGATGCTTTCTGCCGCGGTTATTATCAGCATTAAGCTGGTTGGCATTACTTTGGTCAATGGCCTTTTAATCATTCCAGCCGCAACAGCCCAGCTTGTTTCTAAATCCTTAAAACAGCTGTTCATTCTCTCCCCTATTCTTGCCGTCATTGCGGTCATTGTCGGTCTTTTATCTTCCTATTTTTTAGACATTGTCTCCGGCCCGGCCATTGTGGTGGTTTTGATGTTGCAGTGGGTTTTGGTTTTGGGATTAAAGCAGATATTTAATCGTATCTAGATTATTCCAAAGCTACCTGTTTCTTTTTCTCATCAAAAATTATCCTGAACTTCTTGAAAAAGACCTCACGACCCAAGAGATTAAAAGAAGAAAAATATTCACGGGAAAAAACGATGGGGCAAAGAAACTTGTTTTTGGCTATTTCAATTTCCACCTCGTGTCGATAACCTTTAATATGTCCGCCCACGCCGCCCAAAAAAACCTCTTTTCCGCTCTCAATAGACAGCCCCAAGTTTAAGGCCACTTCTGGCCTAAAAACAGAAACGGTCGCCCCAGAATCAATGAGCGCCGAAGAATCAAATCCTTTCTCCCCGGCATATAGATACAACGGAACAATGGGGAACGATAAACTTTTAGCATCTTCTCGATAGGGGAAAATCATCAGAGCTTTACCCATAGAACATATGGCCCCTCGTCTTTCCGAGGAACCAAAAAGGAAAACGGGGCCTTGCCAACCGGAAGCCTTCTCTCTTTTTCTTCTTCTCCAACATGACTAACTAAAGGAAAGATCTCATCCAAAGTCTCACCGACAGCGGTAACTCTATTTCTGACCGGATCAATCACCACCCATTGGCCGGCAAACTTAGCCATTTGTTTAACAGAAACATTAACTTTTTTCATATAAGAACCTTTCGCTTCGCTCAAGAACCTTGAAATTGAGCATAACCTAACGGTTATTCGCTCAATTATGAACTCATTATCTCAGGCCTCCCCTAGAAGTCAAACTTTTTTTACAAACCTTTTTTGCCAAACCGTTAAAAGCGGCGCGGCCACGCAAATAGAGGAATAAGTGCCTGTAATCATGCCCATCAAAAGCGCCACACTAAACCATTTTATTGTCTCCCCGCCCAAAAGAATTAAAGCCAGCAAAACCAAAATCACGGTTAACGAATTATTAAGCGAACGCACCAAGGTTTGATTAATGGCTAAATTAGTATTAGCGGCGATATCATTTTTGGGATTAAGTTTGGTTAATTCCCTAATTCGATCATAAGTAACCACCGTATCATGAACCGAAAAAGATAAAACCGTTAAAACCGCGGTTACAAAAAGCGTATCCACCTCCACCCCTAAAAATTTTCCCAATAAAGAAAACGCGCCCAAAATCACCAAACTATCATGAATTGTAGCAACAGTGGCGCAAACGCCAAAACTTTTTTCGCCAAATCGGAAGGTAATGTACAAAAGAATTAAAACCGAAGCCAAAACCACGCCAATCATAGTTTTAACTAAAAGTTCTTGGCCCAAACTTGGCCCAATAGATTCAAAGAGGCTTTCGCTAAATGCCCCAAAATGGTCTTTGAGCTTGGCTGATAAATCTTCTTTGGTCTTTTGGTCAAATTCCTGCGATTTGATGATAAAAGAATCACCCGAAGCAGAAACAACCGGATCTTTGATGGTTCGACTTTGCTCACCATCAACCCTGAGCGAAGTCGAAGGGTTGATTTTTTCTGCGGCTAAAAACTTTTGCAAAATCTGCTCTGGTTTGTCTTTTGAAGTTTTGTCGGGAACAATAGACTTTTCAAACTTAATCTCCCAAACCGTACCGCCGGTAAAATCCACTGAAGGCTTAAGACCAAAGAAGATCAATGAAATCAAACCCGGGATAATTACCAGAAAAGAAATCAAAAGATATAACCATTTATATTTTAGAAAATTAATCATAAGAATTATTTATAGAACACCCTCACCAATGTTCTCACTACCACAATTTGAGTAAACAGGCCCACAAATATCCCCAATCCCAAAGTCAGAGCAAATCCTCTAACCATGCCTGAAACATTTAAAAAACTCCAATTTAAGGGGTTAAACAAGATAAAAACGGTAATTAAGGTTGCCAAATTGGCATCCCTGATAGAACTCCACGCCCTGCCAAAGCCTAACTCCATGGCGGCTTTTAGGGGTCTACCCAGCCGCAGTTCTTCTTTTAACCTTTCAAAAATCAGGATATTGGAATCCAAAGCCATGCCAATTGACAATATAAATCCGGCAATGCCGGGGAGCGTTAAGGTGATGGGGACAAATTTGTAAATGGCCAAAGTAATAAGACTATAAATGATTAAAGCGAGAGTGGCCAAAATACCCAACCGGCCGTAATAAACAATCATAAAAAAGGCCAAAACCAGAAGGCCAAAAAGCCCGGCTCTAACGCTTTTATTGACCGATTCAGCACCCAAAGTTGGTCCAACTTCGCTTTGACGGATAACTTTAACCGGAACCGGGAGAGCGCCGGCGTTAAGCTGAATAGCTAGTTTATTAGCCTCCTCAACCGTAAATTGACCGGAGATAATTGCCTGGCCGCCGGAGATGGCTGTTTGCACTGTTGGCGCGGAAACTAAAATGTTGTCCAAATAAATGGCCAAGGGTTTGCCAATATTCCTTTTTGTAATTTCTTCAAACTTATTAGCGCCGGAAGAATTAAAGCTGATTTCCACTTGAGGCTCGCCGCTTGTGGAATTAAATGAAACCAAGGCTTTGGTTAAATCTTTGCCCGTTAAGTCCGTTGATTTAAAAGGTGCCGAAGCGTTGGCCGATTCGTCGGGCTCTCTAAATTCCAATTGCGCGGTTTGACCAATTAAAGCCAACGCGTCTTTAGTCTCTTTAAGTCCCGGCAACTCCACTATAATTCGATAATCGTTTGAAGTTTTAGAGGTGTAGATATTGGGTTCTGCTACTCCAAAAAGGTTTACTCTTCGCTCCATAACATTTTTAACTGATTCCAGTGCTTGTGTGCGGTCAGCTTCTTTAATTTTTGCCATATCAGCCTGCAATGTTACCTGCAAACCTCCTTGTAAATCTAAGCCCTGTTTGAATTCCAAAACCCGCTTAAATTTCATGCCCAAAAAATCAAAGTCCAAATTATAACCGCCAATCTCTTGGTCTATTTTAACCGAACCTTTTTCAAATTTTAACTGAACCTTTGGCAAAGCCACAAAAAAGGCCGCTAAACTGATTAAAATGATTAACCACAAAAGCCTAATTTCACGATTCATTAACAACGATTATATATCAAGGGCTTAAAAACCCGAAGGGATGAAAGCTCTCAACCCTTCGGGTTAAATCCTCACCCCAGCGTAAACCTCCAAGGTTTACCGAAGCCTCAACCACACAGAATTACGACGTACACCTCGAAGGTGTAACTTTTCACGCTGCACCTTTGGGGTGTCTCCATGCTTCTACCGCCCCATAGCGTTTGACAAAAGGAGGGATTTGTGGTATAATTCAAAAATAACTAAACAAAAGGGGGAAGTGAGACATGCTTTCAACACTCTTGGGGACGAGGGTATATTATCAAATCCCAATTATTGACGATGTTGGCACTCATAAAGAGTTGCAACCCTATATATTTAATTCTGGTTCTGGTTGGGTTCATACTTTTAGACCCCTAAGCGTGATAAAAATTTTAAAAAGTCACGGGGTAAAAATCGTAAATCCTAATACTAGCGCTGTCATTGATTACGAATCGTTAAATGGCGTTACAAAGGTTTTCTTACTACAGATGCAACTGACTGTTGACGGATTTACTCTTAACGGATTCGCTCCGGAAAATAATTTGGCCAAAGCTGCTTTTGACAAATTGTATCAGCAATATGCCTTACCCGGCGTGCAAGCTTTATACGACGCTGGCTATGATACTCCGACTAAGGTCGCTGACTTTTGGATGGAATGCTATCAATCTGTTGGCGAACTGGCTCAGAAATTGAAACTAGAATAAATCCTATTCTTCAGGCGGGCCCTCACGGCTCGCCTTCTTTTATCCATTGATTCCGCCAGATACTAATCTTTCTTCCTGAATTTTTTGGGCTAAAAAGATTTTCATTAAAGACTGATAGGGCACATCTTTTTTGTTGGCTAAAAGTTTAAGCGAACTAACCAATGATTGAGGGAGCCTAATGGTAATCGGCTTTGTAGATCTTTTGAGATTGGAAAAATCCAAACGAATAGGATTGCTAATATCAAAAAATTCTGCCGTTTCATGCTTTGACCAAAAATTATGTTCCTGCTTTTCATTTTTAAATTTAGGAATAGGTTTTAGTTGTCTTTTCATATATTTTCCTTTTCTTATCATCCTAAACAGGCAACCCTTTCTGCTTCAATGTTTTAAAACATTGGAGCGGAATAATATTTTGGCTAAAACGGTTTTTTAACCTCTTGATCCTCTAGCCAATGTTTCCTTTTTAAGACCAACCAATCACGACCTTTGCTGAACTCCAAAAAACGAAAGGCCTTGCCTATTTCGTGCCAAAACTTTTCAATCTTTTCGTCTTTTAAAATTTTGGCCACAACAATCTTGTAGTTTTTACCCAACTCCTTGTACCACAAACCTACTTTAGTAACTGTGGCCGAACTGACCTTTAGGACATTACTGATTGTTCGGTAATCAAAGCCTTTGGCGATCATCACCGCAATTGACAAACGTTTGGCAAGCATTGTTCTTTCGGTTGGAGATAGAAAATCGCTGAAAAAGCCCTCCACCGCTTCTTTGGTTTTTAATTCGGCAATGGAATCAAAAAAGATTTCCAAAATACGTTCCTTTACTTTTTGATTTAAAGGGATTTTTGAAACTTGAGCCATGGGATTAGAATACTCCTGCTTTAATGTTTTAAAACATTAAAGCGTATGTCAAGGAGCAATTATTTATCGCGGGTTTTATGATCCGATGATTCGATCTATCAGATTCCTGAAGAAAATCAACCCCACTTATTTATTTCTTCCTCATCCCCGGCCAAAACCACCTGCGGCTGAAGTAATATTCCTTCAATAAAGGGGTCGCGGCGCTTTTTTCTAAAGGCAAACTCGTCCTCGGTCATGACCGTGTAGTTTACTTCCTTATCCGCTTTTTTCTCATAGCTTGCTATAATTGACTTAAGTGTCTCCTGATTAAACCGACCAACCAAAAGTAGGTCAATCTCGTTTTTCTTGGACTGGCGGCCCATTAAATAGGGAATGCTTAAAACCGCAAATTTGACGCGGCCCAAAAGGGCAAAATTCTCCGTGACCACGCCGCCCAAGCCCACGGTCTTTCCCATCATGCGCAAGAGTTCGGGGTAAAACAAAAAGTCCTTTTTTAATCCGTAATACAAACGATTGGCCCGTTTTTCCTTTTTTAAAAGGCCAATCTGATTGAGTCTTTTTAGCTCGCGGCGAACGGCGTTTATCTGTTCTTTAATCTCGCGGCCTAAACGGCGGACATAAATTGTTTCCGCAGGATGTGAAAAGAACAAGCGCAATATTTCTACCCGAACCTTAGAGGAAAAAAGATAAAGTAATTCCTTTTCCATTCTTGCTAAGAGAGTGCAAAGATCAAAGTGCAAAAATCAAAGCCACAGTTCAAAGTTCAAAACTAACTTTAGCTTTTAACTTTTAACTTGGTTTTGCACTTTGCCTTTTGCACTTTGCGCTCTCAACGATAAGAAACCGGTGAATCCTTTGGAACTATTTCAATCCAGGTTTGGCCCCTATTAAATTTGATTTCGTTAGCGTCCAAATCCAAATACTGCGTACGGGCCGTGCGGCTGTCTTTTTGCCAAGTTCCCTCAATTACTCTGCCATCCCTAAAAACCAAAACCTTACCTGTGCCAATAGTCGTATAGTTGATGTGGTGCTTTTCGTCGTTGACGATAGTCTGGGCCTCGTATTGCACCACCACATTTTTGGCCTTGAGTTGTTCTTTGGTATTGTCATCAGTCTGTTTTTTGCCGCCTTGTTCTCTTAAGTAAACGTTATTAGCTTGATCATAAGCCCATTTTACCTGATAACCATTATCTCCCCAGCCGCCCCACTGAAAACTAATCTCATACAAAGCCGGCCGATTGGCCAAAACCAAATCGTCTTTAAACAGCCACTTTTCCAAGCTCACTGGCCCTACCCAATTTAACCGTTCTGCCGCTCCTTTCCACAAAAGATCGGTTGAGGTGTAGGCGTCATGCGGCGCAACATGCAATGAATCGTCCCGCCAAAAATTACCCGCTAAAGCAATGCCCACCGATTTTAATGAAAGTTTTTGAATTAAATCCAAGGCGCTAATCGACGGATCGACCCCCGGACCACCTGAACCTCCAATGTGCATAAAAATTGGATCGTCATATTCTCCCAACCAATCCAAAAAATAACTGCGGATTGATCTGACCGGCCCAACTTTGGGAGACGACCCGCGATAATACAAAGCCAGAAAGCGCGATATTCCGCCTTCAGCCAAAGACTCATAAACCACATCAGCCTGCGATAAGCCGTTTTGCGGCCGGCTATCCTGATGATTATCAATCATCACTCCCAAGACTCTTCTCTTTTGCATCTCTAACATTTGCGTTTTAGTAACTAAAACTCCGTCTAAAGGCGAAACTTCTGTTTTGGCTTCTTCTGAAGGAGTTGGCGTTGCTACCTGCTTTGGCGCCGAAATTTCATGTTTGGAGAGATCTTCAACCTGACCACCGTTACTATTATTAATTGTAGTATTACGGCGCATCATGAAAAACAGACTAATAATCATCAACAATAAAATAACTGCCGCAATCGCAATAATGACCGCCGCCTTGCGATGCTTGCTGAACCACAAAAACACACTCTCTTTGAAGAGAATTAATCGGTTATTAGTTGGAATTTCGGAACTCATGGGTTTTGAGCTTTTTTGATGGCTTCCTTCTCTTCGGTTGACAACGGATAGTCTAATTCTTTGCCTTCTTTTACCGGTTTGCAGTATATCCGCGTTCTCTCCCTTCCATGCATCGAGCTTATCACCACGCCGTTATTATTGCCATCCAAAAGCGCCACCACAAAACTTTGGTCTCCACCAGTATCATCAAAAGGGTTAAAGCGCATTGTCCCAACTTTCTGGATATGAAAAGGCGTAGATTTTTCCAGGCTTTCCACTCTTTTTTGTAACTCGGAAAAATCAACTTTTAACTCACCCATTTTACTCATTTGCTCGGAAAGAACGCTTTTTAAATCATCTTTTTTGCCGACGCCAAAAAGAATCTTAACAAAGATAAAAGTCTTTAAGACAAAAAAGGAAAGGGCTAAAAGATAAAAGACTACCATGCCCAAAATTAAAATCTGTGGCCACGAAGACGGCAAAAAAGATAGCTGGCCTAAAAAATTTGGCAGAGTCAACATTGAGTAATTTTATTATACAATCAATAAAACTCAAAGTGCAAATCTCAAAGCTCAAAAGTGAGGCTCAAAAAGCCTCGCGCCCGATGGGCGGGCACAGTTCAAAACTTAAAACTTAAGAAGCATCATTGCATTGCTAAACCGTTAAATGGTTGAATTGTCAGCTTTGAGTAATTTCACTATACAATTAAGACTAAGTTTGTCAAATTGAAAATTGCAGGTTAAAATAAAAAAATATGGAACAAGATTTTCTCGTTACCGATCTTAAGAAAACCTTTCTTATCACCGCCCTTTCATTGCTTCTTCTCATTACCATCAAACTTCTCTCTTAAAGCGGGATCAGCTCGCCTATGGCCAAAAAGCGCTGGGTACCGAAGCCCGGCGGATCACAAGTCATCAAAGTAATCAAGCTCTTACCAATGGGCTGGTTTAAAACCGTATAATCCGAAGGTTTTACTACTCTTGTTTCAATAATCTGATAATAATAATCGCGGTTATTATAATTTAAAATCACCTCATCGCCTTTTTTGATATTGAGTAAATAGGTAAAAATCCCCTCATACTGGCCATGATTAAAAATGGGCAAAGTGGAATGACCAAATAAAAATACACTCCCCTCCTGCCCCGGCAAAGCGGTCCCGCTAAAATGGGCCACTGCTTCTTTAAGGATTGGCAAATAGGCATCCTTATTAGCTCCATCCACATTAGTTCTAACCTTTATTTTGTCTAAATTTAACGAAGGAATAGTTAAGGAAAATTCGCTAGGGACCGCAGGATCAACGGCTTTTAACCCCAAAATTCCTTTTTGGCTTTGTAGATCGCTCTCCTTAATTGATAAGCCAGGGTCAGACTGACCAACCCTAAAACTGTTGAGCAAGTCGCCAAAACTGAAAGAAGATGTGTTAGGCGTTGTTCCTGCCGCCAAAGAAGCGCCGGTTGAATTGTTCTGCGTGACGCCTAAAACCTCTAAGCTATTCATTCTTTGCCGCAAATCCAAAACCTCTTTTTGGTAGCCAACAAAAACCCACAGAATATAAAACAAAATCAAAGCGCCGGAAAAAATCATTCCCCGGCCTAAAAGATTAAGAGGCGATTTAGCAACGGAGTTTTCCCCTTCTTTGACAAAGTCAAAAAAACTCTTTTGAGGCTGTTGTTTAACGTAAAAGTCTAAAGGCATGATCGGAAAATTCAAATGACAAAATTCAAACATCAATTCAAATTCAAATGTTTTAAAATTTGAATTTTGAGTTTGAATTGTTTAGCTTTGAGCATTTGCAAAAAGCGCAAGCTTTGCTTATTTGTTATTTGAATTTTGAGTTTCTCTCTCTATAATAGTCTCACCAGCTAATTTTTCCAAAAAATGCCCACGAGAATCCCAGTTTTTTTACTACTGTTTTTTCTAGTTCTCCTGAACGCTCGTCCGGCTCAGGCAGCACAGGGATCGTTAACACTAATACCCGCAAGCGGAACTGTTCTCACCAATCAAACTTTTAATATGGAAATAAGAGTTAACACAGGCGGAGAAACAGTTAATACTGTTACGGCCAATCTTTCCTACCCAATTGACAAAATTAAGGTTACAAAAGTTGATACTACTAACTCGTTTGTCACCATTTGGTTTGAAAACAGTATTGCGCAAAGCCTGGGAAAAGTAAAACTCACCGGTTCTATCTCTTCACCCGGAACCTCTGGTTCCAATCTTCTTTTAGCTACTCTGACATTGCAAGCGCTGGCCGTAACAACAACAGGCAACCCAGCCAATGTCAGCTTTGATAACACTTCGGCCATTTATCGAAATAGCGACAACACCAATATTTTATCTTCCAGCATCGGCGCACAATTCACGATTACATCATCCGGTACCAGCACCCTGACACCGGTTCCCTCAATCTCTCAAACCACGCCAACCCCATCTCCTTCTCCTACTATTCTCCCAGTGGGACTGCCTGATGTTGGCGAGAATTCGCCAACGATTATCCTTTTAATCTTAGGATTTCTGCTAATTATTGGCGGATTATTCTTAACCTTAAAGGTCTAGACGCTAGACCTTTAAGGTTTAACGTAAGAATTTTTGTTCATCAGCGCAGGAATCTATCTAGCTAAAGTATCGTAACCGTCTTAAAAAGGTAACTTGGCCGGCGGAGTAAACGTAGTATCTTTAGCCCCTTCTTTGATTATGCCCAAAACATCGCTCTCCAATTTGGGATTTAAGGATTTGGTTGTTCCGGCTGAAACAGTTATCATCTGTTGCTTAAAATAAACCTCCAGCCCCAGCCCCAAGAGTATAAAACCAAAAGTAATAATCATTAAAGCCAAAGATGTATTTTTTCTTTGTTCCATAACGTTAACCTTAATGCCTAGACCTTTAAGGTTTGTCTACTGCCTCAAACCAAAACGCCCGCCCCGACAAAAGCACCTCCAGAGAATCACCCTTAGCTTCCTTATTAAAATCAAAATTATCAACAGTCAAAAGGCGCGGCAGTTTTTCTAAGTCGCCAAAAAATTTGCGCAAAGGCAGATAGCCCCCCCTTACCCTAACGGTAAACGGAAAACTTGAGGCACCGCTGCCACTTTGCGTTAATTTGCTTTGCGGATCAAAGGATCTGCCAGCTGTGGTGCTGGTTCTAGGCTCTTGATAAAAAGACTCCACTAAATTAACGCTATCTGCTGCAGCCAAAGAAGACACGCCGTTTAAAAAATCCAAAATCAAAGACTTTGATGGCAGGGCGTTATCTAAGATCGTCAAATCGCCCAAAACCCGGTCATAGTTATTTTCTGCCTGGGATAAAGAAGCAAGTTTTTGGTCTAAATTCTGGTTTAATCTTTGCGCCTCAACCAAATTTTGTTGTAGTTTAAAAGCCGAAGAAATTGTCGGGCCCGTTACTAAACCCAAAAGTAAGACCAAAAGAAAGACAACCAAAAAGAACTCAAAAAAAGCTTGCTGCTTTTCGGTTTTAAGATAGCGAGTGGCAAAACTTCCAAAAAAATTTAGCATATCAAGAACCCAACCCTAGTATAGGCGTGGGGGTAGGCATTAAACTCAAATGAGCCTGTAAAGAAAAGGTAATCTCCTGCGTCTTTTCATCACGGCCTAAAGATAAAATTGTCATATTGGAGAATCTGCTATCACCCCTGATAATATCAATTAACTGGGCCACCGCCGCGTAATTCAGCGCCCCACCCGAAATAATCAAATTGCCATCGGTTGAGAGGGCCAGCCGGGTTAAGGATAAATCCTGCGGAATTTTTTCCTCTATAAATGATAATAGCGGTAATCGCTTTTCAATGGTTTGGTAAGATGCAGATAAAACAGTCAGCCTTTTTTGGGCCGTTAAAAAGTCTTTCTCAAAAGTCAAGTTTTTTTGGATTTGAGCGTTTTTGGCATCAACCTCTTGATTAACTTTAATCAAATCCGCGTTAAGTTTGAAACTAAAAACAAAAACCACTGCCAAAAATACGTCCATAGCAACCAAGCCTACTTTGGCCGTTTTAAGAGCCCTAGAAAAGAATTTGTTAACCGGTTCTTCCTTGATTTCTTCTTTGGGAATAAGGTTGATTTCAGTTTCCAAAATTTTGCTTTTTTCCATACTTCCTCCATTTAAGATCAAAAACAGCCTTTCGTCAAACTGCATAATTTTCATTAAATCTGTATTGCAGACTTTCGGCAATCTGCTTTAAATCAATAATATCCTGACCTTCCAAATCCGCAATGGTGCGGCCGACTTTTAAGACTTTATGATATGAACGCATGGATAAATTAAATTTTAAAAAGGCGTTCTCTAAAAGTTTTTCCGCCTCTGGCATCAAGGGGCAAAAGAATTTAATCTGCTTGGCAGAAATTTCGCTATTTGTCAAAAAACCAAAATTTTTAAAACGGTTGGTCTGAATTTGACGGGCTTTTTCAATACGCTGCCGGATATTCTTTGAACCTTCGGAAACAATATTTTGATCAAAAACTTTTTCCCGTTCTACCTCACCTACTTCCAAATGCAAATCAATTCTATCCAGAATAGGACCGGACAGTCTTTTTTGGTATTGCTCTCTTTGATGCGGACTGCATTGACACATTTTCTTTTTACTTCCCCAAAAGCCACAGGGGCAGGGATTAGCTGCCGCTACCAACATAAAACG
>Ga0209211_10003810_pt1 | contig 24132 bp, 19 predicted proteins | sample RifGroA2_FD_183992 | JGI IMG/M metagenome (GOLD analysis project Ga0209211, IMG submission 183992) | Groundwater microbial communities from Rifle, Colorado, USA - Groundwater A2 (SPAdes) (version 2) | ecosystem: Environmental > Aquatic > Deep subsurface > Groundwater | place: Rifle, Colorado...
AGCGAAGTGGTGGAGGAATAATACCAGCGCTTCCCGTCGTAAACGCGGATGAAGGCCCCGGCCGTATCCCGCTCGCGCATTTCGCGCAGCTCGCCTTTCAAGTACTGCACCAAAGTGGCGCGCACTTTCTCTACGCGCACGTCGCTGTACAAGCCTTCCGGGAATTTATACATGGAGTTCCTCCGCTGCCGGCAAATTCTTTGCTTAGTTAAATTTTAATAAATTAAAAGCGGCAACACGGAGAATAGTCTCCAAAAGGGCCGGCAACAATGCGCCGGCCGCTGTTTTTCGCGTTTTTCGGAATCCTTTGTATAATATCTCCAGTTCAACTTCCGGGGGTAACCACATGCCGCAGGACGACACACTCAAAAGACTAGGCCGGGTGCTTAGCCTTATTACCAAGCTCAATAATGGCAGCATAGAGATCAACAAAGTCATGGAAGAGTTTGATGTGAGCAAACGCGCCATACAGCGCGACCTGGCCATTATGAAGAAGGCTGGTCTTTACACGACTTTGATAGGCAAAGGCCAATACACTTTTGAAGAAGGGGTAAGCTTCACTGACCGCCCGCTTACAAACGAGCAGTACAATGTTCTTAACGCCATGGCCGCTTTCGCCAAGAACGCCGGCGGTGGGATGTTCGATTCTTTCGAAAAACTTTTCAGGCATATAACGGCCTATAGTCCTTTTGATACCTTCATTATGCCGGTAATGCCGCGGATCCTGGCCGACACTATTCCCCATATAAAGGAAATCGAAGCCGCCATAGAAAACAACACCGAACTGGAAATAGAATACCAGGGCCCGGACGGCAAAGAACCCGTTAAGCACCATATTTGCCCGCTAAAAGTCCTTGTGGCCGACGGTTTCGCCTATATCTTCAGCGCCTACAAAACCCGGCCGGGAATTTTCCCCAAGTACAGAATAGACCGCATAAAAAGCCTGACTACGCTGGATGGACACAACTTCAGCGAACCCGAAGGGATGCAGGAAGCCCTGTGTAAAGCCCGCAGCATCTGGGGCGCTATGCCGGAAAAAGACCGAAAAATAAAGGTCAAGCTTAAAGTAGAAGACTGGGCACGCGATTATTTTATGCGCCATGAACTGGTAGGCGGCCAAAGCGTAAAGAAGCAGAAAGACGGCAGCATCATCTTTGAAGCCAAGATCTGCCAGCTGCCTGAAATGGTCCCGCATATCCTGCGCTGGATGCCCAATGTAACCGTAATCGCCCCTAAAGAGCTTAAAGCGGAAGTGCTCAAGCGGGTGAAAGAGTTTACGAAGAAGCAGAAGTAAAACCGCCGCGGGGAAAGGCGGCCGCCGCTAAAGCCGGCCGCCTTTTTACCCCCGGCTGCAAAATTTAGCAGTCGTTTTCCTGTTTTCCTCAGTAAAAACTAGAAAAACCCAGCAGACCGCAGCGACAAAGGCTTGTCGCGGCGGAATTATCGTCGCATGTCAGCCCCTTGTCACAAAGGGGTTGTAAACTATTTACACACCAACCGGAGGCAACTTATGAAAAAAATCGAGCTCTTCAAAACCAACCAGGAGTACCTCGCCGAATTCTTCTCGGTCGCGGGAGCGCAAAAACGCAATTCCTGGGAGCCGCCGGAACCGCCGGCGCCAGCCTCAAAAAAAGCCGCGCCTAAGCCGGCCAAGGTCATACCTAAAGAGGAAGTTCTAAAGAATTTCCAGCTTAAAACAAAACGTTCCCTTAAAGCCGGCGTCGACCTCCCGCTTGAGAAGCTCGCAAAAAAACATAAGCTGTCCTTCCCGGAAAAATGCATACTCGCCTATTTCGCCGGCAGTGAACTTTACCGCAGCCGCCCGGAGCTGAGCGGCATGATAGGCCGCTTTGAAAACAAAGGGATAGCCCCGGCCTTCGAAACAGCGAAACTCCTTGGCTCTGACAGCAAGCTGATAAAGAGAAAGCTTATCGCGCTAAACCCTCTAAGCAGGGGCCTCTACGGGGATGAACTAGCCCTGCCGAGCAGGATCTTCACCCTGATAACAGGGGTCCGAATGCTCAACTATGAAAAATCAAAACATCAGCCCCGGGTTAAAGGGGCAGGAGCCCCCTCCAAGATCTACGAGGCCTTAGAGGAATATGTGGTCGGCCAGGAGGAAGCTAAAAAGACCGTCTCCGCCGGGGTCTTCCTGCATCTCAAGCGCACCGAGCTAAACAAGAGGCGCGAGAAGTCGGACAAGATCTCAAAGAGCAATATCCTTATAATCGGGCCCACCGGCTCAGGCAAAACGCATATCTGCCGCACGCTCTCGAATGCGCTCAACCTGCCTTTCCATATAGCCGACGCCACCCAATACACCGAAACCGGCTATGTGGGCCGCACGGTAGAAGAGATGCTGCTGGACCTGCATAAAGGCAAAAACCTGAGCCCTTCGGCCCATGGGATAATCTACATAGACGAAATAGACAAAATAGCGGCCCAAAACCCCGGGGACGGGCATTACGGGGCCAACCGCGATGTCAGCGGAAAAAGCGTACAGGAGGAACTGCTTAAACTGCTGGAAGGCGCGGAGATTACCTGCGAAAGGCAGCGCGGAATGGGCCTCCAGAAGACCATAGACGCCAGTAATATCCTCTTCATCGCCGGCGGCGCTTTCCAGGGCCTGGAGGAAATAGTAAGCGAGCGCCTTAAAAAAAAGGGCATAGGCTTCAGGGGCGCTTCAGCAGAAGACAAGCCCAATACGGACTCGCTGCTCCGGCAGGTCCTGACCGAAGACCTGATAGCCTACGGCTTCATGCCGGAGTTCATCGGCCGCTTCCCGGTCATAGCGGTGCTCGATAAACTCACCAAGGCGGACCTGGTGAACATAATAACCGGAACAAGAAACTCCATCCTCAGCCAGTACAAAGCCGTAATAGAGGAATCAGGGCTTGATATAAATATCCCGCCCGACATGCCGGAGATAGTGGCCGAGGCCGCCCTTAAACGGAACCTGGGCGCCCGGGCCATAAAGGGAATAATGGAAAAATGGCTGATGGACGAGATCTTTAAGAAGACCGGGTCAAGACCGGCTCCGGCCGCGGAAGGGCCTGAGAAAATGAAGAAAACCATAGGGGATTAGCCCCTGCGACACAACCTTGTCGGACCGTACGTGTAAACTATAGAAGAGGTACCCATATGAAAGAAATCAAAACAGACAAAGAACTTTTGGCCGAAGTTATCTCTTGGGGAGAAAAGGTCGTATCTTCGGCGGGCAACCGTTACTCCAGGACCAAGCCGGACCTGGAGTCCATACAGCGCATACGCGACGCCTACGCAGCCCTGCGCGCGGCTATCAAGGACGCGGAAAAGGCCGGGGCGAAGTTCTACTCAGAAAAATTAATAAAGGACGCCGGGCTCGGAACCCCTGAGATACAGATCTTTTATATCTGCCTCTATTACCAGCTGGTAGAGCGCACCAGCCCCTCGGTGCAGAACATCATAAGGTCCATTTCCGATATCAACGACCTGCCGGCCTCCGCCGCGGCGGCGATCTTCCAGGCAGACACCCCGCTTTTTAAAGGGAAGCTTCTTAACGCTAACGGTAAATATTTTCCGACGAATGTGGACGTGTTCGGCTACTACCTCCAGAAACTTATGGGGGTAAAAACCAAAAAACCGCAGGTAAAAAAGCCCGTCATCCAGAAAATAAACCCGAAGCAGATCTATGAAAAGCTTTCGGACAGCGTTATAGGCCAGGAAGCGGCTAAAAAGCGCGTCTCTTCCGCCCTGTTCCGGCACCTGAAGGCCTGCCAGCTCAACCTGACGAGGGAGCCGCAAGCGCGCATCCAGAAAGCCAATATCCTCATCATAGGCCCTACCGGCACGGGGAAAACACATATAGCGCGCACCCTCTCCACCATCCTGGAAGTGCCCTTCTCGGCCTGCGACTCGACCCAGTACACGGAATCCGGCTACGTAGGGATGAACGTAGAGGAAATGCTGATGCAACTCTATAAAACGGCCGGCAACTCCCATGAGCGCATGGAGAGCGGCCTCATCTACATAGACGAGATAGATAAAATAGCCGCCCGCGATTCCCGCGTCAGCCACAACAGCGTAAAGGACGTCAGCGGCCTCAGCGTGCAGCAGGAACTGCTTAAGATGCTGGACGGAGACAAGATCAGCTATACAAAACGCACTCCTTACGGAGAAACCGAATATGAATTCAAAGTAGGCGGCATCCTCTTCGTGGCCGGCGGCGCCTTTATGGGCCTGGAAGAAATAGTTAAGGAGCGGCTTAACCGCAAAGCCGCTATAGGCTTCAGCGGTTCAGTGGAAGCCGCCAAAGCCGCGGAAGCGCTCAAGGGCGACAACTGGCTTAACCACCTCATCACCGAGGACCTTATAGAATACGGTTTCATCCCGGAATTCATCGGCCGCTTCGCCAGCATAGTAACGCTGAACCCGCTCAGCCTCGGCGACGTGCACGACATTCTTACAAAGCCGAAGAACTCCCTGCTCTCGCAGTACAATGACCTGCTAAAAGAAGCGGGGATAGACCATAAATTCACCCAGGCCGAGCTACAGGCCGTGGCGGAAGAAGCCTTCGCCCTTAAAACAGGCGCCCGCGGCCTGAAAGCCATCATGGAAGCCCGGACAGCGCCGCTGCTTTTCGAAGGCGGCAAGGCTGAAAAGCCCAAAGCCGAGACAAAGAAGCACCCCAAGCCCGGACACAGCGGAAAAACAGCCTGAACCCAGAAAATAACCGGAGAAAAACATCATGCAAATAGAAATAAACACCCTCACAGAAGTTTTCAGGCGCCGCTTCAAGCGCGAAGACGGCTGGGAGGTCTTTGTAAACTGGCCGCGCGACGCCCGGGGCGCACTAACAAGCAAACTGCCCCTCTTCCTCAAAGAAGCACACCCCGACTGGCTCGTTCAAAACCCGACCGCCGCCGGCGGAAGCGTTTCTTTCAATTTCATCGACGCTAACGGCATCAAGCTTCCCCCCGACCAGATAACTTCGCGCATAGCCCCCCTCGGGTGGTCCGGAGAAATGACCCTTAAGATGGATGGCGAACCGCTGATAATACAGAATGTCCTTATCCCCGGGGAAAGAGGGATAAGCGCAATCACCTTCTTCGCCTATAAAAAAGAAAAAGTCCTTACAGACTTTTTCACGCAGGCCATACGGTGGTCAGAATCAAAACGCGACAAAGACGGGAAAATATCTATCTTCTCCGATGACGGCATTAGTGAAGAGCCGCGCCCCAAGCTCACCTGGGAAGACATAATCCTGCACGGCTCGCTGGCGGAAGATATACGCGCCAACACGGCCGGTTTTTTTAAGTCCGGCCCGCGTTACAAAGAGCTCGGCATCGCCCACAAGCGCGGCTTTCTCCTCACCGGCCCCCCCGGCAACGGGAAAACGCTTACCGCCAAGATAATAGCCTCCGACCGCAAGCTTAATTTCGGCTGGCTCAAGCTTACCTCAAAAATTGAGGACCACATAGTCTCCCACGCCTTCCGCTACTGCTACGAGCACGCCCCCTGCGTGCTGCTTATCGAGGACCTGGACAGGATAGCTCACAGCGGCGGGATAACCATGTCGAACATCCTGAACCAGCTGGACGGACTGGCCAGCGGCGAGGGCATACTGGTGCTGGCAACCACTAATGCCCCGGAAAAACTGGATCCCGCCCTGATCCACCGGCCCAGCCGTTTCGACCGGGTCTGGCGGTTCGGCCTGCCCGGTGAGGAGCAGCGCCTGGCGCTGCTGCGCCGGAGGGGCGCAAAATTCTTCTCGGAGGAGACCATGGCGCGCGTGGCCTCTGAATCCGGCGGTTTCTCGATGGCCTACACCCAGGAGATAATCACAAATTCCATGATCATCGCCGCGAACGCGGACCAGCCCCTGGGCGATATCCACCTCTCCGCAAGCATAGCGCAGATAAAAAGCCAGTACAAAAACACCTGGGCCCGCGAAGGCCTCGGCAAGGAAGAAGACGTTACCCCAATGCTGGGGTTTTTGCCAGAGCACAAACCACCTAAGGCAAGGGGGATACCGTTTTAATGACGAGCTTACTATCTTTTACCTTCCGGAGATCTATTCAATGCGGAACCCGTGGCTTGAATTCTCCACCGGCTTAGGGAAAAACACGGGTTTAAATTAAACCAAGGTTATTCCCTAAAAGACCTTTTCCTTTTTAACAGCCAAACTCTCATCCATTATAAAAGACGGCTTGGTAAAAGTCAGGGTCTCATGGTCAAAGAGCAAATGGGCGCTGTGTTTGCGCATGTCTTTGCTGTAAAGGCACCAAATAGCCGCTTTTCCTGTAAGAGTCGGATCCGTCCTGTCATAATATTCGGGCCTGCTAAGGTGCAATAGGAGGTCGGTCTCTTTTTCATTAATCCCGACCTCACGCAGATCCCCCAGCCTTACAAAACCCTGCTCGGTTTTTTCGTTCTGCCGAAGCTTAAGCGCGCAGATCACGCTTGTCTCCAGCTCATCCGCAATTTTACGGAACCAAAAGAGCGGCCTATCACTCTCAAAATCAGCTGTATACTCAAGAGAGTCAACAATCACCGCGTCCAGCTTCCTCCCCGCCTTTTTAAGCTCGCCAGAAAGCTTGTCGGCTGCCTCGTGAATATATTGAGGATGCGTAGCTCTGAGCTCAGAGAAATATAATCCGGAGCCCGCTATTTCCTCTTTAGCGGCCGCCAGCCTGGACCAGTCCTGGCGCGGAAGTTCGCCACGCATTATTTTGTAGTACCTCAGGCCGGAGCCTATCGCCAGCATCTTGCTTACAAATTCTTCCTGCGTGCCATCAGGAAGGAAAATCGCCGCGCAGCGCCCGGTACGGGCTAATTCCATAGCTACATTGGCAAGATAAGCAGTCTTGCCCTGGCTGGGCATAGAACAGATAATAGTTAGCGTGCCGGGCGGCAGGCCTGATTGAGGGAACAGCTCCGACGCTATCCCTTTCGCGGGAGCATTACAAAAATCCTCGAGTTTCTGTACAGTAGCCTCCGCGACTTCCTTTCCGGTGTTGAAGTCTTTAACCACCGGGAGTTTAACCAGCGAGTTCTTTGCCGCTTTTATATCAATTTTTCCCGCAACTCCGCGCTTTGTTTTTGCCATATCATGCTCCTTCCAAATATTTTAAATCGCGAAATCTTTTACCGGGGCCGGCTTGAACAGGCCCAGGCGCAGCAGCAGGCGGTCGGGGAGGCGCTCCAGGCGGGTATTGTAGGCCGTGGCGGCGTTCAGGTAGCTGTCTTTGGCGCCGGCGATCTTATCTTCGGCCTCTTTGATGCCTTCCATCACCGCGGTATAAGCCCCATGCGCCCCGAAGCCAGGGTAGGCCTCTGCCAGCGCTATTAAACTCTTATGCACCGGCTTATAACCGCTGCCGCGGAACTCCGCTATCTTCACCATTAAGGCCTGCTCATAGGCGCCCAGCCCGCGCGCGGCCTCAGCCAGCCGCGGCAGCAGGTCGGAGCGGCGCTTAAGCTGCACATCTATAAGCGCTTTTATCTGGTTCACCCGGTTGCGCAGGAACACCACTCCGTTAAAAGCCATCATGAACCAGAAAGAGAAGAAGAGCAATCCATAAGCGATAAGGCAGATAAGGGTAAACCCGGCCAGCCCCGGTTTATCCTCCAGAAACCAGATCCGTATCACGGGGAAAGCCATAACAGCCAGCAGGCTTAAAAAAGACAGGCCACGGATTGCTACCAGCCAATTCTTCTTCTGACCCGCGGCATCATACAGGGAGATCACATAAAAAGGCGAGTTCGGATCTGACTTTATCCCCACGCTGCCGCCTTCAGGATAAGCCTGACCGAAAATAGTAGAGTTCACGTCCACCGGCAGTATAGATTCAGAGTAATGACGCCTGTGCAAACTATCCGGGACCTCCGCCGCGTCGCAGCCTCCGAAGTAAAGAGGATCGTCCGGCCCGCAGGTTCTGGAGAAAGAAGGAACCGTATCCATTTCAGAGCCGTCCGAATCCACACTAACAGCGCCCGTCTCATCTTCCAGCTCAAATCCTATCCTGCGCCCGCCTCCCCCCACTACGGTCGTGCCGCGCTCTATCTTCTCGCGCAGCTTCTTTTTTCCGTCGCGGCTGTCTATATATTCCTCCATCACCGTCCGCTCCCAGTCCTCGGTGACCGACCAGCCATAATAAACGCAAGCGTCCTTAGCAAGATAGCTGGTGAGCGGCCTATTGCTGCGTATCAGGCCCTTAATGTGCACCCAGCCCACAAAAGCGTCCCTTATCGCCATAAGAGGAATGTCTGTTAGAAAGCGCCGCCGCCGCCAGGAAGTCATCGCCCCGGTAAGCAGAAGCGCGGCCAAGCCGAAAGCGACGGCGTCCAGCCAGATATACTGGTCCAGCAGCATGAACTTGAACCAGGGCAGGATTATCCCCAGCGCCATAAGTAAACGCTGCCACAGCGTATAATCACCGGGAGCATAATGCCCGGAATCTCCGGTAGTAAGCATCCGGTAAGAATCCCATAAATCCCTCCGGCTTAGCCGCGGCTTAATTTCCTCGCGCATCCGGGCGGCGTAAAGATCTCCCCTGGCTGCCGCTACAGAGTACCAGTAGTAAGCCAATTGATAGCTTTGCTGCACTCCTTGCCCTAACCGGTAAGCCTCTCCCAGAGACCAAGCTGCCGCGCTGAGGCCGCCCTGAGCGGCCTTTGCCAGCCAGAAAACTGCTTTATCGCTATTGCTCCTAACCCCGTCCCCATCCAGATAAGACAAGCCAACGGCATAAGCGGCGGGGGTGTAGTTTTTTTCTGCCAACTGCAGGCGCAGATTAAAGGCCCGGCGCTTATTTACAGGCCTGCCGTAACCGTACTTATAACTGAAAGTCAGCATATAAGCCGCAGTGGTATTCCCGTCACGGGCCATCTCGGCTACTTTGGGATAAGATTTAGCGAATAATTTTTCAGCTTCCTCATTATTCCCTTCCGAGGCGCTCACAAGGAGATGCCCATAATAGAACTGCGCCAGCGGATTGCCGATTTCGGAGAGCCGCTTCAGCTCCTCACCGGCCGCCGCGGCTTTAACCGGGTCCGGATTTGTAAAGGCAATATTAAAGACGCTCTCAAACCCATCCTTCTCCGGAGCAGCCTGCTGCGCGGACAAAGCCAGGGGGCAGGCGGTTAAAACCGCCAGCCCCGCGGCAAGCCAAAAGCACAGCAAGCCTTTCATAAAAATATTTTACACCCCCACAGCGACAAACGCCTGTCGCTGCCCTATTTTTTCAGCGGCGACAAGCCTTTGTCACCTGTGGCTTATACACTATCCTAGCGGAGGCTATATGAAAAACAATGAGTTAGAAAACCGAAAGAACTATATAAAAAATATTAAGACCTCAAGAGGGCGGACTTTGCGGGTCGAGCTCGTCGGGGATATGTCCCGCGAGGAATGGCATTTCCTGGACGGCATCTGCTTTTTCGCCGCCGGGATCATGTCAAAAAACAGCAGGCAGCACATCATCTATGTGTCCGGAGTAATGGCCCGTGTTATCAAGAGCATTATTTCAAAGACAATAAGGAATGGAAAATACTCAGATGAGCCCAAATCTAACCCGTAACAATGAGCAAGAAAATCAGCACGTCCCTTATTTCGGCTTTCTAACAGAATTAGATAGCTCCAGAAAGCGGACAATCTCTTCATTAGCTTCGTCTAACATTTCCAGCTTACCCTTATACACTAAGCCGCGGCAGCCGTTCAGCGAAAGCCAGTCGCCTTCCTTTAGAACCTGGTTCCCGATAAAGAGAGTCTTGGTTTTAATATCTATCCCCATATCGCCGCAGCCTGCAATGCAGCATTTGCCTATACTGTGAGCCGCCAAAGCGGCCTCAGAAGTCATGCCGCCCCGGGCAGTTAGGACGCCCTGCGCCGCTCTTATGCCGTACATATCTTCAGGATTTGTTTCTTCGCGCACCAGGATTACGGGCTTTCCCTTTTTGTTCCACTTAAAAGCATCTTCCGCCGTAAACACTATCATCCCCGCGGCATAGCGGCGTACTGCCGGGAGCCCCTTACTTACAGGTATAGCCGCGAATTCGGCTTTGGGGTCGAAAACAGGCTGCGACAGTTCCTCCAGCTGCTCCGGAGTAACGCGCAGAGCAGCCTCTTCTTTTGTGATCAGTTTCTCCTTATACATCTCCATGGCCAGGCGCAAAGCCGCCGGCGCACTGCGCCTGGCCACAAGGCATGCCAACAGATATAGCTTCCCCTTTTCTATGGTGAACTCAATATCCAGCATATCGCGGAAATGCTTCTCCAGCCTGGCGCGCATAATAACCAGCTCTTTGTAGGCCGCCGGCATTAATTGTTCCAGTGACTTAAGCCCTCTGTATTGTTCATTGCGACTGGCTTCATTTATAGGTTGCGGGGGACGTAAGCCGGCCACAACATCCTCCCCCTGGGCACTAGGCAGGAATTCTCCGAAGAAAGCGTTTTCACCTGTGCCGGGATTGCGGGTAAAAGCTATACCGGCGCAGGAATCCTCCCCCATATTGCCGAACACCATAGCCTGCACATTTACGGCCGTACCCCAGGTATCAGGAATGCCCTCTATCTGACGATAGGAGACGGCACGCTTCCCTCTCCAGGAAGCCAGCACTGCATTTATTGAGCCCCACAGCTGGTCGAGTGGGTTATCCGGGAATTCTTTCTTAAAGACTTTTTTCACCCTGGCCTTAAACAAGCCGCACAGTTCTTTCAGATCTTCGGCAGAGAGCTCCGTATCGGATTTAAACCCCCTTCTACTCTTCAGCTCTGACAGGATGCGCTCATGCTGCCTGCGTATACCTTTATCCCAATCCGCCTCTATACCGGCAACTTTCTCCATAACCATATCGGAATACATCACAATCAGGCGGCGGTAAGAATCGTAGACGAAGCGGGGATCATTGGTGAGCTTTATAAGCCCGGGGATGGTTTCTTCCGTAAGCCCGCAGTTGAGGATAGTCTCCATCATCCCCGCCATAGACTTCCTCGCCCCCGCGCGCACGGAGACAAGCAGGGGATTTACCGGGTCGCCGAATTTTTTACCGGTGAGAGCTTCTAGTTTTACAAGGTTCTTTAACACTTCCTCCTTGAGAGATTCTGGGAGGGTCCCTTTATGGGCCCAATAGTAGGAACACACTTCCGTGCTAAGCGTAAACCCTGGAGGGATCGGCAGCCTCAAATCAGGATCCCCGGCCATCTCGGCCAGGCTGGCGCCTTTACCTCCAAGCAGGTCTTTCATTGAGCTTTTCCCCTCGGCCTTCCCGCCGCCAAAGAAATATACCAGCTTTGTGTTTTTCATAAATGCCTCTATTTACATTATCCCCCCCCACCGCGACAAAGGCTTGTCGCTCACAGGCGGCTATACGCGTCGGCCGGCCAGCGTCGAGCAGCGTTGGGAATGGGGATTTAATCAGGTTTCGACAGGTCTTTCAGGAGATACCCTAAGGCTTTTTTACTCAGCTTACCAGTTGAAAGCTTCATTATAGCGTCATAAAGCTTCCCTTCAGGGTCCTTTATAGAAATATCGTTCAGCTCCAGGAAGACCAGCGCTGAGGCAAGAGCGGTGCGTTTGTTGCCGTCAATAAAGGGCTGGTTCTCGGATATATGGTACGCATATGCGGCCGCCATCTCGAAAATTGACGAACACAGAAGTTTCCCTCCGAACCCAGCCTGCGGCACAGAAATGGCAGATTCCAAAAGACCCAGGTCCCGCGCCCCGGCTTTACCGCCATAGCGTTCGATCTGGTCATTGTGTATGTCAATGACCTCTGCCAGGGTGAGGAAGAGCGGCTCCATATTATTTTGCCAGCTTCCTTAAAGTTTTAGCGTGGCGGGCGTTAACTGCCGCTATAGCGGCGCTGAATTTCTTCTGCCGGGCACTGTCAAGAACAGGGGAAATAACGAGACTGCGCCCATCCGTAGTGATTTCCAGCGGAGTGTTCATATCAATATTAAGCAGCTCCATAATCGGCTTATCGATTATCAGGGCCGCGCTGTTGCCATGCTGGGTCAAGTGTTTAGTCATAGGTCCTCCTTGCGTGGTGCTACATTGTAAGTATAATGTGTACACCATGTTTTGTCAAGGGTCCAAGACCTCCCCAAAATAGCTTAGCAGACCAACCCGTCAAGGGGGTGTCGTGATGGCTTATCAATTTTCCGCCACCATACACTTCCGCTCCGACACAACGTCGGCTGATACGTGGAATACAATATTCTTATTGAGCTGCGCGCTCAAAACATTTACAAGCGGGATAGGGAGACATTATGAACTGGGACGATGAAAAAAGCATGCTTGGCAGGCAGGTGCGGGATAATAAGGGCCAGCTGCTCGGCTATATAAAGCGGGACCCTGTAACAGGGAACTCGCATGTCTTTGGCGCTAACGGCAGCACCCTGGGCTGGAGCAAGCCGCACAATAAGAGCGGCCCCGGGTATACCCTCTCCAGCAAAGAGGGCCGCATAGCGCATACGGACACCCCTGAGCTTCTGATCCGCAGGAAGAACGACCCCAAGCGCTAACCTGCCGCAGTAGAGCCCTATAACACTAAGCCGCTGCCCGCTAAACCGGGGCAGCGGCTTATTTTATAGAATGCTATTCACAGGTCAGGGGGACACCATGAAAACAGTAAAATTTAAGAAAACTATAGTCGTGGGCAAAAAAGGCAAAGACCGCCGCTTCGACCACTACAAGCGCAGGATCTTTTACATTTTCTCCACCTTGGCGACAAAAGGCCGCATCAGCACCGCGGAACTGGCCGAAGAATTTCATATGAGCAAGCGGAACGCCCTCCGCGACCTGGAACTTCTGCGCGAGAATTGCATCCTGAAAGAGGACCCTTCCCGCACCGGGACCTGGGAGTTCGACCGTGACGCAACTTCCTTCCTTAAAATGGAAGTATCAGACAGGGATACCACCACCCTGGCCTTCCTCTATAAGTTTTCAAAAGTCTTCGGCGGAGAAGTTAACAAGACAGTGCTGGGAGTTATAAGCAAGATCTTTGACGTGGAGGAGCAGGAATACCCCTTCTTCATGATAACCCAGAGAGTAAAGAACCCCACGTCCAGAATCCCCTGCTACCCTGAGATCTACGCCGCCATACAGGGCCACTACAAAATAAACCTCACCTATAAAAAAGCGGCCGGCGAAGCCACCGTAAAGGCTTCCCCTTTCTCCATCATCTTATGCGACGGCCTCTGGTACCTGGGCTATCTCCCGGACGGCAAAAGCAAAGAGCTGCGCACCGTGCGCAGCAGCAATATAGTTAAAGTTGACCCCCTGGAAGACGAGACCTTCCCCCGCCCGGAATGGGCCCGCAACGCTATGAAGGAAGCCAAGAACATCTGGTTCAGCTCCGGCAGCAAAACCCTTATCCTGAAGGCCGACAATTCCCTGAAAGACTACTTCGACCTCTCGGAATATTTCCCCCACCAGAAAATAACCAGCGAGGGCCCCGACAGCTTCACCATAGAAGCCAAATTCTCCCACCCAAACGAGGTAATCCCCACCATCCTGCGCTTCCTGCCGGGAATAAAGGTGCTCGAACCCGCCGAAATCAGGGAAGAAGTAGCACGCCGCATAAAAGAATACCAGGCATAAGCACGTATCACAGCCGTTAGCTGCTATACAATATATTCTCCAAAATTAGCCAGAATGTACTGCCTGACTGGATTAAGGAATTCATTATTGTTTGCTCTATTCACAAACCAGCTTAAATAAAAGACAGGGCAAGTAAAGCCATTCGGCTGACGAAAAACTCTCTTTGCAAAGGTTATCTGGCCCCTAATATGCGCCAATACTAATGGGGCAAGACCGGGAAATTCCTCAGTATAATCATTCACCCACCCATTAAGCGTTGCCCCATGCACGAGCACAAACTTAGGCCGCAACCGCTCTATAGAATTATTCAATGTTGACGCGCAGCTATTCCTGAACTCATCTTGCAGTTCCTGATAGAGACCCCCGGCATTCGACGAATAAAACCTGCAGAAGTCTATATTTATAAGCAATCTATGCAGCTTAGCCCGCTTGTCGTGAATGTCTCGGGCAGGGAGCCCATACAGGAAACGTAAAATATTTTTAAACACGCTATCTACTTCCGCGTCGGTTCTATAATTGAGAAACCGGTTATCGCAATGTTGCAACCACCCCTGGAAGTTAGCTAAATAGGGAAGCTGTTCTACTTCTGTTTCACCGGCTGCATATGCGGGATTTAAGCTGATCGATAGAATTTTGTTTTCTTCCAACTCTCCGGAAAAAAAGCATGGAAGCAGTGCTGGTTTTAACTGTGTTTTTGAGTCGCGGCCGAGATTAAACGCATCAACTGCTTGTATATCATTGTTCGGGACAACTTGGGTCGCGTTATAAATATTTGTGTAAATGGCAAACAAATCATCTTTTACCGTCATAAGTCCTCTTTCTCTGTTACGTCAATATCCCTGGCCGATATAATAGATAAAATTCACAAATTACTTCCCCTTTAGTTGCTGTAGCTTATCCCAGGCGGCGTCTGCCTCTTTATCTTTTCCAATCTCTTTATATCGGTTATAAAGCTGCTGCAGGAGGATTTTACGCTTCATATTATCTGCGCAACTCTCCAAAGCCTTCAAAAGTTCCTGGATTTGGACTTCAGCAGGCCGATCATCATTTGTCAGCTTTGCCCCGGGTGTAACTTGCCGCGCATTAGGATTAAAATTAGTTCCCATTATTCTTCCTATTTAGTTTATAGACTTTATTCGCACTCCACCTCTTATAAAATAAAGACTTTGTCATAATAACTCAAAATCAGCAAATAAGCCATAGCCCGTCATTAAACCCGGAGTTTCCCGGCTTTTATCGATTAGCTTCTTGAAACGTTTACGCCAATGAACGAGAAAATCATTATTCCTGTCTTTGATCCCGCAACCAATTGATAGGAATTTTGAAAGAGAGAGCAGCACAACGCCCACCCTGTCGGCTGAGACCGCGCCCCACCCTTCTTTAGGCGGCTCATGCCGGCGGTTTAAGGAGCGGTTGTAGAGCACGCGGTGGTGGGCACAGGCGTTACGGACATCAGCGAAATTGGAAAACCAGTTAAACAGAACCGCGCCGTCTATGCAATAATTGTGGGCGATTTTCGCTTTATTCAGGCGGGACAAGTTAAAGCAAAACTCCACAAGCTCGCCAAAAGTCATTAACTCCACCATAGCCCAGATAGGTAGGCGCGGAAAATCGTCTTTATACCGCTCTTTATAATAGCTGACAAACCCCTCTTGGCTTCTTCTTTCAACCTTGTCTTTAGATTCCGCCACCCAGCGGGCATGCTCTGACTTAAACCTGGGATCAAAGATGGCAAGGTCTTCATAAACAAAAGCGCCGGCCTTGGACTCCGTGAGCAGAACACTAACCACAGTGTTTCTTAACTGGACCTCCGCAATTTCAAAAGCCTCCAAAAAGACATTCCTGAGTTGCCTATCAAAGAAGTAGATTTTCTTTAGGTCATTGAAAGCGATCTTCTCCTTCATGGTCTTAACATAGCCCATGAGCCTAAAGGTGGTCTCGGCCTTCAGGAAGCGCTCAACCTGTAGTTTTTCACGGTCTTCTATTAGTACATTGTGCTTACGCAGCCATTCAACACCTTCTTCAAGGGAAAGCGGCGGTTTTAGATATTTTTCAATCATTCTTTTTTCTCCAGAAAGCAATATTTAAACCAGAGCGCAGTCATCAGGTATATAAACTTAAAGTATGGATCCTCCCATAAATCCGGCAGGGTCTCCGCCTGACGATATTGGGACCTGATGAAGGAAACACTTTGGTCAAGTTTCTGGTCGAAACCCTCAAAGTCCCTGGCCTCCGCGTTTCCATAGTCAGCGATGTAGAAAAAATCTCTCCAGCCGGATTGCAAATCGCCGGCTATATTTTTGGCCAGTTCTTTCATCCGGACGGGGTCTTCCAGACTAAAAAGCGAGATAAGGTCGATATCTTTGGGTCGGCTGGCATAGTCCTGGGCGTAGGGCAGTAAGGGACCCGCAAAGATATCCGCAAGCCGCCTGGCATCAGTATCGTTTGAGAAAAGCGAAGAACGCGTCGCAACGGCGCCATAGATCAGGCCCAGGAGATGGGCGTTAAGACCGGGGCAGGTCCGAATTGCATAAGTGAAGTCCTTAAATTCCTGGTTGCTGAAGTTAAGGTGATAGCAGCCTTCAATAAAGGCCTCCCGCAAGTCCTCGCCAAGGCGGTCTGTTTCAGCAAGAAAGTCTTTCCAGAGCGACATCTCGCCACCCGGCTTAAAAACAAGAGTATGGGATTTGAGAGCAGCGGTCAGGGCTTTCCCGCGCTGGGCCGCGAAGGGCACCTTTTCCTTTAATTTAAGCCTCGCCCGCTCCGCCCGGTACGGGGCAAGGGCAACATAACCGTCCATCGGGAGATCCGGGACAAGGCCTCGCAGGAAAGCGCTGATTTTGGGTTCATCAGCCACGGTTTCATCGAATATCTTAACACCGCCGCCGTCCGGCACTTTAAGTTCTTTTTCTCCGGGCAAAGCGGCCAAGGTGCGTTGAACCCAGACACTATACTCTCCCTCAAAATGCTGCGAAGCGAAGAACAATTCCAACAGAGGTTCCAGCGCACAAATAAAAAACGCCAGGCGCTCATAGGAGCAGCCTTCAGGCGGCCGCAGCCGCCTGGTTTTCAGGTAAAACCTGGCATTATTGACCGTGCAGCCCGAGAGCTTGTCCCAGGAGAGGCCATTTATAATTATGCTATTCATCCAGCCTTTATCTCTACCACATCTCCACCGACAGATTGCCCGTTCTTCAGCCGGCCGATCAGCATTATATACACGTCTTTCTGTTTCCTGCCCAACTCGGTCTGCGCCGCTGATTTACCAAAGGTAGTTTTATACTCGAGGATGTTAATCTTCAAAGGATCGATAAGAACTCCGTCTACTACGCCGTTAAGAAGCTGGCCGCCTTTTTCGCTAAGTCCCCAGACACGCAGTTCGGGGAGATTTTTAATTCCCGGCTTAAACAGCGGCTGAAGGGCGCTCTTATTCTCCTGCCTCAGGAGTATCTGTGCCGCACGGCGTCCCGGCTCATCCAGGACGGCCACCGGCGAGGTATTTATCACCTCGTCGTACTGTTCGGGGCCGGGAGCTTTCCGCATCAATTCAGCCACCAGTTCGTGTACACGTACACCGATATACATATTCATTGAAGAGGCAGGGACCAAACCTGCCGCTCCGGAGCTGAGCCTGGGCGCGGTTGTTATTTCACTGGAATCTTTTATATATGTACGTACGCCGACCAGGCGGAATTTACCGGACAAGTCCAGCCTTCCGCGCTCCAGGAGCGTGCGGGCTTCCGCCGCCTGCCCCGACCAGATACCGACAGGCACAGCGCCTTTTATTATCTTACCGGCTTCCTGCAGGCTTGCCACTATAGCCTGAAGCATCGGCGGCTTAGCTGTAGATTTTTTACCGCTTGCGGTTAAACTGCCGGGAGGCGTCCCGATGTCCAGGAACATCAGGTGCTGTTTAGTGCGGGTGACCCCGACGTAAAACAAGTTGGCTTTCTCGGCTTTAACGCGTTTAAAAGTTTCGTTGTAAAGCACGTCTATCCCGCTGTAGCGTTTACTGCTTTCCCGCATATGCCTGGCGGGCAGGGCGCCCAGGTAGGGGAAATAATTTATCGATACCTTCTGCTGCGCAGTAAGTGTCTTCTCGAATTCAGAATGGAAAAGATATGGAAATTCCTCTTTCCCCTCATGCCCGTCCGGGGCGGACTTAAGCATTTTATTTGATTCGAGGATCAGTATAACCTTGTCGTAGGTTAATCCCTTTGAAGAGTGCACGGTAACCGCCTCCGCAAAGGTAAGCGTATCCTGATCGATATCGTAAGAAATACAGGATTCATACGGGATCTTAGCCGCCCCCAGGCTGGCCAGCAGGTCTTCCCCGCCGGAGTGGGAAGCCCCTGAATGCTCGTGCAGGTACAGCCCGGCGAGCGCGTGGTTCAGGGCGCGCGCGGCGCGCTCCGGTGACATCAGGCATTCAGGCCGGAAGAAGACAGGCCAGAGAGTCTTTTCATCCAGCAGGCTGTAGATCCTTTCGGTAACGGCGGTTTCCGTATTCCCATAGTAGAGTGCCTGTATTTTATCGTAGACCTTAGCGGCCGCCTCAATAAATTTAGCCGGCGTCGATACCGCGGCATTATTAATATCCTCTGGCCACAGGCCTCCGGCAAGCTCCAGCCCCTTGCGCGTAAGCAGCAGTGTAGCCGCGGCTTTTTCCCTGTCCGCCGCGGTAAAGCACCAGAGCAAGGTCTTCAGAAGGTAATAATCCGGGTCAATATCAGAAACCTCCTCGGGTTCGAAAGCGCTTTTATTTTCCCCGTACTCTTTTTCCTCCTCGAAAGGCTCGGCAAGCCGGTACTGCAGCTTGTCGCCCAGCATTATTCCCAGCCGCGATTTCCTGAAGTGGCTGCGGGAGCGGAAAATGACTCCGGTACGGCCTTTGCACTGGCTGATAAAATCCTCGATGTACGTTTTTTGCGCGCTCAAGCTGTCATTTATAATACCGTAGTCCGCTTTCAGCTCGGTCGTGGACTGCATCCACTGTTTCGCGGGCGTATCCTCCGGCTTGGTCAATTCATCTACCGCCGCATTGTAGTCAAAGAAACTTTCCTTCCTGACCTCATCGCCGGCATAGCGCAGCTCCCCGACATACTGTTCTTTTACCTTAGCGACCAGACCGTTAATAAGTTTCAGTGTGTTTTGATTATTTATGCGGTAGGAATCCCGAAGAGATCTGCGTTTCCCCACCGACTCGGCTTCCTCGCACATCTTAAGGAATTCTTCCGGGTAGGCGTTGCGCCAGCGATAGATAGACTGTTTGGCGTCTCCTACCAGGGTAGTCTCTACGCGGCACTTATCCCCCAGGAAATAACCTATCAGGTTATTCATCAGGATGTCGCAATCCTGCGCTTCGTCCACAAAGAGGCGGTCGAAACCGAAACCCTCATCATCCAGGCGCTGCAGAAAGGAGCCCATTCCTTCCTGCGCCTTCATGTTTTTCAGGATCTTGACCACGAAGTAGACCAGGGAGTCGAAGTCGAACACGCCCCGCCGGTACATGTAAGGGATATATACATGGCGGCCGATATGAGCGATTATCTGCTCCAGCACAGGCCGCGTCTCTATCAGCACGGGAACAGCTTTATCCAGCGCGGCGGCGAGCCCGGCATTGCCCTCATCTATGTCCAGCAATTTCGCTATCGCCAACTCTCCGGCCAGGGCCTCGCAGTCTTCAGCGGGCGCGGCGGCCGGCATGGCTGTTCCTACGCCCATAAGTTCACCAAGAAAGAATATTTTCTGGCCATGCTTTGTGACAAAATCGCGCAAGGCAAGTTTCTTCCCCAGTACATGCAGGGCTTTCAGCAGTTCATGCTGGGTTGTGCCCGGTGTATATCCGAGTTTAGCGGTCAGGGTAGCGAGGTCCCAGTGAGAACGGAAGAAATCGTCCACACAGTCGCCCCAGACGCTGGAATCTTCCTTAGTAGGAAACCTGGCGTCCGCCGGCAGGCCCAGTTCGTAGCGGAAGATCCTGGCAAGCTCGAAGCAGAACGCGTGTATGGTGTAAACGCGCGCCTCGGAAGTTCCGACGGCCTCCCTGAAAGTAGCCGCGGTCTTGGGTGTTATCTTCGCGTATAAGCGCGTTTTTATCTCTTCAGCGGCCGCGTTAGAGAAGCTCAGGAAAACTGTGCGGCGCAGGCAGGAAAAATCATTTCCGCCGCCGGCGGGTTCCAGGCCCAGCGTCACTATCTGATGAGTCTTCCCGGTACCGGCGGAAGCTTGCAGTATATTCTTAAGCATTGCGGCCCCCCTTTAATCCGGCAAGGGAGATAAACTTGCATAGGTGCGGGCTGCAGTACTGCGAACATTTGGGATTGTAAGCCTGCTCCGATTTGCCCAGTTCGCGCTGCGCAACGGAGGTATAATCCTCGTCCATGGCGCTTATTTTTTCTTTAGCAAAGAAACCCCTAAACGAGGACAGAACCTTGCCCTTAATAGTCTCCGCCATGAAATTGATATTCTTCGCATTTAATGCGGAGTCCGCGCCAATGTTAGTCGTCCCATCTATAAAGATATTGGCCCCTGTGATCTGCTTGAGATCCAGCCCTTCAGGGAGCTCCCAGCGTTTCGTGTCCGCGGACAACATCAGCACATAAATTGCCAATTGGAGGGCGGTTTCAGAATCCTGCCCGAAGAAAGCTTCTTTCCCGGTCCACACTAATTTAGGTTTTGCATAACCGGTCTTGTAGTCCCAGACATGCAAAAGTGTTTTGCCGCCTTCTTCGCGCCAGTCTATGCGGTCTATCCTGCCGCTGATGAGCAGTTCCACTTCTTCACAGCCGGGTTCAGCGCCTAGCGGGATCTTGCCTGCCGACATCTCACATGTAAGCTCGTTCTTAAAAGCCTTCAGGCCTGACATGGACCCCTGCCTTGCCGCCTCATTGGCGGCAAACAGCTCGAAAACGCGGCGGCTTTCGGCCTTAAACTCTTCCAGCGGCATATCCTGGAATGTTTCAGGGTCCCTGGAGGCAGTCTTCAGAAGCCCCTCGAAAGCTGTCCAAACCGCGGCTAGTATTTTCTCTTTATCCGCGGAATAGAAGTCCGGCAGCGCGCCGGCTTTTTCATAAACGGCGTGCCAAAAATTACCTTTATTTAGAGGGATTTGCGATTCGTGGTCCCTTTCCTCCTGTATGCCGGCAGCCTCCAGGAAGATCTTGGTGATAAATTTACGCGGGCAGTTCATGAAGCCGGCGAAGTCGCGCACACCTATGCTCACTTTAAGCGGCAAGCCGTCTTTACCCAGCGGCGCCGGGTCTTTGCGCGCCTTTTTCAACTCGCGCAGGCGCAGTATGGTCAGCAGGTCCAGGTCCCCGACCCTGGCCGCTAAATCTTTCGGGAGTTCAGCGGGCTGCTCTTCTATCTTCGCTTTAACATCGGGTGCGGGGCCGGCTGTAGACGCATAAGAGGCGTCCGGCGCTTTCCCGCCGCCAGCGAGCATCAATTCATGGGCCGCATAAAGGGACGGGATGTCCCCGCCCTTATTGTCGGACAGGCTGTAAAACTTCTTAACTGCGCGTACAAGGTTGGACATACCTGCCATGTCCCCGCCGATATTGTTATAGCCGTAGGTCAGGGTAACGTTCATCTTCCCTTCCCGGCCTGCAGCCGCCAGGCTCTCGAACTTGTCATAAACAAGCTTGCGCTGCAGTTCGGGATAAGTCAGCGGCCGCCCCTTTTCGTCCTTCCCGGTAAGCCCTAAGGCCTCAGCCAGCTTCTCGGGAATAGGCATTTTCTTTAACTTATCCGCCTCACCGGTAAGGCCGCAGGCGAAGATATGAGACGCGGAAGTATTCAGCATGCGCTCCGGAGTCAGCACCGGTACCAGGAAGGTATCGGCGCCGGCTTTACCGCGCGGAGAATATTCCGTTTCAGCCATAAGCGCCAGAAGAGAAGACGCCAGCAGACCCAGTTCTTTTTTATCGGTCAGACAGGACTGTATGGCTTTATCGGCGCGGTTGGCCATGCGGCCAAGTGTTTTAGCCAGCCCGGTGTCAGAACAGCTGGACATATCAATGGTAATTGCCAGCAGGTCTGAAAAAATAGTTTCCTTAGGCAGGCCGGACAGCGCCAGCAGATTTTTAACCCTGCCGCGCTCCTCTTCAGTGAGCAGGACTGAAACCTCAGGCGAGGTTAAAACTTTCCCCACCCAGTAAGCGGGCTGCGGGTTTTCACGGTTTACGCTCGCCTTATAGCCGGCTTCCTGTATCAGCTGGCGCAGGGTCTTGCGGTCGGTGCGCGGGACTTCCTTGTTCAGCCGTGACTTCTCAAGGCGGAAAGCAGAAACAGTGGAACTAAAAAGTTCCAGGTAGTCCGCCGCCTGCGGCTCCAGATCCAGCGCTATCCTGGCCGCCGCGGAGTAGGCCTGAAACAGATGCGATGAAGCCGCGGGCGCGGCCGAAGCCGCCTGCAGGCCGTAGCGCGTAAAGACCAGGGGCAGCAGCGCCGCCGTCTCGCGGGAGAAGCAAGCCGCGGAGATCTCTCCTTCTTTTGCGGTTTTTTCAGTCAGTAGTTTCTTAATGCTCCACCCCACGTATTCCGCCTCGTCCAGCGAAGTTATAAAACCTTTAAGATCCAGCCCGCCATGTACCGGCGGCCTTAGCGCTCTAGATTCTGTCTGAACGACCTTATACCCGGCAGCGTCCAGGCACTGAATCAAAGTCCTGAACAGCGGTTCCATGTCGGCCAGGTCTTCCACTGCTATAACGCGCGTTTTAAGGAATTCTTCCGGTTTTACCTTCAGCGGAGCCTTGCTTTGCAGGGCGGCAAGGAGTTCCCTGTAGGCTTCCAGCGGGCTGAAGAAGCAGGCGTCCTTTTTGTCTTTTTTGAAAGCCTCTACGCGTTCATTGTAGAGCCTGTGCGCCGCGAAGAGTTTTTCATAGGGGATTCCCCCGAATTTACCCTCCTTTTCAATCCCTTCCAGCTGAACTGTTTTTTTCTGTTCGTTAACAAGCGCTATGAACTTTTTAAAGTCAGACGCCAGATTACGCACCTTATGTTTCTCCTCAGGGTAATCCGCGGGATCCGCATATTTTGAGTCAGGCTTGCTCATGCCCCAAAGTATCTCGTACAGCAGGAAGTCCAGGCCTTCCTCTGTATAAAGCGCCAGGTTCTCCCTGGGGAAATTGCCATATAACAACTCGCCGGCCAGGTAGAATAAGCCGGTTTTATAGGTTTGTATATCCGGCGGCAGAATTGAGCCCTTGCCGGACCCGGGATCAGCCACCTCGCGGGCCAGGCAGAGTTCCGCCTGGCTGCGGCGCCCCTGGTTGTTTACCAGGTAAAGCACGCCCGAATAATCATTCTTCAGCCCGGTAGGCGTGCCAACTGCATTTTTTAGCAGCCCGTCAAAATATTCAAGATAGGTCATAGTTTACCCAGCTGTCATCTGCTGCAGAATTTCCGCAGCCTCATCCTGTCCCGCGGCCTCGAGGGCCGCGGTAAGACGGTCCAGGCGCTGTCCCTGAAGGCCGGTAAGATAACTCTTAGGCAGTTTCAGCGCTGAAACCAGGCTGAGGATATTCTCCGCATTAAGAGTCCACCCTTTCTGTAGTCCCTTCTCAACCCGCTGAATTTCACCCGGCAATTCCGGCGCGTCGCCCGGGTGAGGGTCTTCACCTATGCGCTTTATAATGCTTAGCGCCTGGTAGAAGGCGTCCTCCGCCGTAAGTGATTCACCGGTGTAATAGTGGTAAAACTCCACGCCGCGCCGGGCGCCGATAGTGCCTTTGGATATAGTTTCCACCATGCGCCGCTTTTCTTTCTTGTCCGGGCCTGGCATTTTCTCGAGCGCGTACAGCATGTCGGAAAGTCTCTCCCAGCCGCGCGGCGTGGGGGCCTGTTTCTCGCCGTTGCGGAAAGCCGAGAAATCCACCAATTTATCCTCTGAATCCATGTACGAGATCACCTTAGGATGCAGTTTCTTGCCCCTCGCCCAAGCCAGCCACTGGGAGAGATCGGTAACCAATCTAACCTGTACCATGCGCGTTTTTACCGCCATGGACAGCTCTTCCACCTGCGTTCCGTCTTCGTCGGGGCCCAGGTTGCCGGCCGCCAGGATAATGGTGCGCTGGCCCAGGTCGGCCGCGTCGGAAAAGGTTTCGCTGTCTGCCTTCTTCTCCAGGATAACGTCCAGCGCGGCGTTAAGCACCTGCGGCATGGCCGTGTTCAGCTCGTCGAAGAAGATCACCAGGCGGTCGCGGGTTGTTTTTTTAAACAGCGAGATAGGCATGAACTCCGTGTACTTCTGGTCCGGGCTCTGCTTCGGCAGGCCTGACCAGTCGGTGGTATCCATGCGCGACAAGTGCTTAACGCGCACTTCGTAATTCCTCTTCTTATCCTCGGCGAATTCCTTAAGTATGCTGGTTTTCCCCACCCCCGGAGGGCCGTAAACCATAAGCGCCGGGGGGTTTTCCATCGCCTCCAGCAGGCAGAGCAGCTGCTTCAGGTCTTCCGGCGTTACGGCCGGCAGGTGATCGGTAAATTTCTCATTAGGGCTCATGTCACGTCTCCTTCGCTGTAGTAGGGCCAGTTGGCCCCGTAATCA
>Ga0209211_10003812_pt1 | contig 24120 bp, 24 predicted proteins | sample RifGroA2_FD_183992 | JGI IMG/M metagenome (GOLD analysis project Ga0209211, IMG submission 183992) | Groundwater microbial communities from Rifle, Colorado, USA - Groundwater A2 (SPAdes) (version 2) | ecosystem: Environmental > Aquatic > Deep subsurface > Groundwater | place: Rifle, Colorado...
AGCTTCCAGGTATTCTTTTTTGGATCGTGGACTCATAAGTTACCTCCTGTAAACACGGTAACATCAATTATGAGTCAACGAATCCTGTTTTATTTTGCCTCGGTAACATTTAATGTGAGGCAATGCGCGCGTGTTTAAAAGCTTGACGGTCATTTACGCGGATAGTATAATACCGCAATTCATAAAGGATAAAAAACGATACAAATCATTAAGATAAATATTATTGAAGAAGGAGGAAACGAAATTGGTTTTGTTGAAGGCAAGAAAAACTGAAGTGATTGAAGGCTTTAAAACGCATTCGAAGGATACGGGCTCTCCGTCCATCCAGGCCGCGTTGTTGACCGAAAGAATCAACTATCTGACGGAACACCTCAAAGTCCATAAAAAGGATGTCCATTCCCGTCGAGGACTTTTATTGATGATCGGGAAAAGACGCCGCCTTTTGGCCTACCTCCAGAAAAACGACCCTCAGAAGTACCAAGAAACAATCTCAAAATTGAACCTGCGTAAGTGAGGCTCCATTGATGACCAAGACAGGACGTATTGAAGTCCCTTTCGGGGGACAGAATCTGATTATTGAAACCGGCAAAATGGCCAAGCAGTCCAACGGGGCGGTGACGCTGACGTGTGGAGGGACGGTTATTTTGGCGACTGTATGCATATCCAGGAAACCGAGAGAAGGTGTCGACTTCTTCCCTTTAATGGTCGAATACCAGGAAAAGACATATTCGGCCGGGCGTATCCCGGGCGGATTTTTCAAGCGCGAAGGGCGTCCGACGCAAAAAGAGATCTTGACCTCACGGCTGGTCGACCGGCCCTTGCGCCCGTTGTTCCCGGAAGGGTTTTATAATGAAGTCCAGATCACGGCGACGGTTTTAAGCAGCGATGGCGAGAACGATCCTGATATTCTGGCCGTTATCGGCGCGTCGCTGGCCGCGCACATTTCCGATATCCCTTTTGACGGGCCGGTGGGAGCGGTCCGCGTGGGTTCTATTAACGGCGAATTCGTCCTTAACCCCACCTACGCGCAGCGCGAGCAAAGCGAATTCGATCTGGTGGTTGCCGGGCTCAAAGACGGCGTGGTCATGATGGAAGGCGAGGCGAACGAAGTTCCCGAAGCGAAGATCGTGGAAGCCATCCGCTATGGGTTTGACCATCTGCAGCCAATCCTTAAGGCGCAAAATGATTTCCGCGAACAGGTCGGGATAGAAAAGACCGCTGTCCCCTTGTTTCAACCGTCCGAGGAGCTTAAAAAGAAGATCGCGCAACTGACCAAGGGGCGCTTGACCGAGATTTACAATATCGATGAGAAAGAACAAAGAGAGGAAGCGCTGGGCATCCTTCTGGATGAAGTGATCGGCGACATGTCCGCGTTTGAAGGGTTTAAGATCAACGACCGCGCGGTAACCCCTTCTAATATTAAACTGATCTTTGATCAGATCGAATATGACGAGGTCAGACGTCTCATTTTTGAAGAAGGCAAGCGCGCCGACGGCCGCGGTCTCAAAGACATCCGTGAGATCGGCGTGGAGGCCGGCATCCTGCCCCGGACGCACGGGTCAAGCCTTTTCACGCGTGGTCAAACCCAAAGCCTCGGGGTTGTCACGCTGGGGACGCGCAAGGACGAGCAGATGATCGAGGCCTTGGACGGGCTTTCTTACAATAACTTTATGCTGCATTACAATTTTCCTTCTTTTAGCGTTGGAGAAACAAAACCCATGCGCGGGCCTGGCCGGCGGGAAATCGGCCACGGGGCCCTGGCCGCGAAAGCTTTACGGGCGGTCATGCCTTCCAAGGAAAAATTCCCTTACACGGTCCGCATCGTTTCCGAGATCCTGGAATCGAACGGCTCCTCGAGCATGGCCAGTGTTTGTTCCGGCTCTTTGAGCCTGATGGACGCCGGTGTCCCGGTTGCTAACGCGGTGGCCGGGATCTCCATCGGGTTGGTCACCCGTGGAAAAGATTGGCGGCTGTTGACCGATATCATGGGACTCGAGGACCATTTCGGCGATATGGACTTCAAGATCGCCGGTACGGATAAAGGCGTTACCGCCATCCAGCTGGATATCAAGATCAAGAATATCGCCCTGGAGATCCTGGAAAAAGGCATCGCGCAGGCCAAAGAGGCGCGGGGCATTATTCTCCAGAAGATGAACGCGGTGATCGCGCGGCCCAAGGATGATATCTCAAAATACGCGCCGAGAATCGTGATTGTGCAGATCCCCCCTGATAAAATCGGCGAAGTGATCGGACCCGGCGGCAAGACGATCAAGAAGATCATCGAGGAAACGGGTGTCGAGAGTATCGACATCGAGGATGACGGCAGGGTCCTCATCGCCTCAACCAGCAACGAATCGGCGCAAAAGGCCCTCCGTTATGTTAGCGGCCTGGTGGAAGCTCCCGTGATCGGGAAGATCTATGACGCCGAAGTCGTCAAAATCGCCAATTTCGGGGCGTTTTGCGAATTCCTTCCCGGCAAACAGGGGTTGGTCCACGTTTCAGAACTTTCCGACAAATACGTGAAGGACGTCAATCAGGCTGTCAAAGTGGGCGACCGGTTCAAGGTCAAAGTCATCGAGATCGATGAGATGAGACGGGTCAATTTGAGCAAAAAGCAGGCTGAACAGGCCGCCTCGCCAAGTCTTTAAAAGGATTGGCAGGCGAGCCTCGTCATTTCCTTCATAAAAATGGAAATGTAAGATGTCCCCGCGATGAAACAGGAACATATCAGTGAGGTCAAGGCGATCATCATTCTGTCTTTCGGAATGATCCTGCTGGCGAGCCTCGTTTCTTTTGTCCCTGAAGACCTTCCGTGGTATACCTCGCGTCCCAATGTCCCCGCCCACAATCTCGTCCGGATCACCGGCGCGTACCTGGCGGGTTCGCTTCTTTTTATCTTCGGTTACAGCGCGTATCTTTTTGTCGTTTGTTTGCTTTTCTGGGGCTGGAACAAATTCATGCTGAGGGGACTGGTTTTTTCCTGGCCCAAAGCCCTTAGTTTTGTCGTTTTATTTTGTGTCTTAAGCGCGCTGGCCGGGATGGTCGGCGCCCAGGAGTCAAGCCTGCGCTTCGCGCGTTCCGGCCTCGTCGGATTCATGCTCTCGGATTTCTTTGTACGCTACCTGGGCGCTGTTGGTTCCTATATTATCCTCGTGACGCTGGGTACGTTGTCACTGATTTTAACCGGCGAAGTCCTGGTGGCCCCGTTATTCATGCGCGGCATCGACAAGGTCCGTGATTGGGGCGGGTCTTTCCGGCCAACCGGCTCCTCCCGCGAGGAAGATCGCCCGCTGTCACAAAAACGAAGTATTTCCATGGGGTCTTTTCTGAAACAACCGCAGGCCAGCGCCGCGCGCAAACTTCAGGAAGAAGAGTTGAAAAAGGCGCTGCGTCCGAAAGAAGCCGGCGGCGATAAAAAAGCCGAAGAGAAGAAGGACCCCGTTGTCCCGCCGCCATCCGCGGTCAAACCAGCGCAACCGCAGATCCATATTGTCCAGCCCCGGAACCCGCAAAAAGAAGAAGATCTGTCTACCCGTTACGAAGAGACGATCATCGGGGAGTACCGGGTCCCTTCATTGGACCTGCTGGAGGATCCGCCTTCGATCTCCCAAGGGAAACTGCAGAACACTTTAATGAACGGCGCCAAAGTGTTGGAAGAAACTTTGGTCAATTTCGGGGTCGATGCCACCGTCGTCCATATCGAACGCGGGCCGGCGATCACCCGGTATGAACTGGAGCCGGCGCCGGGCGTCAAAGTGCAGAAATTTACAACACTATCCGATGATATCGCGCTGGCGATGCGCGCCACGACCGTGCGCGTCGTCGCGCCGATCCCGGGCAAGAACCGCGTCGGCATCGAGGTCCCCAACGCGGATTTTTCCACCGTTTATCTCAAGGAAGTCCTGGCCGGCAGTGAATTCCGTTCGTCAAAGTCGAAATTGACATTATCGCTCGGGAAAGACATCGCGGGCAAGTCCATGGTCGCGGACCTGGCGGAAATGCCGCATCTGTTGATCGCGGGCACGACCGGCTCCGGCAAGACGGTGTGCGTTAACGGTATCATCATGTCGATGATCTTCAACGCCTCGCCCGACGAAGTGAAATTTGTCATGGTCGATCCCAAGATGGTCGAGTTGGCCCAATATAACGATATCCCGCACTTGTTGTGTCCTGTGGTGACGGACTCTCAAAAGGCTTCCGCGGCGCTCCAGTGGGTCGTCAGCGAAATGGAAACGCGTTATCGGGCGCTTTCCAAAGAGGGGGTGCGCAACCTGCCGGGGTACAACGCCCGCGGCCATAAAATGCCGTATATCGTCGTGATCATCGATGAGCTCGCCGATCTCATGCAGGTCTCGGCCAAGGCGGTGGAAAGCGCGATCACGCGTATCGCGCAATTGTCGCGGGCGGTCGGGATCCATTTGATCCTGGCGACACAGCGGCCTTCCGTCGATGTCATCACGGGCGTCATTAAAGCGAATTTCCCCGCGCGGATTTCATTCAAGGTCGCTTCCAAAGTCGATTCCCGCACCGTGCTGGACATGAACGGCGCCGAAAGTCTACTGGGGAAAGGCGACATGTTGTTTATCAAGCCCGGCGATGCCAAGCCGACGCGCGGGCAATGCAGTTATGTCCGTGATGAGGAGATCCAGCGCGTTATCCGTTTCATCAGGGACCAGCAGGCCCCGGCGTACGATGAGAGCATCACGAAACAGCAAAAGGGCGCGGGCGCCGGCGCGGGCGAAGATCAATCCGATGAATATTATGATGATGCGGTCAAGCTGGTCATCGAATCGAACCAGGCTTCGGTGTCCATCCTCCAGAGACGGTTACGTTTAGGGTATACGCGGGCGGCGCGGCTTATTGACATGATGGAACAAAACGGCATTGTGGGGCCCTATGCGGGCAGTAAACCCAGGGATATTCTTGTTGACCGCGAGCAGTGGCTGTTAGAGAATATGAAAAAGAATTCTCAAGGAGAAGGGAAGGCCTGACATGGCTCCGGCGACAACACAAGGGACATTGTTGAAATCCACACGGGAATCCCGCGGGATTCCTCTGCGCGTGGTGCATGAAGCCACCAAGATCCCGATGGATGTTTTACGGGCCATTGAGGAAGGATACACCGTCCGCACGCTTACGCCATTTTATTTTAAAGGGTTCACCAAGATGTACGCCGAATATCTGAAGATCAACGTCCAGGGTATTCAGACCGAGGAGAGAACGCAGGAACGCCCCGCCGTGTCCGTGCCGGTATCTAAACCGCGCGTTGCGCCGCTATCGCCGTCACCGGCAGAAACATTGGACCTCGAACAATGGTTCGCGGGTATTTTTACTCACCGGCGCAAACAGCAGATCGCCATTTTGGCGGTCGCGTCCATTGGTTTTTTTCTTTTGTTCAAGGTCATTACTTTTTTCACGCATCAACGGCCAAAGACGGTTGTTAAAAAAGAGGAAAAGAAAAAGGAAAAGCCGGCTGCCGCCAAAAGCGCCCCGGCGGCTTCCATCGCGTCGGGGAAGAAACCGCAGGAAAGTACCAGCGTCGTCAAGGCGTCCGAAACAGCCGCCACGGCCGTTAAAACGTCTTCGAAAGCCGCCGCTCCGGTGGCGGCCCCTCAAGCCTCGGCGCCCACCGCGCAACTGGACAGAGAGATCATGCTGACCGTCCGGGCGAAGAAGGACAGCTGGCTGCGCGTTGAAGCGGACGGGGTCACTGTTTTTCAATCGGCATTAAACCGCGGGAAATCGGAAACCTGGCTCGCCCAGAATAAAATCGAGATTTCCGGCAAGAACATGCAGCAGCTGGAATTCGAGCTCAACGGCAAGCTGATCGGTACTTTGAGCCGCCGGGATTATAAGGCCAGGAAGATCCTGATCACCCGGGAAGGGCTCTCAGTGATCCCCTGATCCGGCGCAAGGTCCTGCCATGATCAAATCAACAAAAGATTTCAGTCAACAACGTGTTCCCTCTCGAAGAGAGCCTGGTGGCCAAAGGGATCCTGACGGCGGGGGCCGCAAGGTCGGGGTCATCAATCTGGGTTGCGCCCGCAATCTGGTCGATTCCCAGACTATCCTCGGGAACCTCAAGCGCCAGGGGCACCGGATCACCACCGACGTTGCCGGCGCCGATATGGTCGTCGTCAACACGTGCGCGTTCATTGAGGAATCCAAAAAAGAGTCCGTTGATACCATCCTTGATCTGATCGAATTAAAGAAGCAGGGCAAGCTCAAGAAAATCGTTGTGGCCGGATGCCTGGCCCAGCGGTACAGCAGGGAATTAGCCGAAGAGTTCAAGGAAGTCGACGCGATCCTCGGGGTACAGAAGTTGGACCGCGAGAATATTCCGGCTCAAGTTTCCCTGACGCCACGGCATTTCGCCTACCTGAAGATCTGTGAGAGCTGTTATAACCACTGCAGTTTTTGTATTATCCCCTCCATTAAAGGAAAATTTGTTTCCCGGAGCATCGAATCCGTTGTGCGCGAAGTCAAACAGCTTGATGAACGCGGGGTCAAGGAGGTCAACATCATCGGCCAGGACATCACCGCCTACGGGATGGATATTTACCGGGAGAAGGCGCTCGCGCGGCTTTTGAAGGAAATAGTGGCGGTGACAAAAAATATCCGCTGGGTCCGTCTGTTGTACGCCTTTCCGGCCCATGTGACTGATGAGCTCATCGACACGATCGCCCGCGAGGAAAGGATCTGTAAATATATCGATATCCCGTTGCAGCATATCAGTGATAACCTGTTACAGAGCATGAACCGGTCGATCACCGCCCGCCAGAGCGTTGATCTGATCAAAAAGATCCGCGCTAAAATTCCGGGGGCGCATATCCGCACCAGCTTTATCGTCGGGCTGCCCGGCGAAACGGAAGAGAATTTCCAGGAATTAATGGATTTTGTCCGTGCCATGTCTTTCGACCGGGTCGGCGCGTTCGTTTATTCCCGGGAAGAGGGCACGCCCGCGTATGCCATGCCCGGGCAAGTCCCTGATCTGGTCAAGCGCAAGCGGTTGAATCTTTTAATGGCCTTGCAGCGGGAGATATCCCAAACTAACCAGAAACGCAAGATCGGTTGTAAATACGATGTCCTTATTGACGAGGCGCAAGAGGGAGAAAAGGGTATCTATCCGGGGCGCACGCAATACGACGCCCACGAGGTGGACGGCGTCGTTTACGTCCATTCGACGAAAGAATTAGCCCCCGGGGACATCGTTCCGGTCGAGATAACTGATTCTTGTGAGTACGATCTGGTTGGGAACGCGCTATGAGCCTGCCGAACCGGCTGACCATGGCCCGTATCCTCTTGACATTCGCCTTCGTATTCTTCGCCTTTCAAACAGGGGTCACTCCCAAGACCATCGCGGCCGCTGTTTTTCTGCTCGCTTCCCTCACGGATTTTTTTGACGGGTATTACGCCAAAAAGTATAACCTGATCAGTGATTTCGGGAAGTTGATGGACCCCATCGCGGATAAGTTCCTTATCCTGACGGCGTTCTTTATTTTTATGGTCATGCATCTTATCCAGGGCTGGATGTTTATCCTGATTCTGGTGCGCGAGGCCGGCGTGACCCTTATTCGTTTGCGCGCGATGAGGCGGGGAAAGATCCTGGCCGCGGAACGGGCCGGAAAAATAAAGACCGTCCTGCAGATCCTTGCCATTTTAACCATTTTGGCCTTTATGGTTCTCGCCGAAATGAGCTTGCCGGGGTATTGGTCCGCGCGACTTGGGTTGTTCTATCAATGGGTCATTGTTCCCCTGATGTTGGCGGTCGTTGCCGTGACTTTGTCTTCGGGCATTTCATTTGCATGGAACAACCGCCGGTCGGTCTATGCGTGATCATCTTGCCAGATTGCTGTCCACATTTTTTTATGTCGGGAATGTCCCTGTCGCTCCGGGGAGTCTGGCGAGCCTCGCGGGGACATTGCTCGCCGTCATTTTTCACGGGGATCCAGCCGTCTACATAGTCTTTTGGGGGGCCATAACGCTTGTCGGGTTCGCGGTCAGCGCCCGCGCGGAAAAGCTCTTTGGCCGGAAAGACCCCTCGTGCATCGTCATCGATGAAGTCAGCGGAGTTCTCCTCGCGTTTTTTGCTCTGCCTTTGACCCCCGCGGTCATCGTGACGACATTTTTTCTGTTCCGCGCTTTTGACATGTTCAAGATCTATCCCGTGAACCGTTTCGAAGAACTCCCCGGTGCCGTCGGGATCATGGCCGACGATCTCTGGGCGGGGCTTTATACCAATATCGTCATGCAGCTGGCCATCCGCTGGGCGGGGATGATGAATCTGTGAATAAACAGACCCTTTTTGAATCTATAGCAACAACCCGTCCCTGGTGCCGGTTTCAAGATTCTTATTATCATGGGCATATGGGAGAATATCTGCGGTTTCTTATCCCCGAGAATGCCTCTGTGCTTGAGATTGGTTGTGCCGGCGGCGAAAGGCTCGCGGCGCTCAAACCCCGCCGGGGCGTCGGGGTCGATTTTAGTCCAAAAATCGTTGAGGCTGCCCGCCGGAATTTCCCTCATCTTGACTTTCTTGCCCAAGGCATCGACGATCTGGAATGTTCGGAAACTTTTGATTATGTGGTCGTGAATAATGTGATCGGTTACGCCGACGACCTCCAGAAGGTCTTCTGCCGGATAAAGAAAGTCTGTCGGCCAGAGACGAAAGTGATCCTTATCTACCATAGTCATTTGTGGCGGCCGTTTTTAAAAGTTGCCGGCTGGCTTGGGGCACGAAGAAAGTGGCCGCAGCAGCACTGGCTGGCCCGCAAAGATATCGAGAATTTTTTATATCTTGAAGATTTTGTCGTCGTCAGAAGGGCTCAAAGGTTTTTGGTGCCTTTTTATATTCCGCTTGTGTCATGGTTTTTTAATAAATATCTCGTGCATATCCCCGGGCTAAGGGACATGGCGCTTGATCACATCCTGGTCATCAAGCCCGATGGTCCGCGCAGGAGCCGGGAGGACATATCTGTTTCTGTGGTTGTCCCCTGCCGCAATGAAAAAGGCAATCTCGAACAGATAATCACGCGCACGCCGAGGATGGGGAAGAGGACCGAGATTATTTTTGTAGAGGGGCATTCCAGGGATGGCACGCTTCAAGAGTGTTATCGGCTCAAGGAAGTCTATGCCGACAAGGACATCAAAGTGCTTGCGCAAAAAGGCGAGGGGAAGGGGAATGCGGTACGCGAAGGTTTTGCGGCCGCCTCGGGCGATGTGCTGATGATTCTTGACGCCGATTTAACGGTCCCGCCCGAGAGCCTGGAGGAGTTTTACAACGCCCTTGTTTCCGGCAAGGGGGAGTTTATTAACGGCAGCCGGCTTGTGTATCAGATGGAAAAAGAGGCCATGCGGTTTTTGAACATGATGGCCAATAAATTCTTCAGCGTGATGCTCACGTATCTGCTGGGGCAGTATTTGAAGGATACTCTATGCGGCACCAAAGTCTTATGGAGAGAGGATTACCTCAAAATCGAGGAGGGGCGCAGGTATTTCGGCGATTTCGATCCTTTCGGAGACTTTGACCTTTTGTTCGGCGCCGCGAAACTGAATTTAAAGATTGTGGAGATCCCCGTGCATTATAAATCCAGGGTTTACGGGACCACGCAAATCCGCCGCTTCGAACACGGCTGGCTTCTTTTAAAAATGACTTTTTTTGCGATGAGGAAGATAAAATTTGTTTAATCCGGTCCTTGAATGGCTGAGACTCCCGGAGCTCCGCGGTATTAAAGATTTGGATGACCCTGCCGTAACACGGTTACATGCCCAAATTATATGGAAGAAAATCTTTTTAAGAAAAATTTATCTCGATTTTTACTGTGAGTACAAAAGGATTATCCGCGGCAAGCCTTCAGGGGTTTGCGTCGAATTGGGCAGCGGAGGAGGGTTTGCGAAAAAAATCTTTTCTACAATTCTCACGTCGGACATCGCGCCTTCTCCAGGCCTGGACTTTTGTTTCTCCGCAGAACAACTCCCTTTTAAGGATACCTCCATTGACGCACTGTGCATGATTAATGTTTTTCATCACATTAAAAATCCTGTTAACGCCCTCAATGAATTCAGCCGATGCCTCAAGCCCGGGGGAGTTATTTTGATGATTGAACCCGCCAATACGATCTGGGCGCGGTTTGTTTACAGGCGTTTTCATCACGAACGTTTTGATCCGGCGGCTGCCTGGTCGGTTGAGGGGCAAAGGAGACTTTCCGACGCAAACGGAGCGTTGCCGTGGATCATTTTCCGCAGAGACCGCGGCCGGTTTGAATCGCAATACCCCCTTTTGAAGGTCAGCCGCGTTGAATTTCATACACCTTTACGCTATCTGTTGAGCGGTGGATTGTCATTGAAACAATTGTTGCCTTCATGCGCTTACAGGGGGGTTAAAGGGATCGAATCCCTGCTCTCGCCGCTTAATGAATGGATAGGGATGTTCTGCACGATAGAGGTAAGGAAACAGGGAGCAAAGGAATGATTTGTTTAAAGAATTAATCCGAACAAATCCTGCTAATTTTTTTTGGGATAATTAATCAAAATAATCAAAACGGGCACAAGGGGAAAGATGTGCAGGATACATCTGGAAAGGCTGGCCTCTGTTTGCGCGATCCAGAAATAATGCTGGGTCAGGGTGTAGGCGGGTATATAGATGGCCGCAAACGCAACCAGCGCCCAGGATAATAACTTTATCTCAAACGAAATATTTTTTCGTTCGAGCCTCAACAAGCTGACGACCAGGATCAGCCAGAGGATGTTCCAGTTATTGGAAAAGAACAGATTTTGGATTATCTTTTCCAGGACTGTTCTCAGCCTTCCGACATAGTCGACTGCGGGCGCAAGGCCCAGGTGATAGAGATTGAATGAAAGGGCGTCGTGGGACAGCGCGCCCGCCTGGGCCAGATACTGGTAAACATGAAAAGAAAGGCAGACGCTGAAACCTGGAATAAAAAATTTAAGGAATATTTTTAGTTTCTTGGAAAGGACCATCGGGTGTTCGTGGGCCAGGATTACCGTTAAAAGCAATGTGTGGATGGCAAGATAACCGCTTCCTTCCAGTTTGACGAAACTTGTGATGCCGGCAAAAAAGGCGGCCAGGATCAGGTAAACATTCTCTTTTTTCTCGCGCCAGAATAAAAGGAGCGTGATGGTTGTAAAATTGTAATAAAGCAGGGTGAAATCCCGGTAGCCGATCGTGGCATGGTAAACCAAAAACGGCGAGGAGACCAGGAAAACAAGCCCTAACAGTGCCCAGCGGACGCGGACATGACTTTTCAAGAAGTGATACTGGACGATGAGGGTGGCAAGGAAATAAAGCGGGAAAATAACATTTATGAGCTGGTCATCCCAGGCGCCGATATTGAGCGCGAGCCATGCCTGCAGAAGCGGTACGTGCAAGGGATAGTTGCTGTGGGGCATATTATTGAGGTATTTTAGCGAGTGTTCATAAAAAAGGATTTTGGCGTTGAAGGTGTGTGTGGCAAAGGCATCCCATGTGGAAGTAGGAATTGTAAAGCCTCGCCAGAAAACATAGCTCGTTTGCAGCAGGATGAACAACAGGAAAACGAGCGACAGAGGATCAAGGCGAGAGGAGGGGAAGTTATATTTTAATCTTTCGCCGGGGGATTTATTCCTGGATTTGAGGATGAATAAAAAGCAAACGGCAATGGAAGTTGCCAGGGGATAGTTAATCGTCCCGGTCGTCAGTGGTGCCCGGAGGGCTCCCAACAAAAACATCCATAACGTCAGCAAGCCCGTCCCCAGCCCATAGGCCAGGGCCAGCCCGAGTGTCACCGGGATAGTTTTTTTGGCATCCATCAGGCTGATGAGGCAATATCCTAAAGTTACGGGTGCTATGAGGATGGTCAGGGCAAGAAACGGTGTCATGGGAATTTATGGCGCGTCCTTTCTGATGGCAATGACGCTGGATTGATCAAAAGTGCCGATGACCTTGAAGCCGTCCGGCACGCTGGCGACGGCATCTGCCTTGTCGAAGACAATGATGCTGTCGGCAGGGCGGCCGCCACGCACGTTACGAATATCGATGGGATAAAGGTAATACGCTAACATCCTCTGGGTGATCATGCCAGGGTCGTTTGACAAATCCATGTCTGTCAAGAGTTGGGCGTTGTGAAAACCGGGAAGGATCTCCCGGCAGTATTGGATAAACGAGTAAAGCTTTTTTCCCGCGATGGCGGTATTCTTTTTTTCGCCGGATTTGCTGGCAAAAATTCCAAATTCCCCCCGGGCATAATTTATCAGACCGGTTGTCTGCAGGACGGCGAGAAGACAAAATAGCGTAAACCCTGCGTGAAGCGCTGTCGCAAAGATCGGGGAACCGGTGCGGCGGTCTGTCTTCCTGCCGCGGAGTTTATGGATAAAGTGCAGAAAAGGCAGGGATGTGAAGAATATAAGATAAATGAGGGCATAGGGATTGATGCCGGCGATGTAAGGCGGAAAGAATATGTTTTGATTCGGATTGTAGAACCCGTCTACAATTACTTTTATCCCATCGAGTGTGGACCCGCGGAGATAAGGAATAAAAATCGCAAGCGTTGTTATGACACACGTCCACACAATGAATAGGGGTGGAATGATATCGTCGGTTATTTTTCGGAGGCTTGTCGGACGCATCGCTTTGTTGTTTTATGTCGTTGGGAAATGGAATTCCTTAAGCTTTTCATGAATAGGCCCCTGTGATGTCAAAGTGCTTTTAAAGAGCGCAAAAGACAAGATAATTTCTTCATGTGCCGATGGTAAAGAACAGGATTGCAACTTGGGGACAAGCGCCGGCAAGTTTTTGTTTGTACGTATCCGGCCGATGGTAATGTGGGCCTGGAAGTCCCGCTTTTCCTTTTTAAACCCGATGTTGCCCAGCGCGGTTTCCAGAGATCCGGCCAGCCGCGCCAGATTCCCGTCGGTATCGTCCAGGCCTATCCAAACAACGCGCGGGTGACGGAGATCCGGAAAGACACCCGGCTGTGTCAAGGTCGTGTCGAATGGCCGCAGGTCTTGGCACACATCCCCGAGTGTTTCCATCACCGGGGGGATCATTTTTGTTTTGACGTCACCCAGGAATTTTAAAGTTAAATGGATGTTCTCCGGTTTGACCCAGGAAATGTCGCAATCCAGAGGTTTAAGATGTTCCTGAAATCCCCGGATAGTTTCTTTGATCTGATCACTTAACTCGACGGCTATAAAGGCACGAATAGTTTCAGCCATAGTTATATTTATGAGGAAGTTCAACAAGACAGGCATTTTTTAAGCAGGCGAAGGGCTTGCGTTGAGGCCCGACGTTTAATATGGGCCCGGGTTCCCTTGAAACGGCATTGCAGACACAAGGTTTCGGCGGGCCGCCAACGGCGAGCCGCCTTTGGCGAGCCTCGCCTTTGGCGGGCCTCGCCTTTGGCGGGGACGCTCAGCGCGATATAGACCAATCCCGCGGGCTTCGTTGTGGTGGCGCCGGTCGGGCCGGCAATGCCGGTTATTCCAATGCCGAGATCGGTTTTATGGATCTCGCGTATCGAACGCGCCATGGCCGTTGCCGTTTGTCCGCTCACGGCCCCATATTGACGCAGCATCCGCGAAGGGATGTTCAGAAGCCTTTGTTTGGCCCGGTTACTGTACGCGACCACCGAGGCTTCCAGAAATTTGGAGCTTCCGGGAATGTTCGTGAGCCGGTGGGTCAGCAATCCACCAGTGCAGGACTCGGCAATGGCGAGTGTTTTGTGTCTATCCATCAATAACCGGGCGACCGTCTTCTCAAGCGGCATAAAAGCATTATAGGGGGGGACAAAACGCTTGACAAGAAATAACATTTCGAATATAGTACAACCGTTCTTAACGGACAACGAAGCCCGAGAGCGTATCTCGGGTTTTTTGTATAACTAGCAATGATTACAACGGGTTAGAAAGGCTGTTCATGTTCAATACCATCGAAGAAGTCCTGAAAGATCTCCGCGACGGCAAGATGATCATCGTGATGGATGATGAGGGCCGGGAAAATGAGGGGGACATCTTGTGCGCGGCCGAATTCATTACTCCGGAGAAGGTTAACTTTATGGCCAAAGAGGCCAGAGGTCTTATCTGCGTGCCCATGGAAGACGACCGGCTCAGGGAGCTGGAATTGCACCCGATGAAGATCGACCTGAACCACCGGCATCAAAAATGTGACACGGCCTGGACGATCTCGGTGGACGCGGCCAAAGGTATCACAACGGGGATCTCCGCGGCCGACCGCGCGCACACCGTCAAGGTCCTGATCGATCCCAAGTCAAAACCGTCAGATTTTATCACGCCGGGACATTTGTTCCCTTTGCGGGCCCTTAAAGGCGGCGTCCTGGTGCGCGCCGGGCACACCGAGGCTTCGGTTGATCTGACCAAGATGGCGAAGCTGTATCCGGCGGGGGTCATCTGCGAAATCATGAACGAAGACGGGACCATGGCCAGGACGACGGACCTCCTCGAATTCTCCCAAAAACATGGCCTGAAGATCTGCACCATCGACAGCCTCATCGAGTATCGCCGCAAATACGAAAAACTCATCGAGCGTGTCGTGGAAACAAAATTGCCAACTGAATACGGTGAATTCACCATCGTGGCCTATCAGTCAAAGGTCGATGAATTTGTGCATATCGCCCTTGTCATGGGGAAGATAGATGAATCCGTCCCCATCCTCGTGCGCGTCCAGTCGGAATGTCTGACGGGGGACGTTTTCCATTCGATGCGCTGCGACTGCAACGCCCAGCTGGAAACCGCGTTTAAAACGATCGGCAAACAAGGCACGGGGATCATCATTTATATGCGCCAGGAAGGCCGGGGTATCGGCCTCGTTAATAAATTAAAGGCGTATAACCTCCAGGACCAGGGGTTGGATACGGTGGAAGCCAATGAGGCGCTGGGCTTCTTGCCGGATTTGCGCTATTACGGTATCGGGGCCCAAATCCTCGTCGATCTGGGCGTCAAACAGATCCGCCTGTTGACCAATAACCCGCGCAAGATCGTTGGACTGGAAGGGTATGGCCTGTCCGTTACCGAACGGGTTTCTCTCAAGATCCCTCATAATCCGGTCAACAAGGATTACCTGAAGGCCAAAAAGGACAAGTTAGGGCACATACTTTGATTTCCATCCCGCGATTTTAGAATTCGATCTATGGTCATGACATTCGAAGGCAAACCCGGCGGCAAAGGGAAAAGGATCGGCATTGTGGCCGCGAAATTCAACGATTTTGTCACCCGGCGGCTGCTGGACGGATGCCTCAAGGAGCTCCTCAAGCACGGCGTACGCGAGGCGGACATCACCGTCGCGCGGGTGCCGGGTTCCCTGGAAATTCCCCTCGTCGCTTTGCGGTTGGCCAAAAAGAAAAATATCCACGCGGTCATTTGTCTCGGGGCCGTGATCCGTGGCGAGACCTCGCATTTTGATCTGGTGGCTCAAGGCGCCGCCGGCGGCATCGCGCACGCCGCGCTTGCCTCGGGCAAGCCGGTTATCTTCGGGGTCCTCGCCACCGATACCGTCGGACAGGCGAATAAACGTTCCGATGAAAAGAAGGTCAATAAAGGACGGGACGCCGCCATAGATGCCCTGGAGATGATTGATTTAATGGCGCGGATCAAATGAAACTATGCGTAAACGGACACTGGCTCGCGAATATACTTTAAAGATCCTCTATCAGGCCGAGATGACGCGCCGGGATCTCGCCGCGGCCGCCAGTAAATTCTGGGATGAAGAGGACCCCCCTGATGATAATGTCCGGGAATTCACGCAGCGTCTCGTCGACGGTGTCGCGGCGAATCTCGCGGCGATCGACGCCAAAATTTCCCACTACGCCGCCAACTGGCAGATAAAACGCATGGCGGTCATCGACCGCAATATCTTGCGTCTCGGCGTTTATGAGCTGCTGCATACCAGCGATATCCCGCCCAAAGTGACCATCAACGAAGCCGTGGAACTGGCCAAGAAGTACGGCGATCTGGAATCCGGCAAATTCGTTAACGGTATCCTGGACAAGATCCACAAGACCGAAGTCCTCACCAAGACCGCCCCCCATGACGAAGTCGGCTGACCTCCATATCCACACGCATTATTCCGACGGGACCATGTCCCCCCAGGAGGTTGTCGCGGACGCCCTGCATTGTGGTATACAGTGTATCGCCATCACCGACCACGACACCATCGACGGGATCTCTCCGGCTATCGCGGCGGCCGAGGGACAGGACCTGGAGGTCTTGCCCGGCATCGAGCTTTCCTCGGAGATCAACGGTAAAGACGTCCATATGCTGGGGTATCTGTTCAACTGGCAGGACGCCTCACTGCTCGAACAGCTCAAGGAAATGCAGAACGCGCGCGCCGGGCGGATGAAAAAGATGATCCAGAAGCTGGAAGCCCTCGGCATCCAGAACATAAGTTTTGAAGAGATCAGCGGCTCCGCCAGGACCACGGCGCTGGGCCGGCCGCACCTGGCCGCCGCGCTCGTCGAGAAAAAGGTCGTTGGAAACATGAGGGCGGCCTTCGATAAATATCTGGCGGAAGGCGCGCCGGCGTATGTGCCCAAGTTTAAACAAACCCCCCAGGAGGCGATCAAACTTATCAAAGGTTTCGGCGGTATCGCGGTCCTGGCCCATCCGATGCTAAGCAGCGTCGATGAATTGATCCCCGGTCTCGTTGCCGCGGGGTTGGGCGGACTGGAAGCGCATTACCCAAATTGTTCGGTTAACGTCATGCAATTTTATGAAGGACTGGCGCGGAAACATCATCTGGTGGTCACGGGCGGATCGGATGCCCACGGCGAATCCAAAAAACACACCTTTATCGGGAAGGTCAGGATCCCCTACGATCTGGTCGAGAAATTAAAAGAAGCCGCTCAAAAAAATGTCTGATCAATATTTCATGCGGATGGCGTTTGATCTGGCCGCAAAGGGCAAGGGAAGCACGTCGCCGAACCCGATGGTCGGTGCCGTGGTCGTCAAGGGAAACCGACTCATTGCAACCGGTTGGCATAAACGTTGCGGGGCGGACCACGCGGAGATCGTGGCGCTCAAGAAAGCCGGAGGCCGCGCCCGCGGGGCGAAATTGTACGTGACGCTGGAGCCGTGTTTTCATTACGGCCGCACGCCGCCGTGCGTCGATCAAGTTATCGACAGCGGCATCAGGGAAGTGGTCATCGGTATGGTCGACCCTAACCCGCTGACGCGCGGGAAATCCATCGCCAAACTGCGCCGCGCCGGCATCAAAGTAAGGACAGGAATTTTGCGTCCTGACGCCGAGCGGCTCAACGAGATTTTCGTCAAATATATGCGCAGCCAGATGCCTTTTGTCGCGGCCAAATGCGCCCAGACGCTTGACGGCAAGATTGCGACGGTGACCGGAGAGTCCAAGTGGATCACCTCTTCGAAAACCCGCGATTACGCGCGCCGCGTCCGGGATGAATTTGACGCGATCCTGGTGGGGGTCAACACCGTCTTGCGGGACGACCCGCGGCTCAACGGCGTAAGGAAAACAAAGCGTTTGAAGAAAATTATCCTGGATTCCTCGCTCAAAACGCCGCTAACGGCACGCTTGTTTAAAGGGGCTCGACCCGCGGATTGCGTTATCGCCGTGACCCATAAAGCTTCGCCAGCGAAGATCAAACAGTTCCAGAACAAAGGTGCGCGTCTCATCATCTGCCCGGCGAAAGACGGCCGCGTCGACCTCAAATGCCTGTTAAAAGCGCTTGCCAAAGAAGAAATCACAAGTATTCTAATGGAGGGAGGGGCGCGCGTGATCGGCGGCGCGCTCAAGGAAAAGCTGGTCGATAAACTGTATATTTACGTGGCGCCGAAGATCATCGGCGACCAGGACGCGTTAAGTTCGGTGGTCGGGGTCGGTACGGTCAATATCGGCCGGTCAATCCGGCTCAAAAACCTTACCTCACGCAATATCGGTCAGGACATTTTGCTTACAGGCTATGTTTAACGGGATCGTTGAAGAAATCGGCATCGTGGACGCGCTCGAGCGGCGGAAGAATCTGTCGGTTTTGAAGGTGTGCGCCCGCAAAGTTTTACAGGGGACGAAGCCGGGCGACAGCGTCGCCGTTGACGGCGTTTGCCTGACGGTAATCGACAAGAACAAAGATGTCCTCGCCTTCGACATGATGCGCGAGACCTTGGAAAAAACTTCATTGGGACGGCTGCGCCGCGGCGATCAAGTCAATCTGGAGCGGGCGCTCAAAGCCGGCGGGCGCGTGAGCGGGCATTTTGTGACCGGGCACATCGATGGGGTCGGGCGCGTTGAACAAAGGATCACCGAGGTGAATTATGAGGAATTGTCCATCCGTCTGCCCAAGGGATTGGGCAAATACATCGTCCCCAAAGGCTCGGTCGCGCTCGACGGTGTCAGCCTGACCGTGGGCAAGGTCGGGAAAGGGCGTTTTAGCGTTTATCTGATCCCCTTTACGACGCGGGTGACGACGCTGGGCGCGAAAAAAAAAGGCGATTGGGTCAATATCGAGACGGACATTTTGGCGAAATATCTTTTATCCGCTCGCGCGCAACCTCGGCGGATAACCCCGACGAGTATGGCGAAATTATCGAAGAGAATTTTGCCATATCTTACGAGTCGGGGTAACGGTATCAAAGGATAATATGCGTAAGCGTGTCGTGATAACCGGTGTGGGCGTTTTTGCCGGTAACGGCAAAGGCAAAGAGGAATTTTACCAGTCGCTCAAAGACGGCAAGGTCGGCTACGCGCCGGTCACCTTGTTCGACGCGTCCGAGTTCTCGGTCAATATCGGCGCGGAAGTAAAAGATTTTGACGCCAAGAATTATTTCGGGCCGAAAGGACTGCGGCTTTTGGACCGCAGCACCCGGCTCCTGGTGGCCGCCTCGAGGCTGGCCATCGCGGACAGCAAGTTTGTGATCACCAATCGCAATACCGAGAAGGTCGGCGTCTCCGTGGGGACGACGCTGGGAAGCCTCAAGAGCATCGCCGAATTCGACGAGGTCACGCTCAAGGAAGGCCCGCGCTACGTCAACCCCGCGCTTTTCCCCAACACCGTCATCAATTCTCCGGCCAGCCAGGTTAACATCTGGAACAATATCAAGGGATTCAGCACGACCCTTTCCACGGGGTTCACCTCCGCCGTCGACGCGTTCAGTTACGCCTGGGATATGATCCAGATCTACGACTGGGCCAAGATGATCTACGCGGGCAGTGTCGAGGAGATGTGCTTCCATACCTATTACGGTTTTTATACGCTGAAATTTCTTTCCGGCTCCAAAGAGGGGACGTCTTTTATTAACTGTCCGTTTGACAAACGGCGTAACGGGATCACCTTCGGGGAAGGCGCGTGTCTCTTGGCGATGGAAGAGCTTGCTCATGCCCGCAGGCGCAAGGCGCCGATCCAGGCGGAGGTGCTGGGGTTCGGGTATTATTTTGATCCGTTCCGGATCAACAAGTATAACCCCAGAGGGACGGGGGTCAAGGCGGCCATCCGTAGCGCCCTGGAAGACGCGCAGGTCGACATCAACGAGATTGATTACATCTGCGCCAACGCCAATTCAACACAGCCCGCGGACAAGATCGAGACCGAGGCCATCAAGGAAGTGTTCGGCAAACGCGCTTATGAGATCCCGGTCAGCGCCATTAAATCCATGACCGGGGAATGTTACAGCCTTTCCGGCGCGCTGGCCGCCGCCGCGTGCGTGGGCGCGATCAACGAGGATTTTATCCCCCCGACGGTGAATTATCAGGAAAAAGACCCGGACTGCGACCTGGATTATGTCCCCAACCAATCCCGTCCGGCGAAATTGAATAAAGTTTTGATCATCACCTTCGGCCCCAACGGCAGTAACAGTTGCATGGTGTTAGGGAGGTATCAGCCGTAATGTCGGAATTCAAGAATAAAGTGGCCATTGTGACCGGCGGGTCGCGCGGCATCGGCAAAGCCATCGTCGAGGCGCTGGCCGGCCGCGGCTGTGACATCGCCTTTAATTACAGCCAAAGCCACGAGGCGGCCCTGGAACTGGAGAAAGCCATCAAGGCCAAAGGCGTGCGGTGCAAGGCGGAGTGCGTGGACATCAAGGATTTTGAGGACGTCAAAGAATGGATCGCGCAAGTCAAGGAAGATTTTGGCCGCGTCGATATCCTGGTCAATAACGCCGGCATCGTCATTGACAAGCCGCTGATGATGATGTCCCGCGAGGACTGGGACCAGGTGCTCGATACCAACTTGAGCGGTATGTTCAACGCGGCCAAGGCGTGCATTGTCACCTTCATGAAGCAGAAAAGCGGGGACATCGTCAATATCTCCTCGGTGAGCGGCGTCATCGGTTTGCCGGGGCAGACGAATTACTCGGCCTCCAAGGGAGGCATGAACGCCTTTACCAAGGCGCTGGCCAAGGAAGTGGCCCGCTATGGGGTGCGGGTCAACGCGGTCGCCCCGGGATTTATCGAAACGGATATTCTGTCCCATTTTACCGATGACAAGAAAAAAGAGATCGCCGACAGTATCCCTTTGCAAAGGATAGGCACGCCGCAGGACGTGGCCAACTGCGTGGTATTTTTGTTAAGCCAGGGTGCGCAATATATGACCGGCCAGATCGTCCAGGTCGACGGCGGCCTGGCGATGCGGTAGAATATGATATGAAGAATTCCCCTCCCCTTGTGGGAGGGGATAGGGGAGGGGGGATTGAGAAAAGCGTTAACACCTGTTGCCCGAAAACTGCGGAATGACCCTACAGAAGCTGAAAAGCATCTCTGGTGTGTACTTCGCTCCAGGAATCTTGGCGTCAAATTTCGCAGACAAGTGATCATTGGTCCCTACATCGTTGATTTTGTATGTTTTGAAAGGAAATTGGTCATAGAAGTTGATGGTGGGCAACATGCCCAGAGTCGGAAGGATATTCTACGGGATGAATGGCTCATCAAACAGGGGTTTGAAGTTGTCAGGTTTTGGAACCAAGATGTTCTTGAGAATCTGGATGGGGTATTTGAGAAAATCGAAGAACATTTGATGTCCCCCTCCCTAGCCCTCCCCACAAGGGGGAGGGAAGCCTATGGATAAATTCCCCTCCCTTTGTGGGAGGGGTTAGGGGAGGGGAGAGCAGTGTACGTAACGGTCGATCAGAACAGAAGATACAAAGATTAAGATTAAAAAATTTTGACAGAACCAAGACAGTGAAAGGGAGGGCCTATGATTTCTCCAAAGAAGCAGATGACAAAGATCGTTGCCGAACAGCCCGAAGACAGTTCCTATGAAGAAATTCTGAAGGAGCTGGCCTTCGCGCGCATGGTCGAGCGGGGCGTGGCCGATTCCAGGGCGAAGCGGACAAGCTCGAACGTGGAAGTAAAGCGGAAGATCAAGTCATGGCAGAAATAAGATGGACCCGTGAGGCCATTTATTGGCTAAAGGAAATTCATCAGTACATTGCCGTCGACAATCCCGTGGCGGCTCAAAAAGTCGCCCGGAGTATTTATGAGAAAGTTCAGATCCTTCGGCGGTTGCCCCAGATCGGTCATCGCTATGAACGTTATCCTGATTTAAACATTCGTATTTTGCTTTATGGGCATTATCGCATCGCTTATCTGATCAAGGAAGACGGCGGCATTGATATCTTGGGGATTTTTCACGGGGCTTTGGACATCGACCGGTATCTCTCCGGCGGCCCGGGCGCCGGGTAAGCGGTGAAGGAGTGGCGGCGGTATGGCTAAAAAGATTGTGAAGTTATGGTATGACCGGGAAGGGGATTACTTGGAAGTCATGTTCGACCGGAAGGCGGGTTATTTTCGCGAGACCAAATCCGACCAAGTGATGGAAAAAGTGGACAAGGACGGCAATATCCTCGGGTTTTCGATCTTCAAGGTCAGCAAAATCCGGCGTAAACCCCTACAAGTGGCGTTGACGTAAGTTTGAAATCTGGAGGAGACGTTTTTTGACGGTGTCGGGCTGGGTTGGTTGAGCGCGGCATCAGCAGTAACGCTTCCGGGTTAATAATGGCTCCATTAACATTTTGGAAAAAGGGAGAATGCTATGCAGGAATTTATTAAATTCAAGAGTTCTGTCAAATTACTACTTCTATCTTTTGGGCTAATGGTTGGATTTATAGTATCTGCTTATGTGCCGTTTATCTCTGAATTGATGGAAAATAACAATTCGTTAGTTATGTTTATTTTCCTTGGAACTAAATTATTTTTTGCAATTTGTTTCTGGATTGTTGCAGTAAGAATATATTTTTTAGCTAAAGTATTAAAGGAAAAAAATATTATATCTCATCGCTCCGGAATATTAGTTTTTGGTTGGGTGGCTTGCAGTCTTATACCTATTGTTCTTCATGCCGTTTATTTATTTTATTTATGGAAACAGGGGGGAAAACTTGAGGGTCAATGAATTTTGAGGATGCGTTACTGACGGTATCGGGCTGTGTTGGTTGAGCGTGGCATCAACAGTAATGCCTCTGGATAACCAAGGAGGATAGTAAAATGTCGTGGATTGATTTTAGTGAATGTAAAACTGTAAAAGAAATTGGCGAAAAATTTATGGCCAGATTTAATGGTAGCGAAAGTCATGTAGCTATGGCCACTGCATTTGCTCATCAGTTACTTCAAAAAGAACTGCTCATTGAACAAAATAAATATCAAGAGAAACAATTAGAAAAGATGCAAGAGCTAAATAGGTATACGCGGGGATTGGTTTTGGCTACTTGGGCCTTAGTCATCATTTCATCGATATTGAATATAGTCTGTCGGTGATTAAAGAGGCGATTTACTAAAAACACGGGTAAACGGCTAATGCCATCTAAACAGTTAGCGAAAAACACGTATCAAAAATTTCTCGACGACATTGCCGGGATCTATGACCGCGCCTTGAAGGACGTGCACGTGGCGGTGGAGGCGATCCTTAAGGCGGCGTATTGGAAGATCGGCGAACGCGTCGTGGAGGTCGAGCAGGACGGCCACATCCGCGCGCAGTACGGCGCCCATCTTCTGGAACAGATTTCCAGCGACATGGCCAAGACCAACCGCAAAGGATTTTCAGCCCGTAACCTGCGCAACATGCGCCAGGTTTATACTGCTTTCCCAATTCGGCAGTTAACTGCCGAATTGACCTGGACTCATTTCGTGGCCCTTTCCGTCATCAAGGACAAGGAAGAACGGCAGGCGTATCTTAAAAAGGCCGCTGGAAAAAAATGGACGGTGGAAGAGCTTAAGGATGTCCTTCTTCGCGACCAGGTCAAAACGATCCCCTCGGGAAACGGGCCGGTTGGGCGTTTGCCTGCCTCGCCGGCAGGCGGGCCTGCCGTGCCTGCCCAAGCGGAAGTCATCCGCCTCGCTTTCAAACGAGGCATCATTAACGCCTGCCGTGTCGTTGAGCCCCGCGCTTGCGACGCAAAGAATGACCGGAAGGTCCGTCTGGATTACGGCTTCGGGGTAAAGCGCAGTTTCAGACTGCCGTCGCCGGCCTCTGTCAAACCCGACGACGTTGTCGTTCTGACGGAATCTCCGGAGGGTCTTGTGGAAATAAAAAAGATCACCGCCAAAGATCCCAGGGGGGATCCCGTCCTTTATACGTACGCCGCGCGGGTGGTCAAGGTCATCGACGGTGACACGCTGAAGGTGGAAGTCAAGGTCGGAGAGACAGATATAGGGAAAAAATTACGCCTGCGCCGGATCAATACCCCGGAGATCGACACGCCCGAGGGGAAAAAGGCGAAAGATTTTGTCGTCAAAGCGCTTAAAGACTGCCCGTGGATCGTCATCAAGACGTACTCAACGGACATCTACGACCGGTACCTGGCGGATATTTTTTACCTTGAGGGCTGCGACGACCCGGGAAGAATCGCGCTCGAGGGGAAACTTTTGAACCAGGATCTTTTGGACGCCGGCCTGGCGGATCTCTGGCGCACGCCGGACCTGCTGGATTTGGCTATGCTGAATTAGGGGAAAAGATGTATCAACCTTCGGAATATCAGTTTGATTTGCAAAATCGTCTCCAGCGTCTGGCGCAGAGAAATCATGAACAGTTAAGAGAACTCGTTCATCGTTTGCTGGGGAAGGATGTTCGTACGGCTTAATAACAGAAAGGCAAAGGCATGAACGATACCTCCGAAGAAATGCAAAAGCGGTATCACGCCATGCTGATGGAGCGTTCCGGC
>Ga0209211_10003814_pt1 | contig 24112 bp, 20 predicted proteins | sample RifGroA2_FD_183992 | JGI IMG/M metagenome (GOLD analysis project Ga0209211, IMG submission 183992) | Groundwater microbial communities from Rifle, Colorado, USA - Groundwater A2 (SPAdes) (version 2) | ecosystem: Environmental > Aquatic > Deep subsurface > Groundwater | place: Rifle, Colorado...
TTGCGCTCGAAGGTCGGGGCGCAGGATGAGGGCATCGGCAATAAGCTCGTCAACGCTTTTTAAGAGGATATCCGTCTCGGTGTGCTCAGGCAGCTCTTCGAAAGAAAGAGAGGCGTCGGAAGGGATTCCCATGTCTTTCAGAAGAGTGGAGAAAGCGATCTGAAGGAGTTTTTTTTGGGCGGCGGAGTTGAGCTGGGTTTGCAACAGAAGGGTTTTGGCCTGCAGCACGTCAGAAATGTCTTTGACGCCGCTCATCTTCTCTGCAAGGGCGGCGTTTAAGGTGGTTTGAGCGGTCTCTATGTCTGCCTCGATCGAGCTCATCAGATGTCTTTGGAAGAGGTAGAAATAGTAGTCGTTGCTGACAGTTTTGACAACCGCTTGGAGAACACGGTTGTGGGACCAGTCGGCAAAATAGAGGCTGTAGCGGGCAGCCTCGGAAGTTGCGCGCCTCTGTCCGAAATCCAAAAGGGTGTAGGCGAGCTGGAGTTGGGGAGTGGCCGTGGTGGAGAGGGAGGTGGCGACAGTGTCGTTGACCAGAGCGGGAATTTTGGCTCGGGTGTAGGTTCCCACTCCCTCAATATCCGGAAAAAAAGGCGCTTGGGAGGAGCCGTAGGCGGCGGCGGCTTTTTTTGCGGCTGCCCAGGAGAGGGTGGTCGCGGGAGTGTTCCTTAAGGTAATATCGATGATCTCGCCCAAACTTAAGGGGTGGTCGGAAGGAGGGAGTTCGGGGCGTGTGATCTCTTTGGTCTCGCTTCCCGTTTTTGGGGGGAAGTAATAGGAGTAGGGAGTGCGCGGCGCAAAGGCGTTCGGATCCCAGAGTGCTTGATTGACAGAGCAGCTGCTAGAGACGAGCAGCAGCAAAAGCGCTGCAAAGCGGTACCGCATGGTATGGCGCGACCTCCCCCTTAAGCGCAGTATAGCGATTGGAGTTTTTTGGTCAAAAAGGATGAGGGAAGATATTAAAAAAAATTATTTCTTATTATTGATAAATTAGATGTGGTTATATAATATCGTTAATATAAATTAAGGAGACGAAAGATCTATATGAGTATAGAAAATATAAAATATTTACCCTTATATGACCGGTATTTTCATGAAAATCAGCCGGAAAACGGGCGTCAGGATCTTGAGGAGGAGGGTTTTGCAAGCAAAACTTTTAATCTCCCCTTATCCAAACTTCCTGTAGATTTTTCCATTCAAGATCAAAGTTTAACCTTAACTTGGCAAGAAGCGGGAAAAAGAGTCGTCTTGATTGTTTTAAAGATGATCCTTTTTCCGTGGGGACTTTACGAACTTAGTAAATATACTCTTCAACGCCTCATCATGATTCCGATTTACCCCGCCCAAAGTCGAATCATAAAAAGTCTCTTTCCAGAGTTGAACGGCAAGGCTATAGATCAAAAGAGGGCAGCTGCGGTTTTAAAATTAAACCGTTCTTCCTATCTCGTCCGTGAAGTTGTAATGGAGAAAAACGGAGTGCGTTACAACGGTCTTTTGATTGGCCGTAGAGACAACTTGCAAAACGGGCGGTGGGTATTGCAGGCTACGGGGAATGCTGAGCCCATTGAATCTTGCGCCCCAGACTATTCATTTGATCATGCGAGATCGCATTTCAATACCCTGCTCATCAACGGCCCCTCCGTCGGCAAGAGCGAAGGCACCGCTACTCCTGATACGATAGGCGATGCGCAAGAGATCGGACTTTCCTTTTTGGAAACGGCGATAAAAGCCCATCATATTGTGATGGCCGGTTTTTCCTTAGGTGGAGCTGCAATCGGATTGGCAATCGAGAAACACTCCTTTAAAGACAACGTCCGCTATTTGGCTGTCCGGAAGATGACCTTTGGTCGTTTAAGCAGCATGGGAGAAGCCCTGGTCGGGACTCTTGGGAAAAAGATCATTAAATGGGCGGGTTGCGAAATGGACTCGGTTGCTGCCTCGAGAAAGCTCGCGGCCTTAAATATTAAGGAAGTCATCGTACAGGCCGCATCGAGACCAACAGGACCCCTTCCTGCAGTGGAGGATTTTCAACATGACGGCTGTATCTTGCCGCAGGCCAGCTTGGGTTACGCCTTGATCAAAGAAGGTGTGACAACAAACAAAACCTTTGTATGCTTGCCCAGAGCGGCCCACTGCTCTATGAGAGCAATCTATTCTGCCTCCTCATGCATTCAAGAGTTTGCAGCAGGCGGATCTGAAATCAATCTCTCTTGAGGCGCTCTTTTAAGAGCCGGTTAACAACGGAGGGGGAGGCCTTCCCTTGAGTGCGTTTCATCACCTGGCCGACGAGAAAATCAAAGGCGCGCGTTTTGCCGGATTGCAAGGCGGCAATCGAGTCGGGGTTTTCGATTAAGACCGCATCGACGACGGCGCCAATCTCTTTGGAGTCGCTTAAAGGTTGGTAGGCAGAATTGTCACGCACGATCTCTTCAGGGTCGAGCCCAGGGGCGAGGAGCATCTCGTCGGCGACGTTTTTGGCGATCTTTCCCGTGATCGCGCCGCTTTCAATGAGAGAGACGAGCTTAGCGATATGCCGCGCGGGGATTCCCATCTCCGGAAGCCTTTTCCCCGTCTCTTTTAAGCGTCCCACGAATTCGACGGTGATCCAGTTGCATAGATGAGTCGGATGCGCGCAGTGTTTAAGTCCTTCTTCAAAGTAGTCGGAGAGGGGCTTGTCGTTAATGAGAAGAGAGGCGTTGTAGGGAGTTAATCCTAAGCGGTTAACGTAGCGCTCATAGCGTTGGTGGGGGAGTTCGGGAAGGGAGCGGCGCACCTCTTCGATGAAGGCGCCGGAAAGGTGGAGCGGAGGAAGATCGGGCTCGGGAAAGTAGCGGTAGTCTGCGGCCTCCTCTTTTGTGCGCATGCGCACGGTCTCTTTTTTTCCCGGATCGAAGCGGTAGGTTCCTTTGTCAATGGGGTCTTTGTCGTGCGGACGCAGGGCGTAGGCGCGGATTTGACGGCGGATTTCTGCTTCAAGAGCGAGCTCCATATTGGCAAAAGAGCTCATGTTCTTGATCTCGATCTTGTCATTGAGCCCCTCTTTTCCCTTCGGGCGCACCGAGACGTTGACGTCGATGCGTAACGAGCCCTCCTCCATGTTGCAATCCGAAGCGCCAATGTACTGCAAGATGGCGCGTACCGCCATGGCGTAGGCTGCGGCCTCTTTGGGAGAGTGCATGCAAGGCTCCGAGACGATTTCAAGGAGCGGGATGCCGGCTCGGTTGTAGTCGACGCCTCCAAACGCAGGAAAGTGTTTGAGCATGCCTGCGTCATCTTCCAGATGGGCGCGGTGGATGCAAAAGTGCTTGGTCCCTTCTCCGACGTCGGCAGCGACGACGCCTCCGAGAAGGAGCGGCTGATCGTACTGGGTGATCTGAAAATTGCGGGGACTGTCTGGATAGAAGTAGGATTTGCGGTCGAATTTGCTCAAAGGAGCAATGCGCGCCCCGACGGCCAGACCAAAGAGGACGGCTTTGCGCACGGCCTCTTTGTTGAGAACGGGAAGCGCGCCCGGCTGGCCTGTGCAGACGGCGGAGATGTTGAGGTTGGGCTCGTCTCCAAAGCGGTTCGGGGCAGGGCTGAAGAGCTTGGATGCTGTGCTTAGCTGGACGTGAATCTCCAGTCCGATCACAGGCTCCCATCCTTCATAGGCAATATCGGTCATGGCTTCGCCTCCAGGGAAGGAGATGCGGAGCAAAGCCCCAAGGCCTCTTCAAAGGCGCTTGCGACTCTTAAAACCTCCGCGTCATGAAGCTGCGGTCCCAAGAGCTGCAGCCCCAGGGGCTTTTTGTCGGAAGAAAATCCCGAAAGGAGGCTCACGGCGGGAAGGCCCGCTAAGTTGGCGGGCGTTGTGAAGATGTCTTGCAGATACATCTCGAGGGGGGTGTGGAAGGTGCCGAGTTCAAATGCGGCAGACGGCGCGGTGGGGAGGGCAATGAGGTCGCAGAGGGTGAAAGCGGAGCGGAACTCCTCAATGAAGAGGGTGCGCGCCTGCTGCCCCTTTTTGTAGAAGGCCTCTTTGTATCCCGATGAGAGTACGAAGGTCCCTAAAAGAATCCGGTTTTTCACTTCGTCTCCAAACCCCTCGTCTCGGGAGAGATCATAGATCTCCGAGAGCGTTTGAGCTTTTTGGGAGCGGAGGCCGTAGCGGATGCCGTCAAAGCGCGCCAGATTGGTGGAGGCCTCGGCTGTTGAGAGGATGTAGTAGACCGCAATCGAGTTCTTTAAGATGGGAATGTCAACATCGATGAGAGAGAGGCCGAGCTCTTTTAGGAGCCCAAGCGCCTCTTTGAAGTTGGAAGCGACCGGATCTCGGAGCGAGCTTAAAAACGACCACGGGACGCCGATCTTTTTTCCCTGAAGAGAGCCTTGCAGTTCGGCAAGATAGTTTGCGGGGGGAAGGGGAAGACTTGTGGAGTCCTTGTCACAGTGCTGTCCCATCACTTCCAGAAGGAGAGCGGCGTCTTTGACGTTAGCGGCTAAAGGGCCGATCTGATCCAAAGAGGAGCCGAAGGCGACGAGGCCAAAGCGCGAGACGCGGCCATAAGTGGGCTTGAATCCCACAAGGCCGCAAAAAGCGGCGGGTTGGCGGATAGAGCCTCCGGTGTCGGAACCCAAAGCCAAGGGACAAAAGCGGGCGGCGACGGCGGCGGCCGACCCTCCGGACGACCCTCCGGGGCTGCACATTAAATTCCAGGGGTTTTTAGTCGGGTGGAAGGCGGAGTTTTCCGTGCTGGACCCCATGGCAAACTCGTCGAGATTGGTCTTGCCGATGAGCAGTGCATCCTCTTCTTCCATCAGACGAACGACGGTTGCATCAAAGGGTGCTTGGTAGTTTGTCAAAAAGCGCGAGCCGCAAGTGGTGATCTCGCCCCGGATATGCATGTTGTCCTTGATTGCGATGGGAATCCCTGCAAGTTTGCCCAAAGGCTTGTTCTCTCGCCTCTTCGCATCGAGGAGTTGGGCTTTTTTTAAGGCGCGCTCCTCAAGGAGGGAGAGAAAGGCGCCGATCTTGGGATCATGCTCTTTGATGAAGGAGAGCTGTTTTTCAACGATCTCAGTTGCCTTCATCTCACCGCGCACAAAGCGCTCTTTGTATGCAAGGGCTGTGTCCATAGGACTATTCTTCCATCCGGATAACGGGAGGAACGCGGATCATGCCTCCGATGTGCTGGGGAGCATTCTTTAAAAACTCTTCTCTGGAAAGAGTCTCTTGGGCTCTGTCTTCGCGCAAGACGTTCTTGAGCTGGGGAAGGACGTGGTTGCAGGGTGCGACGCCCTCTAATTCCAGCGCTTTGAGCTGCTCGATGTAGCTTAAAACCTTCGAGAGATTTTCCCGTAGCCTCATTTTTTCATCGCTTCTCAGCTCAATGCGGCACAGACGGCTTAACTTTTCCAGCTCGCTCTCACTAAAATCCATCGGCAGCCCGTTATTTCTTTACAATCTTAAGAAAAGAGAGTGAAATTTGCAATCGCATAACAAAAGTAACTTATACCGAAATGACTTCAAAAATCGGTTTTAGGCTTTGGCCAAGCCTAAAACCGATTTTTGAAGTTGATTGGGTGTAGAGCCGGCTCCGAATGTGTGTTTCTCTTTTTTTTCAGATCTTGTTCTTCTCGTTCTTCTTGCCGTCCTTTATCATAGCCTTTTATGTATCCGTCCTTATAGCCTTCATCATGCCCTATCTTGTGTCCGGCTTTGTGTCCGGCCTGGTGTCCGACGCTGCATCCTGTATTATAACCGGAATTATATCTGCATTCTGAAAGCTCCTTCCATAATTGATCTATATCAGCAATTGTTAAGGGGTGGGCGTAAGTTAATTGATCCCTGGTTTTATTTTCGATTAAGTACACTCCCTTGATCTTTGTCGCCGAAGCATAGATGGAGATGAGGGGATCTTCTTCGGAATAGAAATAGATCCGAATTTGATCGGACGGCAACCACGAAGAAGCGGCAAATACAAAAGAGGCGTCAGGTTGTTCGGCGGGATCAATTGATTTTCCGTACAACCAATTTGACCAAGTCTGTTTTTTTTCTTCTGCAGGAAAAATTTGCCAGCACTCTCCGTTATCTAAAATAAGTGCATTTTTAAGAAAATAACGATTAATTAAGATCTTACTTTCGCTTTTGGAGGAACGTTCCATAATCGTTTTAACATAATTGAACTTAGGTATTTGTTTTGTCCCAAAAGGGATAAACTCAGCAAAGGCTTTTTGTCCTGTCCTGATATTTTCTAAAATGTGTCGATAGCCAAAAAAAAACTCAACCGAGGATTCATAGATTTGGATCGGATCACGAGACAGCCATGTCACAGGATCAAAGAAAAAACAATCCTGGAGATTCCACTCTTTTGGAAATTCATTGTTTACCCATTGCCACCAGCTCTGTTTTGGTTTTTCCTTCAGGAATAACATTTTCCAACACGATCCATCATCAAGAGCAACGAACCCCTCCTTTTCGACATAATTGATCACGATATGATGGGGATTATTCTCGACTTTCTTTAGAGAAAAACACGGTTGCGTACCACTCTCTGCCCACAAAGGCAGAATGTGAGTGAAAACGATGCCAAAGAAGAAAAACAATAAGGCGGCTAAATGATGCCGCGCTAAGGGAAGGTTTGAGCTCTTGCCGGAGTTTGCAAATTCATTCAAGCAATTTGTAAACTCCGGCTTGCCGGCGAGTGCGGCTGCGCCGAATGAACTCTTTTTGCAGCCTCCTCGAAATCCGGCTGTCAAAAAACGTACAAAGCCGAGCTTACCTCTTTCCTTGGCCTGGAAAATCTTGAAAATCATACGGAAATTCCTCAGCTTACGTGTGTTCTAATCGATTACAAGGAAAAAAATGTAGCAGTTAAAGAAAAAAAAGACACCATTTTTTCGTAAGACCCCCGGCGGCTTCCGCTTCCGGCGGGAGCTTTTGGGAAAAGATCACAGCAGTTGCATATGAAATTTATTTTTTATATGATGAGAGGAAAGGATAGCCTTACATAGAGGAGATGTTATATGAAGTGTCTGAATTTTTTTGCTTTACTCTTAGTGATCCTGGGTGCTCTCAATTGGGGGCTTTGGGGATTTTTCCAATTTGATTTTGTGGCGTGGCTCTTTAAAGGCAATACGACTCTGCTCAGCAGGTTGTGCTATGCCGTCATTGGGCTTGCCGGTGTCTGGAGCATCAGCTTTTTTGGAAAATGCAAAGAGATCTGCGGCTGCAAGCACAAGGAATCCGGCGGGGGTGGTTGCTGCAAATAGGCTTTCTTAGTTCTGTATGACTCGTGTTCTTGATCGGAGGACGCCGTCCTTGCGCTCTTCACGAGAGTTTTTTTGTCTTGAGAGCTCAGGAGCTGGTCATGGAAAGTGCCAGCGCCTGCGCTCTTTAATCCTGTAAAATCCGGCTATGTGGGAAGCATGCGCTCTCCAAGAGGGGAGAGCGTGCTCTCTTTACTGCGGATGAGCACTCTGTCTTCGGCGGAACGCCTGCCTTTAGCCGAACTTTTCCTAGTGTGCAAGTTCCAAACTTGTGTGCCAGTCTCCGGACTTTTCAGTGTGCAAGTTCCAAACTTGCAAGTCTGACGCCAGGATTAAAGAAAAGACTTGCCAAGTTAAAAAAATGATTTTATGATTAGACCTAGGGGCGTAGAGGGCTTAAGGAGGAAAAAATGGCAGGAAGACTTGGCATCAATCCCTGGTTGACGATCTGGTGTTCTCCGAGACAGACGATTACGAGGATCCTTAAAGTAGATCCCTCTTACCGCTTTGTGTGGCTGTCGGCGATCTACGGCTTTCCCATGCTTTTGCAAATTTCTCAGTCTCTATCTCTTAGTTTTTACTTTTCCTGGCCGATCATTATGACAGGAGCGCTGATCCTCTCTCCCTTTGCCGGGATGCTGGGGTTCACTATTATCGCAGGTCTGCTTTTTTGGGTAGGGAGGTGGATCGGCGGGACGGGTAATTTTATTTCCATTCGAGCCGCGGTGTCGTGGGCTAATGCTCCCAACATCGTGACGGGCTTAAGTTGGCTGGTTCTGATTGCGCTGTTTCAGGACAGGATCTTCTATGACGGCTTCATGCAGCGCTCTTTTGTCGGAAGAGAACAGGGCGTCCTCTCTTTCGTGGCGGCTCTACAGTTTGTGATTGCTGTCTGGTCTTTTGTGCTGCTTCTTAAGACTTTAGCGGAAGTTCAGCGCTTTTCTGTCTGGAAAGCGCTTCTTAACGTCATCTTGCCCTTTGCCCTGTTTGTCATCGCACTCTGGGTTGCGATGTGGCTCATCTGGTGGATCAAAGATTTTATGTTAAACTATACGTAAGGAAGAGGATATGAAAAAAGAGATGAAGGAAATCCTGGTTGGAACGGTGATTGGTCTTCTAGGTGGAGTGCTAGCGCTCGTCGCTCCGGTAAGAATTGCCGGTTCCGAGAAGAGCGAACAGGTGCCTGTTGTCAATGGGGAGAAATCCTGGACGGAATTTCAATCGGTTGCAGGGAAGTGCAAGATGCAGTTCCCCACCATTCCGGAACACGTATCCGAAAAAATGAGCATTCCAGAAGAAGGATATGAGATGAGCTATGACGCCTATATCTCCGCATCGGAACGCGAATCGATGTTTATGCTTCTTATTGCACAATATCCCGATTTTGTAGACGAAAGCTACGCCCAGATGAGTCTGGAGACCTTTCTGAACGGCATCCTGACCCATAACCCTACAAACCAGCTGATCTTTGCCGATCTCTCTCTTGTCCAGGGGCATGAGGCTCTTGACTTCTTCATCCGCACAGGCAGCGTCTACTTTAAGGGGCGTGCGATGATGGTCAAGAACAGCCTCTATCTCATGGCGATGGAGTGCGAGATGCAAAACTACGAAGAGGAACACTTTAACCGCTTCGTGAACTCCTTTGAGCTCCTCGTTTTAGAAGGCGGCATCACCCAATAGGTCAGCGCCAGTCGAGGATCACTTTGCCGCTCTTTCCCTGCCGTACCAGGTCGAAGCCTTGTTGGAACTCGCCGGCAGGGAAGTGATGGGTGGCAACAGCGGAGATGTCAAGTCCGCTCTGAAGCATGCTGAGCATCTTGTACCAGGTTTCATACATTTCGCGCCCGTAGATCCCTTTCATGACAAGGCCTTTGAAGATAACCTTTGTCCAGTCAATGCCGGCGCCGTCGGGAAGGATGCCCAGAAGGGCTATTTTGCCTCCGGGGCGCATGGCATCGATCATCTGCTGCAGGCCGGCAGGGTGTCCCGACATTTCAAGGCCTACGCCAAAGCCCTCGGCGATTCCCAGCTCTTTCATCACGGAAGGCAGATCCTCTTTTGTGAGATCGACGGCGCGCGTGGGGTGCATCTTTGCAGCCAATGCGAGCCGGTAAGGGTTGAGCTCGGTGATGACGACGCGGCGCGCGCCGGCATGAAGGGCAATGGCGATCGCCATGATGCCGATGGGCCCGGCTCCCGTGATCAGGACATCCTCTCCTACAAGGTCAAAAGAAAGGGCGGTGTGTACGGCATTTCCAAGCGGATCAAAAATGGCGGCGACGGTATCGGAGATCTCTTTGGGGACGCGAATGGCGTTTGAAGCTTGGATCACGAAATAGTCGGCAAAGCACCCCGTCGTATGCACGCCGACGCCAATCGTGCGGCTGCAGAGATGGCGCCGTCCTGCACGGCAGTTGCGGCAGGCGCCGCAGACGAGATGTCCTTCCCCCGATACGCGATCTCCGGGTTGAAAATTCTTCACTTCGGTCCCAACCTTTTCGACAATGCCGACGAATTCGTGTCCGACGGTCATCGGAACGGGGATGGTCTTTTGCGCCCAGGCATCCCACTCGTAAATGTGGATGTCCGTTCCGCAGATCCCCGTCTGCTGGACCCGGATGAGAAGATCGTGCGGCCCCGGAGAGGGCATGGGAGCCTCGTAAAGCCAAAGGCCTTTTTCTTTTTTGAGTTTTCCTAAAGCTTTCATACAATTACCTCTAGTTGTTTGCCCACTTTCTCAAAGGCAGCCAGAGCGCTGTCTAGATGTCTCTTTTCATGAGCGGCTGAAATTTGCGTCCGGATGCGCGCCTTGCCTTTGGGAACGACAGGATAGGAAAAACTGATGACGTAGATTCCTTCTTTAAGCAGACGGCGGGACATCTCTTGCGCGATGCGGGCGTCGCCGAGCATCACGGGAATGATCGGATGCGACCCCGGAACGAGTGTGTATCCCAGCTGCTCCATGCGCGAGCGGAAATAGGCGGCATTTTCGGTAAGTTTTTTTCTCAGCTCGCATCCTCTCTCTACCAGTTCCAGAGCTTTGAGAGAGGTGGCGGCGACAACAGGCGCGAGAGAGTTGGAGAAGAGATAGGGACGCGAGCGCTGGCGCAGCCACGCGATGATCTCACGGGGTCCGCTGATATATCCTCCGGAGGCGCCGCCGAGCGCCTTTCCAAAGGTTCCGGTTAAGAGATCCACGCGTCCCATGACCCGGCACGCCTCATGCGTTCCGCGGCCTTCTTTTCCGACAAAGCCCGTAGCGTGGGAATCGTCGACCATGACGAGAGCGTTGTACTTTTCCGCCAAATCACAAAGGGCGGCAAGGTTGGCCTGGATGCCGTCCATGGAAAAGACTCCATCGGTTGCAATGAGCCGAAAGCGGCTTTTGGAAGCCTCCTGCAACTTGCTTTCCAGATCTTTCATGTCATTGTTGTTGTAGCGGAACCGTTGGGCCTTAGAGAGGCGGATGCCGTCGATGATGCTGGCGTGGTTAAGCTCGTCGCTGATCACCGCGTCTTCTTCGGAAAGAATCGTTTCAAAAAGGCCTCCGTTGGCGTCAAAGCAGGAAGAGTAGAGGATGGTCTCTTCCATTCCCAGAAAAGCGCTCATGCGCTCTTCCAGCTGCTTGTGGATCTCTTGAGTGCCGCAGATGAAGCGCACGGAAGAGAGGCCGTAGCCATACCGGTCCAGGGCTCCATGGGCTGCCCGGATGAGGTCGGGATGGTTGGAGAGACCTAAGTAGTTATTGGCGCAGAGATTGATGATCTCTTCGCCGTTCGCAAGGGTGATACGAGCCTGCTGGGGAGAGATCAGAACTCTCTCCTCTTTGTAGAGGCCCGAGCTTTTAAGCTCGTCGAGCTGGCAAGAAAAATACTTGCGGAACTGGGCCTTAAAAGTTGAAGGAGAGATAGGCATGTCCATAGGGTGCTCCTTTGTATCTAAAGTACTTGGGATGGTGGTTGTGGCGATCCTTGATGTGAATCCAGCCCCCCAAATTCCATCCCCCTCCGATCCCTGCCTCGAAATGGGAGGCTGTGGCGTAGTTGATTCCAAGCTCGACGCCCTTGGAGTAGAGATCGAAGATGGCGCGGTCAAACTTGCCGATGCCGCCGCTCGCGCGCCGTGGATAGCGGTAATAACCAAAGGAGGCGTAGCGCAAGGAGAAAAACCACTCGGGATGGACGTACATCCTTAAAGAGAGGTCATAGGGAAAGATGGCATGCAGGCGCCATGCCCGCGCCATCTGATAGTCGAAGCCCAGGATGGGAAGGATGTAGTGGTTGCGGATGCCGGCATAGCCCAAAACGCCGAGGTGGCCGGCAAAATCCTTGGTAAAAGAGTATCTTCCCCACCAGGAGGTGTAGAAGACGCCGCTCTCTTTGAAATTGACCTCTTTGGCATCGACGGTCACGCCATTGGTGATGATCCAGAGCCACTTTTCCCAAGCGGTGGAGATCCAGCTCAACGAAACGTCTCCGTAGTTGTAAATCCCTTCCCGAAAGCGGGGGTTTTGATCCCAGTCAAATTTGAGATAGGAGTAGCTAAGTTCGAAAGAGAGGGAATTTCGGGGATTGATAAAGAGAGTGTAGTAGAGTCCGTCGCTGCTGTCTGCGTAGGTGGCGTGAGAGTGGCGGAAGCGGCTGGAGCGAAAAGGGGCTTGGCCGATCGCGCGGAAGTCGGCCGTCACAAAGAAAGGATGGTCAGGGTGCGGGGTAATATATCCTTTCGAGAAGAGAGGGAAAGAGAAGAAGAGAGATCCTGACAAAAAGAAAAAAAGACGCATTAATTAAGATTCAACGTATGCAAATTCTCCGCCTAGCATACGCTGGAGCTCTTTTTCTTTCTCTCTCTTTTTTAATTTGGCGGCGCTTGCAAGGGTTCTTCCCTCGGCGCTCTTTTTTTGCACGCAAAAGTGGGCGTCTGCAAATTTCGCCACTTGGGGAAAGTGGGTGACGCAGATCACCTGGCGGCTCTTGCCGAGATCTTTGAGCCGCATGCCGATCTTTGCAGCCGTCTCGCCGCCGATATTTGCGTCGATCTCGTCAAAGAGAAGGGTTTCGGTCTGGTTCTTCTCTGCGAGAAGGGTCGTGATCGCAAGCATCAGGCGGGCCAGTTCTCCTCCGCTGATGGAGGCAGCGACGGAGGCTGCGCCCTCTCCCTGATTTGCTTTGAGGAAGAAGGAGACCTCTTCTTCTCCCTGGGAGGTTCTCTCTAAAGGAGTGAGCTCTATGGTAAAGAGGTTGTCTGGCATATTTAAGGTAGAGAGAGCCTCTGAGACGAAAGGAGCGAGGCGATGTGCAGCGGCGCGCCGCTTTTCCGTGAGCTCTTGTGCACGCGTTTGCATCTCTTTTTTTAAGTTTTCTTCTTGAACTTCAAGGGATCTTAGCCTCTCTTCTAAGGTGGAATAGGAACAGACTGTTTCTTCGGCAGCCTCTCTTCTCTCTTCGATCTCCTTTAAGCTCTTTCCATACTTTTTCTTTATTCTGTCGATGGAAGAGAGCCTCTTTTCCAGCTGTTCTTTTCGTAAAGGATCGCTCTCGCAGCCGCTTAAGTGAGAAGAGAGCTCAAAAGACGCTTCGCTTAAGTGGAGGGCGGCTTGCGATAAATCAGAAAGCAGCGTTTCCACTCTTGAGTCTACTGAAACAAGAGCTGAGAGTCGATGGTTCCAGAAACTCAGGCGGCTCAAGAGGGAGTCTTGCGCTTCAAACAGCTCTTGCTGAAGAGCGCTTAGGGTCTCTATGATTTCGCTTAAATGAGAGAGGCGGCTGTACTCTTCGAAGAGGCTCTCCTCTTCCCCTTCTTTAAGGGCAGCTTCTTTGATCTCCTCAATGACATGGGAAGAATAGGAGAGTTCGTGATCTCTTCTTTGCATCGCTTCCTTTGCAGAGAGGATCTCTTGAGCGAGGGTGCGCTCCTCATCCCATTTGTCCTGAAAGTGTGCGACCTCTGTTTTGAGGTCTCCGAAGAGATCGAGCAGATGGCGGTGGTAGGAGGTCTCTCTTAGAGTTTGATGGGAGTGTTGGGAGAAGAGGGCGATGAGGTGCGAACCGACTCTTTGTAAAAGGGGCAAAGTGGTTGTCTGGCCGTTGATAAAGGCGCGGTTCTTCCCTGACAGAGAGAGTTCGCGGACAATGGTGAGCGGCTCACCGCTTTCCCAAAAAAGAGCCGCCTCATTCAAAAGAGAAGAGAGCGCCTTCTCGTTTTCAACCTCAAAAGTCGCTTCGACGCGCGCCCTGGCAGCTCCTGCGCGAATGAGCGAGTGGTCCGCGCGCATTCCCAGGATCAAAGCGATGGCGTCTAGTAGGGCTGTTTTGCCGGCGCCCGTCTCGCCGGTCAAGACGTTAAATCCCTTTTCAAAATCGACGGTTAAACTCTCGATCAGGACAAAATTCTGGATGCAAAGGCGCTTAAGCATGGTTGGATAGAACCAGATCCGTTGTTTTAAAGTGAAGCTTGGCGACTTTTCTTAAACTCTCCCTTCCGTGTTTTGCAACAAAGGCTTTGCCCGCCTCTATGACATGGTTTGCGGCTCCTTTGGGCAGCTCCATCCCGAACTCGGCTCCCAAAATCGCCAGTTGTTCTAGGAAATGGGCGCGCGCCACAATGGAAGCGGCGGCTACCACTACATCCTCTTCCGCACGGACCCGCTGCTCCAGATGGATGGTGAGCCCTTTTTTTGCAACGGCGGAGGTGACGAGATGTTCGCTTGCAAATTTGTCGATGATGACCTCCTTGCAGCCTGTCTCGGAGACAAGATCGGAGATGGCCGTGGCATGGCCCCACGCCAGCAAATGGTTTAGATTTTTAAACCTCTCATAGAGTTCGTTGTACTTGTTCGGAGAGATGCGGACGATGGCATGCGGAAAGCGGGAGCGGATTTTTTTTGCAACAGCCAAGACGACGGAGTCGGCCATTTTTTTGCTGTCGCGCACACCCAAATCGAGAAGCTCAGCGACCTTATCTTCTCCGGCCTGCACGCCTGCAATGCAGAGAGGACCGAAGAAGTCTCCTTTTCCCGCCTCATCGATCCCGATGCGCGCTCTTCTATCGACATAGGCGTGAGGGTAGGAGTAATCAAAACTCTTTAGGATCTCAGGTTCGAGGTAGCAAGTAATGAATTCATCCTTCTCTTTTCCCTGGACGGTGAGCTTGCCCGATTCGTAGAGCGTGCAGGAGACCCCCTTTTTTTGAGCCGAAAAGAGGGTGTAGGGAGGGCTGGACAAAGAAAATCCCATGCCTTCGAGATCGCCTTTTAGCTTTTCGGAGAGTTTTAGGTCGATCTTTGCGACAAAAGTGGAAGGAGCCATACGGCTTCATTTATGACAAAATGAATAGATGTTTTAAAGCGAAAGTTGATCCTTCCGGAGTTTGCAGAATTGGAGCGGTGGTTTCAGCCGCCCCTTCGTATACACAAATGAACTTCGGGCACGCACACGGGCACTGGCGCGGGCACGAAAGAAAAAATTGCCTGAGACTGTTTGTGTCATAACTTTCCATTTGTATCTTTGAACGATTTTGTTATGTTGAGGAGCTTAAGAGGAATGGCGGGGGGATCATGAATGAAGATGCTGTCAGTCTTGGCGCTTTGGTGAAAGCAAGGAGGGGGGAGCTTCAACTCTCATTGAAAGAGGTGCAGAACTCTACGTCGATCCGGTCGATGTATTTGCAGGCGATCGAAGAGGGAAGGGTTTATGAGTTTATCTCAGGGGTCTATGCCCTGGGATTTATGCGGCAGTATATCCAATTTTTGGGTCTTGATGCCGAAGAGCTTTCAAAAGAGTATCCTCTGGCCTTTCGCATTGTAAAGGAGAAGCAGGAGTTTGCGTATGGCCTGGGCACTCTTGAGCCGCGCGGTTCGGCGGCCGAGGGGAAGAAGTTTTTGCCGAATGCTCTTTGGATTCTTTTGAGCTTAGGGATGGTTGCGCTTGCCTATTTTGCCGCCAGGCATTTCGGGTTCTTATGACGGATTTTCGTCATGAGAATAAACTGATCCATGAAAAGTCTCCCTATTTGCTTCAGCATGCCCACGATCCTGTGGAGTGGCACCCTTGGGGAAAGGAGGCATTCGAGAGGGCGAAACAGATGGACAAGCCGATCTTTCTCTCCATTGGATATGCCACCTGCCACTGGTGTCACGTCATGGAGAGGGAGTCGTTTGAAGATGAAGAAGTAGCCCACATTCTAAATGAGGTCTTCGTCAATGTGATGGTGGACAGAGAAGAGCTTCCTGAAATTGACGCCCTCTACATGGAGCTCGGGCAAGCTCTGATGGCTACTGCCGGAGGATGGCCTCTCAACGTAATTTTAACTCCTGATCTAAAGCCTTTTTTTGCGGTGACCTATCTTCCGCCGCGCATGCAAAAGGAGTTGATCGGCCTCTCTGAATTTTCCCGGCAGATTCACATGCTCTGGAAGAGTCCGGAACGCTCTCAGATTATCGAACAAGCGGATCGGGTGGTGGAGCTCTTTCAAGAGGCTTCCATTACGCATGGGACGGAGCTTCCCTCATCCGATACCCTGCTCGATGCTATGGAAGAGCTCTACGAAGTGGTGGATCCGGTCTTCGGTGGGATTAGGGGAGAACCGAAGTTTCCGATCAGCTACTCTTGCGATGCCTTTTTGACCTTTTCTAAGATGCATAAAGAGAGCCGCGCGCTCTTCTATGTCGAGCTGACTCTGGACCGGATGCATCGGGGAGGGATCTACGACCATCTGGGAGGGGGATTTTCACGCTATGCAATGGATGTCATGTGGCACCTTCCCCATTTTGAAAAGACGCTCATCGACAACTCCTTGCTTGCATCCACTTACCTGGCAGCATGGACTCTGACCAAACGGGATGAATACAAAGAAATCGTGTGCGAGACGCTTGATTATCTCCTCTCTCATCTGAGCTCCGGGGAAGGGGGATTTTTCTCTGCAGAAGATGCCGATCTCGAAAGACAGGAGGGGCTCTACTATACCTGGACAATTCAAGAGATTGAGGAGGTGTTGGAAGGAGAGGAGTTTGAGCTCTTTTGCAACTATTACGGCGTCTCCGAAAGCGGAAATTTTGAGGGAAGGAACGTCCTCCATGCCAACATGACCTTGACTGAATTTGCCGAAGCGCTCTCCATCAAGCCTATGGAAGTGAAAAAGAGACTGGATGAGGCCAAAGAGAGCTTGAAGCGCAGGCGAGAAGAGCGTCCCCGCCCTTTTGTCGATGATAAAATCCTCTGTAGCTCCAATGGCTTTGCCGCTCACGTCTTTGCACTGGCGGGCGCGGCCTTTAAAGAGAGCCGCTACAAAGAAGCAGCTTGTCATGCGCTCTCTTTTATCCGCTCACACAACTGGCAGGAAGGAAGGCTTCTTAGGCGTTATCGCGATGGAGAAGCGCGCTTTGCAGCCGGACTGGATGACTATGCCGCCTTAATCAAGGCGTCGCTGACTCTTTTTGAGACGGGTTGCGGAAGCGACTATTTGAGTTGGGCCATCGAAATGACCGATCTTGCAAGAAGGGAATTCAAAGAGAAGAACGGAGCCTTTTTTCAGACGGCGGAAGAGGAAGAGATGCTCGTTCGCAGGTGTGAACTCTACGATGGAGCGGAACCCTCTTCCAATGCCGTCCACGCAGAAAATCTGCTCCGCCTCTACCAGATGACGGAAGAGAAAAAGTATCTCCTTCAGGCAGAAGACATCTTCAGGGCGGCTAAGAATTTTATAGAGAGTTTTCCTGCGGGAGCAACGTATCATTTAACCTCCTTGCAGCGGTATTTTGACGCTTCGGCTCTCACTTTCGTCATTGCCTTGAATGAAAAGAGGGAGGGTGAAGAGGAGATTTTGACGGCGCTTGCCAGCCGTTTCATTCCGAATAAAGCTGTGATCTGGAAAACCCCTGACGATTCTCTCATTGACAAACTCCTTTCCCTCCATGCGGATAAGGGCCCGATTGAGGAAGAGACCACTCTCTACCTCTGCGCGCGGGAGCATTGCGAAGCGCCGCTTGCCGGGAAGGAAAAGATTCTTGAAAGGATTGAAAGAATATGAAAGAGATAGCAAAAATGGGAGATTACGAGCTCCTAAAGGAGATTGGACAGGGCTCTTTGGGAAAGGTCTTTGTCGCGGAGCATCGTTTTTTAAAGCGTCCCTTTGTTTTGAAGGTGCTTCCCGACGCGTTGTCGCAAGACCGCGGCTTTGTGCAACGCCTAGAAAAGGAGGTGGCGGCGCTTGCGAAGATCGAGCACCCGCATATCGTCAAGATTCACAATGTAAGTTACTTTGAAGGAACCTATTTTCTGGTGACCGATTGCATTGTCGACTCATATGGAGAGACGACTACTCTTTCTCAGTATCTCTCTTCCAAAGACCGTCCGATGAACGAAGCGGAGATCCTCACCGTGGCCCGTCAGATTGCCCAAGCGCTGGACGCCGCCCATCCCGTGGCCCATCAGGGACTTAAATTAAACAACATTCTCGTTGGCAAAGGAGAGGAGGGGATGCACGTCTACCTCTCCGATTTTGGCCTGACCCAAGCGATGGGGCCGCGATTTATCTTAAACCGCACCTATGCCGCCATTGCCGCAATTTTAGAGAGGCAAGAAGAGATGAAGAGCGGAGGGGACTCCATTTTCCGGTTTCACAATACTTTTCTCCAAAATTTCGCCTTTTTAGCTCCCGAGCAAAAGCGATTGTGTGAAAAGAGCTCCTGTGAAGGCAAAGAGGACGTCTATGCCTTTGGAGTCTTGATCTACTTTCTCCTCATGGGCAGAACTCCCGAGGGTGTGTTCGAACTCCCTTCCGAACAGCTGCCCGATTTGAAATATTTTTGGGATTCTTTCATTCTTTCGTGCCTGAAAGAGGATCCCGCCAAGCGTCCCGCCTCGCTGCTTGCGGCTTTAGAGGAGATGGAGGCAAAAGGGAGCAAAGGCAAAGAGGAGGCGCTCTTAAAGCCCATTTTAAAACCCAGCGAGATCATACGGCCGGCCTATGAAGAGGATCCGGCGGCTATCTTTCAGAAGGATCTTGAAGTGACGTCCTATTCCCCTCAAAAAAAAGAGCCGAAAGCGATCGATCCTCTCCTTACGGAGATGAATGTGGTCCCTGGAGGGAGCTATGTGCGCGGCAGCGAGCGGGGCGCCCGCGACGAGATGCCGCAGCATCAGATTTCCGTCAGCAGTTTCGCCATCGACATCCATCCTGTGACCAATGAGCAGTTTGTGCGCTTTTTAGAATCCATGGGTGGTGAAAAGGACGGCAACAATAACGACATCATCTGCTTGCGCGACGCCCGCATCAAGCGGAGCGGCGGGAGATTGAGCATTGAATCGGGGTATGCCAAGCATCCCGTTGTCGGCGTCAGCTGGTACGGGGCGCTAGCTTACGCAAAATGGGTTGGAAAGCGCCTTCCTACCGAAGCCGAGTGGGAGATCGCCGCCTATGGAGGAAGGGCCGGAAGCCAGTATCCTTCAGGAGAAGCGCTTGAGCGCTCTCATGCCAATTTCTTTAATTCCGACACGACGCCCGTCATGAGCTATCCTTTTAACGGCTATGGACTCTTCGACATGGCGGGAAATGTCTACGAGTGGTGCCAGGACTGGTACAGTTACCAGTACTATGATCTCTCTTTGCAAGAGCCTGAAAATCCCAAAGGCCCCCTTCAAGGCGTCTATCGCGTCCTTAGGGGCGGCTGCTGGAAGAGCCTCAAAGAGGATTTGCGCTGTGCCCACCGCCATCGCAACAACCCCGGGACGATGAACCGCACCTTCGGCTTTCGCTTAGCCGCCGATGTTAGCGAAGAATAGATTTGCAAAGAGGCAACCATCGCCTAACCGGAGTGGTCATTACTCCATATTAAGCCCAGCAAAGTCGAGTTAAAAAGAAAAAGCGCCGCTAGCTTATTCTGCCGACAGCTGCTCAGCAGCCTTCTGCCAGCATCTAGTGGTTAATAAGCTGTTTTGCAATTCTCCTGTTGCAATGTTTCTCAATCTATTAAAGACAGCCTTAGCAGATTCGCCCTGTGGTGTTGTCTCAAATTGAGTTGGGTTTTCAACCAATCGCTGGAGTTCCTGTCCCGTTTCTTCACTGTTATTTTCTTGGCGCAAGGCTAAGATAAGATTTTTGGTTGCTGGTTTAAAGAAGTCAGGAACTTCATCATTTTTTTTGGCACCAGCTGTATAAATATGAACAGCTTTAGTCAGTATAAACATGTATATGGATGGGTCCATATTCCTAAAAAGGTCTATGGTCTCAGCATTAGCGTTTGCCAATACATCCTGTTGGATAAAATTAGCTCCCTGATCAATTAATACTTGGGTGGCACGTCCTGCAGCAACAATAGGCGCAAGTAGCGCATTATTCACATTTCCCTGTCTATGTTGCTGTGCCCAGTCAGCTACATACAGCCTGTCATCTAATCGGAACAGTAGCATGGGAGTAGGGTTTAACATTTCCGCCCAGTAACGAGCATAGCTTTCGTGGGTCATTACGTTTATAAAGAATGGGTTATATAGTATTGCATCAGCTATTCCCCAAATAATCGTAAAGGCACTACTTTGTAGAAGTTTTGCAAAGAATGTGAAAGGTTTATCAGTAAATGGGTATAACGTAAGGGATACAAGGGCAAGGGTGGCATAGGCTGTCGTTTCTACAGCAGATGTAATCGTAAGAAGACCAAGACCAATTTCAGTAGAAATGCATTTTCCTGCATGTTGCCAACTATTTTCAATACGTTGCCCCCATATGCTGTTTATCCAGTTTTCTTCACTTCCTTGAGGGTTTCGCCATGCAAGCAACCCTGTCATCAAGTGACTAGAAGAACATCTTGTTACTGTCATAAAAATTAATCTCCTGCTATTTAATAGATAAAGTGTAGCATTTCTGTGGATTTGAAGCAAAAAAAAGTATTTTTATGTTAGCGTTTTTTAGAAATGTCCGCTTTCCGAAGAATAGAAATGTCCTCTCCTGGTAGTAAAATATTTATTACCAAGGAGGTAATAAATGGAGAGGATTATTCCAATGAGTATCAAGGAAATAGAGCGGACAGAGATTTTTATTCGGCTTGAAAAGAAGTCTCTAACACAGATGCAAGCTGCTGACATTCTGGCTATTACGCCTAGGCAAATCAGGCGGCTGATGAGGAAATACGAAAAACACGGGGCCATTGCCCTGGTTTCGAGAAAACGAGGGGCTCCTGGTAATCATCGGTTGCCTGCTGGAACAGGGGAGCTGGTTCTAGCTTTAATTCAGGAACACTATTCTGATTTTGGTCCCACGCTTGCCTATGAGAAGATCAAAGAGATTCATAAGATTAAAATATCTCTCTGGTCTATTCGTAAAATAATGATTAATCATGGCCTCTGGACGGATAAAAAGATCAAGAAGAAGCGCATCTATCAGCTCAGGGAAAGAAGGGCCATGGAAGGCGAGCTCATACAAATAGATGGTTCTCCTCATGACTGGTTTGAAGGCCGAAGCCCAAAATGCACTCTTCTACATTGTATTGATGACGCTACAGGAAAAATGATGGCAGGTCATTTTGCTCCTTCAGAAGCGCTTTGGCCTTATTTTTCTCTTATGGAAACTTATCTGAAAAAGCATGGAAGGCCTTCAGCGCTTTATAGTGACAGGCACGGGGTCTTCAAAGTGAACAGATCAGCTGCTCTAACCGGAGAAGGTGTCACCCAATTTGGAAGAGCTATGAAAGAACTCTCAATTGAACTGATTTTTGCAAATTCACCACAAGCGAAAGGGCGCATTGAAAGGAGCAATCGTACTCTTCAAGATCGATTAGCAAAAGAGCTCAGGCTTAATAAGATTTCGACGATCGAAGAAGCCAACGCTTTTCTACCCATCTTTATAGAAGATTACAATCGACGTTTTGCGGTAGTTCCGAAAAATCCTGACAATGCGCATAGAGCCCTACTACAAGAGCACAATCTCGAAGAGATTTTTAGCATACGAAGATTTCGAGAGCTATCGAAAAATTTGACCTTTCAATACAACAACACGATTTATCAAATCCGTACAGAGAGAGAAACTTACGCTTTACGAAAGGCCAAAGTGACTGTATGTGAAAAGGAGAATGGCTCAATAGAGGTTTTTTATAAGAACAAACCACTGGCTTTTACAACTTGCAATTCTCAAGAAAAACAGGGAGAAGTCATTGATTCAAAGCAACTCAATGAAGTCATAGACAATCTTCAAAAAAGACAAGAAGACAAGCTGAAGAAAGGCAGGTATAAACCCTCATACAACCACCCATGGAAGTGCGGAGGAAGAAGAAGGCTATTCAACGCCGTCTCTTCGTTTTAAAACGAGATCGAGCCAGCTATGTTAACTGAAAACCAGTCGGGGGACGCTGTCCCCCCGCTCCCCCTGCTCCCGCCTTCGGCGAATGGGGCCCCTACCCCATTCACCTCAGTTGGGCTCTAAGGCTTGATTTTTAGACTCTTCTTGAGGGGAAGACCCCTCAAACTCCCCTTGAGAAAGGAAGAGAAAATTTTGGATTTCAGTTTTTATCACCGGATTTGATAGAATATACTTTATAAAAGCATGTTGTTATTGCGTTTTTAACTATATAAACCGGACATTTCTAAAAAACGCAGAAACCGGACATTTCTATTCTTCGCTAACAAAAAAAGTATTTTTATGTATTTTTATGTTAGCGTTTTTTAGAAAGTGCGCCGCAGGCGCTTAAAATGGAGGATAACAACCGTCGCTATTCCTAAAAAGACTGAATGTAAACAATAATTTTACACGTCTATATTGCCAATGACAAAAGAGCCTTTAGGGATGGTTCCCTCGGCTTTGTACATTTTTTGAGGCCGTCTTTCGGGAGAGCGGCTCCCATCTTGTAATTAATTTCTCAATCGGGTAGGAGGGAGCTCTCGCTCCCGTCCTCCCACACCACCGTACGTACGGGACCGTATACGGCGGTTCATGATTACTGTGACCTAGCTTCTACTATTTTCTTCATAGGGATATATCCCATTGCTTCGATGACCCCATTCGATATGGCTTTATGCATGCCGTAGGTCCGAGCCATTCTCCATGGTCCCTTCCCACTACATGCCGTCTGCTTGGCCATACCTTCCTTGAGCCCAAGTGCGATAAGCCGCTTGTATCGAGTACGAGGCTTCTTCCACTGTCTCCAGAGAATATCCCGTATTCTGCGTCTTATCCACCCATCCAGTTCCCCGAACATGCTTCGTCTTCCTGCCAGACCAAAATAGTTAGCCCATCCTCTGATGACCGGAATAAGAAACTTTCGGATACTATCCGTTAGATCACTTCCCCTCATCTTTCTGGTGATGCCTTTTATCTTGTCTTTGAGGCGTTTGACTCGGCTTTCGTGGACCACAATCCGGTTCGGACCTTTCTCTTTTGTAAAGGTAAACCCCAGGAACTTGCGGTTCCATGGATTATCCACTGCACTCTTCTGTTGGTTAACTTTGAGCTTGAGCTTCCTAGTCAAGAATCTCACGGCTGATTCCATTACGCGTTGTCCTGCCTTCTCTGACTTAACGTAGATGTTGCAGTCGTCCGCATATCTTGCAAACCGTAGGCCTCTCTTTTCAAGTTCTTTGTCAAAGTCGTCCAACATGATGTTGGATAATAATGGAGAGAGAGGACCCCCTTGAGGAGTTCCCTCTTCCGTTGGTTTAACAAGTCCATCTTCCATGACCCCTGCTTGCAGGAATCTCCTAATGAGGAGGAGGATTTTCTTGTCCTTCACTCGTCTTGCCACTCTCGCCATCAGCATATCGTGATTGACCTTGTCGAAAAATTTCTCCAAGTCGATATCTACTACCCATTCGCACCCTTCTTGGATGTATTCTTGGGCTTGTAACACCGCTTGGTGCGCGCTTCGATTCGGTCTAAATCCATAGCTGTGCTTCGAGAATGTGGGATCGAAAACAAGGACCAATTCTTGATGTATTGCCTGCTGGATAATGCGATCCATGACTGTTGGGATTCCCAATCGTCGAACCCCACTGCCATCCGGTTTCGGAATTTCCACCCTTCTTACTGGGATTGGGCAGTACTTTCCATCGAGAATGGACTGTTTGATTTGAGGCCATCTTTCTTGCATGACCTTCTTGATCTCTTCAGTAGTTATACCGTCTATTCCAGGAGCGCCCTTGTTGCGTTTGACCGCCTTAATGGCCTCCTGTATGTTACATTCATCCACAATGCCTTCTATCGTGGCGACATAGACATCGTGGCTGCTAGGTAGGATAGAGTTTTCCCTCTCTGCCTTGACAGCCATTGCGCTGCTTAGAAGCGAAACGGAACTCTCTTCCGATTCTTCTGAGTTAGCTTTGGATTTCTCCTCTTTTCTGCAATTATCTGTTGTCATAGAAGTTTGGCTCTCTCCTTCGTTTTCATGTTCGGACCTTCAGCGTTAAAAACAAAAAAAACGCCTAATACGTCGTCTGCTGACTGCTACATCGTTCACGTCACCCCTCCGGGACACCGCTAGCTCTGTCGTTCCCCTCTTTTGTCGGGTATTAGTCAGGCGTGAATGCAGCTCTCACCGGGTAATTCGCTACACTTTCCTGCTAACCCGTCGCATATACATAAACCCTTCTGAGTAAGTATTGGACTTTAGACTCTTCCGCGTCCTTATCCTAGGGCCACTGCCTCATATGCGCTTCCTGTTCGTCAGGTCAGCATTTTGTATACGGCTTTCTTCAGATTCCACCTCGCGATGGACACCCTTGCCTTCTCTAACGGTTCTCCTTACTAGAGCCCGTAAAGGACTTTCACCTTTTAGTTTAGCGACATACCGGTCGCACGGAAGGGGTTTTTAACCCCTTCCTGGTTTAAATAACTCCCCCGAGAGCAAATATCTCGAGGCCTTCGGGCCCAAAAAGTTGCAAAGTCG
>Ga0209211_10003816_pt1 | contig 24105 bp, 26 predicted proteins | sample RifGroA2_FD_183992 | JGI IMG/M metagenome (GOLD analysis project Ga0209211, IMG submission 183992) | Groundwater microbial communities from Rifle, Colorado, USA - Groundwater A2 (SPAdes) (version 2) | ecosystem: Environmental > Aquatic > Deep subsurface > Groundwater | place: Rifle, Colorado...
ATTATAAGTGAAGTGAAGTTTGTAAAACATAAAAATTAATTTTTATGTTTTATTTGCAAGCAATTTTTTAACCGCTTTTTTAATGGAATCTTTCCCCATACCATAATGCTCCACGAGTTCATCTGGCGTGCCGGATTGGCCAAATTTATCTTGTACTCCGATGAATTCCATCAGAACAGGATAATTTTGAGCCAGAATTTCTGCCACAGCCGAGCCAATTCCACCTATAATTTGGTGTTCTTCTACTGTCACAATTCTTTTAGTTTCTTTCGCTAGAGCGACAATGGCATTCGCATCTATCGGCTTGATACTGGAGAGATTCATTACTTTGATTTTTATTCCTTCAGCTTCCAATTCTTTAGCCGCGAGTAATGCGCGATGCGTTAGAGAGCCAGTGACAATTATTCCTGCCTGCGCCAAACCCACATCTGGCATCCAAAAAATTTCCGCCTTATCTATTTGCATAGGAGTTTCCTCTGTGGTAATAATCGGCGTTTTTTCACGGGCTAAACGCAGATATGCCGGTCTTTTACTTTTTACAAGCGCAAGCGTCATTTTTTTGGCTTCTATGCTATCGCACGGCGATATTACATCCATATTTGGAAGTACGCGCATAAGAGCTATATCTTCAAGCGCTTGATGCGTGCCACCATCGGGCCCGACAGAAATACCCGCGTGCGAGCCCACTATTACCACTTTTCTATCGTTGTAAGCTATTGTCGTTCTTATTTGCTCCCAATTTCTGCCAGGACTAAACATAGCGTAAGAAGAACAAAAAGGAATTTTCCCCATCGCCGCCATACCAGAAGCGATTGTAACCAAATTTTGCTCCGCCACGCCAACCTCCACAAAACGCTCTGGAAACTTTTCTCTAAAAAAAATCATTTGCGTGGACTCCGTTAAATCCGCGCACAGTGCTACGACATTTTTATTCGCCTCTCCTGCCAACGCCAAACCTTCTCCGAAGCCCTTTCGAATCGGCACTTGCTCCACATCAGTGTTAAAAATTTTAGGATTTAATTTTAATTTTGGGTTTAACATAAATACTTATCTATTATACTATAAATTGCTTGATTTTATTCAGAACTTGGTACTCCAACTACCAAGTGATATAATTTAAACATGAGGAAACACAAATTCGTTATTGGAGAATATTATCACATATACAACCGCGGAGTTGATAAAAGAGAAATAATTCTCGATCAATATGACTTGCATCGTTTTTGGGAGAGCATGAAAGAATTCAATACTATTGAACCGATAGGCAGTATTTATGAATTATCTTTCATAAAAAATAGACTTGGTACTCCGACCACCAAGTCTAGAAAATTAGTTTCAATAATAGCCTATTGTGTAAATCCAAATCATTTTCACTTTTTAGTGACTCCCCTGGTAGAAAAAGGAATAGAAAAATTTATGCAAAAAATTGGAGGATACACGAGATATTTTAATGAAAAACATAAAAGAAACGGAGCGCTTTTTCAAGGAAAATTCAAATCAAAGCATATTTCCACTGATAATAGATATTTATTGCATTTAAGCGCATATATAAATATGAACAATCGCAACTCACTTGGTACTCCGACTACCAAGTTGAGTAAATCTAGTTTGGAAGAATACACAGAAAATAAGAAAGGGATTTGCAACATAGAAATAATTCTAGGACAATTTGAAAATCAAAAAGAATATCTCAAATTTGCCTTAGAATCTTGGCAAGATATCCAAGAAAGAAAAAAGGCTTTGGAAATGTAGCACTTGGTACTCCGACTACCAAGTGGTAATATATAGTATACTTTATCGCACAAAGTTTATATCTTTTTTGACACGTATTTTATAAATACAATATTCGATTGGTTTAAACATATATTTTTAATATTAATTTATAATTTTATTATTGGTGCTCCGACTTTATCTTGCCTCCAAGTGTCCTCAGTTCATCCAATGCCATTTTGGCTTCTTCTTTGTTTGGCGGTTTGCCATGCCATTTGTAATCCCTTTCAAATTCCCGCACTCCTTTGCCAGGAATGTTGTGCGAAATTATAACTGTCGGTTTTTCATACATATCCTGCGCCTCTTCCACCGCTTCGTTTAGAACTCTAAAATCATGCCCTCCCGCTTCTATCACATGCCAATTAAAAGCCCGCCATTTATCCGCTAATGGTTCAAGAGGCATAATATTTTCCGTGAAGCCATCTATTTGAATATTGTTCCTGTCTACCACCGCAATTAAATTTCGCAGTTTATTTTTTCCCGCAAACATAATAGCCTCCCAAGAATTCCCTTCATCTTGTTCGCCGTCAGACATAAAACAATAAATAAATCTGTTTTTATCTTTCCCATCCATTTTATCGGAGAGAGCCATACCTGCCGCCTGTGAAAGTCCTAGACCAAGGGGCCCGGATGAAGTTTCAATGTAGGGTAGATATTCCCTATGCGGATGCCCTTGGAGTCGAGTGCCAAATTTACGCAAGGTTTTTAATTCTGCAACTGGAAAATATCCCGCGTGGGCCATCGTTGCGTACAGCACCGGACAAATGTGTCCATTCGAAAGTACCAGCCTATCACGATCCTCTGAAAACGGATTTTTTGGATCGTTCCTTAAAATATGAAAATAAAAAAGTGTAAAAATATCCGCCATACCAAGCGGACCTGCTGTGTGTCCGCTCCCCGCTTCAATAAGCATCTCAATAACGCTCTTGCGAATATTATTCGCCTTAATCTCTAAATCTTTTATTTTCTCTTCAGACAAATAAGACATCGCGTTAATTATACCAAATTTTGGAAAGTTTGGAGCGCGTTGATTGGATCCTTGCTTTTCCAAATACTAGAACCAACTGCTAGTCTATCCGCGCCGGCGTCTAGTATTGTTTGCGCATTATGTAAATTGACCCCGATGTCTACTGATATAACTACCCCGGGCAGATTTTTTTTAAGAAATTTTATGTTTTCTAACGCTTTTTCGGAAAAAGTTTCGCTTTGAAAACCAATTTTGTCCGAACCCATACAATGAAGAAAATCTGTCTTATGAGACAATTTTGAAACTAACGCCAAATCATCACTTGGCTTGAAAGCTAAACCAACTTTTACGTTATCTCGTATATACATATCCAATCCCTCCAAAAAATTTCCAAATTCTTCAATATTTTTTTGCGCTTCGCCCGTGAGACTATGGCCAAGGGCCTCCAAATGAAAAATCATTCTTTTTCCTCCCAATTTCATATACAGATCAAAATTTTCCACTGCATCCGCTACCATTAAATCAAATTCAAAATCAAATTCTTCCCAAAATGGCATTCCTTCTTCCTCGTTCATAATTTTTTTAAAATCAGCATCACTTAAACCGCCTGAAGTAAAAGGCCAAGTCTGACTTGGCGCAATAAGACCATCGCAAATATCTATATGTACGCATCGAGCTCGCTCGCGCAAGACCGCAAGTTTGTTTTTTATTTCACCAAAACTTTTTTCTAAAACTGCCGGAATTATTTCAGCCATATTCCTATTTTTGCTGATTAATTTTATCTATTTTTGCTAGTCGACGAATATGTCTTTCATCTTTGCTAAACGGAGTATTGAGCCAAAGACTGACAGCGTCCATTATGCTTTCTTCTGTAAAATATCTAGCGCCAAGAGAAAGAATATTAGAATCATTATGTTGTCTTGATCTGACTATAATATTTGATTCATCATCTACAACAGGCTTTGCATTACCATAAAAAACCGCCGCTCGAACATTGGGAAACCTATTTGCAACAATAGCTTCTCCTTCCCCTGTGCCGCCTAAAATAATTCCCTTAACATTATCGGGAGCTTTTGAAACTTCTTCCGCAACTGGAATGACAAAATCGGGATAATCATCCTGTTCATCGTATTTATATGCGCCTTTATCTATAACTTCATACCCCGCCCCTTTTAAGGACAATACAAGTTTTTCCTTAAGCACGTAACCCGCGTGATCTGTTCCAATAAAAATTTTCATGTTAATTTATTGTGTTACCTGTTTTAATCACATGTTCGACTAATGTGTATGTATACCCCATTTCGTTGTCATACCAGCCCATAACTTTTACTAAATTTCCCCCGACCACGCGAGTAAGCTTTAAGTCAGCAATGGAACCATACGGACTGCCTAAAATATCGGAGGATACTAGTTCTTCTTCAGTTACAGCAAATATTACTTCCCATCTTTTATCTTTTGCCGCCTTTTTGAGAATTTCATTAACTTCTTCAACGGTTGTGTTTCGTTTTGCGATAAAAGTAACATCAACAATTGATCCAGCGATCATTGGTACTCTTATAGAAATACCATCAAAAAGATTCTCCAGTTTTGGAAATGCTTTAGTGACAGCGATCGCCGCGCCGGTTGATGTCGGCACGATATTGTGACCACCCGCGCGACCCTCACGCATGTTATGTTTATTAATACTGTCTACGGTCGGCTGGCTATTGGTAAGCGCATGGACAGTGTTTAAAATCGCTTTTTCAATCCCCAAAGTTTCATCTAAAATTGCAATCAAGGGAGAAGCCGCATTGGTTGTGCAAGATGCGTTGGAAGTAATATCGCAAGTGCCAAATTTATCTTCATTCACACCTAGTAAAATAGTTTCGCCTGCCACACTGCCATCGCTTCCTTTTTCTGGCGCAGAGATAACCACTTTTTTAGCGCCTGCGTCAAGATGCGCCTTAGCTCCGGCATATGTCACAAAGAGTCCGGTAGATTCCACAATCACGTCAATATTCAAATCCTTCCAAGGAAGTTTATTTGGATCTTTTTCTGCCAGAACTTTAATTTTCTTATCATCAATTATTAAATACTCACCTTCATGTTTAATATTGTTGTGTTTCCACTTTCCATAAGCCGTATCGTATTTTAAAAGATACGCCATATTTTCCACACTTCCCAAATCATTGACCGCCACTATTTCAATCTCCGGCCTATCCCACGCCACTTTTAAAAAAGCTCTGCCAATTCTGCCAAAACCATTAATACCAACTTTGATTTTTCTCATTTTTATATTATACCAAATAATTACTTATAAATATCTTTGCGATGGCCAAATTTTAGGAAATAAGCAACATTTTTCTTCACATCAAAAGAAGCTCTGTAATCCCCTATTCTCATTCGATATTCTCCATATTCAAAATAGTTCAATTTTTTTGCAAAGTTTAACGGATTATCATTCTCGAAAATAAAATCAAGTTTATTAAGAATTCTTTTCTGAATTGATTTTGGGAGTAGTTTAAAAGTCTTTAGACCCTCTTCGGTAATAAGATAACGCATAGATCTAAACTAAATCTAATTTTTTATATACTTGTTCGCTAGTATAAGATTTTTTAGAAGCTCGCGCTCGGGCAATACTTTTTTTATAATTTACAGAATTGTACATTTCTAAATCCTCTTGCATATCTTCAAAACGAGCACGCATTTTATCCCAAGCATCTGTAGGAATAATAACGACTGGCTTTCGATTAAGTGTCCCAATATTTATTTTTTTCATTAAAGCATCCATACTAAACATAATACACCATGAGTACGACAGGCGCAACATTAAATACTTTTATTCCTATTTTTAATTTTTCCGTAGAGCCAACCTAGAAAAGCACCGATAATAAAATACAGCAAAAAAGTAATCGACAAGAAAGATATCTGGGCAAGGAAATCAATCTTACCTGTATTCATGATATCAATGTGTCCTAGACCAGTTAGCATACTTAAGAAAAAAGGTATTCCCAGAAACCAATCTTTTAGGTAACTGAGATGATTGGGTACTGAGACATTAGACACAACAAGAAAGTAACCCAACACAGAAAATATAGCACCCAACATAATACCACTTCTTAACCAATATCTTTTTTGCATATCTATATTGTACCAAAAAACAAATAAAACAACAAAGCAAAATATGTTATTATGTGAAAATGCCAGCGCAAGATACCCAATTTATACATCTGCACACGCACAGTCATTATTCTCTACTCGATGGGCTTTCAAAGCTTGAAGATTTAGTGGCATTAGCAAAAAAATTTAATATGCCAGCGATGGCCATCACCGATCATGGCAATATGTACGGCGCGATTGAATTTTATAAACTTGCTAAAAAAGAAGGTATTAAACCTATTATTGGAGTAGAAGCATACATGACCGCCGGAAATCGCACAGATAGAACGACAGAAGCTGGAGGCACAAAACGTTATTACCATCTAACCTTGCTTGCTAAAAATTTAGAGGGATATAAAAATTTAATTAAATTAGTCACTATCGCCAACCTTGAGGGTTACTATTACAAACCGAGAATGGATAAAGAAATACTTCGAAAATATTCTAAAGGTATCATCGCTCTATCAGGCTGTTTAGGTGGAGAATTATCGCAAACAGTAATGAAAGGTGACACAGCAAAAGCCGATGAGCTCGTACGCGAATATCAGGATATTTTCGGCAAAGAAAATTATTTTATAGAAATTCAGCGCCATCCGTCAGTTGAAAACGATACGGCTGTGCGCGCATCGCTGATAAAACTAGCAAAAAAACATGAAGTTGAAATAGTCGCTACACAAGACTCACATTATCCTTGTAGTGATGACCACGACGCCCACCACACTTTATTGCAGATAAATACTCAAGGTGATGTAAAAGATGGGACAAAATTTGAGTTCTCTAATGATGATTTTTCTTTCATTGACACAAAAAAAGCGCTGGAGGTGTTTAAAGATATTCCAGAAGCGATTGAAAATACAAAAAAAATTGCCGATATGTGCAATTTGGAACTTAAACTCGGCAAATGGGTTTTTCCCGACTTTAAAGTTAAAGACGAAAAAAATTATGATGAAAAACTTCGCGAACTTACATATAAAGGACTGGATAGATTAAATTTAAAAGAAACATCAGAGATAAAAAGACGCGTAGAGTATGAATTAAAAATAATTAAAGACAAAGGATATGCTCCATACTTTCTCGTGGTCGGCGACCTTTTGAGTCATGCGAAAGAAAATGGAATTTTAACAACAATTAGAGGCTCGGTTGCAGGATCAATGGCGACATATCTGCTTGGCATTACAAATGTTAACCCAATAGAATATAAATTACCCTTTGAAAGATTTTTAAATCCTTTTCGTCCATCGCCGCCTGATATCGATATGGACTTTGCCGACAATAGACGAGACGAAATGATTGAGTATGTCAAAAATAAATATGGTGAAGATAAAGTGGCTCAAATTGGAACTTTCGGAACAATGATGGCGCGGGGCGCAATCAAAGATGTTGCTCGAGCGCTCGGTTACCCTTACATTATTGGTGACAGGCTTTCAAAAATGATTCCGATGGGTTCGCAAGGCATACCAATGACAATAGATCACGCGATGGAAATAGTTGGGGAATTAAAAGACGCGTATAAAAACGAAAGGGACACAAAAAAAATAATAGATCTGGCAAAAAAGCTAGAGGGATGTGTGAGACATATTTCCGTACACGCTGCTGGAGTTGTTATTTCTCCCCTGCCGCTCGTGGAATATGTTCCGCTTCAATATGACCCGAAAGGAGAAAATAAAATAATCACTCAATATGATATGTACAATATTGAGGAAGCAGGGCTTCTGAAATTTGATTTCCTTGGAATCAGAAACTTATCCATCCTGGCTGATAGCGTATATTTGGTTAAAAAATTTTACAATATAAACATAGACATAGAGAATATTCCGCTCGATGATAAAAAAACTTTTGAACTTTTAGCAAATGGCCAAACGGAAGGACTATTTCAATTAAATGGTTCCGGTATGACCAGATATTTGAAAGAATTAAAACCTACTTCTATACACGACATTAACGCTATGGTCGCCTTGTATCGTCCCGGACCAATGGAATCAATACCGGAATACATAAAGCGCAAGCATAATCCGCAATTAGTAAAATACCTTGATCCCCGGATGAAAAAATTCTTGGGCGAATCTTATGGGCTGATTGTTTACCAAGACGATCTTTTGTTTTCCGCTATCGAACTTGCCGGATACAACTGGGAAGAGGCAGACAAATTTCGCAAAGCTGTCGGGAAAAAAATTCCAAAAGAAATGGCGGCGCAGAGAGAAAAATTTACTAAAGGCATTATTTCAAATGGACAAACTTTAGAATTCGCTGAGAAACTTTGGAAACTTTTTGAACCTTTTCAAGCTTACGGATTCAATAAAGCGCACGCCGCATCTTATGGAAAAGTCGCTTACCAAACAGCTTATATGAAAGCCCATTATCCCGTGGAATATATGGCTTCTATACTTACTGCCGAATCCGGCGATGTGGAGAAGATTGCAGTTATTATCAATGAATGTAAAAATATGAATATTCCCATTCTGCCACCAAATATTAATGAAAGTTTTGGGGTGTTTACTTGTCTGCCTGCAGAACAGGACACAACTATAAACACTAAAAATAAAAGTGAAAAGATTAGATTTGGATTCTACACGATTAAAAATCTGGGTACAGATATTTCCGATAGTATAATAAGGGAACGAAAATTAAATGGTAAATTCAAATCAATTGCTGACTTTTTAAACAGAGTTAAACATAAAAATTTAAACAAAAAATCTATGGAAGCATTGATCAAATCCGGGAGTATGGACGATTGGGGCGACCGAGGAGTAATGCTGGCAAATTTGGAAAGAATGCTGGAATATAATCACGAAAAAAATAAACAAAATGAAAATCAAGTTTCCCTTTTTGGCGGCTTAAAAACCGACACGTTGTCTTTCAAACTTCAAGATGCGCCAACTGCAACACAAGCTGAAAAACTGCTTTGGGAAAAGGAATTATTGGGACTTTATATTTCCGGACATCCGTTAGATCGAATTCGCTCTAAGTTGGAAGATAGGAAAGTGAATATTAAAAAAATAAAAGAAGAAATAGGAAATGGCATACAAATAACTATCGCTGGAATAATAGAAACTTCGAGACAGGTAATTACAAAAAATAATGAAAGAATGGCATTTTTGAAAATATCGGATTTAACTGGCTCTATAGAAGCTGTTGCTTTTCCTTCTATATTCAAAGAATCTGTTGATATATTAGTCCCAGAAAAATGCATCGCGTTTTCCGGAAAAGTATCCTTGCGTAATGGCGAAAAAAGCGTTATAATAGAGGCAGTAAAGGAAATTTAAATTTTTATTAATAATTTTATTTTTCAAAAATGAAAACAAGAATAGAAAGTAGCAACAAACATCCATCTATAAAATATAAGTTAGATTATAGAACGGATGAAGAATTAGTAGAAAGTATCCGCAAAAAAAGAAGCAAGAATTTACCCTTAGATGAAAAAGAGGCTGAGCTGGTGCGTAAACAAGCGGAAGAAGACCATGAAGAAACGACAAGTTTATATAGAAGATAAAATCACTAATTGTTATACAAACTCATCGCTTTTTCTTTGCTTCCGGTGAAAATAGTTTCTACTATTTCTACGACTTTTTTAGAAAGTTTTTTCAGGATTTCTAGTTCGGGCTTTTTGAACTCTCCTAAAATAAAATTTATCACCGCTTTCTCCCCTTTCGGCTTTTTTATTACGCCTTTTGGAGTAGCAGGAGAAATACCAATTCTAATACGCAAAAATTCCTCGCTTTTTAGAGCTTTGATAACAGAATTTAAGCCATTGTGTCCACCCGAAGATCGATTAAAAGAAATTTTTATTTTCCCTAACGGTAAATCAATATCATCATATACGACAACAAGATTCTTTAAATCTTTTTTTGTTTTTATTAAAGAAGCTACAGCTTTACCTGAATTATTCATAAAAGTATCTGGCGCAAGAAATTTAATTTTATTCTTTCCTGTTTTGTCTCCGAATTTCTTCTCAAGTATGCCAATTATAATCCGCCCAGTATTATGTCTGGTATTTTTGTATTCATTTCCAGGATTCCCCAAGCCAACAACAATTTTCATTCCTACATAATAACATATAATTGCAATATAATGTCAAGGATTTTTTGTGTTATACTGTGAAAATGGAACCAATAAAACCAACAGAACCGGTAAAAACAAAAAAGCAATCATTCTGGGAATTGGTGCGTTTTGCCGTAATGGCGTTGATTATTGTCGTTCCAATTCGCGTTTTCATAGCAGAACCATTTATTGTTTCAGGAAGTTCCATGGTCCCTACTTTTGAAGACGCAAATTATTTAATAGTAGATAAAATATCCTACAAATTGAATAATCCAAAAAGAGACGATGTTGTTATTTTTAGATATCCATATAATCAAACAAAATTTTTTATCAAAAGAATAATAGGCCTTCCGAATGAAACAATAGAAATAAAAGGCAGTGTTGTGACCGTAACAAACGAAGAGCGCAAAAATGGATTTGAGCTTTATGAGCCTTATGTAAAAAATTTATCAAATGATGACAAGCATTTTGAATTAAAGAGCGATGAATATTTCGTAATGGGCGACAATAGAAGCGGCAGTTCTGATTCAAGAATTTGGGGAGCGGTAAAAAAAGAATTTATCATTGGAAGAGCGTTCCTGCGTCTGTTGCCAATAAATAAAATAAGCGTATTGCCGGGCAATTATAAGCAATAAATATAAAATTTTAACGGGATGAAAAAAACAGCACACACAAGTAAAAGTAAAACGCTAAGCGTTTCTTCCCCTAAGGGAATGAGAGACCTGATGAATGAAGAATATTATTCTTTCCAAGGATTTTTTGAAAAAGCGCAAGAAATTGCGGTATATTACGGTTTTAAGCCAATCGAAACTCCGATGCTGGAAAATGAAGAGATTTTTACTTTGGGCATAGGTGAAGGAACAGACATCATAGAAAAAGAAATGTATACGCTAAAAACTAAGGGCGGAGATCGTTTGGCACTTCGACCAGAGCATACCGCGCCGCTAATACGCGCTTATATTCAACACGGAATGCAAAATATGCCTCAACCAGTAATGTTTTATCATTCCGGTCCAGTCTTCAGACATGACAAGCCTCAGCGCGGACGTTATAGGCAATTTTGGCAATTTGATTTTGATTCGCTTGGAAGCGAAAAAAGTATTATGGATGCGATAGTGATAAAAACTTGCATAAGCATATTGGAGGAAGCTGGAGCGAACAATCTTTCTATTGACATAAATTCTATCGGCGATAAAGAGTGTCGAGGCGCATACATCAGAGAACTTACAAGTTATTATAAAAAACATATAAGCGAACTTCCAAGCGTAGATCGGGAACGCTTAAGGATAAATCCGCTTCGCATACTGGACTCAAAAGAAGAGAAAACAAAAGAAATAAACAAAAATGCTCCTGATTCGGTTTCTTTCTTGTGTCCTTCTTGCAAGAAACATTTTAAAGAAGTATTGGAATATCTGGAAGAGATGAACATCCAATATAATTTAAATAAAAGTTTAGTGCGTGGCCTTTCCTATTATACTCGCACTGTTTTTGAAATTATAGAACAAGCCGGCGCGGAGGATGGTTCGCCTTTAGCGCTCGCCGGCGGCGGACGTTATGATTATCTGGCTCGCCAAATAGGAAGCAAAAAAGATGTACCCGCTGTAGGAATTTCCATAGGAGTGGATAGAATAGTCTCATCATCTTGGTATAAAAAGCTCGCGCCCCGCATATTAAAGAAACCAAAAATTTATTTTATCCAGCTTGGCTCTGAAGCAAAATTAAAAAGTTTAAATATAATTGAAACACTGCGCAAGGCTCATATTCCTATAACCCAATCGCTTTCTAAAGATAGTTTGGGTTCGCAATTGGCTATAGCAGAGAAACTAGCCATACCTTATAGCCTTATTTTTGGAGTTAAAGAGGCGCTTGATAATTCCGTCATAGTGCGAGATATGTCAAATAGATCTCAAGATACTGTAAAATTAAATAAACTTCTGGAATACCTGAAAGAGCTTAAATAGATGAAAAAAATTCTTCAGAAAAAAGAAAAAATTTTACGCCAAATAGCCCAAGAAATTCCTGTATCAGATATTAAGACGGTAAAAATAAAAAGAATTTTGAAGGAGATGTCTGAAACGCTTCAAAGCCAAGATGACGGTGTAGCCATAGCTGCGCCGCAAATAGGATACTCTTTGCGCATTTTTACGGTATCTGGAAAAATTTTGAAGGCGGGATTTCCTGCGCAAAGCGACAGTTTAAAAATAGATGCTACAAAAACACTCGTAGATGACAATCCAGCGCAAGAAAATCCTGTCGCAAAAGACTTGGTTTTTATAAATCCAAAAATTTCTAAACTTTCTCGTGAAAAAGAATGGATGCCGGAGGGTTGTCTTTCTGTTCGCCCTCTTTATGGTAGAACTTTTAGATCGAAAAAGGCTATTGTTGCCGCCTATGATGAAAATGGTAAAAAATTTACCAGAGGCGCATCTGGATTATTGGCGCAAATTCTTCAACATGAAACAGACCATTTGAATGGGATACTTTTTATTGATCATGCTAAAGATATAAGAAAGGAGATTCCAAAAAAGTAATATGAAAAATAATCAAAAAATAAATTTTGCATTTTTTGGCACACCGGACGTGGCCAGTGAGACTTTAGAAATTCTAAAACAAAACGGCTACATTCCATCACTTATTGTTACTTCGCCAGATGCAAAAAGGGGGCGAGGCTTGCAAATGCAAGCCTCGCCCGTAGCTATTTTTGCAGAGAAAAATAATATATGTTGTTTAAAACCGGAAAAATTAGATAAAAACTTTAACTTGGTAGTCGGACTACCAAGTGGTAGTCCGACTACCAAGTGGGATTTATCCATTGTGGTCGCTTACGGAAAAATAATTCCGGAAAATGTTATAAATTCTCCAAAATTTGGTTCCATAAACATTCATTATTCTTTGCTTCCAAAATACCGTGGAGCTTCTCCTGTTGAATCCGCCATATTAAATGGAGATATAGAAACAGGGGTCAGCATCCAAAAAATGGAATATGAAATGGATTCCGGGGGAATAATTGCCCAAGAAAAAATTGTAATCCTGCCGGATGAAAAAACGCCGGATTTGCGCAAACGTTTGATAAAAATTGGAACAGAACTTTTAGTAAAAATTCTGCTTGAATTTATTGCTGATAAAATCAAGGCAACCTCCCAAAATGAACAAGAGGCAACTTACTGCAAAAAAATCAAAAAAGGGGATGGACTTATAGATTTAAATGACGGTGCTGTCAAAAATTACAACAAATTCAGAGCTTATGCCTCTTGGCCTAGAACTTTCTTCTTTAAAAACGGCAAAAGAATTATTATTACTGATGCTATTTTGGAAAATAATCAATTCGTAATCAAAAAAGTTTTACCGGAAGGAAGGAAAGAAATAAAGTATGAGGAATTCCTTAAAAAATTCCCATAATTTTAATTTTTAATATTGATAAATTACGCATATGCGTAATTTATCAATATCTATCAATATACTTCCTGCTGATAGCACTTTTCGCAATAAACAATTTCCGGCCTGTCCGGAGCATAAGAAGTTTCAAATTTAACTTCGCATTTTTCTGTTTTGTGCGTTGACACTCTGGGCAAAAAGTCGGTGGAGGAACTTTTATTTTTTCATAAAAATTAAAATCCTCTGACCCTATCGTGAAGTTATCTTTACAATTCTGACATATCATATTTTGTGATTTATATTCCACTTTAGTTAAGTAAGGTAGCTAATTATATTCCAACTCTAGTATTTAGATGTAAAAGGATTCCGCTTGGAAAGGCCTTTCATCATTTTTTTGATACTGCGGGCTCCGCGATATAGAAGCGTCTGACTGCGGTCTTTGTTTCTATTTATTTCATTATAAAGACTGTCCTTGATAGCGTCTATCGCCTGATATAAGTCCTCTTTGTCGGCGCTTGAATAAAACTCTTTTCCATTTATTTTAATCAAGCAATCCGCGTGAAAAACTTCGCCGGATTTATGATGATGAGTACTCTTCCCAACTTCAAAAGCGACTTTGACTTCCCCTCCGCTTTTTTCTATATTAGAAAGCAATCTTTCTAAATTAGTAACTCTTTTTAAAACATAGTCTTTAATGGCTTCTGTTAGCTCAATATTTTTCCCCAATAAATTTATTTGCATATATTTATTATATCATATATAATTAAATCTATGTCACAGATAGATAAACAACCTAATCCAACCCCTAAAAAAGAAACTGAAAATAAACTTGATATGGCGACTTTTCGCGCCGATATGACAATGCTCATTGCTGAACGAAAAAAAAATATATAGATATGATAGAACTTACTGATGTAAATCCTGATGACCTTACTGAAGAAGATGCTGTTATGTGGTATAATGTTAATAACTACACAAAAGGTTTAATTACGCAAGCTCAACTTGAAAAATACACTGAAGGTGTTAATCATTCAGATAATGTTTCCAGAGGAAATTTTAGAGCGGTCATTGGTAATAAACTTATGCTTCTGTGGGGAAAGGAAGAATTAGAGAAAATGTCTTCTGGGAAATAAATAAAAGATAAATATATTTTTATTTCTTAATGTTCCTCGTAAGAGCTTTTAAAACAACATCGAGTTTTATTGTTGCGACCCCAATTACCGTATCCGCTCCGCCGTAATAGATATATAAAAGACCGTCTTGGAGAATCATTCCGCACGGAAAAACGACATTATTAACTATCCCGGCTTTTTCATACGGTTCCTCTGGTTCAAATATATGGTCAGTGGTGCGCGAAAGCACTATTGCCGGATCATTTAGATCAAGCAAAACTGCGCCAATTCGGTAGGTATTATGGCTTTTTGAAACGCCGTGATAAAGAAGTAGCCATCCGTTTTTTGTTTTCAAAGGAGGAGCGGAGATGCCCACCTTTAAACTATCCCAGCTATTTATTCTAGGTCCTATAATCCTGATGCATCTTTTGAGAGTATTTATTTCAAAATTCAGCGACTTTAAATAATCTCCGCATATCTCATTCCCCACGCGATGCAAGAAAAAATATTGGCCTTTAATTTTTTCAGGAAAGATGCAAGTATCTTTGTCATCTAGGCCAGCCGGAGTGATTAAAATAGGTTTTGTCCATTTCCATTTTTTCTTTAAAAAATCTCCCTCTTTTATGGAAGTAATCGCGACTCGTGGCGGACCAATGCCGTCAAATGCGGTATAGCACATATAAATATTTTTACCGATTTTTGTCAGACGCGGGTCTTCGCATCCTGAATTTCCTCCGGTAATTTTTTTTGATTCAAAATCTTCCCTTGGAAAATAAATGGGCTCTGGCAGCCGCTCGTCAATGTTAATGCCGTCTTTAGTTGATGCGTATCCAATGCAAGAAATATTGTCATCGGAAAACGCTCTATATAATATGTGCGTTGTGTTTCGTATTCTAATCGCCGCCGGATTGAAGGTTGCTTTAGATTCCCAAAAATGTTTTTTATTAGGCGTGATGATCGGATTTTTATAGCTGCGCTTGAAACACCACCATGAATTTTCTTTTTTCAGCATAGTTCCGATAAGATCGTTCAAATTTACAGAGGCGACACAACCTGTCATATCGGCCGCTCCGTAATATATAAAAAGCTTATCCCCGCCTGCCAATTGGCCGGCAGTTTTTTTTATAATTGCGCCGGTTGGAAAAATTACATTTGGAACATAGCCTAAAAGTTCATATGCTTCTCGAGGAGCAAGCAAGGGACCGCGCGTACGCCCAAGAACTTTGAGTGGATTATTTAAATCCAGAATTATCGCCTCAATCCCGAATATGCGATCTAAATTAAGCGGAGAGGGAAAATAATTTTGGATGTGAGAATATACAAGAAGGTAACCTGTTTTTGTTTTAATGGGCGGAGCACCGACTTCAATGTGGTCGTAGGGGGATTTTTTTAGATCAATAGTATGCTTGTCCACATCTTTATACCATTTTTCCCAAAAATTGGAGTCCCATAGTTCTTCTATTTTATCAAACTGCGCTATAGCAATTTTAGCAGGAGGCATATCTGTATTCACTGAAAGAATCACTGTGATTTTGCCGTTTACGCGCTCTCCGAAAAGCGTCATCGCCTTTGCGTTAAATGGAGTTATTAAATGCCGTTCTCTAATTTTTTTTAAATCTTTTGAAATAGCCAGAGCGACTTTAATCCCGTTGGCTTCAAATGGATACTTAGAAAGCGCTGTGTAAAATATATAATACTGTCCCTCAAAATAAGTTATGCGCGGATCTTCGCATCCATATTTTTCCCATTCTTCCAAAGGCGTGATAAACGGAGCGCGATCTTCGAAGTGTATGCCATCTTTGCTTTTGCCAATGCCTATTATTGAAAGTTGTTGCGACGTACGCAATCTATCTATCGCAGAAATAGCGCGATAAACGCCATAAAACATTCTTTCCGCTTTTACGACGCTCATATTGAAAGTCGCAAAGGCCTCCCAGTAATGGTCTTTATCGGGAAGAAGAATTGGATTATGATGAGATCTTTTTACGACGTACATAAAATTACTCTTTAATTTTTCTGCTTTCCAATACTGATTTATTAGAATGCACAAGTTCTTTCAAGAATTTATCCAAATTAGCTGTCGCAACGCAAGAAACTTTATCCGCGCCGCCATAATACACAAATAATTCCCCGCCTTTAACAATTGCTCCGCAGGAATAAACCACTCCTCCTTTGTATCCCTCATTTTCATACCATTCATCCGGTTCTAGAATCGGCTGGCTTGAATTAAAAAGAATTTTAGCTGGATCTTTTAAATCTAAAATCATTGCCCATAATTTATATCTGTGAGAATCGTGTTTTTCCATTTTATGATATAAAACCAGCCAGCCATATTTTGTTTTTATTGGCGCAGGTCCAACACCCCGTGTAAGTTTATCCCTGGATTCCCAAAGAGGGCTGCCTTGATGGATACTGTGTATATAATTATCTCCGTCAAGTTCATCTAAACTGTCAAAATAATCTATCATTATGCGGGGAGAAATACTATGAAGAATCGCGTACTTTCCTTTCCCTTCAGAGGCGGGTCCAGATATTTTACCCGGGAAAAGCGCCCAATTTTTGTGTATTTCTCCAGGAGGAGAAATTAACACCGGTTCCCTCCAATTGTGCCAACGCCTGGATATAAAATCCGCAAGACTGATGGATGTCAAAGCCATTCGCACGGATCCCCACCCATCAAAGGATGTGTATATCATATATACCTGCCCATTTAAAAGCGTAATGCGCGGATCTTCACATCCTCCGCCCCAGCCGCCACCAGAACTATATATAATAATTCTTGGCATTGTTGTTTTTTTAATTACCGGTCTATCTTTATTATAATAGGCTATTTCTTTTAATCCTTTATTAATATTGTAACCATCATCGCTTCTTGCATATCCTAATACTGAAATATCATTATCTCCAATGGCCCGATAAATAATATGCACCTTCCCATCGTGAAAAAAAGCGGTGGGATTAAATGTCGCTTTTGACTCCCAATGCATATTGCTATTCGGTTCAATAATGGGATTTTTTTTTGATCTTTTAAGATTAAGAACGGAAACTTTTTTGGTGGTTTTTTTTACCGTCTTCTTTCTTAAAACTTTCTTTTTTATTATTTTTTTTCCCGATGCTTTAGATCGGGAACTCGAGCCCTTCGGGCGTCGGAGCTTTTTAAGCGCGACCATATTTATCTTCTAGTCTTATAATGTCATTTTCATCAAATTTGCCAAAAGAAATTTCTAAAAATTGCGTAGCACCGTCTTCGGCGCGAATGCGATGTAATTCTTCCTTTGCGATTGTGAATTCGTCGCCGGGCAATGCTTTCATTTCTTTTTCTCCTATTGTTACAATCGGATGACCAGAAAGAATCCGCCAAAATTCTGATCTGTTTTTGTGATATTGCAAAGATAGTTCGCTGTCGGAATTAATTGAAATAACTTTTACTGTCGAGAGCTCATTGTATGTAAACTGGTCAAATTGCCCCCAGGGCTTTTTTACGATAAGTGTTTTCATATTCTTGAAATTGCTTGTATCTATTATACAACTAAATAGTTCTATAGCCAATACAACAACTAATGCTTTTAAAGTTTCAAAATCCTCTGCATTAACAAGTCAGCCGGAAGAAACTCGCCTTCTAACGGGACATGGAATTTCCCTTTAACTATACTCCTGTCAGCCGATACGGGTATTCCACTCTCTCTCAATAATTCAAGATCATTGTGATTGTCTCCGATGGCCAGAACATTTCTCTTCCTCAGCTTGAAAATTTTTATTACATGCCTCAAACCAAGAGCCTTTGATTGCCGTTTTTTAATTAAAATATCGTATGCTTCCCCGTTCCAAACAGTAACAAGACCTCCGTCTTTTTTTACTATGTTTTCAATCTCTTTCATTCTCTTCACGCAATGAATGGTTATAATAAACTCTTTAGGTTCAAATCCTTTTATGTGAACATTTTTATGTGCCAATTTTTTTAGTTTTGGAAAAATATTTCGCATATGTTCGAAACTGTTAATGTGTTGATAAATTTTACCCTTATACCAAGTGGCACTGCCACACTCATATGTAAGACTAACAAAAGGCAAAATATCTCTGAACATTTCTTGAAGTATGTAAAGCGTCCTCCCAGAACTAATGTTTATTAAAAATCCTCTTTTATAAAGTTCTTTTATTTGTTCTATTTGTTTTTTATGAATTACTTTAATTTGTAAAGTAGTGGTATTCCCAACTTGTTTTATCTTAGTACCTCGTGGCACAAGTACTCCATCAACATCAAAAACAATCATTTTTATTTGCTCCAGATCTCTTTTTGACATTTGATTTAGGGGTTTCATCTTATTTTTTTCTTCCGCGCTTTTTTTACTAATTCCGACGAACTTTGAACCTTACCGCCAAAACCAACATCATTTATTATTTCACAACCTATTTCGTTACAAACCAACACCTCCGGAGTTGGGATATTGCCGCGATGACGGTCCCCTCCTTTGGCAAAAATGTGCGGACGAAGAGAAAGCAAGTCTTTACTAATACTTATATCTTTTGTATTTTTCTTATGACTGCTTAAAATAACCCTATCAACTGCTTCAAACGCTTCAATAATTTCTTTTCGTTCATGTTCCGGCATAAAAACATATCCCTTCTTTAATTTTAACCAATTGTCATTGTTAATAACCACTACAAGTTCATCACCTAATTTTTTGGCTCCTTGGAAAAGCCGTACGTGACCAATATGAACAGGATCAAATCCTCCGCTGACCATCACTATTTTTTTCTCCGCTTTTTTCTTTTGTTTGAGTGAACTTTTCTTCTTCATTCCAGCATTATACGCTTATTTTAAAATTTTTTTCGAGCAGCTTTCTTCTCGAGCATCAATCTTTTGATTGCAAGTCGCTTCTTGGTCTTATGAGAATGTCTGGATCTATTTTTAGGACTAAGGGTAGTATTTCTTTTTGCCATGATTGTCATCATAGCATATTTTTTAACTCGTGTATAATATCACTATGAATTATAAATTTTTCACTAATTCCGAAAAAGCGTGGAAAGCAATGTTTGAAGCTATCTTAAATGCTAAAAAATCCATCTATCTGGAAATGTATATTTTCCAAAATGATATGAAGGAGTTTGATTTTTTTCATTTATTAAAAGAGAAAGCAAAACAAGGTCTGCAGGTAAAACTCATATTGGATTCTTTTGGCAGCGCTGGCTTGAGCGATAGCGCAATTTCTGAATTAAAAGAAGCTGGGGTAGAAATGCTTTTCCTTTCCTATCTGCTTCACCGTATGCATAGAAAAGTTCTAATTGTGGACGAACGTGTTGCATTTATCGGAGGCGTGAATCTTCACCGAGATTCAAGGTTTTGGAATGATTTGATGGTCAAAATAAAAGGTAAGTTAGTAAAGAGAGCGGTTGTTTCTTTTGTAAAGTCCTACATAAATGCTGGAGGACTAGATCCAATGCTTCTTGAAAAAAACGGTAAAATTGTAGAAGCAAAAGCGGATACTTGGATAGTAGAGCACTCTCCTGTCAGAAAAAAATTTTATTTTAAAAGAATTTACAAAAAATATTTGAACGAAGCGGAAAAAAGCATTGTTTTAATTACTCCATACTTCATACCGAAACGTTGGCTTTCAGCGACGCTTCACCAGGCAGTATTGCGCGGAGTAAATGTGGAAGTCTTGGTGCCAAAAAGTACTGATCATTTTACTATTGATCGCGTAAATTATTTTTACATATACAAGCTCTCCAAGTTAGGCATAAAATTTTTTATAGAAGAAAAAATGAATCATGCTAAAGCTATAACAATAGATGAAAAAAAAGCTATGGTTGGATCGCAAAATTTGGATTTTTTATCTTTTGATTTTAATTCTGAAGTAGGTATTTTCTTTAAAGATCTAAAAGTAGTTTCAAAACTCTGTTATATTGCAAATGAATGGAAAAGGGACGCTGTTTTATTTGACTACAAAACTTACAAACCAAAATGGTTTGATTACATTTTATCGCCGTTAATTAACCTTTTTTCTCTTTTTTCCAGAATTTTTTAAAACCCCCCCCTTTTTTTTTGTCAAACAAAAAATATTATCTCTGCTCTTTTAGCCAATCGATCATCTTATTGAAAGTTTCAATGTCAGCTTCGCCATTTGCGTTCAATTCAAAATTTTTTTGAAAAACTGTTACCGCTTTCACTGTATTCGCGCCATAGTCATTATCCACTCTATTAGAAGTGTTGTTGTAAATATTCAAAAATTTCTGCATTGTACCCACTCTAGAGCCGCGAGACTTTTGTTTTAAAGTAATATTGCCATCGACAAGTTTTTGAAGCTCATTTATAAGTTCTCGATGTTTGTAAACAGCCGGCTCTGGATCTTTTTTTTCACCAAGCACCGGTTCTTCTAGTTCAGGCTGTAAAACAATACTGCGTTCATTCGCGAGCTTTTCTAATTCTGTTTTTAAATCTTCGTTTTCTTTTTTTAATTTTTTTATTTCTTTATCCGCCGCATACTCGGTTCCCGACTGCAAAGTACCAAAGGACCAATATCCGAGAAAAACCATCAACGCTAAAACAATAACTGAAAACAATCCAAATTTTAATTTTTCCATATATGCGTATTATATCAAATTTTATTTCAAATAAATATCAATATTTTGCCTATGTTCTTCATAGGTCTTGGCGCAATGGATCTTTTTTATTTTTGTTTCTAATTCGAGCTAAAAACCCGATATACGCGAAACATTTAAAATATTTAATTTAGAGCTTTCCACTAAGGATTTGCTGATGTAATTTTATCTCGCTGAATAATAAAAAGTCAATAGCATTTTTGCACAAAAACGATGAACAACCTGTGTATTGACTGTGCAAAAACCCAAAAAAATTGTGGACATCTTTTTTTAAAAAAATCCGAAAAAATAAGAGTTAAGCAAATAAACAAGAGAGCGTCATCTCTGAAGTCCTCTAATTTAGGCTCCTATCTAATTTCTTGGCTCCCGAATTAAAACCTTCGCAAACTTTTGAAATTATTTTGCCGAATCTGATACACAAATCCAAAAAGCGAAATCTGACATAACCGCCTCGCTTCGCTCGGCGGAACGCTCGGACGGCTCGGCATTCCTCTCCCCAACCCCCTCCTGCCGAGCCGTCCTCGCTTGGGCGAGAGAATCTTTTAGCGGCGTTATTTTTGAGCCGTATTTTGATTGTCGTCTTTAGGTAAAGGTGGCATTCGGAGTATATTCTCTGCACTCTTTGACAACTCATTTTCTACTGCTGCTTCAATTTCTTCTTTTGTCGCTACCTTTTTTTCTACCAAAATCTTTTCAATTGCTGTTGTACGTGCATCTCTGGAAAGACCAAAGGCGGCATTTGGTCCGATTTTTGGGACAACAGTTTTTAGATATTCTTCAAATTTCATAATTTGTCTGTAATCATCTCTTAGTATATCCATATCTCGACCTTTTTCCAATAAAAGCTGAATAAGCTGATATATGGCAATAATGGAATCTTTGGTACTTTGATAATTTGTTTCTTTTCTTCCCTCGTGAACTATTTTATTTCGTTTGGTTATTGTGCCTTTGCACTTCTCCAATAAGTCATCTGGCATTCCGCTTTTGCCCACCAAAAGCCGAACCACAACATTAAGTCCTTTAGCTACACCAGTTTCTTTGATGAACTCTTTTATTTCCTTCTCTTTGACACCAGCCGCAAACAACTCACCACTTATAAATTTAGAAATTACTAATTCTAACGCAGTTACACTTTCCAGAATTGCCATTCTAAAATCACCAATATAGCAATAATGTTCTGCATTAAGTATCAATTCTCTCCATAAAGGAATTTCGTATCCATCTCTTATTGCATTTTCTAACATAGAACTAACACTAGCTATTTTTTGTGGGTTTAGTGGTGTAATTCCTCCACCAAAACCAATTGCAAAACTTGCACGACCATCTTTTTCAACAGAAAAATCCATCAGGTCTGACTCAATAAGATTTACAAGATGAACTGCGGTGTCATCGAAATATCTATATAAAGAAATAAACTTATTAATAATTCTTAAAGTAAATGTTCTAGCTTCATCAGACATCGACTCAGATAGATCAATGTCTTTTTCGGTTTCAATTTCTATTCGGGAGAATCCATCAATGCCCCATCTATCATTTAGAAACTCGATATTTTCAGAGGAACTTGTCCGTCTGCTAGGTTCTATCTTTTCTCGAAAGAAACGAATGCGTGTTTGTGAGTCAATCTGAAAATATCGCTCATCTAATTTATAGAGGCAGAAGGGTAGTTTGGCTTTTATTGTGATTTTGGGGCTCATTGAGTTGGGGATAACTTACTCTTTCACACTTTCGATTTATTTTCTATAATATCACTATGGTAACAAAAAGGCAAAAAGAAGTCCTCGATTTTATAACCGATTATCAAGAGCGGAAAGGATATGCCCCCTCTCTTGACGAAATACGCAAGAAATTAAAACTCTCGTCAGTTTCAACGGCTCATTTTCACGTTTCTAAACTTCGCGATTTAGGACTTTTATCTAAAGAAGAAAACAAGCCGCGCTCGATTGAAGCATTTGGCCTCGAGACAATGATAAAAATTCCTCTTTTGGGGACTATCGCCGCCGGTCAGCCAATAGAGGCAATACAAACAAAAGAAATGATAGCTGTTCCTAAAAGCAAAATCCCATCATCGTCAGAAGTTTATGCTCTACGCGTAGTCGGGAGTAGTATGATTGACGAAAATATAAACGATGGCGATGTGGTTTTGGTTCGCCAACAAGAAACAGCGGAAAACGGACAAAAAGTTGTGGCTCTCATAGACAATCACGAGGCAACCTTAAAAAAATTCTACAAAGAGAGGGAGCATATCCGCCTACAACCAGCAAACAAAAATATGGAGCCGCTTATTTTCAGAAACGGGCGGGATGTTTTAATACAAGGAATTGTACTCGATGTTATTCGTGAAGAAGTAAGATCGCCGATACAATTTCCCGAATACAAGGAAACTAAAAAATATACCGAAGTGCCACTAAATAAAATCATTTGTGGTGATGCGATAGAGGTTATGCAAGGATTGCCCTCTGATTGCGTGGATCTCGTGGTTACTTCTCCTCCATATGATGAATTAAGAAACTACAACGGCTACTCTTTCAATTTTGAAGGTATGGCAAAGGGCTTGTTTCGAGTTATCAAAAAAGGCGGTGTTTTGGTGTGGGTTGTTGGCGACAAAATAAACAAGGGAAATAAAAGCTTTACAAGTTTTAAGCAAGCCCTGTTTTTTCAGAGTTTAGGTTTTAATGCTCACGATGTCATGATTTATAGAAAGAAAAATACTCCTTTCATGCGATCTAATGCTTACACAAATTGCTATGAATTTATGTTTGTTTTCAGTAAAGGTTCTCCCAAAACATTTGATCCCTTGAAAACAAAAACCGTACGACAGGGTCAAGAAATGCTCCCATTCAATAAAAAAGCAGATGGAATAAATAAGAAAACAAAAGGCGAACTAAAACCAGAAAAGACCTTAACGAACATATGGGATTATGCTGTAGGGTATGGCGGCTCAACTAGCGATAAGATTGCTTTTCAACACACCGCAATATTTCCAGAAAAGTTAGCGGAGGACCATATTCTTTCGTGGACAAAAACGGGAGATGTTGTTTTCGATCCAATGTGCGGCTCTGGGACAACCTGCAAAATGGCCGCGATAAATAAGCGCCATTATATTGG
>Ga0209211_10003817_pt1 | contig 24103 bp, 20 predicted proteins | sample RifGroA2_FD_183992 | JGI IMG/M metagenome (GOLD analysis project Ga0209211, IMG submission 183992) | Groundwater microbial communities from Rifle, Colorado, USA - Groundwater A2 (SPAdes) (version 2) | ecosystem: Environmental > Aquatic > Deep subsurface > Groundwater | place: Rifle, Colorado...
TACCCGCGGCGAACAGCCCGCGTGCGTGACGAAATGCCCAGGGCATGCGCTGAGCTTCGGCAAGGTGGAAGTTCTGGGCGCGCAGGCGAGGTCGCAGGGACGCAGCATGCTGAACATCGATGCCGGCACCAAGCCATCGACGTTCTTCCTGGCGCGGACCAAGCCGTAAGCACCGGGAACAACAGGAATGGATATGTCCAACTACGGCAGGCAGCCGGCAAACGAGTTCTGGTCGGCGATCTACGCGCAGTTGAGCGAGTTCTTCAAGGAGCCCTCGGCGGATTTCGCCGGGGACGTTGCCTGCGGACGCCTTGCCAGGTTCTTTGAAGAACGGTGCAGATCCCTGGCGCTCGATCCCGCGCCATGCAAAGGTCTCGCACCGGCTGGCGATGTCGCAGCCAGCCTCGCCGGCGAATACCGGCGGCTTTTCCGCGGCCCCTTGCCGCCGTACATCATTCCGGTGGAAAGCGTTTTCAAGAAGTGGGCGAGCGATCCGGACTGCCATTTGCCGATTGCTCAGGAGAAAGGCCTGCTGATGGGCGACTCGGCCGTGGATATGTTGCGGTGTTATCGGGAGGAGGGCATCGCCTTGCCGGATGAGTTTTCGTCCATGCCCGACCACGTCGCACTCGAACTGGAATACCTGTCCATGCTTTCCCTGCGTGGCGAAGAGGATGCCTGCCGGAAATTCCTGACCCGGCACATGGACTGGCTGGACGATCTGGTACGCGAAATCGAAGCCGCCGGCGCAGGGGAGTTCTATTCCAGCGGCGCGCGGATTACCCGCGACATCGTCAATCGGGCACGCGGAACCGCGTCCGGCGTGCCGCGTTCGTAGTCGACAAGATTAACAAGTCCGCAGGCCGTCAATCAGCGGATTGTCATTGCGATCGATAGTCCGCAAGCCTCAACGGGTCATGAACCCAGCCGTTCCTTCTGCGCCACGAGCTTTGCCAGCGTGGCCTGAAAGCCGGCCAGGCGCGCACGCTCCTGCGCCACCACCGCAGCCGGCGCACGGGCGACGAGTCGTTGCTGCGCAAGAATTGGCCGGACCTGGCACGACGCCTTGCGGCATTGCCGGGCATCGACGATCTCTCGCTCTCCCCACCAACGGCACGCAACTGGCGAAACATGCGGCGCGCCTGCGCCGGGCCGGCGTGACGCGGCTCAACGTCAGCCTCGATTCGCTTGACTGCGCGCGAGTCCATGCGATTTGCCGACGGGATGTGCTGCCGCAGGCGCTCGCAGGACTGGAGGTCGCCCGCAGCGAAGGTTTTCGCTTGATCAAGATCAATATGGTGGCGCTGGCCGGCACCACTGACGAGGACATCGCCGCCATGGTGCGTCGATTTTTGAACGCACCTGCGCGCAGGGGGCTTCGACGTGGAGTTGGAACAGCAGTCGCGGTCTGCGCTGCAGGCCAAACCCTGGCGTGATGAGTTTCGCGAGCGGCCGCAGCAGGTGGTGCGCTTGATGTCTTCCACCGGCGGCTAACAGCAACGCGGCCCAACGACCGAATGAGGCTCATGCGAAAAGATCGGCGGAGCAAGGCATATGGGACCGAGTCGCCCGCGTTCGGGCGCGCTCACGCATCAGACAGGGGATGTGCCTTCCAGCGGCATGCCTGCCGCCGTCCATTCGGCGATGCCGTCGCTGATCTTGCTGGCGCGGAAGCCCTTCTTGCACAGCAGCGCCACGGCTTCCGTTGCGAACAAGCAGAACGGGCCGCGGCAATAAGCGACGATCTCCCGGTCCTGAGGCAGTTCGGCGAGTTTGAGTTCCAGTTCCTGGATGGGTATGGAGCGCGCGTACGGCAGGTGGCCTGCCAGGTACTCCGCTTCCGGACGTACGTCCAGCACCAGGATATCCCCCTCTCTCGCCTTGTCGAGAAGGCTGGCGCGTGTCTCCGGTGTGAGCCGTTCGGGCGCGGCGATGATCTTCTCCAGCACCGCGCGCAGCTCCATGAGGTGCTCCTCGGCGACCATATGCAGGCTCACCCACAGCCCAGCGACATCGTCGCCGCTCAGTCGATAGGCAATGAATCGTCCCTCCCGTCGAGAGGTCACCAAGCGGGCTTCCTTGAGTACTCTCAGATGGGAACTCGCGAGCTTGATGTCGATGCCCACGTCACGCGCCAAAGCGTCGACCATCTTTTCTCCCTGCACCAGCACTTCGAGCATTTCCAGGCGTTTCGGGCTGGAAACGGCTTTGCCTACGCGCGCCACTTGCTCGTACAGAAGATCTTTGATTTTTCTCTTTTGCATGGACTCTCCCTCCCAGGATCGCACCGAATAACAAAACTCGCATCACGTCTGCATGAAGATCATAAACCACGCTCTCGCTTCCACCGCAGTGCGACGAGCTTGGCATGAAATCACTGTCGCAGAATACCATTCCAATAATCGTACGAATGTTGACTTGCATCAATATCCAGCAAACTGCCCGCTTGTATTCTGCTTCAAACGATGAGCCTGCCGACCTGGCGCGGCCCTCCGTGTTGAAGCTGCAAATACCCGATTCAGGATTCATTCGAATTTCGCTGCGCGCAGTCCGCATCCGGAAGCCTGGCGTGCCCCGACAACCATTACACCTATAAAGGAAATGCAATGAGTACTCCGAACGACGGCAACGGACGCCGCAGGTTCCTGCAGATGTCCGGCGCAGCGCTGGCCAGCACCGCCGTACCCTCCAGCGTGTGGGCGTTCTCGAAGATCCAGGTCATCGAGGATCCCCTCAAGAGCTATCCCTACCGCGGCTGGGAAGACCTCTACCGCAAGGAATGGACCTGGGATTCAGTCGGCTTCACCACCCACTCCAACGGCTGCGTCGGCGGCTGCGCGTGGAAGGTTTACGTGAAGAACGGCGTGCCCATGCGCGAGGAGCAGGTCAGTGAATATCCGCAACTGCCCGGCATTCCCGACATGAACCCACGCGGCTGCCAGAAGGGCGCCGTGTATTGCTCGTGGGTCAAGCAGCCCGACTTCCTCAAGTACCCCTTGAAGCGCGTCGGCGCGCGTGGTGAGCGCAAGTGGAAGCGCATTTCCTGGGACGAGGCGCTGACCGAGATCGCCGACAAGATCATCGATACCACGCTCAAGCGCGGTCCCGGCAACGTCTGCATTCCGAAGCGACCATTCGCCGTGATCAGCAATACCGGCTACACGCGGCTGGCAAATTTACTGGGCGGCATCAAGCCCGATGTGTCCTCCATGACCGGTGACCTCTACCCCGGCATCCAGACGGTACGCATGCCGGCACGCACCGTGTCTACCTTCGACGACTGGTTCACCTCCGACCTGATCCTGATGTGGCACAAGAACCCCATCGTCACGCGCATCCCGGACGCCCACTTCCTGACGGAAGCTCGCTACAACGGCGCGCGGCTGGTGAACATCTCGGTGGACTACAACCCCTCGTCGGTGCACGCCGACCTTTTCGTGCCGGTGAAGATGGGCACCGACTCCCACCTGGCCGCTGCGATCGTGAACCAGTTGATCGCCGGCAAGCACTACAAGGCCGACTACCTCAAGGAGCAGACCGACCTGCCCTTCCTGGTGCGCACCGACAACGGCAAATTCCTGCGCGAAAAGGACTTCAACCCTGAAGGCAGCGTAGAGATTTTCTACGTCTGGGATACGAAGACCGGCAAGGCGGTGCCGGCGCCCGGCAGCATGGGTTCGAAGGACAAGACCCTGAAGCTCGGTGCCGTCGAACCGGCCCTGGAAGGCACTTTCAAGGCGGACGGCATCGAGGTCACCACGGTCTTCGAGCGCCTCAAGGCGGAGATCGCTCCCTACACGCCCGAGGTGACGCAGGCCACCACCGGCATCCATCCCACCGTGGTGCGCAAGCTCGTCGGCTGGATTGCGGAGTGCAAGGCCCTGCGCATCCTCGACGGCTACAACAACCAGAAGCACATGGACGGCTTCCAGTGCGGCCGTCTGAAGATTCTCATCCTGACCCTGATCGGCCACCACGGCACCACCGGCGCGATCGACACCACCTACGAGGGCTGGCGCCTGGAAGGGAACTCGGAACTCGGCGCCGTCAAGGGCCGACCGGGCCGCAGCGTCTCCATGGTGCTGGCCCAGTGGGTATGGGGCGAGCAGTACCGTCGCTCCAAGGCCTACTACGACGACGCCCAGTTGAAGGAGCAGATCGGCTTCGGCGTCGACGACATGGAGGCCTTGCGCAAGGAGTCGGAAGCCAAGGGCTGGATGCCCAAGTGGCAATCGATCAAGGACCCGGTGGTTTACTTCAACGGCGGCATCAACCTGTGGGCCACGTCCAACGGCTACTCGCACCTGGCGGAGAACTTCCTCAAGCGCTGCGAACTGCTGGTGGTGGTGGACTTCCGTCTCAATTCGGGCGCCATGTACGCCGACATCGTGCTGCCGGCCGCCGCGATGGAGAAGCTGGACATCCGCGAGACCTCGGTCACCCGTTTCATTCACACCTTCGGCCAGCCGATCAAACCGATGTACGAGCGCAAGACCGACTGGGAGATCAATGTTGCCCTGGCCAAGAAGATCCAGGAACGGGCCAGGGCGCGCGGCATTTCCAGAGTGGAAGATCCGGAGATCAAGAGCTGGATCGACTTCGACAAGATCTATGACGAGTTCACCATGGACGGCAAAGTCGTAACCGACGAACAGGCGCTGCGCTTCGTCATGGAGCGTTCCAAGGCCTTGGGGCCGGGCACTTACGAGGAAGCGATGAAGAACGGCTTCGTCGCCGTCGGCCCGTCGGCCGGCAAGACCGGGCCGGTACCGAAGGACAAGCCCTATCGTCCCTTCACGGTCAACGTCACCGAAAAGAAGCCCTACGGCACGCTGACCGGGCGCCTGCAGTTCTATGTCGACCACGACTGGTTCCAGCGCTTCGGGGCGACGGTGCCCAAGCCCCAGGTCAAGGGCGGCCACCTCGGACCGAAGAAGTATCCCTTCAAGACCAATTCGCCGCACACGCGCTGGGGCATCCACTCCTTTGCCCGCAACGAGAAGTGGCTGATGCGCCACCAGCGCGGCGAGCCGGACGTCTGCCTCAGCCCGAGGATCATGGCGAAAAAGGGCATCAAGGACGGCGACATGGTGCGGGTGTTCAATTCCCAGGGCGAATTCTTTGCCGTATGCAAAGTGGCGCCTTCGCTGCCGGATGACCAGGTGTTCTCCGAACACGGTTGGGAGCAGTACCTGTACAAGAACATGACCCACTACAACAACGTCGGCGCCGAGTTGATCAACCCGCTGGAACTGGTGGGCGGCTACGGCCACATCAAGTACGCGTCCGGTGGCTTCAATCCGAACCGCATCTTTTACGAAACGACGGTCGACGTCGAGAAAGTCTGAGGAAATAAATCATGAGCCAAAGACAGTTGGCCTACGTGTTCGATCTGAACAAGTGCATCGGCTGCCACACCTGCACCATGGCCTGCAAGCAGTTGTGGACCAACCGGGACGGACGCGAGTACATGTACTGGAACAACGTGGAAAGCCGCCCCGGCAAGGGCTACCCGAAGAACTGGGAGCAGAAGGGCGGCGGTTTCAAGGGTGGGGTCCTGCAAACGGACGGCAAGATTCCGCCGAAGCAAGACTACGGCGGCGTCTGGGACTACAACCTGCAGGAGGTCCTGCTGGAAGGCAAGAGCGGCCACGTGGTTCCGCACGAGAAGCCCACCTGGGGTGTCAACTGGGACGAGGACGAGGGCAAGGGCGAGTTCCCCAACAACCACTTCTTCTACATGCCGCGCATCTGCAACCACTGCTCCAATCCGGCCTGTCTGGCGGCTTGCCCGCGCAAGGCGATCTACAAGCGGCCGGAGGACGGGCTGGTGGTGCTCGACCAGGAACGCTGCAAGGGTTACCGCTATTGCGTCAAGGCCTGCCCCTACGGCAAGGTGTATTTCAACCTGCAAACCCAGAAGTCGGAGAAATGCATCGGCTGTTACCCGCGGGTCGAGAAAGGGGTTCCGCCGGCTTGCGTCGCGCAATGCGTGGGCAAGATCCGCTTCGTCGGTTACCGCGATGACAAGGACGGGCCGATCCATAAGCTGGTTGAGCAGTGGAAGGTAGCGCTGCCCCTGCATGCGGAATACGGCACCCAGCCCAACGTGTTCTACGTGCCGCCGATGAATGTCACGCCGCCGCCTTTCGAGGAGGACGGCCGGTTGGGAGACAAGCCGCGCATTCCGCTCGCCGACATCGAGGCGTTGTTTGGCCCCGGCACGAAGCAGGCGCTGGAGACCCTCGGGCGCGAGATGCAGAAACGCCGCGAGGCAAAGCCTTCCGAGTTGACCGAACTACTGATCGGCTACACCAACAAGGACAGGTACCGGCTATGAACGCGCAGACCGACGAACCCGGCATCCTGGCCGGCGCCTATCTGGGCATGGCGCAGATTTTTTCCTACCCGAATCCGGAGACTTGGCGGAGTCTGGTGGAGCATGGCCTGATTGATCCAGCACTCGGCCAGGACGTCATGGAGGCCGACTACCTGGCCGCCTTCGAACTGGGACGTGGCAGATCGCCGGTGCCCCTGTTCGAAGGCATGCACCGTGGGGATCTGGGGCGCGAGGGCATTCTCGAAGATCTCTTGCGCTTCTACGAGTTCTTCGACGTCAAGCTGTCAGAGACCGACCGGGAGTATCCGGATCACCTCATCACCGAACTCGAGTTTCTCGCCTGGCTCTGCATGCAGGAGCAGGCGGCGGAGCAGAAGGGTGGCGACGCCGAATCATTCCGGCGTGCGGCGCGGGATTTCCTCACCAGGCATCTCGCGGCCTGGCTGCCGGAATTCCGTCGCAAGCTGGAGGCGACGGACACCTCGTATGCGCAGTTCGGGACGGCGCTTGCCGAACTGGTGGCGGCGCACCGCGGCAGGCTCGGCAACGAATCGCAAGAATCGGGAGACACACCATGAATACAATCAAACTGATGAAGCAACTGGTGGTACTTGGGCTGGCGGCAACAGCCGCCAGTCTGGCGATTTCTGCCACGGTAGCGCAGGGGACTCCGATTGCGCAGCGCACGATTCGCGTTCTATCCGCTTCCGGCGCAGATGCGGCATCACCGGAGGCGACCATCTGGACCAAGGCCCCAGCCACGCAAGTAGCTCTGAAACCTGCGTTCCCCGGTCACGGCTCCATTGTCGGCATTCCCGTCGCCGAGCGTCTTACGGCTCAGGCGGTGCGTGCCGGCGACCGGCTGTTCGTGAAACTGGCCTGGAGCGACCGCACCGCCAATACGGCAATCAAGGACACGGGGCAGTTCGTGGACGGGGCGGCGGTGCAGTTCCCGGTTAACGGCAAGGCCGTCACCACGCCCTTCATGGGCGACCCCGTGAACGCGGTGAATGTCTGGCACTGGCTTGCCAACGGCCATACCGAAAACCTGGTCGCCAAGGGATTCGGCACATCTACCCTGGTACCCTTTGAAGGCCTGAAGAGCGCGGCAGTACGCACCAATGGCGGCTGGGAAGTGGTACTCGCCCGATCCTTGAAGGTCAAGCCCGACGAGGGTGCCAGCCTGCTGGGAAAAGGCACTATGCCAATCGCTTTCGCGGTCTGGGACGGCGCAAATCAGGAGCGTGATGGTCTGAAGGCGGTCACGCTGGAATGGTTGCAACTTCGGTTTTGACCTATTGCGCTGTAGACCTGACGCTATGCTGATTCGGTGGCTAATGTTTTGTTCTTGACAGCAAGAAAAATTGGCGGCGCTTTGTCTTCGCTGTGCCTGCCAAACTGGCGAAGAAATGCGATTCACCCACCAATCAGCGTTGCGATCCAAGAGGCGAATATCAAATAGCGTAGTCTCGGAATAATGCAATCCATCGAAGTAGGAGCTGAAATGAAAAAACCGTACATTTTTCTGGCGCTGGCTGGCTTCGTCGCATTTCCGGCTTATGCACAAGGCAATATTTCTGCGAACCAGTATGAGGTTATGAATAAACTCCTTGCGACATATGCCGAAAAAGCAAAGATGGAGGTCAAAGACGCGAAGGGAAGGGGGGCAGTCTCCGACAAGCCTTTCAATGCATCGGTCGGACGGCAGTTCTACCTCGCTCGGCGCACCTGGCAGTCGCGCGACTATACATGCTCCGGTTGTCATACCGAGGATCCGAGAAAGGAAGGCAAACACATTGAGAATAAATTGCCCATTAAACCGCTGGCGCCTTCTGCAAATTCCGAGCGTTTTATCGATGTCCAGAGAGTAGAGGCTAATTTTGCGGCGCATTGCATGGATCTTTATGAAAGAGATTGCCGCGCTTACGAAAAAGGCAATTTCATCGTCTATCTGAAATCCGTGAAATAACCGCCAGATCGAAGCATCCGACCGATGGTCAGATGCGACTCCGCCCGAAGCGGAAGCACGTTTGGCTTCGTGCCTTTCTGCGGGATCGGAGCTTGGATCAAATCCCCTCACCTTCGCGTCCGTGTAAACCGCTCATGCTTGAATTGAGCGTCAGCTGCTAACGGCCTCATCCACCGTTGTGGCTGACCAGGTTGAAGAACGGTCCAATTGACAACTGCCGGCTTGTCCGCTTTATGAGCCCAGCCGTTCCTTCTGCGCCACGAGCTTTGTCAGCGTGGCCTGGAAGCCGGCCAGGCGCTCGCGCTCCTGCGTCACCACGTTGGCGGGAGCGCGGGCGACGAAGCTTTCCGTCGATAGTTTCTTTTCGGCCTTGGCGATCTCGCCTTCGATGCGCAGGATTTCCTTGCCCATGCGTTCCTTCTCGGCGGCGACATCGATCTCGATTTTCAGCATCAGCCGGAATTCACCGACGATCTGCACCGGGGCGTCGGATTCAGGCAGGGTTTCTGCCGTGGTGACCTCGGAAAGCTTGGCCAGCGCAGCGAGGTAGGGCGCATAGGCGTTCAGAATCGCCGTGTCGCCAGCGCCGACTAATGGCACGCGCAATGCCGGCGAGATGTTCATTTCGCCGCGCAGGCTGCGACAGGCGTTGATCATGTCCTTGAGCCTTGCCACCCAGGCTTCGGCTGAGGCGTCACAACGCGACAGATCGGCCTTCGGATAGGCCTGCAACATCAGCGATCGGGAATCGTCCGCCGCATCGGCCCTGCCGGCCAGCGGCGCGACGGTCTGCCAGAGTTCCTCGGTGATGAAGGGGATCAGCGGATGCGCCAGGCGGAGCACGGTCTCCAGCACGCGTACCAGGGTGCGGCGCGTGGCGCGCTGCTGCGCCTCATTGCCCTGCAGAACCTGCACCTTGGCCAGTTCCAGATACCAGTCGCAGTACTCATCCCATACAAACTCGTAGATCGCACGCGAGAGCAGGTCGAAGCGGTAGTCGGCGAAATGCTGGGACACTTCCTGCTCGACGTGCTGCAGGCGGCTGACGATCCAGCGGTCGGCCGGCGAGAAATCTAGATGGGCGGCGGCGCAGGCGTCGGAACCCTGCTCGGCGAGGCCGCAATCATGCCCTTCGCAGTTCATCAGCACGAAACGCGAGGCATTCCACAGCTTGTTGCAGAAGTTGCGATAGCCCTCACAGCGCTGCATGTCGAACTTGATGTCCCGCCCCGGCGAAGCCAGCGACAGGAAGGTAAAGCGCAGCGCATCGGTGCCGAAGCCGGGGATGCCGTTCGGGTATTCCTTGCGCGTGCGCTTCTCGATCTTGCCCGCATCCCGCGGGTTCATCAGGCCCGTAGTGCGCTTTTGCACCAGTTCGTCGAGCGTGATGCCGTCGATCAGGTCGATCGGGTCGAGCACGTTGCCCTTCGACTTGCTCATCTTCTGGCCTTCCGCGTCGCGGATCAGGCCATGCACATAGACGTCCCTGAACGGAATTTTGCCGGTGATGTGCCTGGTCATCATCACCATGCGCGCCACCCAGAAGAAAATGATGTCGAAGCCGGTGACCAGCACGGTGGAGGGCAGATACAGGTCCAGTGCCGGGTTCGACTTGTCGGGCCATTCGGGAGTCCAGTCGAGCGTCGAGAACGGCCACAGCGCCGACGAGTACCAGGTGTCCAGCACGTCGGGATCGCGTTCAAGGCCGCCGGTGTAGCCGTCGCGCCTGGCTTCGGCGTAGGCCTCGGCTTCGTCGTGGGCGACATAGAAGCGGCCGTCGTCCGAGTACCAGGCGGGGATCTGGTGGCCCCACCACAACTGGCGCGAGATGCACCAGTCCTGGATGTTGTTGAGCCACTGGTTGTAGGTATTGACCCAGTTCTCGGGGACGAAGCGGATCTCGCCCGAGGCCACGCATTCCAGTGCCTTACCGGCGATGCTCTTGCCGTCGGCGCCCGGTTTGGTCATGGCGACGAACCACTGGTCGGTCAGCATCGGTTCGATGATGACGCCGGTGCGGTCGCCGCGCGGCACGACCAGCTTGTGCGGCTTGACGCTGTCCAGCAGGCCTGCCGCCTCTAGGTCGGCGACGACTGCCTGGCGCGCCTCGAAGCGGTCCATGCCGCGGTATTTCTCCGGGCCGTGCTCGTTGATGCGGGCATCCAGCGTGAGGATGCCGATCGGCGCGAAGCCGTGCCGGTGGCCGACCTGCCAGTCGTTGAAGTCGTGGGCCGGGGTCACCTTGACGCAGCCGGTGCCGAATTCCTTGTCCACGTAGCTGTCGGCGATGATGGGTATTTCGCGGTCGCACAGCGGCAGCATCACGTTCTTGCCGATCAGGTGGGCGTAGCGTTCGTCTTCGGGATGGACCATCACGGCGACGTCGCCGAGCATGGTTTCGGGGCGGGTGGTGGCTACCGTGAGGCTCTCGCTGCCGTCGGCCAGCGGATAGCGGATGTGCCACATCGAGCCGTCCTCTTCCTCGTTCACCACTTCGAGGTCGGACACCGCCGTGAGCAGTTTCGGGTCCCAGTTCACCAGGCGCTTGCCGCGGTAGATCAGGCCTTCCTTGTGCAGGCGGACAAAGGTTTCGGTGACGATCTTCGACAGCCCGGCGTCCATGGTGAAGCGTTCGCGGCTCCAGTCCGGGCTGGTGCCCAGCCTGCGCATCTGTTTGGTGATGGTGTTGCCGGAATACTCCTTCCACTCCCAGACCTTTTCGAGGAACTTTGCACGCCCCAAGTCGTGGCGCGAGATTCCCTGGCCATCGAGCTGCCGCTCCACCACGATCTGCGTGGCGATGCCGGCGTGGTCGGTGCCCGGCTGCCACAGCGTGTTGTCGCCGCGCATGCGGTGGTAGCGTGTCAGGGAATCCATGATGGCCTGGTTGAAGCCGTGGCCCATGTGCAGGGTGCCGGTGACATTCGGCGGTGGCAGCAGGATGCAGAAATTGTCTGTCTTGGCGGTGTCGAGCCCGGCAGCGAAATAGCCGCGCGACTCCCAGATCGGGTACCAGCGCCGTTCGATTTCGGCGGGTTCAAAGCTCTTGGCGAGTTCCATGGGTCTTGCAGAAGACGAAAGGTGCCAATTTTAGCGGAAGCCGCAGTTTCCTCCGGCGTAATTCTTCGGCTGCGAGCCGATTTCCGCTATCATTGCCGCCTCTCGAAGCAAGCCCAGCAAGGCTTTTGTTCCTTCTCGCTCCTATCAGATGATCCGCAAGTTCCTGCGTCACGTTTTTCGTCGTGGCGACTCTCCCTCAGCACATGGGCCGGCCATGATTCCCGTGGCGCGCCATGGCATTCGGCGCGAGCATGTTTCGCTGGGCGCCCGGCGCACCTGCGAAACCCTGCAGCAGGCGGGGCACAAGGCCTACATCGTTGGTGGTGCGGTGCGCGACCTGATCGCCGGCATCGATCCCAAGGATTACGACCTTGCCACCGATGCAACGCCGGAGCAGGTGCGCGCCCTGTTCCGCCGCGCCCGCATCATCGGCCGCCGCTTTCAGATCGTGCATGTGATGCAGGGCGGCGAGACACTCGAAGTGTCGACCTTTCGCGCCGCGCACGATGCCCAGACCGTCAAGGACGAGCATGGCCGCGTGCTGCGCGACAATGTTTTCGGTTCGATCGCCGAAGATGCGGCGCGCCGCGATTTCACCGTCAATGCCCTGTATTACGATCCGGCCTCCGAAACGGTGATCGACTATCACCACGGTGTTGCCGACCTGAAGCAAAAAACCTTGCGCATGATCGGCGAGCCGAAACAGCGCTACCGCGAAGACCCGGTGCGCATGCTGCGCGCGGTGCGGCTTTCCGCCAAGCTGGGGCTGACGCTGGATCCGGCGGTGCGCGCGCCGATCCGCGAGATGGCCGAACTGATGGAGAACGTGCCGGCGGCGCGGATGTTCGACGAGATGCTGAAGCTGCTGTTTTCCGGGCACTCGGTCGAATGCGTCAAGCGCCTGCGCGACGATGGCCTGCATCACGGCCTGCTGCCCTTGCTCGACGTCATACTGGAGCAGCCACTGGGCGAAAAGTTCGTCATGCTCTCACTGGCCAGTACCGACGCGCGGGTCAAGTCAGGCAAGTCGCTGTCGCCGGGTTATCTGTTCGCCACTCTGCTCTGGCACGAAGTGCTGGCCTCCTGGGAGGCGCGCAAGGCGCGCGGCGAAGTGCCGATTCCGGCGCTGTATGAAGCGATGGATGACGTGCTCAACGTGCAGGGCGAAAAGCTCGCCATCACGCGCCGCGTCGTCGGCGACATCAAGGATATCTGGGCGCTGCAGCCGCGCTTCGAAAAGCGCGCCGGCAAATCGCCCTACCGCCTGATCGAACTGCCGCGTTTTCGCGCCGGTTACGACTTCCTCGCCCTGCGTGCCGAAAGCGGTGAGATCGACATGGAAATGGCGACCTGGTGGCATGATTTCCAGAATGCCGACCCTGACGGCCGCGAAGCCATGCTGATACCGGATAGCGGCCCCAGGAAGCGCCGCCGTCGTGTCCGCGGCAAGAAGCCCGCGGGCGAGGGTGACGTGGCCAGCAGCACCTCCAGCGAAGGCTGAATGAGCCAGCGTTGCTTCATCGCGCTGGGCGCCAATCTGGGAGACCCGGTGGCGACGGTGAAGGCGGCGATCCTGGCCCTGCGCGGACTGCCCCAGACGGAATTCATCGCCGCGTCTTCCTTGTATCGCACGGCGCCGGTTGGTCTCAAGCATCAGCCCGACTTCATCAATGCCGTGGTCGAACTGGTCGCCGTGTCGCCAGCGCCGACTCTTCTCGACTCCCTGTTTGCGATCGAGGAGCGCTTTGGCCGCCAGCGCAGCGTGAAGAACGCGCCGCGCACCCTGGATCTCGACCTGCTGCTTTACGGCGATACGGTCAGCGACGACCCGCAACTCACCCTGCCGCACCCGCGCTTGCACGAGCGCGCCTTCGTGCTGGCGCCGCTGGCCGAAATCGCGCCGCAGCTGACGATCCCGGGGCGCGGCAGAGTGGGCGAACTGCTGCTGCGATGCGCCGACCAGCAAATTGCCAGGTTGCTGCCGCAAGCCGCCTGAAGCATGCCGTCGATACTGCACATTCCCCTTGTCTGGCAGACCGCGCTGCTGCTCGCGGCTTCGAACATCTTCATGACCTTCGCCTGGTACGCCCACCTCAGGAATCTCAACGACCGGCCATGGTGGATCGCTGCCCTGGCGTCGTGGGGCATCGCGCTGTTCGAGTATCTGCTGCAGGTGCCGGCCAATCGCATCGGTCATCACGAGATGTCGCTGGCCCAGCTGAAAATAATGCAGGAAGCGATCACTCTCACGGTATTCGTTCCCTTCGTTGTGTTCTACATGCAGGAACCGCTCAAGCTTGATTACCTGTGGGCGGGTTTGTGTATCCTAGCGGCCGTGTACTTCATCTTCAGATCGCCATGACCTATTTAGCCAGCAACAAGCCGATCACCCTGCCGGAGCTCGCGCGCATGAAGCGCGAAGGCGAGAAGATCGCCATGCTTACCTGCTATGACGCCAGCTTTGCCGCGCTGGAAGACCGCTGCGGTGTCGACGTCATGCTGGTAGGCGATTCTCTGGGCAACGTGATCCAGGGCAAGACCTCGACCCTGCCGGTAACCATGGAGCACATGGTCTATCACACGGCCTGCGTCGCGGCCCTGCCGGCGCGGCCCATGCTGGTGGCTGACCTGCCCTTCGGCGCCTACCACGAGTCGAAGGAGCAGGCGATCCGCAATGCCGGCAAGCTGCTGGCGGTTGGCGCCGAGATGGTCAAGCTCGAAGGCGGCGCGGTGATGGCTGACACCGTGCATTTCATGGTCGAGCGCGGCGTCCCGGTCTGCGCCCATATCGGCCTGACGCCGCAATCGGTGCACGCGCTGGGCGGTTACCGCGTGCAGGGACGCGATGAGGAGGGCGCCGCGCGCATGAAGCGCGACGCCGTGGCGCTGGAGCAGGCGGGCGCGGCCTTGATGGTGCTGGAAATGGTTCCCGCCGAACTTGCCGGCGAAATCACCCGCATGCTGAAAGTCTGCGCCACCATCGGCATCGGCGCCGGACTGGCCTGCGACGGCCAGGTGCTGGTGCTGCACGACATGCTGGGCGTTTATCCGGGCAAGAAGGGCCGCTTCGTCAAGGATTTCATGGCCGCGGCCGCCAGTATCGACGGCGCCGTCGCGGCCTACGTCAAGGCCGTCAAGGACGGTTCCTTCCCGGGGCCGGAGCACTGCTACTAACGCTCATGGCAGCAAGCTCCACCCGCAGAAGATGCAACACGCGAAAGGCAAATTGATGGCCCGCCCCCCCATCCCCCCTCGCGGGGGGCTATTGATCGGCTCGCTTCGCTCGACTATCACCAGTCGCCCGGAACGAGTTATTTCACGTTAATGCTGATTCACGAAACCATCGCCAGCCTGCGCGCGGCGCGCGCCAGGGCCGGCCCAGGTAAACGATTGGCGCTGGTGCCGACCATGGGCAATCTGCACGAGGGTCACATTGCGCTGATGACGCAGGCGCGGGCCCATGCCGACCAGGTGATCGCCACAATCTTCGTCAATCGCCTGCAGTTCCGCCCCGGCGAGGATTTCGAAAAATACCCGCGCAGCTTTGCGGCGGATTGCGAGCGCCTGGAGCAAGCCGGTGTGGAGCACTTGTTTGCGCCCGCCGAAGCGGAAATGTATCCGCAGCCGCAGAGCTACCAGATCGAACCGCCGCCGGAGCAGGCAGGCATTCTCGATGGCGAGTTCCGCCCCGGGCATTTTCGCGGCGTCGCCACGGTGGTGATGAAGCTGTTCCAGATCGCCCAGCCCGATGTGGCACTGTTTGGCAAGAAGGATTACCAGCAACTGATGGTTATTCGCAACATGGTGCAGGAGTTCAATCTGCCCATCGAAATCATTGGCGGCGAGACCGTACGGGCGGCAGACGGGCTGGCCCTGTCTTCGCGCAACGGCTATCTGTCCGCCGCTGAAAGAGTGCAAGCCCATAATTTATATAGGGTCTTGACCGAGATAGTGGAGGCGGTGCGCGCCGGGTCCCGTGACTGGGCCGGACTGGAGCAGGGTGCGGTGCTCGAACTCCAGGCCAGTGGCTGGATTCCGGATTATGTTGCATTGCGTAAAAAACTTGATCTACAATTGCCGTCCGCTCACGATTCCGGATTGGTGGTGTTGGCGGCGGCGCGTTTGGGAAGCACGCGCCTCATCGACAATCTGGAAGTTTAGGCCACTGCGATGCGCTCATGCCGGCGGTGTGCCAGAAGCGAAAACGAACGGGGAAGTCCTCTTTGGACGTCTCTGCTTTATTGCCGCCTTTGCATGAGAAAGGTCTGACAATGCAACGCACGATGCTCAAGTCAAAACTTCACCGTGTTACGGTGACCCAGGCCGAACTGCATTACGAGGGTTCCTGCGCCATCGATGACAACCTGCTCGACGCAGCCGACATCAAGGAATACCAGCAGATCGAAATCTGGAACGTGACCAATGGCGAGCGTTTCACCACCTACGCCATTCGTGCCGAACGCGGCAGTGGCACCATTTCGGTCAATGGCGCCGCCGCGCGCAAGGCCGCTGCCGGCGATCTGCTGATCATCGCCACATTCGCCATGATGAACGAGATCGAACTGCAAAATTTCGAGCCCGATCTGGTGTACGTTGATGCGAGAAATCGCATCACCCACCACAGCCGGAAGATTCCGGTGCAAGAAGCCGCCTGAATCTTCGTTCATGGCGCCGACAGCCCACCCTGCGCGGTGGGCTTTTTTTGTCCTGAAGAAAGATATCCGGGGGCATGCGCCGATGGCGTGAATCTGTCGCCGGCGGCTGGAGCGGTGTATTCTCCCGGATAGAAGAATAAAGTGTTCAAACAGGAGGGGACGCATGGCCAAGAAGATTCTGATCGCCGATGACGAGCCGAATATCGTCATTTCGCTGGAGTTCCTGCTCAAGCGCGAAGGTTACCAGGTGGTGGTCGCCCATGACGGCGTCGAGGCGCTGGCCCGCGTCCGCGCCGAGCGGCCCGATCTGGCAATTCTCGATGTCATGATGCCGCAGCGAAACGGCTTCGAGGTCTGCCAGGATCTCCGTCAAGACCCGGAATTCAAGGACTTGCGGATCATGATGCTGACCGCCAAGGGGCGCGATACGGAGGTCTCCAAAGGCCTGGCGCTGGGCGCCGACGTCTACATGACCAAGCCGTTTTCGACCAGGGAGCTTATTTCCAGGGTCAAGACGCTGATCGACCGGGCCTGAGCGGTCGGTGCTGCGCCACTTGAACTGATCGCATCGTGCAGTCCCAGGCCAAACTCCTAGCAGCCGTCGCCGTCGCCTGCACCTTCCTGCTGGCTGTCCTGCTGGCCGCGGCTTTCGTCATCGGCTCCGGGCTTGAGGTGCGGGAACAGGCGCTGCTGGCGTCCGTTGTCGAGCGCCGCTTCGGCGCGGTGTTGATGATCGCCTTTGTCGCCTGCGTTTTTCTGTTTCTCATGCTGCGCGCGGCGCATGAGTTTCTGGTGGTGTTGCCGGCGCGCGCCGCCGAGGAAGCCGGGGCCATGCTCAAGGAGCCGACGACCCGCTTGACCATGCAGGGCAGTAGCGAGTTGCAGGCGCTGGTTGCCGCCGTCAATCGTGTTGCCGAGCGGCATCAGATGCAGGAAGAGGATATCGGAGCGCGAATCCGTGCCGCCAACGCCGCGGCGGAGGCCGACCGCAATCGCTTTGCCGTGCTCATGTCGGAACTCGTGCAGGGCGTCATCGTCTGCAATCCGGATGGCCGGGTTTTGCTCTACAACCGCCGCGCCCGAGCGCTGTTCGCCGGTTCATCGGGGCAGGGCATGGCGGCACTGGGGCTGGGGCGGTCAATCTATGGCATTTTTGATCGGCACCTGATCGCCTACGCCATCGAAAACATGGATACCCGACAGCGTACTCACCGTCATTTCGTCGCGGCGACCGAGTCCGGTCGTCTGCTGCGCGTTCTCGTTGCACCAATACCGGAGGCGGCGAGCGCCACAGCAGAAGGCGCGGAGGCAGGTGCGGGGCACGGGCTCTCCGGCTACATGACAATGATCGAGGACATGACGGAAACATTCGACAGCGAGTCCACCCGCGACCAGCTGCTGCAGGAACTCACCGAGAGCAGCCGGGGACCGGTAGGCAATCTGCGGGCTGCCGCCGAAACGCTGCACGATTACGCCGACATGAGTGCGGAGGAACACCGGCGCTTCCTGGCTGTGGTCCGCGACGAAGCCGAGGGCCTTGCCGCGCGTGTCGAATCGGCGGCGCGCAGGTATGCCGCTGTGCTCAAGTCGCGCTGGCCGCTGGAAGAGATGCTGGGCGCCGATCTGTTGACGGCCGCCCGCCGCCGGATTGCCGATCGCTGCCCGGTGCAGGTAAGCCTCGACGATGTCGATGCCGGGGTCTGGATCAAGGTTGACGGCTTCTCGCTGTTGCAGGCAATGACCTATCTTGCGGCGCGCCTGCACGACGAGTATCAGATCAAGGACCTGAGGCTGCGTCTGAGCCGGGAGGGCGAGATGGCGCATATCGACCTGGTCTGGTCGGGTGTGTTCATGAGTACCGAGACCGTGATGGCCTGGGAGCTCGATCCGATGACGGTGGCCGGGGAAGCTTCGCCGCTGACGGTGCGCGACGTGGTCGAACGCAATGGCGGCGAAGTATGGTTTCAGCGCAACCACGCTTCCTATCTCGCCTTCTTTCGCTTCCTGCTGCCGGCCGTCAGCGGGCAGGAGGCGGGTTCCGCAGTGGTGGGCGGTGCGATGGCCGACAGCCGACCCGAGTTCTATGATTTCGACCTGTTCAAAGGCGAGGAGACGGATCTGGTGCTGGATGACAGGCTTCTGGCACAGCTCGCCTATACCGTGTTCGATACCGAAACCACCGGCCTCGAACCGTCGGCGGGCGATGAGATCATCCAGATCGGGGCGGTCCGTATCGTCAATCGCCGCCTGCTGCGGCATGAATCGTTTGACCAACTGGTCGATCCGCAACGGTCCCTGCCGGCGAAATCGGTAAAGATCCACGGCATCACGGCCGACATGCTGGCCGGTCAGCCGTCGATCGATCGCGTCCTGCCAATCTTCCGTTCCTATGTCGCGGACACCGTCCTGGTGGCGCACAATGCGGCGTTCGACATGCGCTTTCTGGAATTGAAGGAAGCCGCCACCGGCGTTCGCTTCGATCGCCCGGTGCTCGATACCTTTTTGCTCTCCGCCGTGCTGTTCCCGAATCAGGAGTCGCATCGCCTGGAGGCAATCGCCGAGCGGCTGGGGATATCGGTACTCGGGCGCCACACTGCCGTCGGTGACGCCATCGTCACGGCTGAAGTCTTCCTCAAGATGCTGCCACTGCTCGCCGACAAGGGCATCCACACGCTGGGCGAGGCGCGCGAGTCCAGCGAGAGAACCTACCATGCCCGCACCCGCTACTGAAGCTGCCAGCTTCGACGCAGTCTCGGTGAACCTCAACACCGCGCTGTGCAAGCTGCCGCTGGTGCCCCCGGTGGTGGTCGATCCGGCGAGCTCGGTGCGCGAAGCCCTGCGCGCCATCGATGCGCAGGACGCCGAGGCGGCAGTCATTGTCGACACGGCGAGCTCGGTGCCGCTGGGCATCGTTACCTTGCGCGATGCGATTCGCTCCATCATCAACGATGATTGCGATCTCGCCGGGCCGGTGGCCGGCATCATGACCGGCGGACTGGCCAGCCTCTCGGCGGAAGCGACCGTGCACCAGGCGACCGTACTGATGTTCCGTCGCGGCATGCGCCACCTGATTCTGACCGGGGCCGACGGGCGTCTGTTCAATGTGGTTTCCCAAGGCGATCTGTATGGCATGCAGGCGGCCGATTCGGCGAGTCTGGCCAACGCCATTCTGGCGACCGGAAGTATCGCCGAGCTTGCGCAGCAAACTGCCGCCGTACGCCGCTTCGCCGCGCGTCGCCTGGCCGAGGGCAGCGGGGCGGAGGCATTGTGCGAATGGATTGCGGCCCTCAACGATCTGGTTGCCCTGCAGGTTATCGACCTGGTGGAGGGCGAGTTCGAACTTCCCTACGTGCCCTGGTGCTGGATTGTCTTCGGTTCGGAAGGCCGGCTGGAGCAGACCCTGGTCACCGATCAGGACAACGGCATCGTCTTCGCCGCGGCATCGGCGACCGAGGCAGAGGAACTGCGGCAGAAATTTCTGCCCTTCGCGCGCGCCGTCAACGCGGCACTCGATGATTGCGGCTTTCCGCTGTGCACCGGGCAGATCATGGCCGGCAACCCGGCCTGGTGTCTTTCTCTCGACGAGTGGAAGCACACCTTTGATCGCTGGATCTCGGTGCCGGAACCCAAGGCCTTGCTCAATGCCAGCATCTTTTTTGATTTCCGTCCACTGTATGGCCGCGAAGAACTGGTGACCGAACTGCAGCGCTGGCTGCTGCAGCGCGTCAAGGGAAACACGGCCTTCGTGCGGGCGATGGCGGTCAATGCGCTCGAGCAGGAACCGCCGCTGAGCTGGTGGCGCGACTTCCGCTGCAACGACGACCGCAAGTATCCCCATACCCTCAACCTCAAAGGGCAGGGGATTCGCCTGTTTGTCGACGCGGTGCGGATACTTGCACTGGCGCACGGGGTCGAGTACACCAACACCGTCGAGCGTCTGCGCGGCGTCCGCGCCGCATTGGGGATGCCGGTCGAGGAAGCTGCCGCAATGGCGGCTGCTTTCTACCAGATACAACGCCTGCGCCTGCAGAATCAGGTATCCGGCGAGTTTCCGGATGCCGCCAACCGGCTCAATCCGGACCGCCTGCACAAACTCGACCGGCAAATCCTCAAGGAGGCCTTTCGCCAGGCGCGAACCCTGCAGCAGCGGTTGCGGCTGGATTACTTGTCGTGATCAGGGCGCTTCGCGCGGGCCTTACAATGGCGCTTTCCTGCGCTGGCGCGAACACGACGCGATGAATTCCTTTCAAAAACGCACGGCCATTCGGATCGCTGCCATCAGCGTTCTGTTGGCTTTTGTCGCCAGTTCCATCTCATGGTTTGTGGCACGGGAACATGAAGAGGAAGCGATCGTTTCCCTCGCCATTGAAGAATCAAGCGGACTGCTGCGGCACTTCAACGCGATCAACCTGGACGTGCCGAATTCTGCCGAGCACGCCATGGATGCCGCCAGGACGATTTCCGGGGGCATGTTTGATATCGCCGAGATTTACGACAGCAAGGGACGCAAACTCGCCGAAGCGATGACTCCGGAAGGAAGTTTGGTTGAGCCGTCGCTGCCGAAACATGCGGCCCCAAGCTATGTCGCGGCGTCTTACGAGAGCCTGAATCTGCCGGGAGGGTATTGGATACTGCGGGTCTTTGTCCCGTTGCGCGCTTCAAGAAATGATGCGACCGGGCCGATTTCCGGATATTTCGAAGGGGTGCGCGTGGTACCTGCGTGGCAGCGGGACCAGATATTTGTCAGCTCCCTGATCATGGCATTGATGGCCGGATTGGCGTCCGTGCTTTGCGGTGCCGCGCTCTATCCGGTCGTGGTGCGTCTGTCCGCCGACAACGAGCGCAAGACTCGCGAGGTGCTCGACTCGCAGACCGCGCTGATCGAAGGCCTGCAGCGCTCGGAGCGCGAATTGGAGGAGAAGGTCTCGCAGCGCACCCTTGAACTTCAGCACGCACAGGTACGCACCAAGGAGTTGCTGCACAACATTCTCCCCGTTGATATCGCGGACGAACTGTCTGCCACGGGCAGCGCGCGTCCGGTCCGGCATGAATCGGTGAGCATACTGTTCACCGACTTCAGCGAATTCACCCAGGCTGTCGCCACCATGCCGGCGGACCGGATGGTGGCCGAGCTCAATGAGATTTTTGCGGCGTTCGATGCCATCACGGATGAGTGTGGCGTCGAGAAAATCAAGACCATTGGCGATGCCTACATGGCTGCGGCCGGCTTGCCGAAGCCTTGTGCCGATCACGCCCAACGCTGCGTACGTGCCGGACTGCGCATGATTGGCTTTCTCGCCAACAGGAATGCCACAGCCGCTTTCAAGTGGTCGCTTCGCGTTGGCGTTCATTCCGGCCCGGTGGTGGCGGGTGTCGTCGGCAAGCGCAAATATGCCTTTGATCTATGGGGGGATACGGTCAATGTCGCGTCGCGCATGGAAAGTTCCGGCGAGATCGATCGGGTGAATGTCTCGGCCTACACCTACGACCTGATTCGGCAAGAGTTCGATTGCGAGTACCGGGGCAAGGTGGAAGCCAAAGGCAAGGGCCATATCGACATGTACTTCGTCAAGGGAGCGCGTCAAGCCGAGGTTCCGCCCATTGCCGGGCGCGACGTTTACGCTGCCGGGTCCGGATAGCCGGTGATGTCGCGAATGTCCCGATAGAGCGGCTGCAGGCGCCGGTACATGCGGCAATAAACCTTGCGGTAGAGCTGTTCGTAGATACGCACGTGCTGCGGCTGGGGTTGAAACACCTGGCCGACGCGCGTCATTTCGCGTACCGCAGTGGCAAAGTCGGGATGCAGGCCGAGGCCGACGGCGCCGAGTATGGCGGCGCCGAGTCCGCTGGTCTCGAACAGATGCGGCCGCTCGGCCGGCAGGTTGAAGATGTTGGCGGTGATCTGCATCGCCGCATCGCTTTGCGAACCGCCGCCCGACACGCGCACGCGCTCGATGCGCGTTCCGCTGCGGCGTTCGATGCGCTCACGCCCTTCGCGCAGGGCGTAGGCCAGGCCTTCGAGAATGGCGCGGTAGAGATGGGCGCGGGTATGCACGTCGCCAAAGCCGATCACCGCTCCTTTCGCCTCCGGGCCGGGAGTCTTGATGCCGGGGTTCCAGAACGGCTGCAGCATCAATCCCATCGAGCCGGGCGGCACGGCGTTGACCAGTTCATCGAACAGGCTCTCCGGCGTTACGCCGCGGCTTCGCGCCTCCTGTTCTTCATGCAGACCGAACTGCTCGCGGAACCAGTTCACCATCCAGAAGCCGCGGGTGATCTGGATTTCGGTGTTGTAGTGGCCCGGCACCGCTGCCTGAAAGGGCGGGATGAATGGCGTGGCCTCCACATAGCGCGGTGTGGTGGTGTTGATTGTGGCGGCGGTGCCGTAGGACAGACAGCCGATCTCAGGGGTGAGGCAGCCGGCGCCGATGACTTCGCAGGCCTTGTCGGCGGCGCCGGCGATGACCGGCAAGCCTTGCGGGATGCCGGTGTCGCGCGCGGCATTGGCGCCGACGAGGCCGAGTTGCGTAGCGGCCGGCACCAGTTCCGGCAGCATGTCGCGCTTGACCGGCAGGCACTGCCACTTCCAGTCCCACGAGGCGGCCCAGCGTCCGCGTTTGTAGTCGAACGGGATATAGCCGACCTGACTCGCGACGGAGTCGACAAAGCGACCGGTGAAGCGGTAGTTCAGGTAGCCGGAGAGCAGCAGGTATTTGTCGGTGCGCGCCCAGATTGCGGCCTGGTGCTGGGCGATCCAGTTGGCCTCGGCCTCCCGCGCGAAGTAGCCGATGGTGTCGCGCATGCCGATGGCGCGCAGCGCGACTTCCCACCACCAGGCGAGCTTTGGTTTTGTGTCGGCGCGCCGCTGATCGAGCCAGACGATGGCCGGGCGCAGCGGCTGACCGTGGCTGTCGAGGTTGATCGTCGTGGCGCGCTGGGTGGTGACGATGACGCCGCGAATCGAACTCCGGGGCACCCGGGTGTTGGCCCAGAGTCGTTGGCAGGCCTGGCAAAGCACGGCCCAGAATTCCTCGGGATCGTTCTCCACCCAGCCCGGTTGCGGCGACTGGTAGCTGGTGATGTCGACTTGCGACTTGTCGACCAGATGGCCGCTCAGGTCGAATACCAGCGCGCGCACGCTCTGCGTGCCGCAGTCGATGGCGAGCAGGTAGTTGTTGCTCATCGCGGTGTTCACCTGAAGCAGCGCCGTATCGCCAGCGCCGACTCTTGCCCTGATGCTACTTTGTGGCGATTACGGTTTGTTCCTGTTCGCCGAGGCCCTCGACGCCGAGCCTGACCCGATCGCCCAGCTGGAGGAAGCGGCCGCGCCCCATGCCGACGCCTTGCGGCGTGCCGGTGCAAATCACGTCGCCAGGCAGCAGCGTCATGAAACGCGAAACATAGCTGACGATCTGGGCACAGGAAAACACCATGTCGGCGGTGGTCGAATCCTGCATGCGTTCGCCATTGACATCCAGCCACAGGCGCAGTTGCTGCGGGTCGGCGATCTCGTCCCGGGTCACCAGCCAGGGGCCGATGGGGCCGAAGCTGTCGCAACCCTTGCCCTTGTCCCACTGGCCGCCTCGTTCGAGCTGGAAGGCGCGTTCCGAGACATCGTGGAACGCGCAGTAGCCGGCGACCTGGTCAAGCGCTTTTGCCTCGCTGACCTGACGGGTCTCGCGGCCGATGACGATGCCGAGCTCGACTTCCCAGTCCAGCTTGGTGCTGCCTACAGGCATCAGGATCGGATCGCAGGGGCCGGTAATGCAGGTGGTGGCCTTCATGAACATCACCGGTTCGGCCGGAATCGGCATCTTCGACTCGATGGCATGGGCGCGGTAATTGAGGCCGATGCCGACGATCTTGGAAATGCCGGTGAAAGGCACGCCGAGCCGCGGCTTGCCGCGCACTCGCGGCAGGCTGGCCGGATCAAGCGCGCGCAGGCGCTTTTGCCCGGCAGGCGAAAGCTCGTTCCAGCCGATGTCGGCGACATCGCGGGAAAGATCGCGCAGCGTTCCGTCCGGCGCAATCAGGCCGGGCTTTTCGCGACCCTTGCGGCCGTAGCGGACCAGTTTCATT